>Ga0307994_1001739_pt1 | contig 12781 bp, 9 predicted proteins | sample EllFjometagen261_FD_203171 | JGI IMG/M metagenome (GOLD analysis project Ga0307994, IMG submission 203171) | Marine microbial communities from Ellis Fjord, Antarctic Ocean - #261 | ecosystem: Environmental > Aquatic > Marine > Unclassified | place: Southern Ocean | collected 2014-11-02 | reverse complement strand
CCGCGACATAAACCGAGCTCAGTGATTACGGGTTCGCGAGCGGCGTCGCAGCAAGTGCGTTATTGCATCGGCACGTCGGCTTTGTTGCGAGAAGTGGTTCTCACGTACCCACGACGTAGACACGTAGCCGGAGAAGAAGTTGATTAGTCAATCGATCCCGATTCGGGTCGAATCTATATCTGCATGGTGGGGCCGGTGGGGCTCGAACCCACGACCGAGCGATTATGAGTCGCGCGCTCTAACCAACTGAGCTACGGCCCCGCTGTCACTACCGTAGCGGTTGCCTTGACAAGGTTTGACACTCGACACCCGCATCAACTAGACAACCAGCCCAACCCAACCCGTCGGGTCGTTCTCACTTGACCTGATCGGCCAGCGTCACACCCTCGTCGGCGGGTAGCACTGCCGGCTGCTTGTTGAACCTGGAATAGCTCGTGCTGTTGAGCCGGTAGCTAATTCCTAGCTACCAGCTCAACATCACAAAGATTATGCGATGCGGCGACTAACGGCTTGCATGGCACTTCCTTCTTCGAAGACAGAACGTCCTTGCTCCTGCAGGGGACTATTTCCGATCATTGACCAAACCTCGGGGGTGTTTCTTTCTTCGTATTCGGCAAGCGAGTTGTAATACAACAGGAGGGCGAAGCTTGGATTGATTTCACCGAGCGTTGTCATCATTGCCACAGATGGTGTCCCAGCAATGTCAGTAATCATCTGGCAGAACTGTTGATTGAGTTCGATCGCCTCGGCGACTTTATGGAAGGGAGCCCGATTGATGGTTTGAACAATTATTTCCGGCGCTTCGGGCATATTGCCGACGCCCGCTATCGGGTTCATAACCCAATCTTGAGGAGCGCTGCTCAGCGTCTCCAACACCTTATCCCCTCTGTCCATGTAGCCGCTATCGGCCCTCATCGCAGCTTGGGTTTCGGCCAGCGCAGCCCAACTATCTGCCCTAGTGCTGACTGCGACCGTGCCTACAGGCATGCCTGCTAATACTTGCCATCCGAACCACGTTTGGCCGCTAGTAGCATTCATGTATTCAATGGTGTCCACTACAGCTGTCAAGCCGTCGCTAAGACATTCGGGCTTCAACGTCATTACCCTTTGAAAGACCTTCATCGCTCTATCTCCTTAACATTACGTTAGTGATCCAACTGACTCGACTGGGCGAACGTTAATCGAACATTTGCTGAACGTTCAAAAGGCACGGCCAAACCCTTTGATAAGCGAGCTGCTGCTACCACTTCCTGGGCGACTCCCGGCAGCCACCCGCCAAGGCCCCCGCACCGTCACGCTCCGTTGTCCTAAATCAACCCCAAACGGCAGACACACCGACCAGCGCCGAAGGCGCAACAGCGGCGCAACACCCGACTCCTAACAGAACTTCGCAACTACACCGCTCAACACTCAGCCGACCTTCATCAACAGGCAAAGAGTTCAGTATCTCGCATGGCGGACCTGGGTGAGGCTCTGGAGAAACTCCCGCACGGGCCTGAGAGCCGGCTTGCGATATTTGAGTTCTTCTTACTGGAGGACAGCGTCGATCGGATCTTGCAGAAAGCGCAACAGATTCTCGCCGTTCCCTCTAAAGCGACGGGGGCCAAGCGAAAGAGCGAGAAGTTCTATGTGCTGGTGGCGCTCATGTATCGGGCCTCGCAGTCCAACGGCATGGCACGCGGCATTATCCCGGAGCTAGCCGACGTCCTGACTCCCATCAACAATGGAGCCCGACCATCAAATGACCGAGTGAAAGGCTGGGTCCAAGGTGCCACGAAACGAGACCTGCTTGGACCTGGTGAGAGAGGACGAGCAGCCAGAGCAGAAGGCTCCAGACTGCGAGAAGAATTTGACCGCCTGTGGCCAGAGAGTGCCGACGAAGAGGAGGAGGAGACGCCAAGAGTAAAGGACACGTCAACAGACGCAGCGCTGGATGGATGTTCGTAGTCGACCTGCCCGGTGCGCAGGCTCAACGGTGCGAGGACTGCGCCAAATGAATATGGGTCGAATACGGCCGCACCGCTGATGCGTGCCGCTGCGGCGGAACCCTTGGAACCCCACACCCGGAGCGACGACAGATCTCACGATCAGGGTTTCGCACCCGCAAAGAAGCCGAGGTCGCTCTGCGAGTATTCCAATCAGATCTAGACAGCGGAGCGAACCCTCTGCCGGCCACCACAACAGTTAACGAGTGGGCGATCCAGTGGATTGCGTCGGAACACATCAAATCGTTGCGTTACTCCACTCGTCGACGCTACGAACAACTCATGCGCGACTGGATCCTCCCAGAGTTGGGACCTATCGAGGCCCGCCAGGTCCGGGCACGTCACGTCCGATTGATGCTTGACCGTGCCAGTGCTCAGATGTCACCGTCATCTGTCACCCAGCTCCGATCCGTGTTGTCCTCGATGATGACAGCAGCACTAGAAGCTGAGCTGATCGACGCCAACCCTGTCGCAGGTGTTCGACGTCCGAAAGTCGCCCGACCTGACCTCGCAGTGCCCACGGCAGACAGCCTGTCAAAGGTGATGGTTGCAGCGAGCGACTCGACATGGGCAGTGCCCATCGTGCTCGCATGCACAACTGGCCTTCGGCGAGGTGAAGTCCTTGGGCTCCGCTGGCAAGACGTCAACCTCGACACCGGCCGACTCCGAGTCTTGAAAGCACTGCAATCAGTCCGAGACGGCAACCGAACCGCCGAACTACGTCTCGTTGACCCCAAGACCGACCGATCACGGCGAACGGTAGCCCTCCCAAAGAACACCGTCGACCGACTGCGCCTCGCCAAACGTGAACAGGCCGAAAGACGACTCCAAGCCGGTACAGCGTGGCACGACCACGACCTGGTCTGCGACAGCGGCGATGGCAGCCCATTCCACCCTGACGCTTTCGGCAAAGCAACCAAGCGACTCATGAAACTCGCAGGACTCGACCCGAAGACCCGGCTCCACGACTGCCGACACGCCGTCGCCACCATTATGCTCGAACAAGGCGTACACCCAGCAGTCGCCAGCGCAGTACTCGGTCACAGCTCCGTAGCGTTCACAATGGACACCTACCAACACGTCGTCGACCAGATGACCGATCAAGCAGCTAGCGCCCTCGACGATGCATTCGCAGCCGGCGTTTCAGGGCCGAACTAGCCCGACTCGGACCGTTCGTTAGCAATCCGTTAGCATGAACGGACTTTCATGCCATTACACACAGAACCCTGACCCTCAAATCGTTGAGAAGTCAGGGTTCTTGAGCTCCGGGGGTGGGGTTCGAACCCACGACCTGCGGATTAACAGTCCGATGCTCTGCCAGCTGAGCTACCCCGGAAGGAAGGCCATACCATAGCGGCTTCGATTTAACTTGCGTCTAGATAGTCGCGGAGCTTTTCGCTGCGTTGTGGATGACGTAGTTTGGCGAGAGTTTTGGACTCGATCTGGCGGATACGTTCACGCGTTACACCGAAGGCACGGCCGACCTCTTCGAGGGTACGAGCGCGACCATCGATCAGGCCAAAGCGCATGCGTACGACCTCTTTTTCGCGTTCGTTGAGTTCATCAAGGGCTTCGAGAACATCATTGCTAAGCATGGCCCGAGCGGCGACGTCGACTGGTTTATCGGCATTCTCGTCTGCCAGGAAGTCGCCGAGCTGCGAATCATCCTCGCCAACTGGCGCTTCGAGCGACACTGGGTCGAGTGAAATGCGCAAAATCTCGCGCACCCTCTCTGGAGTTAGGTCGACCTCGATCGCCAGTTCCTCGATGGTCGGCTCACGCTCGAGCTTTTGCAGCATGTCACGCTGGGTCCGGCGTACCCGGTTGATCGTTTCGACCATATGCACCGGAATACGGATAGTGCGAGCCTGGTCGGCGATGGCACGAGAGATTGCTTGACGGATCCACCAGGTGGCATAGGTCGAGAACTTGAAGCCCTTGCTGTGGTCGAACTTCTGCACCGCTCGCATGAGGCCCAGATTGCCTTCTTGCACCAGGTCCAGGAGCTGCATGCCGCGGCCCACGTACCGTTTCGCGATGGACACCACAAGGCGGAGGTTGGCCTGGATCAGTTGCTGACGGGCACGGTCGCCATCGCGGACCCGGCGTTGCAGCTTCCGGCGGCTAGGAAAATCGAGCGTCTCGAGCTTGCCCTCGGCGTTCAGGACCGCAAGCTCGTCGACGGCTTCGAGCCCGTCTTCCATCCGCTTGGCCAGCCGAACCTCGTCGGGGCCTGTAAGCAACGGCACCCGTCCAATTTCTTTCAGATAGACCCGAACAGAGTCGGCTGAACCGCTGCCGTCGAGGCTCGTGGCCCAACCAACAGCTTCGAGTCGCGATCGGCGGGCCATGCGACGCTCTTCGCCAGTGACAGGGTCTTCCTCGAGTTCGGCCATGAGTTCGCCGACAAGCTCTTTGGTGATCTCGACGTCGGTCGGAACCACATCGGCGTCAGGGTCGCCGGTCAGAACCACGCCCCGCTGGCCAAAATACTGACGAATCTGATTGATGATCTCTGGAGTCAGCTCGACATGGCTAAAAACATCGAGCACATCGTCGAGTGCGAGTTCGCCAGTTGCCTCACCAGCAGTAACCAACTTTTTCAGCGACGCGTCTTCAACGCTGTTCCAGACTGTCGCTGCTGATCCAGTTTCACTCACGTCGTTCCCCCGCTACTCGAGTAATGGTACCAACCCAGCTGCAACCGTGAGGTCGAAACTGGATGCACGTACCTTTGGGATGAGTAACCGTATGTCAGATATCACTGGCATGAGAGCTATGTCACCTGTTCGCTCGGCCAACAATTGCAACTCAGCGACGCGACGCACTGCCGCATCATGCAAGAAATGGCCAACGATTCGTTCTGGTTCTGCGCCTGGCTCGTCCATAACAGCGAGTTGGCCCAGCGCCTCGGCGGTCGTTGGCGACAATGACTCGATAAGCCCGGCGAGGTCGTCGGTCGAATTGTCGAGCAGTTCGAGGAAGACGGATCGCAGCGAAGGATCAGCGAACATCTCTGGCGTGACGTAGGCGGGCACCGTGTCTGGCCGGTGCAAACACAACAGCAACATGCGGCTGTCTGTGTTATCCACAATTCGAACAATCTGCGGTGGTGCTTCGTATTCGCTTGGCTGGTTTGTCGCCCAGCGCTCTTCGACGACGGGCGCAGGCCGTTTGAGCATCTCTCGTAGCCGGTCGACAGCGACCTGGCAGGTATCGGCCACCTGCATCAGATACTGGTCGCGTACCAGATCGCTGGGATGCTCGCGCACGACGGCGACAGCTCGTTCGGCGGTTCGAGCTCGGCCCTCGGGGGTCCGCAGGTCTCCAGCAGCGAGCGCCCGCCCGAGTCGGAAGCCAAGAAACGGCACCGCATCTTCGATGGCGGCTCGAAGCGCATCAGGATCAGTCGCAGCTAGATCGGCAGGATCGACGCCGTCGGGCAGCTTGGCCACCGCCACGTCGACCTCGAGTGCCCGTTCCCACTCATAGATACGTTCCGCCGCTGCCTGACCAGCAGCGTCGGCGTCGAACGCAAGCACAATGCGCCGGCCGAAACGTTTCAACATGCGGATGTGGTCCTCGGTCAAGGACGTTCCACAGGTTGCGACCGACCGTTCGATGCCAACGCTGGCGAAACCAATGACGTCGGTGTAGCCCTCGCACACGATCGATTCGTCCATGCGAACGATCTCGTCCTTGGCCAAATGTAAGCCGTACAGCAAGCGACTCTTGTTGTAGATCGTCGAGTCGAACGAGTTCTTGTACTTGGGGCCTTCGCCATTCGGCATGACCCGGCCGCCGAACCCGACGCCGGAGCCGTTGACATCATGGATCGGAAACAGCACCCGAGCCCGGAAGTGATCCTGTACCCGGTTGGCCTTGTTGACAAATCCCAGACCGCTGCTGACAAAGGTCTCTTGTTTGACTTTGACCGAGCGATACAGCTGGTCCCAGTCGTCTGGGGCCCAACCAATCTTGTATTTGCGCACCTGTTCACCGGTCAGACCGCGGGCTCGCAAATAGCCACGAGCCTGGGCGGCGTCTGGTGACGAAAGCAGGCGCTCGTGATACCAATCCGCGGCCATTTCAACGGCATCGGTGAGCTCACTGCGTTTCTTTCGGTGCACACCCTCGTTCTCGTTGGTGTAGCGCAGCTGGATGCCAGCCTTGTTCGCCAGCATCTCGACAGCCCCAACGAAGTCCAAATGCTCGATTTCGCGAACGAATGTGATGGCATCGCCACTCTTACCGCAGCCGAAACACTTGTAGAAGCCGAGCTCGGCATTCACGTTGAACGAGGGGGTCTTCTCGTTGTGGAACGGGCAAAGCCCCACGCTTCGCCGGCCCACGCGTTTGAGCTGTAGGTGCGAGCTGATCAGGTCTGCCAGGTCGGTCGCTTCGCGAACCCGAACAATGTCTTCGTCTTCGATGCCCATCTGTGCTCTGCTCAGCTGCCTTTCTGACCTAGTCGCCAGCCCCGATGGCCTGGGCGAGCGCAAGACGCGCTACTGGCACACGGTAGGGGCTGCATGAGACATAGTCGACTCCAGCACCCACGAAGAACTCGATCGAGCTCGGATCGCCGCCATGCTCGCCGCACACGCCGATCTCGAGATTCGGGTTGGCTTGGCGACCGCTGGCGATCGCGCTTGTCACCAACGCACCGACGCCGATGCGGTCCAGGCACTCGAACGGGTTGGTATCGAGGATGCCCAGTTCCTGGTATCGGCTGATCACCCGAGCTTCGACATCGTCGCGGCTGAAGCCCCAGGTGAGTTGGGTCAGGTCGTTCGTGCCGAAGGAAAAGAACTGGGCGACTGGCGCAATCTGCGCTGCCGTTAGGGCCGCGCGGGGCGTCTCAATCATGGTCCCAACCAGGATCTCACCGAGCGTGTCTGGATCGACGGCAGCGAGCTCTTCGGCGATCCATGCCTTGACCATCTCGAGCTCGGCTACGTCGGAAACCAGCGGAATCATGATGCCAACGATGGGGGTTCCACCAGCCGCCTTACGTTCTGCAATAGCGAGCAGAAGCGATCGGACCTGCATGCGGTAGAGACCATCGCGCACGATGGCCAGGCGTACCCCGCGAGTCCCAAGCATTGGGTTCTGTTCGCTCCAGTGATGCACCGCAGCGGCAAGCACAGCGTCGTTGGCATCGAGCGTGCCCATTGCCTCGGCGATGGCAAGTTCCGTGGCGTCAGGAAGGAACTCGTGCAGCGGCGGGTCAAGCAGCCGGATCGTGACCGGTAGCCCATCCATTGCTTCGAGCAATTCAACGAAGTCGCTGCGCTGCATCTCGCCAAGCGCATCGAGCGCACTGGCGGCTGCCTGATCGTTCGCGGCCAAGATCACGTTCTGCACTAGCGGAAGCCGTTCGCCCAAGAACATGTGTTCAGTGCGGCACAATCCAATCCCTTCGGCGCCAAGCGAGCGGGCCTGGGCTGCATCAGCACCGCTGTCTGCGTTGGCTCGGATACCGACCCTGTCAGCACGCACGACGTCGGCCCAGCCCAAAAGGGTGTCGAGCGCCTGGCTACCTCCCCCACCTCCAGCACCCAGATCGCCGAGGAAGATCTCACCCGTCGCTCCATCGATCGAGATGGTGTCGCCAGCAGCAATCGTCTCACTGCCGGCGTGCATCAGGCCGTCGCTGAACGTCAACATGTCCGCGCCGCACACCGCTGGAATACCCCATCCTCGAGCAACCACTGCAGCGTGGCTGGCAGTGCCGCCTTTGGCGGTGATGATGCCCTCGGCGATACGCATAGCGATCTCATCGGCGGGCGATGTCTCATCGGAGGCCAAGATGACCAGCTCGCCACGATCGGCGCCATCGAGGCAACCGTCAACGTCGAAGTAGACCTGCCCGACTGCCGCACCTGGCGAGGCGCCGATGCCCATAGCTATCGCCGTGCCACCGGCATCGAACTGGGCATGAAGCGCTGCCTCGACCGCTGTTGGCGAAACCGCCATAACGGCGTCACGCTCGGTCAGCGTCCCCGCTGCCACTGCGGCAACGGCCTCTTCGATGTCCATGTGTCCCCCGGAAAGTTTGGCCTCAGGCAGGCAACCGCTCAGAGAGTAGAGCGACTAGGCCGTCGATCGGAACCCGGACCTGTTCCATCGTGTCGCGATCGCGCACGGTGACGGCATTGTCTTCGAGCGTGTCGAAGTCAACAGTGATGCACAATGGCGTGCCGATTTCGTCTTGGCGGCGATAGCGCTTGCCAATTGCCTGCGTGATGTCGTAGTCGACCATGTAATGCGGTTGCAGCATCGCCAGGATCTCTTCGCACGGAGCGATGAGTTCATCCTTCTTCGACAATGGCAGCACAGCTACCTGATATGGCGCCAACCTGTGGTCGAGCTTGAGCACGGTACGCACGTCGTCGTTCACGGTTTCTTCGTGATAAGCCGCGACCAGGAACGCCAGCCAGGCACGGGTCGCACCTGCGGCGGGTTCGATGACGTGCGGCACGTAACGCTCGTTGTTTGCCTGATCGAAGTACTCGATACGGGCGCCGCTGTGCTCGGCATGTTGTTTCAGGTCGAAGTCGCCTCGATTAGCGATGCCCTCGAGCTCACCCCAGCCCCACGGGAACATGAACTCGACGTCGGCGGTGCCCGTCGAATAGTGCGACAGTTCGTCTTCGTCGTGATCGCGCATCATCAGCAGCGATTCCGGAATACCCAAGTCGATGTACCACTGGTATCGCTCGTTGCGCCAGTAGTCGTACCACTGCTCGGCCTCGTCGGGCGGAACGAAGAACTCCATCTCCATCTGCTCGAACTCGCGGGTGCGGAAGACAAAGTTGCGGGGTGTGATCTCGTTGCGGAAGCTCTTACCGATCTGGGCGATACCGAATGGTGGCTTCTTACGGGTTGTCTGCTGCACATTCATGAAGTTGGTGAACATGCCCTGTGCTGTTTCGGGGCGCAGGAAGACCTCGTTGCCGGAACCCTCGACAGGACCGGCGTGGGTCTTGAACATCAGGTTGAACTCTTTGGCCTCGGTGAACGAGTTCTCGTTCTTGCAGCTCGGGCAAACGTTGACGTCTTCAAGCTGATCGACTCGGAAGCGTTCGTTGCACTCGCGGCATTCGACGAGTGGATCGCTGAAGTTCGCCAAATGACCCGAGGCTTCGAACACCGCTGGTGGACCAATGATTGCTGCATCGAGACCTACAACATCGTGGCGCAACTGCACCATGGTGCGCCACCAGAAGTCCTTGATGTTGCGAAGCAACAGAACGCCGATCGGGCCGTAGTCATAGGTGGAACGGCTTCCGCCGTAGATGTCAGCCGACTGGAAGGCGAAGCCGCGACGCTTCGAGAGGTTGACAATCTTTTCCATCAAGTCGCCTTCAACAAGCGACGTTACGTTCTCAGACATGAGGACAGAGGGTACTCACCCCAGTTGACGAAACTCGGGACGTTTCCGGTGAGCGCTGCTTCGTTGCCACGAACGATCTGCCATTCAGCCAAGCGGCACGGCGCCACTGCGCCACCCTGGCACCTAGATCGTCGACAGCGACTTGAGTTTGCGCTCGGTTTGGTGTTCCAGCATGGTCGCTGCGAGATGATTGACATCGTCGAGTACAGGGCTCTCGGGCAGCTGGAACGCTGCAGCGAGACCGCCGTTCAGGATCAGCCGGCAGATACGAATGCCCTCGTCACTTAGTGGGATGCCGCTGCGACACGAGGCGCAGCGGGTGCCGCAGTTGATCGGGTCGAACGAGACCAGCGGCTCGGTTTCGCCGCAGCTGACGCAGCGGTCCAACACCGGAGCGAGCCCCTCGAGTGCAAGCAACTTCAGAAAGAACCCAGCAGAGGTAAGCGTATGGTTGGCGCCGTCGACGGCACGAAGCGCTCCGACCAGCATGCGGTAGAGCCGGTCGTGAGGTTCACGATCAGGGGTGACATGGTCGACAGCTTCGACGAACGACGCCGCCCGCGTCAACTTGTCGAGATCGCCACGGATCGACCCAAAGGTATCGATGGCCTGTACCTGGGTCACCGTGTCGAGATCACCCTTACCTCGATACAGCTGCACATCAACATGGGCGAGTGAGTCCAACAACGCCCCGGTGCGCTTGGACTTACGTGCACCCTTGGCGACTGCTCGGACCTTGCCTTCAGCCTCGGTCATGAGCACGACGATGCGGTCGGCTTCGCCCGACTTGTACGTGCGGATAACGACGGCGTTCGTGCGATACGTACGCTCGAGCCGAGTCGAACCGTTGGACGTGTTGCTCACAAAGCACCAAAACGGCGATTGCGATGCTGATATTCCAGGATCGCGCCATAGACGTGATCACGGGTGAAGTCAGGCCACAAGACATCGCTGAAGATCATCTCGGTATAGGCCATCTGCCACATCAGGAAGTTCGACACTCGGCTCTCGCCCGATGTGCGAATCATCAGTTCGGGGTCCGGCATTGAGGGGTCATACAGATGTTTTGCGATCAGGGCTTCGTTCACCTTGTCTGCCCGTACGCCACTCTCGACGATGGCACTGACGGCATCGACCAGCTCGGCACGACCGCCATAGTTGAACGCGATATTGAGCGTTAGTTTGCGATTGCGTTCGGTGAGCTGTTCGGCATCTTCCATCTCGCGGAGCACACCGCGTGGCACTCGCCAATTACGGCGGCCAATGAACCGGATGCGCACGCCCCGCTCGTTCAACTCGTCGCGACGGCGCCCTAACAACTCTCGGTTGAAGTTAAGCAGGAACTTGACTTCGTCCTTTGGTCGTCGCCAGTTTTCAGTAGAGAACGCATAGACCGTCAGCCACCTGACGCCAACAGCAAGACAGCCCTCGACGGTTTCGAACAGGGCATCTTCGCCTGCTTCGTGGCCCTTGGTCCGGGGCAATCCGCGGGCGGTCGCCCACCGTCCGTTGCCATCCATGATCGCGGCAATATGTGACGGCACATCGTTGGGATCGACGCTGGACAGCGCCGCAGTCTCTTGCACCACTCTTGTCTACACCGCGACAGCACCCGAGCGAGGGAATCTCGTCAGGAACCCTCCCTATACACCCGCGGCCCACCCGGTAACGTCACGGGCTATGTCTCTGGCCAAAACCGCTTCCGAAGCGCTGCTCCATGTGACCGCTGCCCTACCGTCCGGTGGCGAAAGCCGCCAGGGCCAGATCGACATGCTGAACGCGATAGCCAAAGCGATCGAAGACGAACGCCACCTGATCGCTCAGGCCGGCACGGGAACCGGCAAGTCGCTGGCGTACCTGATCCCGGTCATTCTGAGCGGCAAACGCACCGTGATAGCGACAGCGACCAAGGCGCTGCAGGATCAGATCGCTTCAACCGAACTCCCCCACTTGCGCAGTCAGCTCGAGAAGCCGTTCACATGGGCCGTGCTGAAGGGCCGCAACAACTACATCTGTCGGCAACGAGTCAACGAATTTTCTAACGACGCGCAGCTGTCACTTGCCGGGACCAGCGCACACAACGAAGAGGAAGTCGATCGCCTGGTCGAGTTCAGCGACACATCCTCTGGAGGCGACCGAGCCGAGCTTGACTTCGAGCCAAGTGATGCCAGCTGGAGCGCCGTCAGTGTCACCAGCAAGGAATGCCCCGGACGTAAACGTTGTCCGAGTGGCGACAATTGTTTCGCCGAGATGGCACGGGACCGCGCCAACGCAGCCGACGTGATCGTGGTGAACACACATCTGCTAGCGACCGACATGCGAGCCGAACAAGGCATCTTGCCCGACCATGACATCGTCGTGATCGACGAGGCCCATCAACTCGACGACATCGCGACCAACAGCTTCGGGTCCAGCATCAACGGCGCACGGATGCGGTCGTTCGCCCGATCTGCCGATCGAATCCTGGTCGACCCCGAGATGATCGACAAGATTCGCGATGTGGGCGATGACATCTCCGACGCGCTTGAGCCTTACGTCGGCGATCGGCTGCCGATCGGGGGTGTCGAAGACATCGCTATTGCACTCGACCGTGCCCGAGACCGTGTCAACACCGCCCTCGAGAAACTACGCGCCGTACCCAAGGGCAAGGACAGCGATGCCGACGCTCGGCGCCTGCGCGCTGAACAGGCCGGCCTGTCGCTGCTGGGTGAGCTGATGGAAGCGTCGGTGTCTGACGACAAGCACGTTGCCTGGGTCGAGCTGTCCGGTGGCCAGCCAACACTGCAAATCGCCCCGCTCGACGTTGCCGCCATGCTTGGCCCTGTACTTGTCAAAGACCGCACCGTCATCCTGACGAGCGCCACGCTTCCCATGGCTACTGCTGCCAGTGTGGGTCTCGCCGAAGATGAGCATGATCGCATCGATGTCGAAAGCCCGTTCGACTATCCAAACAATGCGCTGCTGTATTGCGCCACCCATCTGCCTGAGCCACGAGTACCCGAGTACGAAAAGGCCATGCTGACCCACATGGTCGAGCTCATGAGTGCCGCTGGTGGACGTACTCTTGGACTATTCACGAGCTACCGCATGATGGATGCGGCGGCGGAGTTCCTTGAGACCTACATCAAGACGCCGATCCTGACGCAGCGCGACTACCCCAAGCCTGTCTTGATCGAGAAGTTTAAGGAAGACCCCGCTACCTCATTGCTCGCCACGCTCGGCTTCTGGCAAGGTATCGATATTCCAGGTCCGTCGTTATCGCTTGTCACGATCGACCGGCTGCCATTCCCCCGTCCCGACGATCCGTTGCTATCTGCTCGCCGAGACCTTGCTGGTCGACATGCGTTCCGGCTCATCGATCTGCCTCGGGCCTCGACGATGCTGGCCCAGGGCGCAG
>Ga0307994_1001737_pt1 | contig 12785 bp, 11 predicted proteins | sample EllFjometagen261_FD_203171 | JGI IMG/M metagenome (GOLD analysis project Ga0307994, IMG submission 203171) | Marine microbial communities from Ellis Fjord, Antarctic Ocean - #261 | ecosystem: Environmental > Aquatic > Marine > Unclassified | place: Southern Ocean | collected 2014-11-02 | reverse complement strand
TGCCATCCAAGACTTTTCTATATCCTTAAGCGTATCAAGGGATTCAAAACCACCTTTGTACACCATACTTGCGTATCTACGAGGGATATTGGTAGCGGTGAAAGATTTACTATTTGTCTTCGCGAAAGCTAATAGAGGAGCGTAGTCCGTTTCATAGTTTGGCCATAGGCGAGCTAGGGTATCTAGTCCTTTTTGATCTACGGAGTCTAGCATATAAAGATCGAGAGCATCTTGATTGTCTGCTTCAATCATTTCTGCTCCTAGCTCTAGATTGCGAAATTCGTTTAGCTTCTTGGTAACTTCTAGCTGTAGCCAATGTGCTATGGCACTATTGTGCTGTTCGCCAAAGAGTACTATATCTTGCTTGGCAAGAGTCTTCACCATTTTTTTGTAGCTAACTTTTTTTCCTTTTGCGTTATAGATTTTGTAGGCTTCAGGATTTTGTGAGTAGCCCAATAAAGAGGTTAAAATGAGTACGAGTGATAGGATATGCTTCATTAGAATTTCAAAGGTAGAAATTTTAGACATTACATAATATTTAGTTTATATCACGCTAAATTGAGTTTTGTTGACATTGCCATTTTCGTCTGTGATGCATAGTTTATTTAATCCTTTTGTAGGTTGTAGGTTTTTTTCGTGGCTTAGTTTTAATTTATGTTAATCCAAACCTAAATCTGCTGAGCTTCTATATATGAGGGCGTTTATTATCCACTTAGGAAATTCTATTAAGTGTTTTGAGTATTGAATGTTTTGAAATTTTAGAGTTGTATTTTTAAGCATTGGAATATTCTACTCTTTAGTATCATTGCGGTATATGAATGGTAAATCGATACTAGGAGTTATAGCAGGCTTATTGTTTAGCCTTAATGTAATGGCTTGGGGAAAGACAGGACATAGGGTAGTGGGGTATGTAGCCCAACAGCATTTGACTGAAAAAGCGAGTGACAATATCGATAAAATTTTGTCTAAGTATTCACTAGAAATGAGTGGGAACTACCTCGATTTTATACGAGCAGATACGGCATATAAGTTTATGGGATCGTGGCATTACGTGAGCATACCAGATGGCAAACGCTACGAAGACACAGAACCTAATGAAGATGGAGACGTAATCTGGGCTATAGAAACCATCATAGAAGAGTTGAAATCCAAAAAGTTTAAAATAGTAAAGGATGAAGAATTTGCTATCCTGGCATTGGTGCATCTCATAGGAGACCTGCACCAGCCTTTGCACGTAGGCTTGGCAGAAGATAGAGGGGGTAATTCTATAAAAGTAGAATGGTTTGGTGAATCTACAAACCTACACCACGTGTGGGATAGTGAGATAGTAGACGACCAGCAACTGAGCTATACTGAGTGGGGAAACCATATAAATAGGAGAGTAGATGCTACTCAAGTAAATACATGGCAAAGTACATCTGTAAGAGACTGGGCACACGAGAGTCAAGATCTACGAGCAGCGTGTTATGACTTTGGTGACTATGTAAATCTAAAATATGATTATTCCTTCAGGCATTTAGCTACTGTAGAGAAGCGACTAGAGCAAGCTGGGGTGCGACTAGCAGGAGTACTCAATCAGATCTACGGATAGTGATAAGCTCTAGTTGTCCTATTGTAACGGTATGGTAAACAGACGATTCGTGCTGCAGAGGGACTAATAGTAGATCCAAAGCATAATAGGCTTTGCAGTATTGTCTAGGTAAGGAATAAGTTCTTGGAGCACTTTAGGAGATACAGTAGTGCAGCCTTCACTTAAGCATATATCGTCCTCTTGCTCATAATCTGATACACAGCTGTGTGAGTGCAATACCACAAAGCGATTTAGAGCATTACTATTGGTGCTATCTCTTCCTATAAGTTTATACGAAGTACCATATGACCCTTCATATTTGCCACGCACCTTGTAGTGGCCTAGTGAGGAGCAATTACTTCCTATCTCATTGCTAAATTGAGCGAATCTATTATCCGTACTCTTGCAGTGTCCGTGTGCTACCAAACCCTTGATAAGGGTGTCTTGAGTCTCTAGATTAAAAGCAAATAATCTATATCTGCCAGAATGTGGTGCTAGATTTATAATGAGGGAAAATTGAGTGCTGTAGCCATTTTGAATACAATAGTCTAAAGCTTCATTAAGATGTAGACTATCTACTACTGGAATTTGAGGTATGGCAATGGAAACAGTTTTATGTACTTGTGGAGAAGGGTAGTGGACCGAGTACCAGTAGGCAATAGAACAGCAGAGTGCTATACTATAAAATCCAAGTTTTAATTTACGTGCAAGTGTCAATGGATATGAAAGTTTACAGCGAGCAGTGCTACTGCTAAGCCTATCACTATAGCAACAAGCTTATACCTTCCATACGTATGACTTTCATTATTTTCGAATAGAATAGTAGTACTGATATGTAAAAACACACCGATTACGAGTCCTATTAGTCCTGTAAGAATATCTTGATAACCTACTAGCGACGAACCTACAAGCATACCTATCGGAACCATAGCAGCATATATAGCTATCCAAAGGTAGTTGGTGCTGCTCTTAGAGAAAACACTCTTGAGCACCACTGCTAGAGCAAATGCAGCTGGCAGTTCGTGTAACCCAATGGCGAATACCATATTGTTTCGTATAGCTTCAGAGAATGCTCCGCCGCCTAGTCCTAGACCCTCTATGAATGCGTGTAGACTAAGTGCTATAAATACAGAGTACGGAAATCCTTTCTTAAACTCGTGAAAGTGTAGGTGCCCGTGTTCTATTCCTTTGGTGAAAAAATCTAATACTATCTGCAAGAAGAATCCTGCTAGAATATAGTAGCCTGCTTTATGTCCTACTTTCTCATATACCTCTGGAATAAGATTTAGAATAGTAATGGAGATCAGAAACGCCCCACTAAAAGCTAGGAATAGCTTGAGCTGACGTGTTTTTTCTGACTGGATTAATAGACCAATAACCCCGCCTATGAACGGAAAGAAAAACAGCATAAAAAGCCACCAAAATTGCATCCTGCAAAAATAAGGGATTGATTAGTGATTCGGCCTTAATTTTTTGAGACGTTTAGTTTTTTATCCGAAGTTATATTTTTTAGCATCCCCTTGAAGATAAATCCATGGAATGGAAAAACAGCAAACCAGTATAATCTGCCTGCTATACCTAAAGGTCTAAATGTGGCAGTTTGGGTGAGTTTATCTCCTGTAACCTTGAATTCTAGCCAAGCTTCTCCTGGTAGTTTCATCTCGGCAAGCAGAAGTAAACGGCCTTCCTCTTTGTTGGCATACAAAACACGCCAAAAGTCTATGGTGTCACCTACGTTAATAGAGATAGGACTTGTTCTGCCTCTTCTTAGTCCTACGCCTCCTGCAAATTTGTCCATTACCCCACGTAGTTTCCAAAGCCAATTACCATAATACCAGCCTGTACTGCCTCCTATGCTCCAAATTTTATCTATAGTTGTTTCTCGATTTTTAAGATCCCTTGTTCTGCTGTCTTTGAAACAACCAAAAGAGGGTACTTGAATGAATTCTGAAACGTTAAAGTTTAAACCACTACTGGAATATGAATCCTTCCAACTTGAAAGAATTTCGTTGTTTTCTATTTTTGTAAATGCCCTTTTTAATGCTTGAGTGTAGCTTATGGGGGTTAATTCTAGAATAGTATTAATTCTATTATCCCGACAAACTACTTCTACCTTCATACTGTTAACCAGTGATGTAGCTAGCTTGTAGGATGTAGAGGTTACGAAATAGAGCCAATAAGAAGAAAGCTTTGGAGTCATAATAGGAACAACCCAAATTTTACGTTTTAAGTTCCGTTCTTTCCCAAATTGTAATAGCATGTTTTTGTAAGACAATACATCCGGACCTCCAATATCAAAATCCTGGTTGAAGGTCTTTGAATTGAACATGGTTTTAGTGAGCAATGAGATGACATCTGAAATTCCTATTGGTTGACATTTTGTGTCTAGCCATTTTGGAGTAATCATAATAGGTAGCTTTTCTACTAAATCTCTTATGATTTCAAATGAAGCACTTCCAGACCCTATGATAATACCTGCTCTTAGTGCGGTGAAATTATAGTCTCCTCTACTCAGTTCATTTTCTACATTTTTTCTGGATGTTAGATGCTTAGAAAGTTCTACCTCGTTCACTATACCTCCTAGATAAACAACATGTTTTACGTTGGTGCTTTGTAGAGCATTTCTGAAGTTAATAGCTGATGTCTCTTCCATAGATTTGTAATCACCAGAAGACGACATAGAATGCACTAGGTAATATGCCCCATCTATGTCTTTCGGGATATTTTCCAAAGAAGATTGATCCAGTAGGTCTAATTTTATTACAGAGATATTGTCTCTTAGTGATTTAGGTGGGTTGAATCTCTTGGTATCTCTTACACAACATATTACGTGGTGACCTGCTTCAATAAGAGTAGGAAGAAGTCTCTTGCCAATATATCCTGTAGAACCTGTAAGTAATATTCTCATTGTATTAATATAAAACAGATGTGCTTGTGTTATTGTTTAGCATAGAGGAAAATCTAAAACACCTTAGATTTAAAGCTTCTAATTCTTACCAGACAGCTTGCTCACATATTTAGTAAAGCTCATACTATCAGTCAGAGAAATACTCCAAATCCTGTAGCGGTAAGTTTGCTATCCGCTTTCATTTTAATAAAAGCAATTTAGGAGTTAAATTTTTAGGGATTTTTGTTATAGCCTTGACTCCGTTCGTATTCTAAGCATATGATGACTATGTGATGAATGGACTTTGCAACTTCAAGATGACACATTAAGCCAAAATAAGGAAAATTGACCCAATCTTTTTATTGTTTTTCTGTGTATTTCTTAAAATTATCAAGAATCGCTTGCCAACTATTTCGTTGAAGCTCTACAGAGTTTTCTATCTCTGCATCAAATCGTTGTATTAATTTGGTGTCACCGTCTATTTCTGTAAAAGTGACTTCTACATTGCGATCATCTTCTAAGACGTAGCATAGTTCATCTGGTTCATCTACCATTGTAAATTTGCCATTTAAATTAAAACCAAACTTTTTATTCTTGGATTCCATGCGATATGTGAAGGTGCCGTCTTCTACTAAGTCATTAATAGCTGATGGGCAGTGCCAATCATTAGCAGCAAAATTCCATCGCATAATGTGTTTAGGAGATGTAAAGCACTCCCAAACCATTTCTAGAGGTTTATTTATAGTAATGGATACGGTTATCATTTTAGGGGCGTAAAATTATGTTTTTTGTTTGAATGTTAGAATAAATTCGGAGTAGATATATCCCGCTTGAAATTTCCCCTGTGTTTATAGGATGAAATTTGTTAGACGGTAATGCGGAATAATTTATTTTTTGTTACTCCTCACTCGGACTTTCGGGCAATTCTAGAATAGAGGATGAAGCTAAGTCATTTCCTGCTATTCCTTTTATACTGCCAAACATAGAGGATATATTTAAGGCTACTACTTCTATTTGTTTTTCTCGAGTTTTCCAGATTTTGGTCATTGCTCTTTTCTCCGTATTCAGGTCACTCTCCATATTGGTATATACCTCAAGTATTCTCGTTATAGTTTGGATGAATTCGTTTCCATTCAGATAGCTATACAGCATTTCCATTTTACCTCCTTTGTTTTCTTCAGAAGACTTTACAGAATACGTTTTCTTAAGCATCTCTCGTAATACAAAGCTGACACTTTTAGCTTCATGAAAACTGCATATCCATACTCCATCTTTTTGTCCGAACTTATCCATACCGCTCGGGTAGGTCTCTGTTACCAGTACAGCAAGATCTGCTTTGGCATTCACTTGGTCTTGCTTTAGCTTATCTATCCAGTCACCAGCAAAATTTTTGGTACGCTTACTCTCGTATATTATGGACCCACAAGTCTGCTGCAGACTATTGATTACGGTCTGTATGCAGTCTGCTCCACGCACTCCCTTACCTACTTCAGTTATTTCGTCAAAAGGGTAGGTGGTACGTAGTAATTCTTCTAAGGCTAGCTCTTGTATTTCGCCTTGCATCTGCATACTGCCTTGCTCAGCCTTTCGTTTCATCTCATCTATGAGTTTTTTCTGATCTTCCAGCTGCTTCTGAAACTCCTTCTCTCGCAATAGGTTGATTTCTCTTTCCTTAGCACGGCCTTTTTCTTCTATCTCTGTTTGCTTTTCGAGCATCTTCTTGTCTACTTCCAGCTGTAGCTCTTCGGCTTTTTCTTTGAGGTCGTTTTCTCGCTTTAGTAGGTTTATCTCAGCAGCACGGAGTTGCCTGTTTTCTTCTTTCTTCTTCTCGTTTTCGTCAGCCAAAGCTTTTAGCTGTTGCTCAAATGATTCTTGTGTAGATTTTTGGATGACTTCTTTCTCTTTCTCTATCTGCTTGGCTAGTCGTTCTTTGAATATGTCGTTTTGTTTCTCTTTTTTCAGCTCAAAAGCCTCCATTTTCTTGGCTAGTACATCCTGTTTTGCATTAAATATATCTGCCTGTTCGGATACCTTGCGTTCGTACTCTGCTTTGAAATGTGCTTCAAGCTTACCACTGAGTGCTTCTTCTACATCAAACTCATGTGCACAGTTAGGGCATTTTATCTTATCCATCATCTATGAGCCAAAGGTAAAGAATTCACCTAAAGAGTAAATGTATTTTGTAGATTATTGCTTGAACAACTCTTTTAGTTTTTCGGCTATACTCTTTGCACTGCGAATAGCACCTTCCATATACCCACTATAAACTGGAGAAGTTTCTGTGCCAGCTAGTATGAATCTTCCATTAGCGTACGTTTTTTGAAATACTAAATTGTCATTGTTTTGATGTGGAAGTACGTGTGACCCGTACGGTGTAGAAGTCAATTCTTCGTGATGCCATAAAGTCTCTTCATAGCTTAGATAGTCTGTAGCTTGTTTGCCATAGTATTTGGTGTATCATCTCTAGTCTTTCTTCTTTGGACACGGAGTGCTATGCTCCATTTAAGAATCTCATTAATCCAAAATATGTTTCTTCTGCATTAGAATGGTCATACATCTCTGGGATAGGCCCTACATTGCTAAAAATAGTTCCGCTACTCTTCTCTCTCCAAAAAGGAGTGGCATAGGTCAAACCTACTTTTATGGACTCGCCCATCCAGATATGTGTTTTATTGGCTATGCTCGTGAATGCTATGTCGTGGCTTAGTGGCCTGTCTATGCTCGTGGCTAGTAGGTGAGGAGATAAGATAGAGATGACATATTTGGCGGGATAGGTTTTATACTCCGTCTTTATTTGTATCACATCCTCCTTTTCTTCTATGCTCTTCACTTTCTCATTTAGACAAATATCTGCTGTGCATTGATCAGCCAATTGGTTTATTAGTTCAGAAGTGCCTTATTTTATACGTAGCTAGCGAGTATTTCTTTGAGCAGCCAGATCAGTTTAAAAGAAATCACCCAGAACTCTTTACTATGATGGTTCAGTGTTTTAAGCAGGAACTTAAGTATGCAGCTAAAAAGAAGCGTTAAAAACAAACTGTAGTTTAGTATTCTTATGGTCTATGAAGAGATATGAGCATGCGTGAGCTTTTTTTTCATAAAGGACTATAGCTATGTCTCTACCAGATAACAATATTCCTCGTTTGCTATATGAGAAGTTTATTTCTCTTTTTTCTAAGTATTACAAAATTGCTTGGTATTACGACCTACGATTTTCTTTATTGGCGTAAATATGCCGTTTGACATTCCATCGTTTTTCGCAGAAAGGAACTGTCTTTTTTAGTTTTGACATATGGTATTAATTGAGCTTCACGCGTATAATCACTTACTACTAATAGTTGGTCTAGAAGTGTTAGAGCCACGACGTCATAGGCTATAGGCCATATAAAACTGCTAGATTTTATTCTAAAATGAATGATTATCCCACGAGGCCTTAGTTCTATATTGCATTTACGTTCATAGGCTTGCGATTCCGTGTTTATATTAAAATCGGAAGTACACTTACTTATTACATAAGGCTCTGAACCGATACTTCCATTTTTAAGCTTGTAAATTAGTCCAAAGCGTTTGCCCACTAGTTGTTCTACTGCTCTGTTTATGTTTCTGTCTGTGCGAGTTGTATTATATATCAACTTATCGTATAAATTAGTAAACCAAGTTATCTAAATAACAAATAGTACTAGTCGATAGTTTGAGAATCAAATGAAATAAATCTTAGAAGGAGTGCAGGTTCTTGGCTAAAGTGTTCCTTCCCACTCACTATAAAACTGCTCTAAGTAACTCTCCATAAACTGATGGCGTTTTGCTGCCATAGCTTTGCCAGTAGCTGTATTCATAAGCTCTTTGAGTAGGAGTAGTTTCTCGTAAAAGTGATTGATACTCGGAGCAGTGCTCTTCTTGTATTCCTCTTTGGTCATATTTAGGTTAGATGGAATAGTAGGGTTGTAGATTTCTCTATTCTTGAATCCGCCGTAGTTGAATGTGCGGGCTATGCCTATAGCACCTAGAGCATCTAGCCTGTCAGCATCTTGCACCACATCCAGTTCCGTAGACTGGAAAGTCTGAGCATCTTTGCCTCCTTTGAAAGAGATGTTTTCTATAATGCGAATCACGTGATTGATTACATTGTCTTCTATCTCTAGAGTGTGCAGAAATGCACGAGCCTTTTGTGGACCTATGCTCTCGTCACCATCGTGAAACTTAGAGTCAGCTATATCATGAAGCAAAGCACTTAGTTCTACTACGAGCAGATCTACTTGCTCAGTTTTGGCTATGTGTTTAGCTGATTTCCATACCCGCTCTATATGCCACCAGTCGTGACCGCCTTCAGCGTTTTTTAGCTCTTGTTTTACGTAGGTTATGGTGTCTTGTATTGGGTGCATGTGGTTGTTTGTTAATACGATATTTTAAGCCTGGTTTAACAACTGTTTCAATGTTTTATGGAGTTGTAATTTGGTTTTATTTTGTGAATAGGAAAATCCAATTCATCAAGTGCAATTTACCACTTTATGCGTATTATTTTTTTATATAATCTAACGCCTTGAACCATTATGTCGTGCTGGATTACGAGACGATATCCTATCTGTTTACACTAACTTTAATTACTAGCCGCAAACCCATATGCACTATACGATGGGTTGTGTGCTGACGTAATTAAATCTCGACAAATCCATTTATAAATAATTCAATATCAGCCAAATAATCATTAAATAAATTTTCGCCGCTATAAGTCACCAGTTGAATTGTCCCGTTTAAATTAGAATAATAGTATCCATAGTATGTGAATCTCACACCTTGTATTGTTCCAGTCATCTGCATCGTAAGGACTTGTATACCATTAACGGTTCTATATTCTTCTTTTATAACCCGTATATCTGATGCAGCACTTTTTGCGTTTTTTATTGCAATTGCTTTTAATGTCTCAATTGGTACCTGCAATTTTTCAGAAATCAACATTGCATACAAATCTTCTCCTTTTTTCTGGAACTGAAATTCAAAGGCATCTTTATCTGTTCCCTTTGTAAAACTCCAACTTTTAGGATTAATCCAAATTCCGACATTTAGTTTTTTACTTTTTACTAAAAAGGTGGAATTTTTATCTTTCAAAAATTCCTTGTCATTTATTGAGATTTTCGAACTTTCGATGATACTATCATTCAGGTATTCCCAAGAGCCGTCTTCATATAGAATGACTTCATCTCCAGTTTCAGTTATTGCGTTGATTTGGGCATTTACCAATTGTACCAACATCATTATTAACCCAATTAAAATCACTTTTTTCATAAATCTTATTTTTATATTATTTTATATTATTTAAAAATTCTTCGTTTCCATTTATACCTAGCGGTCATCCTTAGTGGCAATACAAGTTTTAGTATATGGCAAGTAGGGCAGTGGAATGCGATAAATTTTCACGTTCATACTGAGCCATTCGCTGTAGTGGTTTATTTTTATTTTGTTTCATTGTTAAAAGCCATTTGCCGCGGCTAATGGAGGTCTTTGCAAATAAGTATAAACCTCTCAGAAAGCCTATAGTTTTTAAACTATTTTGTGGTGCGTCTGTCTTTATGTTTTGCTTAAATCTCGCTATTTTTTTCTATTGGTTTTAAATTATTTTTCGGGTATATCCATTTCTTGGTTCTAAATTGTTGCTAACATCCGTATATGTTACAAGTACATATACTCCAGAGGCGGACAAGTTGTCTTCTAAATATATTGTCATTTATAAACGTTTGTAATTTTGGGGGTATAGGGTCGGGTGCTAAAATAGTATCCCATTTCGAATGTACACTAATTATGGTGCAATTTCAAATATTTACATATATGTTTTTCTGCTCAGATGGGAATAGTCTATCTAGCCTTTCTAAACCCGTGAAATAATAATAGAGATTATGGACTATTTTAAAAGTTTTCCTTTTTCGCCATATCCTGGGGGAAACGTGTTATGCTTGTGTATGGTGCATATGTTTGAACGCAACTCTCTTGTATGAAATGTATGGCAGTTGTAAACGTTCCTTCCCAGATTAAGCACTTATGGCTTTATCTTTTTATACATCCTAAGTTTGCCAAGTATTAAATGAATTACACATCCAAAAATGCATATGCCAACTTGATAGTGGAGTAATCTACCTTACCCTCCAAAGCTCGGAAAATAATACTGCTTTTGAGTCGACCATCTCCACTGTAGTCGTCCTCTTTGGCGTTTTTATCTGCCTTGAGGTATATCTCGTTGATACGGTCCATGAGCACGGCTTCTGGTCGGTACGCACTTATGTTTACATCAGTAAACTTGTCTGAGATGGTAAGTATATGTCCTTGTATGGTGCTTTTGGCCATGCCGCGTTCTGTGCTTATTTGGTCCAGAGTCATACCTTGCTCTATGTACTGTATAGTCACCTCGTGCGTAGAGATCTTCTTCTCTTTGGCTACTTTCTTATTGCGGTGTTTTTTGAGCTCTTTCTCATCTGTGGTACCTCCTGCTGCATAGATGTAGCTTTCCCAGTCACTTATAAAATGCTCTTCGGTCAGTTGATCTATATCTCCACTTAATTCTTGGAAACGTTGATCTGCTTTATATGCTAGTGGATCTACTTCTATGGCCATCCTATTGATGCCTAGCAAACGAAGGCCGTCTAGCTCTTTTAGTCGAGAGAGTGCTACGTATCCTTGCCCCGGTTCAAACGCCTTACTCAGGTCTATCTCCGCTGCTTCTAGGGTCATACCTTGACTCTTGTGCACGGTAATGGCCCATGCAAGTCTGAGTGGTATCTGCTCAAAGCTGACCATAGGCGTGCCTTTTTCATTATTGATAGACCAAACTTCTGGTGTGGCGAGAATCTTTCGCTTGTCCATAAGCTGTACCAAAGGATACGGACCGTTTTCTTCAGCATCCTTGGCAAAATCTACTACCACGCCTAGGGTGCCATTCATGACTCCTCTATCGTGATCGTTTTTGAGGAACATTACCTTACATCCTTTTTTTATGATAAGTTTCTCCTGCACGATAAGCGATTTCACAAAGGATTCCATCATTTTGATATTACCGGATTTTTTAGCAAAGTAGACTTCCTCATCTGCTTCTAGAGCTTTCAGCTCTTGCTCATTCATACTATCTACATCCGCATTATGGGAGTAGAGTTTAGTAGGTTCTATGGTATGTTCGTTAAATCGAGTTTCCTGGAGTAGTTGTACTGCACCTTCGTCTACTTCATTACTCCGTATTTGGTTGAGTATAGTATTTAGCTCGTTTCTAGTCTGTCGATACTGCTCCGTAAGATAGCACACTGTAGGAGCTGCTTCTACCCAAGCTTTGCTCATAAAGGCAAACTTCTGCTTACTAGGTTCTTGCTCTCTACTTACAGGTGGTAGCTGAAAAAAATCTCCGGCAAACACTACCTGCATTCCGCCAAAGGGCTTGGCTGAGTTACGGATGTATTTCAGCACTTGATTTATCATATCTAGCTGATTGCGGTGCAGCATACTTATCTCATCTATGATAAGGATGTGCGTATTGCGTATGTTTTTAGTAAGGTACTGCTTTGTTGCTAGCGATTTAAGATTTTCGTGGGTCAGTTGATTTTTTATACCTATACCACTCCACGAGTGTATAGTAGTACCATTCATATGGGTAGCTGCTATACCCGTACTTGCGGTCACTGCCACTGGAACCTTGTGTGCCTTTAGGTAGGTGATAAACTGATTTAGTGTATAGGTTTTACCTGCTCCCGCACTACCCGTGAGGAATACATTTTTACCTGCCTTTAGTATTGCTAATGCTTTTTCTTGAAACACGTTTCTCTTAGTTAATAGTCTTCAGTGATAAGTCTTTTATCACTATGAATTTTGTGAATATAGTCAAAATGAGTTTTCCTATCAATATTCCTAATATCATCCCCACTATCACATCGCCAGGATAGTGCTTGCCTACATATACTTGAGCCAAGGAAATAATACCTGCCCAAGCATAAAACACCCAGTTGAGATATGTCATTTTACTTACTTTCTTAAAAAACCATGTAAACATTACCGCCATCCCAAAATGATTGGCAGCGTGAGATGATATAAATCCGTACTGCCCACCGCAGTCTATAAGGTTACGGATATATGCAGCTAGACTAGGTTCGTGGCAAGGCCTTAATCGTTCGAAAAAAGGTTTCATAAAACCACTAGAGAATCTATCGCAGAGTGCCACTACTAATACCGTAGCGAGTAAGATGTAGAGTCCTTGGGCTTTATATTTTCTGACTGCCAATACTACAAAGAATAAGTACAATGGAGTCCATGTTTTGGCATCTCTAAGTATAGGCATGAGCCAGTCCAATACTGGAT
>Ga0307994_1001736_pt1 | contig 12786 bp, 13 predicted proteins | sample EllFjometagen261_FD_203171 | JGI IMG/M metagenome (GOLD analysis project Ga0307994, IMG submission 203171) | Marine microbial communities from Ellis Fjord, Antarctic Ocean - #261 | ecosystem: Environmental > Aquatic > Marine > Unclassified | place: Southern Ocean | collected 2014-11-02 | reverse complement strand
TTCTCTTCTCAAAAAGAAATTTAATTTATTTATAAAAGTAGGCCGACGCCCAACCAAAATAAATGCACCGTTTTAAAATATACCATATAGGGGGTGTTCAAGGGTTAAAGATTGACCTATGAGAGCCTAGAGAACCTCGTGGTCAATACAGAGCAGTAACTCTTGGACTGGGCTGTAGATAACAAACTATCAGTAATTATTTTAGATAACAATACTACTTACGTAGCTTTACGTTACTTAGGATAGGTATTAATACGAAGTGATAAAAAATGGCCAGCGAGACTCTAATGAATCCCGTGGCCAAGGAGGTAAGCTTTATGATTGAAGTCGTAGCACTTCATTAACGACAGTATCAATAATCACTTTAGCCAACAATGCTAATTACACAGCTTTACGTTTCTTACATAGCTTTACATTACTTGGTTACGTGCATCATTTGCCGATGTGCAGACCAAGGCTCGCTTGTTGGCCATTATCGGGTAAACTTGGTTTATGAAACGATTTCGGCTGACAGATACCAGTGACTATACGGACAGTGAGTATCAAGACTATATTCTGCAGGGGGTATCACGTACCTTCGCGTTAACTATTCCGCAGCTATCAAAGGATCTTGTGCAGGTGGTGGGCAATGCCTATTTATGGTGTCGTATGGCCGATACCATTGAAGATGATCCGCAGCTTGCCTTAGCCCTGAAAGGGCATTTTAGTCACCAACTAACAGGCTTGTTAGAGAGCCAAGAGTCGACGGCCGCTTGGGTGGCCGAATTACAGCCGCAGCTGCACCGCGATACCGCGCCGGCTGAGCTCGATTTGATTGCCAACAGTCAGCGTATCCTACGCTTGTTTCGCAGCTTTAGCCTAACCCAGCAAAGCATTATTCAGCAATGTGTAGTCACTATGGTGCAAGGCATGATGCACTATCAAGCCCACCAACCCCGCTCGGGTTTGCCTAACATACTGTCGCTCAACGACTATTGTTATCATGTGGCCGGTATTGTCGGTGAAATGCTGACGCTGCTCTACTGCGATTACTCAAGCAAACTCAGGCACAACAAAGCCCAGCTAATGCCCTTGGCCGTGTCCTTTGGCCAAGGTTTGCAAATGACCAATATTCTCAAGGATATTTGGCAAGATCAAGATCGTGAGATTTGCTGGTTACCGCAAGATGTTTTTAGCAAGTACAACATTGAATTGCAGGATTTATCTAAGCAACGCACTAACCCTAATTTTCACCGGGGGGTAAGGGAGCTGGTGGCTATTGCCCATGGACACCTGCAGGACGCCTTAAGCTACACGTTAATGATCCCAAAGGCGGAGCAGGGCTACCGTAACTTTTGTCTGTGGGCCATTGGCATGGCCTTATTAACCTTAAAGAACATCCATAAGCAGCCAGATTTTAAACAAAGTTCGCAGATCAAAATATCCCGCAATAAGGTTAAAATTATCTTTGTCGTGACCCGCTTCATTGGTCGCAGTAATGGCTTGGTTAAGTTGTTTTTTAAACGTGTAGCCCGCGATTTGCCTTAATAGCAGTTCGCTTAAAACAGGGCCCTGTGTTCACAGTCATAAACACTAGTGACAATAGGAGTTAGGGAGCATTTAGCGCACACTTTGGACACCTCAGTGTTAGCTTATTACCAAAACTAGAATGAGCCTTTTAAATGTGCGTGAGGCTACAACAGTTAACTCAAGATAACTTCCCACCCCCGTCCCCCTAACTTTGTGCTTGGGTTAGCTGAAGTGTTTGTCTTCACCCGTGTCTCTAAGGTGGGACGGTAGACATTCTAGTAGACGTTTTTAGTCCTGTGACAGTGAACTAAGGATGTGGGAGAGTCAGTAGATACGGTATGTCTAACAACTACTGAATCCTCGCTAAGGCACCAATAGGCTACTTGTGAGGCGAGTCTGACAAGTGAGCAACGCGAACTGTGATGAAGCGGAACGACTCTCCGTCCGCACCATTTATAGTTTCAAATAATTGATATACATGCATTTTTCCTTTAAGGAGACTGTATGGTAGTCAAGATCGTAGTGCCTTCTTACCCTCAATATGCCTTTGTCAAAGACAGTATCTTTTACTTTCAAAAGATGATTCTTGGCGACGTGCAACACCATTACACACCAAAACGTATATCTTTTAGTCTGCGAACTAGATCTAGGCGCAATGCCGAGACAGCTGCTAAGGTTATCGTATCTAAGCTTAATGCCTACTGGTTGAGCATTCGTTTAACTACATTAGACCTGCCAGCTTCACACTTGTTAAGTGTTAGCTCTTTTCATATAATATCTCATGTTACTGGTACGACTCGGGCCTAGAAAGATACTTTCTTCAAACAACTTGACTAGTTTCGGCAAGTTGTTTGCCTTCGGTTTCTATTTCGCCATTTGTTCCAGGGCGTTTCCGGCCGCTTCGATCGAGACATCGATGTCGCTCTGTGTGTGCTCCGTACAGCTGAGATTGTGCAGAATTTTGTTGCCGCTAAAGAATATGCCCTGATCGCGCATTAGCTGGGAAAATACGCCGTATTTGGCAAGATCAACCGTGCCGCAGAAATCACGATACCCGGTGATGGCGTCAAGATCAGTAAACACCGGGTGGAACATAGAACCGACGTTTTGCACGATCATATTTTGCCCTGTATCTTTGGCTACCAGGTTAAGCCTGCGCGTCATCTGATCACCGATGTCGTTGATTTTTTTGAAGTTCGCAAAATTGTCTTTGCTCATCTCTTCCAGCATAGTTTTGGCCGCGTACAGTCCCAGACGCGGTGCATTATGGCTACCATAATGCAGAACCTTACCGTATTCGATGCTTTCCATGATGTGATCGGGGCCTGCGATGGCTGCCACAGGAAAGCCTTGCCCTAGGGCCTTTCCGTAGGTCACGATGTCTGGTTGCAGGTCATAAAGTTCGGCGGCACCGCCGGGTGCAACCCGAAAGCCAGTCACTGTTTCATCAAGGTAGAATAGCACTTTATACGCGCGGCACAGCTCTTGCGCCCGCTTCAGATAGCCCGGTTTGGGCGGGATCACCCCCATGTTGGACATGGCGCCTTCCATTACCATACAGGCGATGTCGCGGCTATGCGCGTCAAGCACCCGTTCTAGCGCTTCTTCATCGTTCCAGACACAGACAAGCGTATCTTCAAGCGAGCCGGGTGTTAGGCCCGAGCTGTCTGGGATGCGCACCGGATCATTCGGGTGGCCCAGTGTGGTTACCGGTTGGGGGTTGGTACTGACCAGAAGGCCATCGTACCAGCCATGATAATGGCCCTCAAATTTTAGCACCTTGCGCTTGCCGGTGATACCACGGGCCATACGCACGGCAGTCATGCAGGCTTCGGTTCCGGTATTGGCAAACCGCACCTTGTCGACATGAGGCAGCATATTCACCATTAGCTCGGCGGTTTCGACCTCGACCTCTAAAGCGGTGGCGAAATGGGTACCGCCAGCGACTTTTTCCTGAACGATTTCGACTATCTTGGGGTGCGCATGGCCCAGCGGCAGGCACCCAAACGAAAGCTGCCAGTCAATGAATTCATTGCCGTCCACATCCCAAATACGCGCCCCTTTTCCCTCGCGCATATAGGGTGGGTAGGGTTTATAGTTCATCGGTCCACGCGACGCTGAACTGCAGCCCTCGACAAGCACCTTCATTGCTCGGTGGAAAAATTTTTCGGATTCAGTCGTTTGCATTATAGTTACCTACGTTGTTTGCATGGCTTTGACAGGGTTTAGTGAGCGGCCAGAATCTCGTTTGCCTGGGCATCAACATTTGACAGGTTCAAACGTTCAAACGACTTTCCAAGCAGCTTGTGAAAGGCCTGCTGTGTTTCTTCGGTGAAAACAACCGTTCCGTCATTTTCTATGAGGTCGATTCCGTCCCATTTCAACGACTGGGTATTGGCATCAACCGCTTGCTTAAGTGACCATTCTGGCGGCAAAGCAATCTCTATTTTTGAACGGCTTACTGTAACGGGGTATCCCCCAACTAAATCTTTGATCCCCGGCAGGTGAATGTCGATATCAGTTGGCGAGGTAAGTGCCCGAAGCGCGACAAGACCGGCCGAGGCGGTGACACGGTTGAAGTGCAGATCATAAGGAAAGGGAAAGGGTTCGCGTAAAACCCGGTTGGCAAGTGCTGTGTGATCCTGGCCGTTGACTGTCGCCTTCAGCAAATAGGGTGGAAGCACTTGGCCGGCATCCTGGTTCAGCACGTAGTATTCAAAAGCATGCTGTGCCGCCAGATGAATGGAAACCTCCGGCGGTGCGCATCCCAAATGGCGGGCCACACCAGCTTTGAGTTTGGGTATTGGTTCCTGAACATTACCGATGCCACAATCCGGACCAAACCCGGATCTATTTAGTACCGGGTTAATAACATCCGGGTAGGACGCACCTATCCAGCGCGCCCCGGTATTTGCTTCGCCAATCCGATCCCTAAATTTGGCCATCAAAGAAAGATGCAGCGACATGTAGCCCGCAAAGGGTAGGGCGGGCTTGTCGGACCCATCAAGTTTCCACCAGGGCATCAAGGATGGGGCGGTAAAGATTATGTCAGGATTAACCCTACGCAAATTGTGAACAAAGGACGGTTGATCAATATCAAATTCTTCTGCCTCGATCATTGGATAATACCCTTCGATCCCGGCGCCAATGATTGCGTTGTTGGCGCGCTGAACCGCTTTTATCCTGCTTCGGCTGCCGACCACTATTTTGCTGAACAGGTCGGAACGAGCCACGGATTCCAGCAGTGCTGTGCTTAATTCGCCCAGTGACAAGATAAGAAGTGTGGGTTTAGTCAATGTCAAAAACCTCAAGAAATTGCGCGAGCGTAGGGCCCAGTGCAGAAAACGGCTTTGGCAAACCATTGTGCTCGCCATGTGGATCAACCCCAACCGCGATGACCCGAGTTTTGTGTTTGCTTTTCAAATAGTAACAACGCTGCAAGAAATTCGTTTTCAGAATATCACGCTCAGCTATATCAGAAAAGTTGTTTCGATAAGCGACAATGAACCGGCTGAATTGCTTCAATAAAAACGCGAGAACAGATCACCTTGCTCTATATCCAACCAGGAAAGCCTACTCAAAATGCCTATATTGAGCGATTTAATCGAACGGCAAGGCGGGAGTGGCTTGAGCTAAACTTGTTCGAGGATATCGACCAAGCACAGTTATTAGCCACACCGTGGCAATGGACCTATAATAATGTTCGCCCACACCCAGCGTTTGGCGGGATTCCACCGATACAATTGCTATAATGGAGAAACTCAGCTTCCCAACATCTATTCTATGGTCCTCTATGCAGCCCCAGGGCTACTTCTGGCCCGTGGATTTTATGTGGTTCCTAGTGCGTGGGGGACATTTGTCTTGCCTGTGGCCGTAGCACTACAGAAAATGGACTAGCTTTAAATAATGTCTCAACAAGTGATTTTCCATCCTAAGAGCAATTTATTACAATTCAATGCGAAGGAAATAAATTGATAGGTATAGCACTCTACGAGAGCCAAGATGCCATGGACAAAACCGATACAGCAAGAGATAAGCTGATGGCGAATCCAGAGATCATTTCTATGGAAAGTATTGTTGGTACGGTGAGGATTAACCACACTAATTAGGATGTGGACGTCATTAGGAACTAGTATGGGAATACCCACCCATAGGCTGATATTCGTCACAGTGCAGGCTTAAGCGTCTGTAGCAAGGCTAGTGGCTACACCTTGTGCATGTGTGTCCGCCGGCAAATGAGCATTGTGGCGTTAAAGCCTATGACAAACACAGGTTAACTACTGCGCTCTGCAACCTGATTAGATTTTAGCGACTACTGACTGGCTTCGGATGCCTAAGTTGTGCTATTGCAATAACCAAAAATGAGTACGTTATGAAACTGCATAGAGCAATTAAGAAAGCCAATGACGAAAAGGATATTGAGACATTAATGCCGTTGTATCAGAATGGCTCACGGGAGTCTTTAATTAGCGTTAAGATGCTAGAAAACGGACAGGTTCTGCGACAAGAAACTGGCGCTACGCTAATGAATTGATAGTGGGATGACGGAAGATAGACCAACGATGTTCTGGAGCACCTCGCGGTCTAACCAGTAGTTGACACTACTAGTGTGCATCAATTTATTTTTTTCATAACAACCTCCTTGAAACATTAGTTTCTTCACCGTCAATATTCCATATGTTTGACTATTGCCGGTTTAGATCTAAATAATTTTGCACTAATAAACCCACAGCGACGAACCTAATGGCTATAAACCCAATGGCTGGGAGCGTTAAATCACTAAATGTGTTGAGTACTAGAAGGGGCTCAAAGTCGCTCCACATAAGCGAACACATCACTATTAATACAGTGACATTAGAGAGCCTAAAGTAGACATTTTTAAAGAATGAGTATAAATAGATTATGGAGCCAACAAACGCTATCGCTAACCTAATTTGTGTAAGGTTGAATGCTGCGTCTGGGTCAAATAAGCGTTCATAGAAGGCGTTCAGTAGTAGATATTCAGGGTAGTAAGTCACAGCAACAGCCCTAATTGCAAATATCAAGACAATGAGTATGCATCGCTTCAAAATCCTTGGTCGCATTGCTTCCAAATGTTCCTCAGGGACCTTATTGGGCGAGAATAACGCACTCAACTCCTATCCTGTCACAATTTTTTCGTCTGTCATACGGATAGGCCTTCAGGGATTAGATTCTCCATTGCCAATGTTTGATCATTTGGTCAACAATTGGATTTTAGTATAAGCATATATTTCAATAAGTAAATATCATAAATGTAATACTTATCATGAATTAAATGCATACATGGAGGCAGCTAAAGATAGAGGTAATAAAGTAAATACGGTTATCAAACGGGCTAAGTACCATTATGGTTGGCAGTGATTGAAAAGGACCCGCGAGATTCTAACGACCACCTCTGTTTTACAATGTACGCAAAATCTACGTTCGCCGACAACATCATCATGTTGGCTTAGCAAACAGATCGCCAAGTTCGTGCTGTGGTTGCACTGGGAATCGTTCTGGGGCGTCGATCCATATACGTAGCAAATGACGACGATCTTGCATCTTTGGCCAGTCCTGATAATCGGTGCGGGCATGCAATACAGTACGATTGTGGGCGATGACTAGCTCACCTTTTTGTAGCGTTGTACGCAAGGCCAATTCGTTGGATTTTGAAAAATGATCGAATAAATCGAGTGCAGCAACCTGCGTCTCACTCAAGGTAATTTTCTGGGTTCGAGCACTTAGCTCTATAAAGGGCCGGTAATATACACAGCTAACTTGACCATTTTTTTCACAAAAAATAGGGCGCTCGATTTCATAAGGCCCGGCCTCGGCAATACCATGTGTTCCCTCCACACGCCAATGTGGAAAAGGTTTGTACAATTCTTCAAGGAGGGTTTGATCCCTTGCCGCTATACAATCGTGGATACTGCGCACATTGACTAGGTAGCTTTCACCGCCAGTCATCGCTGGTTGCAGACAATACAGTGCAATTAGCGTCGGTGGGTCTGAATGCGGGGTCAGTTCTCCAGCAGAACGGTAACCACGTTTATCTTCAGCTTCAACGTCAGAGAAATCGCACACATCTTCCACAAGTTCTCCTCGTGGCGATTGTGGCACGATAGTGCCTAGATGTTGCCCAAGTATGGTTAGCCTTACAGCGGCAGATGCCTGTCCATTATCAATGCTAAAGTTGCGTAGCAGGGCAAATCCGTAGTGGTGTAGAGATTGAGTGGCCATTTCGGCAATGCTCGGCATATCTCCAGAGCCGTCAATCCAGAGCGAGTTGGCTACATTCAGCTTTGAAGCGTCCCAAGCAAAGTGTTCAGTTGTTTTCATCAATTAGCCACCTGTTGGCGATTTAGCGCAAATTTGCTGTGATATTTGGTACAGCTTATTTCATAATTCATAGGATTATGATTAACAAACGGTACTATACCTGGGTTTTCGTTTTTTCCACAATGACAGCTGGTCGTAGTTAAATCTTTGTAGTGCAATAAGATTTTAGTCGCCAAACGATGGAAACTCAGTCAGAGGTTGCTCTTTAAGTGGGCTTTAAAGTTAACTATAAATTTGCACATTTTACCTTTTTAAAAACTAAAAGTGCCTCTATCAAGTGCCATTGGTAGTACAAAAAAGTAGACTAAATTTATAGAGAGTTGGAGTTTATTGTAAGGAAGTGCCTAAAAAGTGTTGGGCTTAATGGAGTTGGTTAGTCTAACAACTGAGCTAACAGTTATTTTCGGCATTTCTCAGCTGTACATAATGTATTGGGCCTAGCCGCTCTAAAGCATGTTTGACGGGGCTGATGCTGCTTTCAAAACTAACCTATTAGCACTAGATACGAAGCCTTATGTGTATGTTAAAGGTAGTGGTACAGAAACTGGACTAGCAATCCGGTGAGGGGGTCGATATTGTTAAGCTAATTATAAATGACATAAATGGATCTAAGGAGAGAGACTGATGTCATTAGTGAGAATTACTACAGTGATCTTAGTTTCTCAAGAAGTAGCACATGCTTTAGCACTAAAACCTTTTAGATAATCAATTGGGAGTGGATATGACAAAGTATACAGGGCAATGCTTTTGTGGGGCAGTTGAGTTAGAAGTAAGCGCAGAACCTATCGTGATGGCAATTTGTCATTGCACGATCTGTCGCGCTTGGTCGGCAAGTCCGGTCAATGGTGTAGCAGCATTTCCTCCAGAATCAGTTAAGGTCACTAAAGGCGAGGAACACTTGACTAGTTTTGCGCAATCCGAAGGTCACGACCGGACCTGGTGCACCAAATGTGGCGGTCACGTTTATACCGACCATACAGCCAGTTATGGATTTGTTGATGTTTATGCATCTGTTTTGAAAGAATTGGAGTTCACGCCAATCGCTCATATGAACTATGCGCATACGATCATGCCGATGAAAGATGGTCTTCCAAAATTCAAGGATTTTCCAGAGGACTTTGGTGGCAGCGGCGAGATGATGGATGAATAAATCAACTTAATGGCTTTAGGGAATAATCCTCGAGTCTGTAACAAACACAATAAGACTTAAAGAATGATGGCAGCACTATCATTATTCGTTTTAATAACTGAGGTCAAACCTCTTAACTATAGGAACTATAATGTCTTCAATAGAAATTAAGAATTTCGCAACAGACTCCGATGTGAGTACTCCAAATAATGCACGTGTTGAAACTGTCAACATTGGTGGTCAGCGGGTTATGAAGCTTGTTGTACAACCTGGCTGGGTATGGTCTAAGGACATTCAACCGGTTGTAGGAACCCAAAGCTGTGAGGCTAAACATCTTGGCGTCATTGTTGAAGGAACTATTACCTGTCGTCATGATGACGGAACTGAAGCAACTTACTCCGCAGGCGACGCTTATGCAATTGAACCTGGCCATGATGCGTGGGTAGAAGGTGACAAACAAGCCGTTGCATACGAATTTCATGGTGTATGGGGTGACAAGCACTAGTTCGAAAATATGTCGAGATAGGCTAGGGCGTATGGTGCTCCCTAGCCTATGAGGATATCGCAATTTATCGTTTTACTGAGATCTACCATTGCAGTGTTAATAAGTACTGCATTACATATTAACTTTCCAAACCCAAACCCAAACCCAAACCCAACAGAAGGAATACTTAAATGGAAAACGCAGCCTTAGACAGAAATACACGAGCAATCTCTGCTGGATCAATTGGTAGAGATTTGGCCGCCACCACTTCAATAGGTGTGGCCTCAAACTTGGTTACTTTGTACCTCATAGCAACCACTGAAGTTCCACAATTGGCTATCTCAACAATAATTATTACTACATTTATATATGTCTTTTTGTCTGGAATGAATGCAATGGATCAGTTCAAGGCATGGATTGCAGACATGGACGAACAAGATGGTAATAGTAATGCGGGACAGCTTGGAAAAAAAGCACCTTTTGGTATGTGGAAGACTGTATATAGCCTGTGTTTCTTAGCTGTAGCAGTGACGCAATTAATGGAAGTGTGGGCATGATCTAGAAGCCCTTATGGGGGGCCGGTTAGTCCCCCAGCTATGCACAAAGGTGGGCGCCCTATCCTTGATAGGTGCCACGAACTTATATTGTCTTATAGCACAATCTAAATACAATATGCTCTTTACACCAGATAATGACCCCCTCAAATAGAGCATTACAGCTATAAAACTAGACTGTTGGCCAAAAACAGGGACATCTCAGGGAAGAAAACACATCATAGTTGGCCGAACAGTTATATCAACGCAATAGAAATGAATTAAACTATTTCTCGCATAAAGTTGTCATAAATTTGCCTTGCGCAATTCAAACATTGATTCATGTTTTTGTCGGCATGGTTTTTAAGATTTGACAGCGCACCCTTGCCGAGAGTGTCCTCTAGCGCCTCAGCATAAGCAGGAATAGCTCCCCAGTTGTCTACGGTATCGGGTTCTATTTCAACATGGTATTGCATAGACCAAGCATTGGACCCTATTCTCATTGCTTGAATAGGGCATGCATCTGACTTAGCTAAAACAATCGCACCTTCTGGCGCTTGTGCTACCCTGACCGAATGCCACTGAAGGCACTTCTGTGTATCGGGTGTGCCTGTGAACAGTGCGTCAGCTTTACCTTCATTAGTCAGTTCAATCTCAAGTACACCAATCTCTGGAATTTTTTGGGGCCCACAGGTTCCGCCAAGGGCATCGGCAAGTAATTGATGTCCAAGACATAGGCCTAAATATGGCTTCCCTAAGACGTTGACCCAATGCCTAATAGCGGCTTTTTCAGCGACCAGCCAAGGGTTTTCCTCGATGTCCCAGACATCCATTGGGCCACCCATAACCCAAAGTGCATCGTACTTATCAAAGCTAGGGATTTTATCGCCACGGTGTAAGTATACGGCATCCCACTCGATTCTATCTTTAGCTAAAAATTTCCTCAGAGAGCCCGGATGTTCACAATCAACGTGCTGAAACACAAGTACGCGCATGACTAAAATTCCAAATCAAATTTATTAAAACAATTGGGAAACATCATAATACTAATTTATAACAATATGAAGTTCAGTGTTACTAGGCCAAATTCACTGTGCCACTACATACCACTAGATACCGCTATAGGTTTAGGCGGTTGTTAGTTAACAACGGCGATCTAATCGTCAAGAGGCTAGAGCAACGATGACTACAAGCTCTTAGCTTTTTGAATAAGTTCATTCCTATCAGTGTGCTCATTAATATTTATTCCTCTCCTTCCGACAAGAGCTTCACGTAATTCGGTTTCGGACAACGCCTCGATCGCAGCATCTGTCATATTGAGAAAATTTAATTTCCGCTTAACGGCCGTATTTATAGAGCCAAAAGCTGCGTTGTTTTGAAACCCAAAGTCCGTCGCATATTTTTCCATAAAATGAGAAAGGAACGTGTTGATACTAGTTCTAACGCGGGGATCATCGGTCATATAATCAGCGGACTCATCGAGCGTCTCAACCATAAGTTTCATCCAACGCTCAGCCCCTTTTTCATTCATGATCTCGAATGCATTGTGCTGATGGTGAAAGTTCAACCTAAATTCAGCACCATGATATTTAAAGCCACCACCCATCACATCCAGCCACATTGAAGACTGGGTGCTCACATGGTGAGATATATCGCCAATGCGTGCAAACACCGAACTAAACCAAGGCTCGTCCTGATAAACTTTTGTATAAAAGTTACGCACTATACTAACGATGTTGTGCTGTCCTAAAACAGAATATAGTTGCCAAAATTGAATAGGCTTAGAAAGGTTATTAGAAGCAGATAGGGAGATTATCTCTGCCATTCTGTAGGCTTCTGCTGGGAGGATCTTGCTCTGTATTGCTGTAGCAATATATTTACTCCGAATTTTTTCAGTCATATACCCATGTGTTGGGTCATACGTTGGATAGGATGGTGTAATCATTGGTAAGTCTTTGAAAGAACGTGTATGTGCGCTAATTTTGATATGTTTCAAGCATTACTGCAATCATTAGTGGTGCTTTGTGAACAGGGTAATCCGCATACCTAGCGCTCGTAGATGAATTCTATGCTGGCTTTAAAATCACCAGGGGACCATTGGCGGCTTTTGCTTCCTCTGGGTCATGAGTCGCTAACAGCATCGGTATAAGACGTAGCTTTGCTTGGGCAAACAAGAATTCACGCATGGTATGCCTTAGTTCCAAATCAAGTTTTGAAAAGGGTTCGTCCAGCAATAGTGCTTGGGGCTGGGCCAGTAGAGCGCGCATGAGAGCTACTCTACTTTGTTGGCCACCGGACAAGGTCGCAGGGTTGCGGTGGCAAAAGTCTTGAAGTTGAGCTTCTTCTAACGCTTGCTCTATCTGCGCGCGTCGGTTTTTTGCACCAACCACTGTAGGACTCAGGCCAAATGCTAAATTATCGCCCACTGTTAAATGTGGAAATAGTAATGGGTCTTGAAATAAAATGCCTATATGCCGTTCTACCACCGGTTTATGTGTTACTTTTTGGCCATTTAATAATACCTCTCCAGTAACACTGAAATGAGTGCTCAAGTGCCCGCCAATGGCGTTGAGCAAGGTTGATTTCCCTACTCCAGAAGATCCCATTACACTCGCTACTTCGCCTCTAGCAATCGATATATTAATAGGTGAAAATAAACACACATGTGTTGATGTGGTTACACTCAGGCCTCGTAATTCTAAACTCAAAACAACTTGCTCATCATTATATCTCTTATTTTTTCAACGCTACCAAACGAGGCAGCAGTAGGGCAAAGGAGTATGCCAGTA
>Ga0307994_1001731_pt1 | contig 12813 bp, 7 predicted proteins | sample EllFjometagen261_FD_203171 | JGI IMG/M metagenome (GOLD analysis project Ga0307994, IMG submission 203171) | Marine microbial communities from Ellis Fjord, Antarctic Ocean - #261 | ecosystem: Environmental > Aquatic > Marine > Unclassified | place: Southern Ocean | collected 2014-11-02 | reverse complement strand
CAACATCATCAACAATTCCTACAATCGCATCGCGAAATGTTCGTGCTTGGTACAATGATTGAAGAATACTGTTCTGAAAGCATATGTTCATTAAACCATCTCTACCATTGTGAAGTCCAACGTGGCCACCTCTTCCAACGTGTGACCAACGAAACAAATCACCATCCTCGGATCGCTCTCCCTTCATCTCTGCTGCGCTGCTCCTTTTGTAAAACACACAGCGGAGGACATCCACAGTGGGAGAGAGATCGTCCACATCATCCTTTGACTCACTGGCCAAGCGCGCACGTTTCTCCTCGTCTGCTGCTGTTGTTGCTGTTGTTGCTGTTGTTGCTACTGCATCATCCTTCTTGCTGCTGGCTCCACTGCTAGTGGTTGCTGTGTTGTCACTCTTGGTCTCACCAGAGGAGGAGAGAAGACCCGCCTCCTTCTTCGACATCTCCAACGCCTTTTCCAAATCAGACATCTCCTTCTTTTTTGAATCCTCCTTTGTGAGTGACACCTTGGTAATTCGATCCTCCTCTTTAATTGTGAGAGTGAAGATTCGTGGCACAGGCTCAGACGTATCGGAGTACCTTCCCTCCACTGACCAGACATCTCCCTCGCGATTTAACATTGCCACTCCCTCTCCTCTCCTCCCATCTTTGGTCGACATGGACACCATCTCACCCACCGTCATGCCCAGGACCAGCGATGAATTGGCTAACACTCGCGAAGAAGACGAAGTGTCGTACGTCATGTCCCAGTGACCAAACGTCGATGGTGGCGTCTTCTTCTTCGCTTTCTCCTCATCTTTCTCCTTGTCATTCTCCTCCTTTCTTTCCTCTTTTCTTTCCTCTTTTCTCTCCTCGTCGTTCTCCTCGTTGTCCTCCTTGTTGTTCTCCTCCATCTTCTTCTGCTGCCGTTCCAGACGTGCTCGCATTAGCAAGCGAACAGCACGTACTCTTGGTGTTTTTTTTTCATCCTCCATACTAATCCCAAATGTTCCGCCATCATCGTTCCACCATCGGTCCCCCTGCTGCTGCTCATGACTAGACGCAGAGGAGCTTTCATCGATGGCAAACATGGCGGCAAGATCCGTGGGTGACAGTTGTTCGTCTTCAATAAGATGTGGCAGGCCATCGTCGTCGTCACCAGGCTCTGCTGGTGAGTCAAAGTGGAGAGCGACAGCGCGTTCGACATTGTTGCTCGTCTTGATCAGCAGACGACGTGCTCGTGTCGTGCTGCACGAAGCAATGCTTACGACACTCGCAACGTTCTCTTCGTTATTCTTCGGTTGTGCCAACTTGATGGGAACGATGGCAGTGGATGACGACGACGACGATGACGACGACGAGGAAAGAGGTGGTGGCGAAAATTTTTGGTTGCTAAAGAACTGCATGACTGCCTTGTCAACTTCGTTCTTCGAGTGAGCAACGAAACGCTTGGCGAGATCCACATCGTCGACACCGGTCACCTCCATGAAGCTCATTGCGTCGGACAAAAGCTTGTCCTCCTCCTTGGTCTCGCTAGAATTTTCTTTGTTGCCATCATCATCATTTTTTTTCGCACTGCTATTGCCGTCCTCTCCCTCCTTTCCATTCTTGTCCTCCTCTCCCTTCTTGCTCTTCTTGCCCTTCTTGGCGCCGCTCGCATCATCTTCGTCGTACGTAAAAATCTCTTCCGCTCTTAGATTAGACTGTCCACAAATTTTAAAGGACACCAACTCTGATGGAAGATGCTCTTCACTCGCCTCGACCTCATACTTCGTTTCCAAACGGCCCCCGTTTGTCAAACCAACAAAGTAGCGGAGATCGGACGATGGAAGCCAACTGGATGTGTCCAAAGGAAATGTTACTGTCGGATACTTTTGTTGTTGCTTCTTGTCGTCCGTTTCTTTGTTGCCAGGAGCACGCTGCTCCAAGGATGCAACTTTCCCGTCGTGTGTGAGCGTCAGACGATTGTGGATTAGCGGAACGTTGTAGCAGGCACCAATGACTTGTTGTGTCGAGCGCACACGGATGAGAATAGTATAGCACTGTGGCAAGGCACCCTTCAAGTGATGCATTGGATGACGATGAATAACAATGTCAAGAGCGTCGTTGTTGGTGGTGGTGGTGGAAGAGGAGGCAGAGGAGGCAATGATCGCCGCTTCCACACCGACAGAAGTTGAAGCCGTCGTTGACGTGGTGGTCGTCATCGATACTGTCGATGACGAGGACTTGCTTGCGTCCTTGCTCGCCTCCTTGCTTGCCTCTTTGGTCGCTCTCTCCATCTCCTCCGCTACGATGCGACTCTTTTGACTCGGTTCCATGTACAAAGATACAGCTCTCTCTAGATCTTGATTCGTTTCATTTAGAAACGCTTTCGCAATAGTCAAAGTCTCCTCCCCAGTGAATGACATGAACATCATGATCGACGCTGTGTCCACTTCTTCAGTTGCCGGTGAAGCAGAAGGAACGGTGACATCGTTCTCCTTCGACGACGACGACGAAGGCGCCTCGCTCGAGCTCAGCAGTGGGTCGTCGATTTCCATGTCATCCTCTTCCTCCACCACACTTGTGTCGATATGTACTGGTGAAATATTCCAAAATGAACCGCTCTCTATGCAAACTTTCAAAGAGGACGTCGCACCACATGGAATCGATCCAAGAGTCACGTCCATTTGAAAACTACCACCAAGAAAGATTTTCTTAGATGACCACAAGCCACCCTCCGCAGCCACGCTTCCATCGTCACTACCACCACCACCACACAGCACTAATCTCGCACCACTCTCTCCCTCCTCGCTCACTCTTGTGACGTGGCCAGCAAAGTACGTATCTGATCTCGCTTCATACGAGATCATCTCTGGAAGTTCCACGTTGACAAGACTGGCCAGCGATGAGACGTGGGAGAGAAGCACTCGCGGATGAGGCAGATCAGAACTTAGACTACTACTACTCCACTCTGTGGCACTATTCGAATGCCGCACTCGTGCCAATCGTGCATGTCTACCACCTGCTACTTTGTTAGCAAGATACAGCAGGTAGCCGCTCACGCCGCTGTCCTCTTTTGTTTCACCACCACCACTACCACGTGAGGCGGGACCCACCAGAGGCCAGTGACCCACCATTCCTCTCTCGCGATGACCTCTTTTGGCATCCGCGACCTCTGCTAGAGGTAAACATCGGTACCATAAACGCACTGAGCACACGTGCCCACTCTCCATCACATCGCAGTACGCATACTTCTCGCGACGCTCATCGTGCTCTAGAACGGAACCTCCAATGTAGAGTGGCGTGGTAGCATCACACGCACCCTCCGTCGTGTCGACAACGACCGCCGCCGCCAGTGCATCATGCTGTGCAGCACCGTCAACGTGCAAATCAATTAATCCGCGCGAACAACGGAGAGTGACGCGTCGGAACACGCCGTCACGCGCATCCAAAGAAGTCCGCAGGACGACATGCCTGCTGCTTAATCCTGCTCCTGCTCCTGCTCCTGCTCCTGTTCCTGCTCCTCCTGCTCCTCCTCCTCCTCCTCCTGCTCCTGCTCCTCCTCCTCCTCCTCCTGCTGCTGCTCCTGCCACCTCCTCTCTTCTTCCACAGCGGTAGACTACAAGACCACCCTCTTTCATGTCGTGTGACACTCCATACTCTCCGTTTGACACGAGCGTAATTGCTTTTTCTCCACCACTCGTCGGGGGGAGGGAGAAGGAGAACTCAAGAGTAAATTCAGTCTTGTCGGACGTTATTGTCGGCGTCGTCGTCCCAAGATTCACGACGGCATCAGCTTCAGCGCTGAACGTCAGGATACCACCACCACTCTTTGTAGTCTCCTCCTCTTCCGCCTCCTCCTCCTCCTCCTTTGTCGGCTCCCACTCTTTCGATGTCGAGTGACGTACACCCATGAATCCCTCAATGGCGTGATTTTTAGTTCTCCATCCACAAGCACCGCTGTCACCAAGAAATTGTCCAACAATGACATCAGGTAAATTTCCTTCGAGTACCTCCATCGATCTCTCTGGTGCCTTGGATGAGCATGCCTCGCAGGTAGTTCTTGTTCCAGCATTACGCATGGTGCATTTGTCACATACCCACTCCTGGTACTTGTTTTTCTCATTCTTTCTCGCCTCTTTCTCTTCCTTTGCCTTTTGCTCCTCTTCCACTTTCTCCGTCTCCCACATGGAACCTTGGAATCTCCATCCATCGACACCATTACCATCAACGGAGTGACAGGTCGCATGCACTTTTGTCCAATTCGACATTGTCCGAAACGGCATTAATCGCGATGTCCCAGTGGACTTGACTTGAATAAATTTTTGTGTCTCGGTCTCATATGTCCCCTCCATCCAAAGTGGCATGTCTTCCTCCTCCTCCACCACCACCACCCCCTTCTTAGCACCACCACCACCACCACCACCACCACCACCACCACCAGCACCATCCTTTTCCTCGGCCGAGGTGGACGCAGATTTGATGCTTTCTCCTCCTCCTCCTTGCGAACTGGAAGACGATGACCACCAACACTCTGCCGACAATGCTTGGGCACACTGATGGAACGACATATCTTCCTCTTCGCTGCTGCTCAACAAATTTCTTGTGGCCGACACCAGCAAAGCCACGTCGTCGTCGTTGTCGTCGTTGTCCTTTTCTTCTTCTTCTTCTTCTTCTTCTTCTTCTTCTTCCCCCTCCCTCTCGCCATGCCGTTGCTGCGACGTCAGCACGTTTCGATGAAGAAACAAGCAGCATCGCACCGCACGTCCCAGCTCTAAACTGATTGGATTCTTTCGTGTCTCTGCCGACAGCAATGCTCTCGTCACCAGACGCAACAGCCTGGAGGAGAAGGAGAATAGTAGAGACGCATCGCTCTGGTACCCCAGAAGCTGTGCTCGCAGCAGTGCGACACAATGGATGCGAGCTGCTCCTGCTCCTGGTTCAGCACTTTCCAGCAGCCCCAAGCACAACTCAGTCATTGGTCGTGCCATAGAGAATAATGCGTCGTATCTTTTTGAACGTCTGGAAGCATGAACAACACCGAGAAGAACAAGCACAAAATTCTTGCAGGAGGCATCTGCACGACGCGCGGACACGGAGGAACAAAGCGTCATCAGCTCGGTGCACGCGAGTGTCACGCTGTGGTCGGAGACGGGTGCAGTCGCCAGCAGCTGTGCCAGGACGTACAGGTGATCTTCCTCGAGCAGCGCCACATTGTTGACGACATCTTGCACTTCAGTTTGAGGAGGAAAGCGTCCAACGAGAAGATGTCGGACGTAAGTCGCAACGTTCAGGAGCGCAGGTGTGGGTGTGATAGTGTGGGACGTACTCGAGACTGGTTGTATGGGTGGTTGTGACGCAGCTTGTCCGTTCATTGTTGACAATGTCTGTGGACTTGGCGGCATTATCCCTAATTTGGCGGCGGCGGGGGGGGAGCGGGGTTTTGAGAGCAGTTTTTTCGTAGTTCTCTTTGTTGTGTTCTTTCTTGATTGTATGGCTAACAGACGTTCAGAAAATATGTGGTTCGATTTGTTGATCAGAGAAGATGAGACAAACGTGACAGGTTTTGATAATTAAACAACAGTAGTATGTATTTGTTCTGTGAGGATGAGGATGTAGTCTCTGAGATTTGCGATTTTGGGTGTGTAATATTGGCCTGTTTTTTAGGCGGTCTGAGGTTACGGGTCCTAAAAATCAAGGGTCTGCTGAATTTTGAACCAAGAAACCAAAACATAAAGATACTAAAAAACATGACCGTCGTTGAGCTTTTCTTGAATCCATCTGTAGTATTCCTGCTGCTGCTGATCCAAGCATTTCATGTACAGGGAGTTGATGCTGCCGGAGCTGGTGATGTGAGTGTCCTTGGGTGTTGAATTGTTTTTGTTTTATTCAAACTTTTAATTGTTTTACATTGGAAGATTTTAAAACTTATTATTCAAACAGCGAATGTCCGTGCAGCTCTCGTTGTGTCTTTGGGAGAGAGAGAGGCTGTGAACAACTGTTGTTGTTTGATTCTCGTTGGCAACAGCACACTAACCTGTAACGATTCCTCTCCGTGATCTCTTTTTTCTTTTCCGCTTCTCTTTTTTCTTTTTTTTTTATTATTGTTCGTCGCCTCCGATGCCATTATTTTTTTATCCCTTTTCTCCCTCCACAGGCCATTGCCATTATTTTGATCGTTGTCATTTCTTTGACGTGCATCTGTGCTGGACTTGGATACTACGCGCGCCGCCAATAAGACTCTTAAGCTGAAGAAATTCTAAACATTAAAGAAAAACTTTCAATATTCATCTTTTTTTATTAACGCTGTATGCTCTGTGTACAATAGTAATGTTCTATGCATAGTTCTAGTTCTCTAAGAAAAAACACACTCATCCTCTCGCCCCGCCACCAAATTATTTTGTTCATTACGCCGGATTCTCCCATTGTGACGCGCCCGAAATCGTGTTGTACCAGTATGGAGCACCCGAGTCTGCATCCAACATCTCTGTCCACTCGGGTACCGATGCTGGTATGAGTATCGTATCCACCGCTGCCATCTCAGCTCCATCGACATTGTCCCCTGACACTAACTTTTTCAGTAGAGAATCCAAAAAATTGACTGCCTCTTTTGCACGTTGCTTGGGATTGCCACGAAATGCTTGGTCGGGTGAGTCCAAATCGTACAACTTCTGCAGCTCAATGAATGCACCTTCTCCCATATCAGGTACAATTGATTTCTTGCGCACGTGCAGCTTTTTTTCTAAATAACCCTGTTTGTAAAAGTAATAAAAGAATACATGTATGTCATGTAAAAGAAAGAGTGAGAAAAGCACAAAAAAGGCGCAGGTGAGCAAGTTGACGTTGACGTCGAGAAAGAAGAAAAAAAAAAGATAAGAAACAAAGAATTACAAACAGCAAAGTTGATTGGTTGGTTGGTTGGTTGGAGGAAGAGAGTAGTACAACCAGAGTAAGCAGTAAGAGGGGTGGGATGAACAGCAATCGACATACCGCTTCGTTCCACTCTGATAGCTGACTTCCTAAAAATGGTCCTTGGACCGTGCCGTCCGAATCCTTATATTCAAACTCTGAGTCTTGATCCATTGTTAATCCACTTTGAAGATACTGAGCCATTGCAGCCAGGGACTTGGCGACATCCTGCAGCACTTGCTGCTGTCCGTCTTCTGATTTTTGTGGGATTGGCAATCCAGGAGGCATCGACATGGTCGACGTGAGTATGTATCCTGAGGGTGTTGCTGGCAAAGTGTGAAAAGAAGTGTGCGGCCCAGCTCCTTTAGAGATCAAGTGCTACAGAATGGTGATGGTCAGCTACACAAGAGCCACTCTCGTGGCTCTGTTTGTCTGGATAGCAAGTCCATATCGGCCAACAATCAAAGGAGCACTGCTTACTATCATGTCCTGGTACAAGCAACTGCAACGTTTGCGTTTGAGACTTCTCAACGACACCGTTGAAGATGAAGCGCATCGAAATTTGGTGAGCGGACGAACCTGGGAGACGTTTTGTGAAACACTTAAAGTAGCAGGGACTGCCATCATACAACATGGGACACCCAAAGATCCTGTGAGTCAAGCGGAAGGCTACCGTTACCTCAGCAGGCTCCTTCGTGTCTCTCTGGAAGCTTTTGTTGAATGTAATGATCCAGAATTTCCAACACTCGTTGCGCTGTCGAATGGATCGAGAGTTGCAAGAGTATGCATTGGGTCTGATAATCCTGACAATTTATACTTGAGTGCAACCATTGATGCACGCAATGATTACGTAGTACGTGGCACACGAGGAACTGTGCATTACTTGGGGTTTGGCACGCAGGCTGGAGGGTATGGACAACCAGGAGGTCTCTCCACTGTTGATTACAAAGAAGCAAACGAATTAACATTGAATCTACATTTGAAACAAGATCAAATTATCTTGTATTTGTCCCGCAACGAACCAACAGATCCAGTGCAACGAGCAAATTGGTTGCGCTTAGATCCAACAATTAATCCACACGTGTTAATTGTCAGAAATACATTTATTGATAGAACAATTGAAGTGCCTTCAAAACTGACAATACATAAAATGAAAACGAACAATCGAAAAATGCTTGGCGACCAGAGTATTAGTAGTAGTGGTAACGATAAAATTGCTGGTTCAATATCGTGCAAAGAATTAGAAGATGGATTAGCAACTGCTGGCATGTTTGTTGCTGCAACACCATTATTGTTTTGCAACTGGGCCAATGGATTTCAAAAGCATGTCAATACATTACCATTGTTTGATCAGATCACATCAAATAAAATGGGTGGTGATCCAAATATTCGATATTATCACTCTGCATGGAAGATTGAAAAAAATGAAGTGTTAGTCATTGATGCAATACCACCAATTTGTGATACTTGGAACATTCAAATTAATAATTATTGGATGGAAAGTTTAGATTATAGATATCATACGATTCATACAAACAAAGGTTTAGCAACATATCAGGATAATCAAAAGAGCAAAGTCCGAATAATCGTAGCACATCAAATAGATGCAACGATAAAAAATGTGACATGGTTGTCCTGTTGCGGCAGAACAGAAGGCACGATGTGTTTTCGTTGGATTAAACCCAGAGACGAAAGTGGTCAAATGTATCCACCAAATGATGCGTCTATGCCAAATCCAACATGCAGGATTGTTTCTTTTGAGGAGTTACCAATGATAGATGCAGTAAAGTAGTATACTAGATTTAAGCAGTGCACAGGGAATTTTATCCTTTATTAAAAATTTCAGCATAATTTATCTCGATCCTAGCTAGGTGAGTGTCAACTCTCACCATATCTTCCACAGCCAACTTAAACACGGATGAACGTCTTAGTCTATCTCCTCCTCCTCCTCCTCCTCCATCTCACCTCATCGTCACCATCATCCCCACCCAACATTCTCATCCTCCTTGTTGATGACATGGGATACAGTGACACTGCTGCTTTCGGTTCAACGAATGTCTCCACGCCACACATCAACACACTTGTCTCAAGTGGCATGAAGATGACCCACTGGATATCAGCAGCTTCCATTTGCACACCATCTCGTGCGTCCATTCAAACAGGACGTTACCCAATACGTACAGGATGCATGGGAAATGTTGAACGCTATCGTGTCATACCAACACCTGCCAATCCGGGTGGATTAGATTCAACAACGGAAAGATCACTCGCTCGTGCTTTAAAAGAGCAAGGCAACTACTCACGAACTGGTTACAGTGGAAAATGGCACTTGGGCATCAACCACGTCAAGCAAGATCGACATTTTACTCCTGTTGCACATGGCTACGATACGTTTAAAGGTGCCCCCTGGACAAATGCACCCATGTGTGCAATGGATTCGGATGGAAGATCGTTAAAATATAAATCTGGACCGAAATATTGTTTCCTGACAGCAAACGATACTGTTATTGAAATGCCCTTACGCATTGAAAACTTTACAAAAACAATTACAGATCATACGGTTGATTTCTTTCGTGAACGTGCAAATGCACGTGATCATCGAAATGTGACGCGTCCATGGTTTTTCTTTCACAGTTGGTTTCATGTACATACACCATTGTTCACAAATCGAACAAATCGTGGCAGGAGTCAAAATGGAAAGTTTGGAGACAATGTTGAGGAGTTGGATGATTCTGTTGGTATTATTATGAATGCATTAAAAATGTATGGATTTGCAAACAATACATTCATTGTATGGACCTCTGACAATGGACCCTATCAAGAGGAAGGTTGGGACAACAGTGGAAGAACAAATTTGTATGCTTCTTCCTCATCCTCAGTTGAGAATGGAAGATGGATCGGAAGAATGAAAGGAGGGAAAGGTCAATTGTTTGAAGGTGGTATTCGTATGCCTGGAGCTGTAATTTGGCCAGGACATATAGCATCAAATTCTGTATCAAATATTATGGTTAGTAGTATGGATATCTTTCCAACTCTCATGTCACTTGCTGGTGTCAATGTTAATGATGCCGCTACCTACGTTAATTTTCCAATTATTGATGGTAAAAGTTTTCTTCCCATTGTATTACAAATTACAAATCAAACAGAACATAATGTATTTCTTCATTATTGTGGATTTAATATTATTAGTGCACGTGTCAATGGACGTTTCAAAGTATTTTGGGCAACACAAAAATGGTATACAAATGATATATTAAATTCAAGTATATGTGTTGAATGTTGTAATGGTATTAATCCATTTTCTATTATTGCAACGGGTGCAGCTGCATCTGAACTTTGTGGTTGTCAAGATAAAGATTTGAATTGGTTAGACAAACCTATAGTGTATGATATGAATACAGATCAATTAGAAAATTATCCTATCAATTCAGAAATTAATTGGCCAAAGGGTACAGGTACTAGTTATTTAAATGTAATAAGTAAAGCAAATGCAACACGAAATAAAATGAAAAATCTTATTCCAACAAAACCGAATACAAGCGGGGCTGGAATTTGTACTGCTGGAATACCATCAGGTAATCGACAACCTTGTTGTCCTGGGTGCAGTGAATTAACGTTGTTTGGGAAATGTACAAATTCGAAATTTAAAGAATGTGAGTGCGGTTAAATCGAAATGGACATATGCATATAGTGAAGTAAGAATTTATATACCACACAGCCACACAGTAGTAATACAATGTAATTTAAAATATCATAAAATTTAATTTTATTTAATAAATAAATTATTATTATTATTATTATTATTATTATAAATATAAAATATTTTTTTTTTATTTTTTAAAAAAAGCAGTGTTGTAGCATGTCATCACTGTATATATTATTTCTTTTATCACTGACACATTACTACAAGGTAACACTAACACTGGCATTGCTGACACCACCACCATCACTACCACCAATGACAGGCGGTGGATCTTTGACTATTTTCGCAATCACTGTAGTCACCTCTACTGATCCCGAACCATCACCACCACCACCACCACCATCATCAATGATTTGATGATGTTCACCTTGTTTTTGATATAATTGAACAAGTCGTTCTCCTTTAATGGGATGTCTAATAACAATAATTAAACTTATGAGTTTTAATACAGGCAAACCAATTAAAAATGTATACCAAATGAAATCTACACATGCTGTCGACATTTGATTTGCAGCTAATCTAGTGTCACAAATTGGATTTGAACCCACTAAGATCACGGACACAATGATTACGCTAACAGTACTACCAATAGCAATGCCGAAGTTTAAAAGACCCACGATAACACCTGAATGAATGGAGTGCAAGAAAAAGAGAAAAGAGAAAAGGAAAAGGACAGAGACCAATTAAAATGTGAGACTACAAAGGGAGAGATTGAAGAAAACAACAACAACAACAACAACAACAACAACAACAACAACAAAAGAGTTGGTGATTCTACTGTACCTTCACGTCGTTTTGTACCCAAGCCTTGTCGATGACAATCCTCATCGATTTGCCAACCCCTCTGAGCATTCCACCAGTAATCATACGGCGAATGACAAATATTTGCCAATGCATAGTATAACAATAACCCTGTATATGAACCTGTAGAATCTCTTGGTGTAGGTGGATCTATTAAAATTGTAACAAAGCTAACAATAACTGTACAAAAGCATCCAATAATTTGTAAATTTCTTGGATTTCTTGATTGTTCACGTCCTTTTGGATTTGTTTTTCCAAAAATATATCCCCAAATTCCAGCTGATAAAATTCGAGTAAACAAACCAACAATGACTGTTAATATATATCCAGTACCTGCATCAGCAGTCGGAACAAGAGCAACAATATTTAAATAGTACAAAATCATTGCACCTTGCAAACCTTGCCATATTTGATTAATAATTACATTAATAAAATTCCATCGCATTGCATCATGCGTCTTTAATAAATTGTACCACTCGTATATAAAAAATGTTGGTTTTTGGTCAGTTGGCTGCCTTGCATCTTTTAATGGCAAAAAGGAACCCATCCCAAAAAAAACGGAGACACAAGAGATAATGGAGGCTGTCCATCGTGCAGAAGCACCACCCATTGGTGATGCACCAAATTCTGAACTATTTTGAACAATGCCAGAAGTGACGACAGGGACAGCGACGCCAAGAATGGCAATAATTACACCAAGAGAGGTTAATTGCAATCTTTCTTCTTTCCAAGGATATATTTCAATAGAACCAGAAATATAGGCAGCATTGATATTTTCAAAACACCACATTCCAAGAATAAAACATGCAAACCACCAGTATGCAACCACACTATCAGAGTATGAACATTTACGGACAGTGTCACTGACTGGCCAACAAAAACTGTTCGCAGATACAACTGCTTCACAGATAGTCATGGAACTGTTAAACGCCACGACGTCACCACTAATTGGTAACGTTTTGTTGAAGACGTGGACATGATCTGTGGACAAATCAACCAAAGTAATGGGAAGTGAACAGTCCACACCATCTTTTGTTGGGAAAATGTAGTTGGTTTGTGGAAGACGTGCTGAGCCAACATCTGTTTTGTAAGCAGTTAATGCCCAGTTCGGTGGCATCCATACGAAGAGCATTGGCACACTCATTAAAGGGATGTACAACAGCATTGGTGGTGCACGTCGCCCCCATGTTTTTCGTGGACATCCCCAGCGCTCAAAGCAGGTACCATAAAATCCAATGTCTTGAAGATAACCAGCAAACGCAGCAAAGATGAGTGCAAGGAATCCAGCAATTAATTGCAATGTACCAAAGAGATTACCATCAGCACGAAAAGTATTTACCATGATTCCACTGACAATCGGCAAACCAATTTGACCAATAAAAGCTGACCAAAGCATGGTTGCGAAGAGCAGCTTGAACCCACAAATCGAGTGGCCAGAGCCAC
>Ga0307994_1001727_pt1 | contig 12821 bp, 11 predicted proteins | sample EllFjometagen261_FD_203171 | JGI IMG/M metagenome (GOLD analysis project Ga0307994, IMG submission 203171) | Marine microbial communities from Ellis Fjord, Antarctic Ocean - #261 | ecosystem: Environmental > Aquatic > Marine > Unclassified | place: Southern Ocean | collected 2014-11-02 | reverse complement strand
CGGGCCATGCCAGCGCGGAATTTCTGTTCCATGATATTGCCCAACACCATACCTAAAATAATAGGCACGATCGGCATATTTAGGCGCCGTAATACATATCCAAACACGCCAAAACCCGCGCACAGCATACAATCCACAAGTGAGTTACGCAGTGAATAAACGCCTACAAAAGATAATCCCATAATGGCCACACCCAAGAAACGTTGCGGAATTTGAATAATCCGAAGTAAAGGCCGGGTGGCAACTAACAAGAACATCATGATGAGTACGTTCACCACAAACAAGGTCATATACAGGCCATAAACAAAGTCTGCGTGGTTAATAAATAAGTTGGGGCCAGGAATAATTGAATGAACATAAAACACTGACAACATCATCGCCGTGAGCGCTTCTCCGGGAATACCTAAGGCTAACAATGGAATCATAGCTGCAGCCGGTACGGCATTATTTGCGGCTTCTGATGCAATAATTCCTTCAGGGGCGCCATGACCAAAACGTTCTGGTTTTTTAGAGATGTTGCTGGCAATATTATAAGAAAAGAACTGCGCCAAAAACTCCCCAACACCTGGGATAATACCCATAATGACACCCATGGATGCAGAAATAACAGCCACAGTTTTATACTTCATTAAGTCGTAGAAACCTTCCCGCTTGGGCTGGCCTTTTAAGTCTGGCATGGGCACTTTAGAATCATTACCTATAAGTAATACAAAGGCTTGAGACATGGCAAATAGACCGAGCAATACGGTGATTAAATCCATACCTGAATTAAGCCACGACTGATCAAAAGTAAAGCGTTTAGTATAGCGAATACTTTCCATACCAATGGTGGCAATAAACATACCCAAAAACACTAACAAACCAGCAATCAATGACTCTCCCCGGTGGGACACAATCACCAAAACCAGACCTAATACCGCCGCCATTAAGATGTCTCTGGAACCAAATAGAGGGGCGACTTGGGCAATAACGGAGGTCATGAGCATTAAACAAACCACAGAAAAAATACCGCCAAAAAATGAAGACCAATAAGCTAAAGTTAAAGCACGACGGGCCCTACCCTGTTTAGTCATACTGTAGCCATCGTAGGTGGTTAAAGCGTTCACCGGTGTGCCTGGGGTATTGATTAAGATGGCGGGAATGGCGCCACCATACATAGAAGCACCGTAAATACCCATCATCAACGTGATGCCTACGATCGGTTCCATACTGTAGGTTGCAGGTAATAAAATAGCGATGGCCACGGCAGGGCCTACGCCCGGAATGGCACCAATAATCACACCGCCGATGGACCCGACCAATAAGGCCATCCATACATCTAAACGAGTAAAAATATCTAAACTTTGAAATAAAACGTCCATCTTTTTTGCCGCCGACCGTTAAAAGTTAATGATCATAAAAGTAGCCCAACTGTCAGGTAGTAAGTCATACCAGGCGCCGCTGGTGATTTTGACCTGTAATAACGTCTTAAACACCAACACAATCAGTAAGCCAGTTGCTGCACTAATCCATAACATAGACCTTTTCCGATAACCCATACGCCAAGTCATTAGCAAAAAATAAGCTAAAGTAGCCAACAAGTAACCCAACCAAGGCACCGCCATGACATAAGTCAAAAAATAAACAACAAACTCAACCGGTCGTAACCAACGCGTCATTTCACCCACTTCAGCGCTAATATTGTGTTGGTCACTGTGATCTAACGAAGCCGCTTTTAGCCACACGGAAAGGCCATAGGAGAAAGCAAACAAGCTCAAGCCTATGATACACATAGCCGGCCACAAACGCGGCTGTTTAGAGACTGCCATACCTCCAAACCATTGGGTTTCGTCGGGTATGGAGTAGAGTAAAAAGGCGCTCAACGCCGCCATTAAAACGGCAAACGCTTTTTCACCGGTTATATATTTAGATCGGTTCATAGATAGCTACTTAACATAAGCTCAAACAAAACAGCCCGTAGGGGTTAAGCTACAGGCCGTTGCTATAAACAAGCGTAATTCAAGGTATGAAATTACAATCGTTTACTGGGTTAGTTCACCAATGGTGGCCATGGTATTACGGTCTTTTTCAATTTGAGCCGCAGCATCCTGGGCATTCATCCAGTACACGAGGGCACCTGAATTCTTGGCAACAGTTTGCGCACGTTCACTCGCCATAGTCTTTTTAGCCGAGGCAATCAAGGTTTGTTTTACCTCGTCCGAAGTGCCTTTTTTGACGAACAAACCATTCCATAAAGAGATATCCAAGGCTGGAATCACTTCGCCCATGGTTGGGGTATTTGGCACTAAAGCGATACGTTCGTTAGTGATTGAAGCTAACACTTTGACTTTGTCCAAGCAAGGTAGAATTAGCTGGATAGTCGTATTGATAATATCTGCATCGCCAGAGGCTAGAGTATTACAATCCAACATATCAAAGGCCGCTTCAGAACCCCATTCGAAGCCCATAGAACTTGCAGCTGCGAAAGACACCTGAGTTGGCGCTAAAGGTGCACCAAAATGACCTAGTACCAGCTCATTGGTTTTAGCGTACTCAGCCATTTCCTGGATGGTGTCGTAAGGCGCATCACCTGCCGCAGCCAATACAAACGGATAGGTTAAGAAAATACCCAAAGGCTCAAAGGTTTCTTTATCCAGCCAATCAAAACCAATATTTGGTCCAACGACAGGTACACCAATAACAAAAGAACCCACGACACTGCCGTCGGCATCAGCTTGGGCCACAAATTCAGCTCCAGGGAATGGTCCACCGCCACCGCCTGGTTTGTTAATTACAGCTGCGGCCACTCCATGTTCCTTTTGAAAATCTTCTGCAATCATGCGCGTTAATACGTCTTCCAAATCGCCTGGGGGGAAAGGCACTACGAAAGAAACAGGTTTACTCGGGTATTCTGCAGCCAAGGCCGCACTACTCATGACTCCGACTGCGACTGCTGCCGCCAAGGTTAAAATTTTGTGCATAGCACTCTCCTAAAGGTTTATTTTTATGCTGCTAACTTCGGAAACTTAAGTTAACATATTATCTATCGTTTCATTAAATGAACCGACGGTTCGAAAATATTTGCATGTTTGATGATTATTGTCAATAATAAATAACAAATAGGTTTCATGACGCAGTCCTGAATCTAGCAAGATTAAACCTAAAAACGCCCCATTTTGGAGTCTTAGTTTGAGCACCATTATTAAAGCCCTCGAAATATTAGATCTGTTTTCACCGGTTCAGCCTTCCCTTGGTTTGTCTGAAGCAGCTCGCTTACTTAACCGAGATAAAGCCAGCGTACTGCGTCACTTATCAGCATTACAAGTAAAAGGCTTAGTGGAGCAAGACAGTAAAACTAAGTTTTATCACCTGGGCCCAGCCTTAAGCCGGTTGTCAATGATGCGCGAGCAAACTGCACCTGCTAACCATGCCATCAATAACCTGGTACAACGCCTAGCATTGGATACGGGTGAAACCACTCATCTAACACGCTACAGTAATGGGCGCCTAATCCACGGCAAAATAATTAACACCCAAACCTCTGGTGTGAGAGTGCACCTTGATGCAACGGAAGAACTGCCGCTACATGCAACAGCATCGGGCATTGCCTTCTTATCAGCATGCTCCACCACCATACTCGAGCAAACCTTTGCCAAGCCACTCACTCGCTTTACTGACACGACAGCAACAGATAGAGCCAGTGTTATGACACTGGTGACGAAAGCATCTGACCTTGGTTTTGCCATAGGCGATGGCGCTTATGAGGCCGATGCCATCGGCATTGCAGCACCGGTATTTAATGTCACTGGAAATGCCTGCGGGGCTATTTCAGTGTCGACGCCACGGAGTCGCTTAGGTGCCAACAAAAAAGCTCATATTATTGATTTAGTCCGCCACGCAGCGACACAAATTTCCTGGCACCAAGGCGCTCCACATATTGAGTTGTCAGACTTGTGAGCGCTCAAGCACTAATACTCGACTTTGGTGGCGTCATAAGCCGCACACTGTTTGAAACACACGCTCTTACTGAGCAGGCCTTAGGCTTAGCCACAGGATCACTAACGTGGCAAGGACCGTTTGACCCCAGTAAAGACAGCCTGTGGAGAGCGATGCAAGCGGATGAGATTAGTGAGCGTGAGTATTGGATGCACCGTACCAAGGAAGTTGGGCAACTGATAGACCAAGACTGGACGTCAATGCAAGACTTTGTCATCGCTGCAAGAGGCGCAGACCCTATGAAAGTTATTCGGCCAGAATTTATACACACTTTAAAGCAGGCCAAGTCGGCTGGCATACGCTTAGCTATATTGTCCAACGAATTAGACTTATTTTATGGTGCCGAGTTTCGTACCAAACTACCATTTTTGACTGATTTTGAGGTCATCGTAGATGCAACTTACACTAAAATTCTCAAGCCAGACCCCCGTGCTTATCAGGAGGTTGTTGAGAAACTAAACCTAAATTATGAGCAGTGTGTATTTGTTGATGATCAACTCAGGAACATCAACGGAGCCCATAATTGTAATTTAAAAACTGTCCATTTTAACGTTCATAGCCCTGCGGTAAGTTACGCCGAAGCGCTACAACATTTCAACTTGTGAGAAACACCCATGCAAAACTCTGACTTTCTAAAAGCCGAAAATGCCCAGCACTGGTGGCACCCTATGGGTCACCCTGGCGCCTTGCGCGCCAACCAACCTACCATCATTTCAGAAGCCGAAGGCGTGCGCATCAAAGACATTGATGGCAATTGGATGATTGATGGTGTGGGCGGACTGTGGAACGTTAATTTGGGTTACTCATGCGAACCCATCAAACAAGCCATGGCAGATCAACTTGTAAAAATGCCCTACTATTCTGGCTTTGCCGGCACTAGCAATGAGCCAGCCATAGAACTTTCCCATGAATTGAGCCAGTGGTTTGCCGAAGACGGTCTTAACCGGTCGTTTTTCACTTCTGGCGGTTCAGATTCAGTAGAGTCTTGCTTACGTCTTGCTCGACAGTACCACAAGGTGCGTGGAGAGCATGGCCGAACTAAATTCTTTTCATTAAAACTTGGCTATCACGGAACCCACTTTGGTGGTGCTTCGGTCAACGGCAACAACCGCTTCCGTACTGCCTACGAACCACTGCTAGCAGGCTGTTTCCACATGCCCTGCCCATATCCTTACCGCAATCCATTCAACGAAAGTGACCCACGAAAGCTGGCCCAACTGTGCCTACAAATGACTGAGGACGAAATCAAATTTCAGGGTCCAGAAACCATTGCTGCATTTATTATGGAGCCCATTATTGGTGCCGGTGGCATCATCGTACCCCATGAGAGCTTTATGCCAGCCATCCGCGAACTGTGTGATCGCTATGGCATTTTATTGATTGCAGACGAAGTTATAACCGCCTTTGGACGCACGGGCGAATGGTCTGGTTCACGACTATGGGGCGTTAAACCAGACATGATGGCCACAGCAAAGGCCATTACCTGCGGCTACTTTCCTTTTGGTGCAGCCCTGATGTCAGAAAAAGTAACTGATGTATTCGAATCTAACAAGACCGAAGCTGCAGCAATTCGACATGGCTATACCTATTCTGGGCACCCAGTAGGAGCAGCTGCAGCCCTAGCATGCCTAAAGGAAACAAAGCGCCTTAAGGTTAACGAGAGTGCCAAAATTCTCGGCACTCAAATGTATAAAGGTTTCCAAAAACTGGCTGATAAGTATTCCCTTGTGGGTGATGTACGCGGAGGATATGGCTTAATGACAGCGCTTGAATTAGTCAGTGATAAAACACAAAAGACACCTGCCGACCCATCCGTCGGCAAACTTGTTGGCAAAGTTGCCGCCGAAAATGGCGCCATGATTAGGGTTGCTGGCCACACTGTAATGGTTTCACCACCGTTAATTGCTACTGCAGCAGAAGTGGACACTATTTTAAGCGCCATTGACTCTGGTTTAGCCGCGGCAAGTAATATTTAGTCGGCTTTATTTAATCTAGAGACCATTAATAGGTAAATAGTGGTCCAAGTGGTGGCTGTTAACTGTTACAGTCACTCTTTAAAATCGTTCGGAGGCGAACAATTGTCCAGTTCCAGTTTAATTGTTGGCTTATTGCTATGCGATACAGTGCATGACTACCTGTTAGATTCCACCGGTGGTGACTTTGATGATATTTTTTCAAAGTGTCTTAGTCAGGTAGATGACAACTTCACTTACAAAGCGTATCGCACCCATTTAGGTGAGCTACCCAACAGTGTAGATGAATGTGATGTCTGGCTAATTAATGGCAGCCCCAATAGCGTTTATTACGATTTATCTTGGATTAAAAACCTAATCGGATTTGTACAACAAGTACACACCGCTAAAAAACCATTAGTAGGCATTTGTTTTGGTCACCAAATCATTGCTACTGCATTGGGGGGTAAGGTTGAAAAGAGTGATAAAGGTTGGGGTGTGGGTATGGCCCACTACCCTGTAACGCGAGCGGCGAGCTGGATGCAGCCTAAACTGGACCATTATAACATCTGGGTGTTTTATCAAGATCAAGTGATTGAATTGCCTAAAAACGCTAAAATTCTGTCTGGAGATGATTTTTGTCCAGCATTTATGGTCCAGTACGATGAGTTGACCATGAGTATTCAGGGCCACCCGGAGCTTATTAAAGATTTTTTTACCAAGGTATTAAACTCCGATGAATTCGACCACTTACTTGATGTCCGTGCTCAAGGACTCGCTAATCTTGATGGCGAGACCAGCAGTTTAATTCTTTTTACCTGGATTGCTAATTTTTTACGGCAAGCACACGCAACTAACCTGCGTAGCAACAACACCTGAAAACAAAATAGTTGTAACTATAACGTTTTACTTGACAGTAAAACCTCACAAGAGATAAATTGTTCGTGACCGAATGATAATTTATAGAACCACAAGAGAGTCTTTGTATGGCCAATAGTACACATGCCGATTTAACCAGCCATGACACATTTGCAGCTGGCTTTCCCTACGAAACTTTTCAACGTATGCGTGACGAAAATCCCTGCGCATGGATTGATGAAACCGATGGTGGTAAAGGCTTTTGGGCTATTACACGTTACGACGACATTAAGGAAATGAATCGCAATCCCCAAATATTTAGCTCTGCCCAAGGCATTCGTTTAGAAGAGCAATCTACCGAAGAATTTGAAGCCCGTAAAACTTTTCAAGAAACTGATCCCCCGGTCCATACACGTCAACGCATGATGCTGCATCGAGCCTTTTCACGCAAAATGATCGCCAAATATGAAGATTTAGTCCGGTCTCTAGCACATGATGTGGTTACTACAGCTACAGTCAATCTTGAACTCGATGTGGTAAAAGAAATTGCACGTAAGTTACCCATGCGTATGCTGGGCAGAGTGTTAGGCACTCCTGATGAAGACGGTGAATGGTTGGTCGACAAGGGTGATGAACTGATTGCCAACTCTGATCCAGAGTTCACCAGTCATGTGATCGACCAAGTAGATACCGATGAATACCGCTTCATGCCGTTTCGATCCCCGGCAGGTAAAGATATTTATGACTACGCTAAACAACAGATGGTGCATCGCTTACATACCAAGATGGATGACATACTGGGGCTTTTATTAGAGCCTAACAAGGATGGTGAAACTCTCTCTGAACTGGAGTTCAAAAACTTCTTTGCCCTAGCTGTAGCCGCTGGTAACGACACCACCCGTTATAGTTTAGCCTTTTCTATGTACCACTTGGCTAATAATCAAACATTGTTCAACGATTTAAAAGGTACCAATGATGATGATCCGTTGTGGGACTCAGCAGTAGAAGAGTTTATTCGTTTCGCATCACCTACCCTGCACTTTCGTCGCACCGCAGTGCAAGACTATAAACTGCATGGCAAAACAATTAAGACAGGCGATAAGGTGGTTTTTTGGTTCTCTTCTGGCAATTTTGACGAACGTCAATTTGATCAGCCTAAAGAGATTGATATTCGCCGTTCCCCAAATCAGCATATGTCCTTTGGGCAAGGTGGGCCACACGCATGCTTAGGCATGTGGTTAGCCCGCTTAGAAGTTAAAGTCACACTGCAAGAACTCCTGAAACAAGTTGATTCGATGGTACAAATCGAACCCGAAGAGTTTTTACGGTCCAATTTTATTCGTGGTATCAAACACCTTAAATTACGTATCAGCACAGCGGCCTAACTCAACAACAATAATTAATGAGAGTAATCACATGACTGACTATAAACGCCTCCGCCTTATATATGCCGACCATTTAGGCTTAGCTAGGGGTAAATACCAACCCGCTGCTACGGCTGCCCATGGCGAAGCCCGCTTCTGTATGACCGCCTACGGCTTAACATTCAATCGTGAACTATTACCAGTAGAAGGCAGTGGCCTACTGACAGGATTACCCGACATGGTCGGCCATTTTAGTGCTGAAGACGTACGCCCTGGGTGGGAACCCGATACCGGAGTGGCCATTGTTGATCTAAAACACAAAGGCGAACCTGTAGCCGTAAATGGACGTAACGCCCTGATTCGCGCGCTAGCAGCCTATGCTGAAATAGGCATAAAGGTAAAAGTAGGCATCGAACTTGAAGCTTTCGTATTTGAGCCTGATGAAACTGGCCGCTGGGTGCCGTATAACACACCAGGGGCCTATGTTTATGGCGCGGGCCCTACGGTTGACCCTAAAGGTCTAATCGACCAAGTATGGCGCCAAGCAGAAGCTTGTGGCATAGAGTTGGAGTCGTTTAACTCTGAATTTGATTGGCCTCAATTTGAAATGACCCTACGCTATGATGATGCTTTGGAGGCCGTGGACCAATTATTCCTATTTAAAACCATGGCGAAAGAAGTTTATGCAAAAAATGGTCACCTATTAAGCTTTATGCCCAAGCCATTGTCAGACCGTGGCGGCAGTGGAATGCATATTAACTTTAGCTTTGAAGATGCCGATGGCAACAACGTAATTAATGACTCAAGCGCCGATGACGGCTTGTCTAAACTGTGCAAACAGGCCATTGCAGGTTTGGTACACCACCATGAAGGCTTAACCTGTTTACTCGCACCCACAGTTAACTCATACCGCCGCTTAATGCCTGCCAGCTTATCTGGCTATTGGGCTAACTGGGGCTATGATCACCGTGGAGCCACAACCCGAATTCCTGAAGAACGCGGCCGTGGCGCCCGTATTGAATACCGTATGGCCGACTGTTCTGCTAATCCTTATACGGCGGTGGCAGCGACACTGCAAGCCGCGCTTCTGGGAATAACACATGAGTATCCCTTACCTGCAGCGGAAACACTGGATTGTTTAGAGGCTCAAAGTACAACCCGCCATACCCCTGACAACCTTGGTGCGGCATTAGAGGCTTTAACTGCAGACACAAGCCTATGTGAAGTCGTAGGCCAAGCCCTAGTGGATAACCACATCGGCATCAAAAGTAAAGAATGGGAGGATTTCTTGGCCCACACCACAGACTGGGAACTTGATTATTATCTCAAATTCGTGTGATCAGTAAATTTTTATAACCTAGTAAATTGCACTTTCAAGGACTCATCTCAATGACACAAGTAACTTTTATACAAGCCGATGGGAAGCACATTGACGTTAGTGCTGACCAAGGCGAGCACCTAATGAAACTCGCCTTAGACAACGGCGTTATCGGTATCACTGGTTTCTGTGGTGGCTCTTGTATGTGCGCTACCTGCCACGTTGTCGTTGAAGAAATAACCGGAGAGTTGGCGGCCGCAGGAGAAATGGAAACCGAAATTTTAGATATGGAAGTGGACGAGTTATTTACCAATAGTCGCCTATGTTGCCAAATTAGCGTGTCCACTGCCATGGACACAATCACCGTGCGCATTCCTTAAAGGTTTGCGTATGTCAGACGTTGTTATTATTGGTGCCGGACACGCGGGCGTAGCAGCTGCTACGGAATTGCATAGGCTCGACGACCAACTTACCATCACCATAGTGTCCAACGAAAGTTGGCTGCCTTATCACCGCCCGCCCCTATCAAAAAAGACTTTATTTGATGCCCAGCCCGGTATGAATCTGCTGCAAACAGAGCTATTCTACAACACCAAAGAAATCAATTTATTACGCAATCGAAGCGTCATTAATATCGATCGCCAACACCAACTAGTGGAATTAGCATCAGGTCAAAACCTTACCTATAGCCAACTCATTATCGCTACGGGCTCGTGCTTGCAACGAATCACCGTTCAAGGCGGCGAACTAGCTATGGGGGTATATAATTATGACGACATATTGGCCCTGGGACCAAAGTTACAAGCAGCTAAACGAGTAGTTGTCATTGGTGGTGGTTTTATTGGTTGTGAGGTTGCCGCAGGAGCCCTAAAAATGGGCAAACACGTAGACCTTCTCATCACCGGCCCCCGAGCCCTTCGCAAGGCTGTAGCGCCCGCCATGGGCGAACTAGTGACTCAGCTTCACAAAGCCAACGGCATGAAAATACACACAGACTGTCACGTTAATCATATTGATAATGCTGGAGTAGATACCAATCAAGGCACTTTCACAACAGATCTGGTCATTGCTGGTATAGGTGTAAAACCCAACACAAAGCTTGCTGAAGCTGCCGATCTTGAGGTTGATAATGGCATTGTGGTGGACCAATTCGGCCAAACGACGGACCCCAATATCTACGCCGCTGGAGATGTTGCTAATTTTCCCTTAGCAGGAAGAATGCAACGTTTAGAATCTATTCAAAATGCCACTGATCAGAGCCAGGTTATTGCTGCCAACATATGTGCCCATCGTCACCGAACAGACGTCAAAGCCTACTCTCCAACGCCTTGGTTCTGGTCTGATCAAGGGGATTTAAAAATTCAAATGGCCGGTCTGAGTGCTTTAAGTACGGAACAAAAAACACTGAGCACCAGCCACGGCAACCGCATGACAGTACTGCATTTAAAGGCCGGATTATTGACAGCGGTAGACACCCTCAACATGCCTGGCAATCATTTAGCGGCACGAAAGCTGTTGGCAATGCCAATAGGCGTTACTTGGGGGATGGTACAGGACAGCGGAGAAGATTTAAAACAGTTGTATAAGAGGCTGCGGTAAATTAATTATTCTGCACCCTCAACCGTGGCCAATATAATACGCAGCGCATCTTTAGTGGTATCTAAGTCAGCGTCACCTAGTTGTGAAACGGCTTCATTTTCAAGTTGGTGAAATAAAGGGTAGATTTCCTGCATCAAATCACGCCCCTTAGTCGTCATTTCCACAACCACTCGGCGACCATCTGATGGATGGGCTCGACGTTTACAGTACTCGCCTCGCTCCAAGGTTTTAACGATACCCGTTAGAGTGCTCTTTGCCACGCCAGTTTCTTTTGCCAGGCGGTTAGTCTCCATGTCCCCCCATACCCATAGCACCCACAATGCGGTAAAACCAGTGAATGACATATTATAGTTCTGCAATAAGTTAAGTTCTGCATTACTGCGGATTGAGTTACTGATACGAAAAATATTAGATACCACCGAGGCGGATTTTCCATAAATACCATGTTTTTGCAAATGAGCTTTGGCAATGGCCTCAGCACCTCTGGCAGGGGTCTTATCAATCATACGATCACGCGAAATACTACTATTAACAGAGTTAGCTTCTACTATAGCAGTTTCCTCAAGCCCCTGAAACTAGCTCACCCGGTGTTTTTTAGACTGGCCTCCTGACTGCGGCTAAAGCCCGTCAACATAGCTTGTAATGCTGCAGCAGTAGTGTCTTCGGCTTGCGCTACGGCATAATATACAACACCCGCAACGCTCATTTGAATGCAAGCCAAAGCTGACCAAGCTAAGGCCAAGAAAGCTAAAAAGGACAAAAAGTATAAAAAACAGTTAAACCCTTTAACTACTTATCAATTCATTAAACCTATCTAGTGGTGGGTAGGTTATTTATTGCTCCAAAAAGGTATTAAATTGCTAGGCGGTATTAACTGGTCTTTTGTCTATTTGCTGGTGGAAAAATCAATTATTCGAGATTGTGAAGCAGATTCTTGGGCTGCCATTCCCATTTGTACAGCTATTAAACCGTCTTTTAGCGTCACTTCAGGCTGTTGGTTTCCCAGTACAACTTGCCGGAACTTTTGGTGTTGGTAGTAAGTAGAACCGTTATGATCTCCAGCTTGCAGAAGTTTAGTGTCTACTGGTATATCAAGAATTTGTGGGCCTTTTGGTTCTCTTGGACTAACAATAATCTTGGGGGTTGGGGCTGGGCCTAGATGTGTAGGCCAAAAGCGACTTGGACCTGGCACAAAACACTCCACTTTACTCCCAGTTCCAACTGCTGAAATTTCCTCTTGATAGTTTGATCCTTCTGCGAACATACAAAGCTCTAGCATAGCTCGTGACCCCGATTCAAAGTCGACGATGACATAACCATTGTCCCAAATATCAGGGGTGCGCCCATTATATTTTTCTTCTAAATGATTATTAGTTTGTCCAGCAGATGCCATAATCCTTAAAGGTTCAGATTTCATTATGAGGCGCATTAGATCAAAAAAATGACAACATTTTTCAACAAATGTACCACCAGAGTTTTCATTGAACCTGTTCCAGTCATTAACCTTTTCTAAAAACGGAAACCGATGTTCTTTAATGGTCAGAAGCTTTACACCACCTGATAAAGCATTTGCCTGATTTATCAGCTTTGCAACAGGGGGCATATAACGATATTCCATGGCCACCCAAATTGGGTTAGGGTAGCTTTTACTCAACTCATTTATGAGCTTGGCATCGCATGGGTCGGTTATTAAAGGTTTTTCTACCAAAATAGGTAATGGATTAAGTGAGGCAATTAGTTTTAATTGCTGGGCAT
>Ga0307994_1001724_pt1 | contig 12827 bp, 10 predicted proteins | sample EllFjometagen261_FD_203171 | JGI IMG/M metagenome (GOLD analysis project Ga0307994, IMG submission 203171) | Marine microbial communities from Ellis Fjord, Antarctic Ocean - #261 | ecosystem: Environmental > Aquatic > Marine > Unclassified | place: Southern Ocean | collected 2014-11-02 | reverse complement strand
ATGAGTTGTCAAAAAATCGTTAATATTGTACCTGTAGGAATATACTAAAACAAGAAAATAGATTAATGAAAAAAATACTAACCTTAGCCGCAGTTCTATTTGCATTTTATTCTTATGCTCAGCAAGACCCTTACTACACGCATTTCAAGGATGTATTGCAAGCATATAACCCAGCTGCTGCTGGCCATCAATTCGGAGAAATCTGTGTAAGTGGGCTTACTCACCATCAGTGGAGAGATTATGACGACGCTACCGGTGCCCGTGGGGCAAACGGAGTAGAAGGTGCTGCTGTAGAAAATATCGCTCCCATTACGTATAATTTTAATGTAAACTCTGTTTTCAATATTTCGGGAAAGTCAATGGATAAGTTTATCGGTGCGGGTCTTACTATTATAGACGACAAGATAGGTTTTACTAAATCTACGGCCATACGAGCTAACTTAAACTACAGGCAACAATTCCAAGGTGGTTTTCACGAGATTTCTGGAGGCCTAGGCATAGGAGCTAAACAATGGGGCTGGGATAAGCCAGACTATAAAGCAAAAGATTTGATTGACCCTAACATTCCTATCACTGGTGATAATGCTATGAAACTAGATTTAAGTTTTGGTGCTATGTATAAGCGTCAGTCCATTGGTAATAAAGTGAAAGATTTCTATGTTGGATTCTCTATAACTAATATAAACCAAGCTAAATACGATGTACAAGTTACAACGTTAGCAGGTACTAATACCACACTATCTCGTCAATATGTTCCGCATTACTATACTATAATAGGTGCAGATGTACAAGCTGGAGGTTTAGTTCTGGAGCCAGCATTATTTATCAAGTATGGTTTACTGGATAAGGCGTACAAGCCACAAGTAGATTTAAACGTTACTACTCTTTTTGCAGAAACATTTAGAGGTGGTTTAGCTTTCAGACAATGGGGAACTAGCGATGCTCTCTCGATATTACTGGGCTACGAAAAAGGAAATATTAAGTTTGGGTATTCTTATGACGTCACATTATCTAATATACAGAAGGTAAGTAATGGCACCCATGAGATATTTGTGAGGTACTGCATTCCAATTATTGTGAGGCCGCCATCTATTCTAATTAAGGAGAGTGTTAGATTCTTATAATTTAAAAAAAGCATAGTTATTATACTACACCACTAATCAATTACGTTATCAATCAGGAAGTTGAAAATTTATTTAATTGTTTTTTTCAACATTCTAATGTTAATTTGTCAAACTTTTAAAAAAGTAAGGTTTATATGAAATACATAATAAAGGCACTTGTGATGGTCACTTTCTTCTCTCTTGTAGGGTGTGGATTTGGTGACAATGGAGAATTAATAGGGGTTCAAGGCAGAAGTCCTTGGTTCCACCCTCAACCGTTCGGTACGGTTTACATACCTACAGGTACGTTCCACACCGGACAAAGTGATGAGGATATTTTTCATACATATATCGCTCCAAACAAACAAATTTCTGTTGTTGCATTTTGGATGGATGATACAGAAATCACCAATAACGAGTATCGTCAATTCGTAGCATACGTAAAAGACAGTGTTATGAGAAACGAACTTGATTACAAGTTCGATGCTGAAGATGAGTATGACGATTACGAAATTTTAGACTACGAAGAAGAAGTTCTTGAAGAAGATTTCTATGAGGAGGCTGGAGATAGATATTACTATAGAGGAAGTGAAAGATATGATCATAAAAAAGAATGGGATATCCGAAAGCTTGATTACACTTACACTTTTGAAGACTTGCGAGCAGCAGCGGCAGCAGATTATTTAGATAATAACAGAGCTGATTTCCTTATAAAGAAAACAGAGCCTATTTATCCTGATACTTTGGTTTGGATAAGAGATTTTACATACTCTTACAATGAGCCTATGGCACGTCAGTACTATAGTCATCCAAAATATGATGACTATCCTGTAGTAGGAATAAACTGGCACCAAGCAAATGCTTTCTGTAACTGGAGAACAAAATGGATGAATAGATATTGGAATTCTATTGAAAGACCAATAACAGAAGCTTGGAGACTACCTACTGAGTTCGAATGGGAATTTGCTGCAAGAGGAGGACGTGATAATAACATGTATCCTTGGGGTGGCCCTTATACTAGAAATAGTAAAGGATGTTTGTTAGCCAACTTTAAACCAAACAGAGGTAACTATATGGCTGATGGAGGATTCTATCCAGTTAGAGCAGATTCATATTTCCCTAATGATTACGGTTTGTATAATATGGCGGGGAATGTTTCCGAATGGACTATTTCTGCATATGATGAATCAAGTCATCAATTTACACACGATATGAACTCTGACTATCAAGTAACAGCTGACGATGACGGCCCACTTTCACTTAAAAGAAAAGTGACTAGAGGTGGTAGTTGGAAAGATGTAGCGTACTTTATCCAAAATGGTTCTCGTGCTTATGAGTATCAGGATACATCTAAATCTTACGTTGGATTCAGATGTGTACAGTCTTATATTGGTAGATCTGCAAACGACCGCAGATAATTTCACTACACAATTATTTTAAAGCATTAAAATAATTAGTATCGGAATAATATTACATTCCGATACTAATGTAATATCAAATACGTTTATATATTTGACAAGATTATTTACAATAACATTTAACAAAAATTAAAAAATTAAAACTGAAAAATTATGGCAAGTTTCTTTGAATCAAAAACGGGTAAAAATGTAATGGCTAAAGCTTACGGTCTAGGTGCGGCAGTAGTTATCCTTGGAGCGTTATTTAAAATACAACATTACCCCGGTGCTGACATTATGCTTATTGTAGGTATGGGTGTAGAGGCAGTTATATTCGCTATCTCAGCATTTGAACCAATACACGAAGAATGGGATTGGAGTTTAGTATACCCAGAACTTGCAGGAATGGAAGGTGAAGGCGGATCAAATGGAGGACTTACTCAAGGAGATTCAGCATCTCAGAAATTAGATCAAATGTTAGCGGAAGCTAAGATAGGTCCAGAATTGATCGAAGGATTAGGTTCAGGTCTTAAGTCATTATCTTCAAATGTTAGTTCTATGGCAGACCTTTCAGGTGCGTCTATAGCAACTAAAGAATATGCTGATAATATACACAAGGCTAATGAGCAAATAATTGGCATGAATACTTCATACGGTAGAGCTGTTTCAGCTTTGGATAGTTTAACAGAAAGTACAGAATCTTTCAAAGAAACTACTACTAAAGTTACTAGTATTAATGCAACCTTAAACGATAGCTTAGTAAGTTTTGACCAAAACATCCAAAACTTGAATAAAGTATACGGTGGTATGTTGAATGCTATGCGTCCTAATTCATAATCTCTAAACTTAACTTAATTAAAAATTAAATAATTATGGCTGGAGGAAAAATGTCACCACGGCAGAAGATGATTAACATGATGTACCTAGTACTCATGGCTCTTCTTGCCCTAAACGTTTCTAAGGAAATACTAAAGTCTTTTCACTTATTTGAAAAAAGTTTCAATAATGCAGCAAAGAGTATCGATGCTAAAAATACAGCTACTCTAGGTGCATTACAAAAACAAATGGATGAAAAGCCAGGGAAAACTAAACCATACATGGATAGAGCTCTTGAAGCTCAGAAAATTGCAGATGGTTTTGTTTCTTATATGAATAATCTGCAAAATACTATTACTGACCTTTATGGAGGTGCAGAGGCACGTACCGAAGAAGGAGAAATGGTAGCTGCAGATCAAATGGAGAAGCACGCAAACTATTTTGCTCCTAATAATGAGAATCACGGAGTTGAATTACAAGCAGAAATCAACAAAACACGAGAAGCTCTACTTGCAATACTAAAGCCAGATCCAAGCGATACAGGTTATAACATTACAACAGATGCGGTTTATGAAGATGCGTTAGAAGCTTGTCAACTTTGGGCAAATGAGCCTAAAGCAGGCGGCGTAAATAAAGCAACTTGGGTAGATGAGAATCTAGTACACGTGCCTGCTGCCGGAATTATGGCAATTTTCTCTAGAATAAAAAATGATACTAAATCATTGGAAGCAGATGTATTAGAAAAATTAGCATCTAGAGTAGACGCAACAGATTATAAATTTGATAAGCTAGAAGCTAAAGTTCTTGCCAAATCTAACTATGTAATGGAAGGCGAAGACTATGAGGCTGACATATTACTAGTTGCATCTAACTCAAAAGGTGACCCATCTATAAAAGTAGGTGGAACTGATATCAACGTAGAAGGTGGTGTAGGTAAATACACACAAAGAGCTTCTGGCGTTGGCATGAAAACTTTTAGTGGAATGATAGCAATACAGGGTCCAGAAGGTTTACAAGAGTTTCCTTTCGAAAATGAGTTTCAGGTATTTAAGCCAGCTGCAACTATTGCTGCTACACAAATGAATCTTCTTTACAAAGGAATTAATAACCCAATGTCTATATCTGTACCAGGATTTAGTGCTAAGGATGTACAAATTTCTGCACCAGGCATTAAGCTAGTCTCTAAAGGTGGCGGACTATACAATGCTACAGTCCCAAGCAGCACAAGTAGAGAAGTTACTATAACAGCTTCCATTACCAGAGATGGTAAAAGAAAAACTGTTGGATCTCAAAAATTCAGAGTTAGAAGTTTACCTCAACCTACTGCTCAACTAGGGGGTATACCAAATGATGGTTTACCAAAAGGTAAAGCTTCTATAATGGCACAGACTTCTATACTCGCAACTATGGGAGCAGGTTTTGCTTATAATCTTACCTATAGAGTTACAAGTTTTAAAATGATAATGGCATACAAAAGGAAACCACCAAAAATGACTTCTTCTAGTAATGGAGCACTTACTGGTCAGATGAAAGGAATGATTCGTTCTGCATCTCCTGGAGACAGAATACTCATAGAAGGTATTCGTGCAACAGAAGCTAAGTATGGCTTTAAAGCAAAACTTGCACCAATTATCATTACAATAAGATAATTTATTGAATAATAATTCGTTATTTTTGCGAAGTAGAATAAAAAGAAATAGAGATATGAAGAAAACACTTGTTATAATTATGACCTTGCTTATTGCAGCTACGGCAGCAAATGCACAAGTGAGTAAATTTGAGGACTTTACATATCCTCACACCGCTGTAAAAGAGCGTAAAGCTGTTCCATATCGATATATTAGAGAAGCTAATGTAAAGTGGAGCAAGCGAATACACCGAGTAATCGATGTACGTGAGAAGCAAAACAAGGTAATGCATTGGCCTCGTAATCCTTTTTATCTAATCATTTGGAATGCAGCAATGAACGGTGAGCTTACTGCTTATGCTAATGATTCACTTACATCTATCAAAACTCCTGAAGATATCAGTAAGGAGATAAGTATAGAAACTACAGTGATGATTCCAAATCCTGATAATCCAGACGATCCATACGATCTTATACCTATAACTGTTACTGAGACTTACGAGCCTCAGAAAATAGTTAAGTACAGAATCATGGAAGATTGGATTTTCGACTTCAACTATTCTGATTTCAGAGCAAGAATAATCGCTATAGCTCCACTTATTAAACCACTAACTGAGTCTGGTATTGAGTTAGGAGAAGTACCGCTGTACTGGTTAAAAATGGATGATCTTAGAGATAAATTAGCTCAAGAAGAAGTGTTCAACTCAAGAAATGATGCGTCTCGAATGAGTTTTGATCATTGGTTTCAAATGAGACAATTCAGCAGCTATATTGTAAAAGAAAGTAATATGTACGATCTTGATATTGCAATGTTTGATGAATTCAGAGACGACGGTGTTGAGGCACTATTGGAGAGTGATAAAATCAAGAATGACTTATTCATCTTAGAACACGACCTTTGGGAGTACTAAGGTAAATATAACAATATACAAAAAAGGCGACCAATTGGTCGCCTTTTTTATTGGCTCATATTTAAGAAATATAAATTATCCAGACACAAAAAAGCACACTCTCGGTGTGCTTTTTTTATATTTATCTCGTTAGACTTCTTTTCTGATTAACACTTTTTAAATACTACCGCAACTCCCTGCCCTACTCCTATACACATAGTAGCAAGAGCATACTTAGCATTTGGTCTGTTTTTAAGCTCGTGTAATAATGTATTCGTAATTCTAGCACCAGATGCTCCTAGAGGATGGCCAATAGCTATAGACCCCCCATTCACATTTACAATATCTGGATTAAGATCAAGATCTCTCATACAGGCTATTGCTTGAGCTGCGAAAGCTTCATTGAGTTCGACTAGGTCCAAGTCCTTCACTCCTATTCCTGCACGCTTCAGTGCTTTCTGCGTAGCTGGCACTGGTCCTATTCCCATTATTTCTGGGGGTACCCCTGCAGCTGCACTGCTTACTACTTCTGCAATAGGTTCAAGGTTATATCTCTTCAATGCTTCTTCACTTACTATTAGTAGTCCTGCTGCTCCATCATTCACACCACTAGAATTTCCTGCGGTCACTGTGCCACCTTTTCTAAATGCTGCATTCAGACTACCGAGTTTATCGATACTACTTAATCTTGGATGCTCATCCTGAGCAAATATGATATCATCTCCTTTTCTTTGAGGTATGTGTATCGGAACTATTTCATCTATAAATTTACCTGCGTCTAGGGCATTCTGATATTTCTGCTGCGTGTTATGAGCAAATAGGTCTTGCTCTTCTCGAGTGATTCCGTATTTCTCTACTAGATTCTCGGCAGTTTCTCCCATAGGAAATGGAAAGTACATCTCCGATAGCTTTGGATTGATAAACCTCCAACCTATAGAGGTGTCATACACCTTATTGCTTCTGCTATAGGCTGCTTCTGCCTTTGGCATCACAAAAGGGGCACGTGTCATACTCTCTACTCCTCCTGCGATGAACATGTCTCCATATCCCACAGCTATATTCTTAGATACATCCGCAATAGCTTGCAGACTACTAGCACACAGTCTATTAATGGTAAGACCTGGCACAGTAACAGGCAATCCAGCCATCAGCAAACTCATACGTGCTACATTTCTATTATCCTCTCCCGCTTGATTAGCTGCACCTAAGACAACATCTTCTATTTCATTGATATCTATGGATGGATTTCGCTTAATTAAAGCTTTTATCATCTCAGCTCCTAAATCATCAGGACGTACGGAAGCTAATGCTCCTCCATATTTGCCTACTGCTGTACGTGCAGCATCTACTACATATGCTCGTTTCATTTGCGAGCAAAAATAGTTACTTATAAATAATTTTGGTAATGAACGCGTACATAGCACGCTAATAACCTGAGTTCGACTATTCTTTTGAGATACAGATTTTCATAAAACCTTGGAGGCCAGAGGTTTTAGTGTAGATATAGCGAGCTATATCAAGATAAAACAACGATGATTACGAGGTTTTATGGACAAAACAGGTCGATTACACATTTAAACAGCCATTTTCTTCCTAAAACTGTCTTGGAATAGCTCGCTATTCCTGCACCACTTTCACTCGAAACTCACTATTTAAAGATATTCTGAATCCAAAATAATAATCGAACTCAGGTTAATATGATTAAAAATCCGAAAATTTTACATTAATAACAAAATCCAATAGAAAATGGCGTGCACAAAAATCATCCAAAAACTACGTCCTGTAGTAGCGGGTACTTTTCTAAAAAACAATTGAAATACGAACGAAAAGCCAAACCAACATAGATAGTTGAGCATAGGAATACAACCTCCATCCCACCACCACCAACTAAACTTGAGAGCCACTGGCTCTAGTAGATAATCATAAGCAGTAACAACCGCTGCAGCTAAAAATGCAGAAAGGGCCTTATGCTGTGTGACTAAATTGACCAAGCTACGAGACGCAATGCACAACATTACCCAATTCGTAGCTATGATAAGCGGCACATCTCTCCACTTAGGCTCCAATGTGGTGCCATACTGGTAATCCCCAAAAAAGTAGCCATAATTCACGCCAATAAACTCAACAAAGAAGCCTCCAACAAAAATGAATAATAATGCGAATACATTGAATCGAGTCCACTTACCTTCCTCTACCACTACTAGTACAAAACTGAATATCAACATGATAGGTGTAAGTCCTAGAAAAAAAGCTCTAGTCACTGGTAGTAAAATACCAATAGTGCCCACAGCATATGGAACCAGAAGTAGAGTAAAAAAGTTCTTCTTAATAAAGTTTGAAATCACGTGCTATTATATCTGTAGTTATTTTCCTTGAGAGCAAACATAACGGTATTCCACCTCCAGGATATACACTTCCTCCACAGAAGTATAGTCCTTTGTGTTCACTGCTAAAATTGGTCTGACGAAGGAAAGCTGCTCTTTTACATACTTTAGCATAGTAAATAGCGATGGACCCGTATCATATCCATCTTGCTCCCATACACCCATTTTGCCACCATACGTATCTTGCTGCTCAAGCACCGTCACATGCACTCCTTTATTGGCCAGCCTAAGGGCAGATCGTAGGCCTACTATTCTAGCTCCTATCACAATAGCCGCAGTCTCTTTATTTTGGTGTGTCAAATTGTGGGCAACTCGCTGATTAATCCATCCAAGGTAAAACACAAAAAGTCTCTTAATGTTTACATTTGTAAGTAATGATACAAAGACCTCAAACACTATTTTTATTAGCTGTTATAGCTATTTGCATTATGCTTATGTTTTCAAATACCGTCTTTTTTATAGCTGAGAATACAGCTACGGGTGAGAAAATAGAAGTAGAATTTGACGAGACCAAGATCTATGCAAGCGATGGCTCTAGCCACGAGTCCAATACTTATCTAGTTGCTATTGCCGCTGGTATAGCTGCTTTAAGTATAGCTTCTATACTACTTTTTAAAAATAGAAAAATGCAAACCCTGGTCTCATCCATTAACTACTTGTTAATTTTAGGCCTTATAATCATGATGTATCTATATAGTCTAGGTATAGAATACTTTAGCGGTGCCGGCAACCAATCCTTTACACTATTAGCTCTTTTGCCCATGTCTCTTTTATTCTTTAACTTTTTAGCGATTAAAGGGGTAAAAAAAGACGAGAAATTAATACGATCTATGGACCGGATAAGATAATTATTGAAAATACTAGACGTACATAACTTTAGCGTAAAGTTTAAATTAAATAACGACGAAACTTTCGCTGCGGTAAGAGGAATAGACTTTAGTATAAATCAAGGTCAAATACTAGGCCTAATAGGCGAAAGTGGGAGCGGAAAGTCTGTAGCTAGCCAATGCATAACTAAGCTAATAGATGATGCACTGCTCGATGGGGAGGTGCTTTTTAGTCATAATGACTCACAAGTAAATCTTCTAACTGCAGATGAAGATACCCTGCGTACAATACGTAAAAGAGAAATAGCATACATCTTTCAAGAACCCATGACAGCTCTGAATCCTCTCATACCTTGCGGTAAGCAAATATTAGAATGTGCCGAATCTCCTAGTGCAGAATTCCTATCCCAATTACTAGAAAAAGTAGAACTAACAGATATAGAAAGAGTAGCGGCTAGCTATCCTCATGAACTAAGTGGCGGCCAACGACAGCGAATAATGATAGCCATGGCACTGGCCAAAAAACCAAAACTGCTCATAGCCGATGAACCTACCACAGCACTAGACATTGCGGTACAGACAGAAATACTAACTCTTCTAAAAAAATTAAGTAGAGATGAAAAGATGGGAATACTATTCATTACTCACGATCTACTTTCACTCAAAGGCTTCGCAGATAATATAGCGGTGATGTACCACGGTAAATTAGTAGAGAAAAATACAGCTGATGAAATACTAACCCATCCACAACACCCCTACGCAAAAGCACTTATTGAGAGTAGAGCAACCTATAATAAACGTGGAAATATACTCGCAGAGATAGATGATCTGCTCGAGACTAAAAACGGTGAACTCCTCTTTAATCCACCAAAAAGCATTCCACTTACTCCCAAAAAAAACTCAGAGGAGGTACTACTAGAATTATCTGGAGTAGAAAAATCACATTTCAAATCTTCCTTATTTAAAAAAGAAGAAACTAAGGTATTGCACGACATTCACTTTACGCTAAACCAAGGAGATATACTTGGCCTTATAGGCGAAAGTGGGAGCGGTAAAAGCACCATTGCAAAGCTGATACTAAAGATATGGAACCCTACTAACGGAGTCCTAAAATTACGTAACAAGGACTTAGCTAGTATTAGTGATATATCAGAGGAGATTCAGTTGGTTTTTCAAGACCCTTTTTCCTCACTTAATCCTAAACATAAAATAGGGAATGCTATAAGCGAAGTACTACAAACTATTGATAAGAAAGCCCTTAAATCTGCAGTTAAAGAAAAAGTAATATCTTTGCTGCAAGAAGTAGGTCTAACAGCTTCTGATTTTGCTAAATATCCTCACGAGTTTTCTGGCGGCCAAAGACAAAGAATTTGCATAGCCAAGACTCTTGCCAAAAATCCCAAAATTATAGTATTAGACGAGGCAGTAAGTGCTCTAGATGTGAGCGTACAAGCCAAAGTCTTAAACTTGCTAAATGACCTGAAGAGAGAAAAGGGTTTAACCTATCTGCTCATATCTCACGACATGAATGTGGTGAGTTATTTCTGCAATAAGATAATAGTTCTAAAGCAGGGAAGAGTAATAGAATCAGGAGAAACCGACATATTAATACGTAATCCTAAATCGGACTACACCAAAACACTGCTGGAACACAGCATAAATTAGAAAACACAATTTTGAAAAATAAGCATAAACAAAACGGACAATCCAATAGCTATGAGGAGATACTACAAGTACTCGTTGCTAGTCCTAACAGACCACTAAACTATAAACAAGTAGGTGCCAAAGTACCTCGCATATCCTACAAAGAAGTAAACAGTATATTAGAACTACTAGTAGGAGACGGTAAAATAAAACAGCCTGAAGTAGGCAAATACATGTTTGAGCGAATGACTGCCGACGAAATAATAGGAAAGCTAGATTTCAACTCTAGAGGAGATGCATACCTAGTAGTAGAAAACCTAGATGACGACATTAAAGTAAAATCTGGCGATACACTAGATGCTTTTGATGGCGACGAAGTAGCCGTGAAACTCAAATACATGGAAGGGAAAACCAAGCCAAAAGCTTTTGTGACTAGGGTAATATCTCGAGCAAGAGAAACATACGTAGGAACTGTATCTGCCGGAGGAAATTCATTTTTCATAGTACCTGACGGCACTAAGATGCACACTGACTTCTATGTACCTAAAGAGCGAATAAATGGGGCTACCGATGGCGACAAAGTCATCTTTAAATTACGCGACTGGCCAGCTAAAGCCAAGAATCCCTATGCTGCCATAGTAGAGATACTAGGTAGGTCAGGTGAAAATACTGCAGAAATGCACGCCATAGTTGCTGAGTTCGGTTTTAGTACCAAGTTTGACGATGAAGTGGAACAAGCAGCAAGTGAATTCCCTGCAAAAATATCTGATGCTGAAATAGCCAAACGAGAAGACTATAGAAAAATAACTACTTTCACTATAGATCCTGCAGATGCAAAGGATTTTGATGATGCCCTTAGTTTTCAGACCTTGCCAAATGGCAATATAGAAATAGGTGTACACATAGCAGACGTATCTCACTTTGTTACTCCGGGAGACACTATAGACCAAGAGGCAGTAAACAGGGCTACTTCAGTTTACCTAGTAGATAGAACTATCCCGATGCTACCTGAGCGACTCAGTAATGAGCTGTGCTCTCTGCGTCCGCACGAAGAATCACTTACGTTCTCAGCTATTTTTGAGCTAGATGCTCAAGGTACAGTGAAGAAATATCGTTTTGCAAAAACGGTAATCTACTCAGATCACAGATTTTCATACGAAGATGCACAAGAGGTGATAGAAAATAAGACTGGCACATATGCTAAGGAACTAGAAATGATGAACGACATTGCTCTACACCTCAGAAATGCTCGCTATGACAATGGTGCTATAAACTTTGAGACGACGGAATTTAGATTTGTGCTGGACGAACAAGGAACCCCTACGGCAGTAATACCTAAAATGCGTAAAGATGCACACAAAATGATAGAGGAATATATGCTACTAGCCAATAAATATGTGGCTATGCACCTCTATACCAAAAATGATAAGATGCCACTACCCTACCGTGTGCACGAGGAGCCAAGTGAAGAAAGAATATTAGAATTTGCAGAGACAGCACTAGAGTTTGGTATCAAGATAGATACCAGTAGCTACAAGGCATATAGTCATTCTATCAATGAAATGGTAGCTAAAATAGAAGGCACTATGGAAGGCGATATCCTACAGCCTCTGGCGATACGCAGTATGCAAAAGGCCTATTATACCAGTCAAAAAATAGGTCACTTTGGCCTAGCCTTTGATTACTATGCTCACTTTACCTCTCCTATTCGTAGGTATCCAGATCTGATAACACATAGAATGTTGCAAGACTACCTGACTAAGCATAAATCATTTGACTACGGAGATGTAGAACAAATGGCAAGCTACAGTAGCAAGCAAGAGCAAAAAGCTACAAGTGCTGAGCGTGCAAGCATCAAATACAAGCAGGTAGAGTATATGGCTAACTTCAAAGGAGAAGAGTTTGACGGAATCATAAGCGGAGTTACTGATTGGGGCATATTTGTAGAGATCATAGAAAACAAGTGCGAGGGCATGGTAAGACTCAGAGACTTGAAAGGCGACCACTACACTTTTTTACCTGAGAAGAAAAAAGTAGTAGGCGATCGAACTAAAAAGACCTACAGTATGGGTCAGCAGGTGCGTATACGAGTGAAGAATACAGACTTAGCAAAACGAAACATTGATTTTGTGTTTGTGG
>Ga0307994_1001721_pt1 | contig 12850 bp, 11 predicted proteins | sample EllFjometagen261_FD_203171 | JGI IMG/M metagenome (GOLD analysis project Ga0307994, IMG submission 203171) | Marine microbial communities from Ellis Fjord, Antarctic Ocean - #261 | ecosystem: Environmental > Aquatic > Marine > Unclassified | place: Southern Ocean | collected 2014-11-02 | reverse complement strand
GGAGAAGATTGTCAATTGATTATTATATGCAGGATTCCAAACACGTGGCATTGTGTCAATGTCGATTCGGGCCTGAGATGAATGTTCAAGTATATTGGTTGCAATCTTCAAAGATGCACCGGTTACAGTCTCCCCCGCAGGTATGTCAACTAATCCGTCAACTAGGTTCAAATATACCGATCCGTCTCTCAATTCAATATCTACTTCTGAATCGCCATTTGCGAATGTAGTTACTGTTGATGATGCTGCTAGTGGCGCGAATAACATCAATGCTACTAAGAACATTGATGTACTAATTTTTCTATTCTGTTGTGTCATAAAATCACCTGCTATCCTTCGCGAAGGTGAAACCACCTAAAACTTAGTCGCTTCATTGTCAATTTCAGATTTTCACTGGCGCCCTCCTACGGAGGGTTGAAAACATTGATTTTAACAAGGATTTGGGTTTTTATTTAGGTCGTGCAATAAAAATCACAAATCGACATAATTCCTTAGTTCCCAAGCTGCATCACAAATATTATCCATGCCACCGACACGCTCTTCACTCTTTTCCAACCATTCTTGATTGCCCACAGTAGTAGGGTGGTTTGGCCCTAAAGCATCACAAACCTCAGGCCCTTTACTTATCTCAAAAGTTCCGATTTCAGCAGCGATGTGCATAATTGTAGTTTTGTCGAAACCCAATAATGGGCGCAGTGGATGTAACTTAGTAGCCTGCTCAATAGATCCCAAATTACCCAAGGTTTGACTTGATACTTGACCTAAATTTTCACCGGTTAATACATGAGTTGCCGAGACCTCAAGAGCCGCTCTATCTGCCAATCTGTTAAACATCCGCTTCATATGAATGAAATACTCTGTATGATTCCATTGCTCAGTGAATAGAGATAATTGTTTAGCGACTGGCACTACAATTAATTTTCGCGATAAATTTTCTCTCGCCGCATCACCAATAGGCCCTTCCATCTGCAGAAAATGGCGTAATAATGCAATCGTTTTCTGTTCAGCCGCAGGGCCTGTTATCTCCTCTTGAGTACAATGCAAAGGATGTACTTTCCATCCTTTTATTAGCATACGAGCAACTGCAACAGGTGAATCAATGCCTCCAGACACTAAGCCTATGCAGACTTTGTCACCGCTCATAACCCGTCGACGCGCAAGGGTGTCATCAAACCACCCCTTGCCCCTTGCTTTGTTACATGGCTTCTTGAAGGAGAAAGATATCCCACTGAACATGGAGCCATATACTAAGGAACCAGTTACCCTCATCGAAGAAGTATTTCCCCAAGATACTAATTCATACAATACCCTATTTGGTGGCCGTCTTCTGTCTTTAATGGATAAGGCAGGAGGAATCGCTTGCGCTAAATTCGCTCATCGAGAATTTGTAACAATTTCAATAGACACTCTGAAATTTATCGCCCCGGCGCATCAAGGCGATCTTCTAGAGGTTACTGGCCAAGTAGTGTTCACAAGTTTTCACACAGCATGTACCAAGGTAACCGCATTTACTTTGAACAAATCAGATTGGAAAAAGAAGAAGATTTGTGAGGGATATTTCTTCTTCGTAGCAATAGATTCGATGATGCGACCGATTCCAATCCCGCAATTTGTTGTTGAAAATGATGAAGAACAAATTGAATATGATGCTGCATTGGCAATTCGCCAGCACATGCTCGATAGCAAGGAATAATGTTGTGATTATTTACAAAACATCTTTCCCTCACGTCACATTAATGTAAATATTACTGCATCGTCAGTTCCATAAACCATTGATAATTAGCCCGAGTTATGGATGTAGTAATCGTTGGTAGTATCGCATATGATTCGCTATCAACCCCAAATGGTGAATCCAATGATGAATTAGGAGGTTCTGCAACTTATGGAGGCTTTTCATCTTCATTTCATGCTAAGAGATTGAATGGTGGAACCGTTGCTCTAGTAGGAGTTGTTGGTGATGATTTCCTCTCTTCTGATATAGATAAATTAGTCAAAGCAGATCTCGACATAAGGGGTATAGAGACCGCTAAAGGTGGAACTTTTCGATGGAAGGGTTCCTACCATGGAGATATGTCACAGGCTGAAACTCATGAGACTCATTTGAATGTCTTTGAGCATTTCCAACCAAAGGTACCTGAAGACTATCGCTCACCAAAGGTACTGTTTTGTGCCAATTTGCATCCTGCGTTACAAATGGCGGTCATCCAACAATCAAAACCTACTCGAATCTCAATATTGGATTCAATGAATCTATGGATAGAGATAGCAAGAGAAGGATTACTGGAAGTCATTAAGCAAGTTGACTTGGTAGTTCTCAACGACGGTGAGGTTAGAATGCTCGCTAATGATGACAACCTCGTGCGAGCATCCCACAAAGTGCAGAAAATGACCAATGGAGCAATACTAGTTGTCAAGAGAGGTGAACATGGAGTTTTGGCCTTACACCCAGATGGCCTACTTTCAATGCCTGCATATCCGGTAATGGACCTCGTTGACCCGACTGGTTGTGGTGATACTTTCGCTGGCGCATTAGCGACTTTTTTGGCCCAAGGCGATGGCGACATCACCAAACAAGAATTGGCTGAAGGGTTAGTTCATGCAACCATTACTGCCTCATTTACCTTGCAAAGTTTTGGCACAAATAGGATTCGCAATTTGGAAATTACTGAATATGAAACGAGACTGAAAGAGTATCGTTTGATAACTAGTACTTCTTGAGGCGCTCAAGAATCTAATCGTGGAAGACCGCTTTTTCCTGCACTGGTTGAGAGATGTGCTTCACTATCAACTAGATCATCGAATGAGACTGATTCCAATTCATTCTGTTGACGTTGCTCAATTAGTGAATTTTCACGGCTAATGTGTTGATGCATCCTATCTACTTCGTGTTGGGGCAGATTGCCTCCATTATTTTCTGAAAGGTTTTGAATGCTAGAAAGTGCCTCTCCTCTTAGATTCTGATGTGTACGCACACGCAGCGATTCAGTCGATTCACTAATATTACGGCCAGAGTCCATTCCAAGAACTGTTCTAGTCGCATTTGTTGCGGCCCTAGAAGCAGATTTGGCGGCACTTGTAGCTCTTTTTGCACCGGAACTTAGAGATAAATAAACGAGGCTACCAACCAATCCACGTTCCTTCATCGGAGTTCTACTTTGAACTCTCAATCTAGAATGGTTTCCTACACCATTAACTCTCTTCTTCAAATGTGGAAACTTCTCAGCCCTGCTTTGCATCGGTTTCTCTTGATTATTAGTTGAAACTGGAGCTGGAGCGTCATTATTGGAACGGGCACTTGCTATGATGGATTTCGTACCAGTTCCGAGCAATGGGCCAGATAATGAATCTGGAGAATTAAAAGAAGCCATTGAATCCGTTTGTTGTTGTATTTGAGTGTTTTGCGGAACATGCGCCCCATCCACATTCCAAAAATTGGGCAAATGTTCAGGTGCTTGACTTTCACCTGCTTCGCGTTTCAGATGTGATTCTGGATCATTCTGCGAATATCTTGCTGGAGAATCATTAGGCATTGGTGAATTCATATTTTGCGGCACTGGCATTGGATGAGGATTTCCAATCTGGTTGTATACCGGTTGCTGCGGATTTAGTGGGACTTGGTGCATTTGAGGAGAGTGATTGTGGTTTTGATGTGTACCGAATTGCTCTTGATAAGACATTTGAGAAGGAATTTGCTGATTATGGACTGGATTTGATTGGGCCCCATAATGATACTGACCTTGTTCGTTATTTCTTCTTGTATCGATATTACCAGAGGCTCTTTGAATTAACCCGTCTGCGGAAGAGAGTGGTAAACCAATATCTAATTCAGGTTCATCGTCCAGAAACCAATCTGGTAAGCCTGGCACTGCTTCTAAGACTTGCTCTTCGTCTGAAGAAAACAATTCTGAATCAAACATTTCCATTTGGCTTTCCCCCTCAGCATTATTAAGAAATTTGGTGATGGATGCAGGAGTTCTGATATGTACAGGAGGACGGGCATCCAATGATTCTTCAAGGATGGTTACTCCGGGATAATCGGTATCTCTCTCAAGTAATTCCAGGCCATCCCTTGCTTCTTTGAGAGTCATTCCTTGATTTATTCTTTGAACTAGGTGATTCATCCTCATTAGCCTTGCATCGTTACCCATAATTGCAAAACATACATTGTCTTTTGTCTCAATTGTCAATGTAGGTTTTCCTGTGAGAATCCACGTGCTTATGAAAAGCCCACCAAGAGCCATCGCACCAAGTCTAAAATTTAGTGGATCGATAATGCGATACCCAAACCATACAAATACCACTCCTAGGAATGCAACCCAAAATGGTGCAAGGCGCGAATTATGGTGATGGGTGTGGAGAATTTCTGACAAACGGATACTAGTAATGTGGCCTGTTTTTGATTCAAAGGACAGCATACGCTCATCGAGAACTGCCAAGACTTTACCAGCAGTCCCGTCCAACGTAAGTGAACCGAGAACCTCTAAGTTCTCCCCACTCGTTGGACTATTTTCATGTCCAATCGATTGCATCCCAATAGGACAAGCGAATGGCAGGGGTTATCAATCCACCGCTGGACAACCAGTTTTAGAGGCTAAAAATAAGACCCTTTTTTTACCACCGTAGGTGATTAATTCAATTCCAATATCGCATTGCCCATTATTCTTGGCTTAGAATCTAATTGGGCTATCAAAGTAGGTTGTGGGTTTTCTCTTCTGATGAATAACGGAGTTTCCCAATTCACCACAGAATCTGCGCCATCAATTGATTCGATACGCCCAACAACAAATTGTAAATCTGCGCTAGCATGAATAATATCTCCAACCGCCAAATCCCTCTTTTGGAATGGTGAACGGGTCAAAGTCATTTTTGAAGAATTATGTTCGATAACTGCTAGAGGATGGCTAATTCCTGATTTTTTATCCTCTGTTGCGGGACGAACTAAAATGGTGCCACTGCCCAAATGGTCTTCCTTGGCATTACGAAGAGCAAGTCCAACTCTGTCACCAGCAACTGCTGCTGGCACATCATCATCCATCACCTGTAGTGATTTTGCATTACCTGTGCCGTTTGCGGGAAGTAGGACTAATTCATCATGGACATTTACTGTCCCAGATTGAACATAACCAATAGCGACCAATCCGATTCCTTTGACATTGAAATGTTGGTCAACCGGTAGGACTAGAGGAGCTTGTTGAATCGCTTTTAAATCGCCGGAAACTTGGTCCATCAGACCATACAGTTTTGCGCGTAAATCAATCCCATCGTTTCCTTCAAATGTCCAGTTGCCTAAACCTGCTTGTTTGAAGATCATTTTGACTTGCTCATCGTCAACCCATTCGCCTTGTGGCGGATTTATAATTACCAATCCCTTGTCAATTCCAGCACTAGCAAATGCAACTACAACTTCACCTAGAGTTGCATCTATTTTTGTGATCTCAACCATCCCTACTACCGCTGCAGATAATGCATTGAGGAAGGGCCTCAATCTTTCAGGGAATTTGGCAGGACGGATAATCGATAAGATTCTCGGACCATCTGCATCTGCTTCCTTGTGGACATAGGTGTGAACATCACGCTGGTCAGTCGCTTTGGCAATTTCTTTAGCCAACTCATCCGAGCCGAACATCGCTATATTGAGAACTGACATGAAACGCCGACTTGGCGCGCCTTCTTGATACAATCGCTTAGCGAGTCAATGTTAAAAGTGATCAGCCGAGTAATTCACTGTGCATCTCAATATACTGTATTGTGATATCCCTATTGGTAAAATCCTCTTCATCCATTATTCTTCTGTGCAGTGGAATTAGATGCTCAACTCCGGTGATTATTGTTTCATCGAGGGCTGTTTTCATCCGACGGATCGCATCTTCTCGGTCTCGCCCCCAGACCAATAATTTGGCCAATAGTGAATCAAAACATCCCGGCATGTCGTAACCAGGATAAGCATGAGTATCGCATCTAACACCGAATCCAGAGGGGAAATGGCATTCCCATAATCGACCTGGACTTGGAATGAAATCTTTCGGATCTTCTGCATTAATTCGACACTGTATTGCATGACCTCGGATAACAACATCCTCTTGGGTTAGCGGTAATTTTTCGCCTTGTGCGACTCTGATTCCAAGTTCAACCAAATTATAACCGGTTATCAATTCTGTAACCGTGTGTTCTACTTGTACTCTAGGGTTCACTTCAAGGAAGTAAAAATCACCCTTTCCATCTCGTAAAAATTCAAATGTTGCAAGGCCTTTGTAGCCAACCGATTCTGCACCGCGGCAAACCAATTCACCTATTTCTGCTCGAGTTTTTTCGTCTAACCACGGACCTTCTTCAACCAATTTTTGGTGTCGCCGTTGAATAGAACAAAATCTCTCTCCAAAGTGAATTGCTGTTTCCCCATCCGCTAGAACTTGGAACTCGATGTGCTGAGCCCCTTGGATATATTTTTCAACGAAAACCCTTTCATCACCAAATGCAGATTTGGCACGGGATTGACATAATTTCAGTGCATTCTCAAACTCGTCAGATTTAGATACGATTTGCATCCCAATTCCACCGCCACCAGCAGCAGCTTTGATAATAACTGGATAGCCAATCTCTGCAGCCAATTTACTAGCAACGTCGGCGGAAAAGATTGGCTCAGAAGAACCCTTTGCCGTAGGTAGGCCCGCTGCCTCCATCGCTGCTCTAGCCTCAATTTTATCACCCAATAATGTGATGACTTCAGCACTAGGCCCGATGAATGTGATTCCTTCTTCGGCACATCGTGCAACGAATACAGCATTCTCTGCCAAGAAACCATAACCTGGGTGAATTGCATCGCATTGTAATTCTTTAGCGGCAGTAATTACATCTTCAATGTTGAGATAAGAATCTAAAGGATTACTTTTGTAATTCGGGTAAGCGAAATCTGAAAGACGCACTGGGAGTGATAATCGGTCCTCTTTACCATGGATAATTGCTACTTCAATTTCCATATCTCTTAGCGCTCGCAATATGCGCAACGCTATTTCACCGCGATTTGCAATGAGAACACGTTTGAATCCCATAATGCGCTCGAAGTGAATCTATCCTATGATGCCAACGGTTGTGAAATTACACCGCAAGCGGTTTGTCGCGGATGGCCCATCCGCCATTATTGCCAATTGTGCGGCAATCAACATCCAAAAACCGGGGAAAACGATGCAAAAGAACAGTAATCTTTTTCTAGTACTAGATTGCTGTATGGCTATGGTGCGAGTCAAGAAAACAGGGGCAGAGGTCCTCGACGAATTAGCAGGAAAGGATTTGAACAAGAGTGGAAATGTGGTAAATCTTGTAATATGTGGCAACTCTAGATTTTATGATTATTCATGGCTAGAGGAACAATTAGAGAACTGGGTTCTGTATAATGAGTACCCAGATCTAGTTATTTTAGGCGGAGCGAGTGGAGTCGATTTTATCGCCGAAAGATGGGCAGACAATAACAACATTCCAATCGCTGTATTCAGTGAAGCTTGGGCAACACCAAGACCAAATAAATCAGATGACAGTGGACGCCCTGAAGCGGAAGCCAGCCTTGCAAAGAAGATGTTGAAAAGAGCAACACACATGCTTGCTTTCCCTGGGCCGGATTCGGTTTGGACTAAGCGCATGGAGGGAATTGCTCGGGCTCAAGGCATCCCGGTAGCAAGTATTCCTATTCCGGTTTTTGCAGAATAATCAATAACATTTAGTTTGACGATAACGCTCAAAGACGATTTGAGCGAATGATGATAAACAAACGCCTTGTGGCTTTCAATATCAGCCTTGGCTGGTGGTGGTATTATGTCCAATTGGTCTCTAAAAAACCCGTATATGACTACTATTTCAGAGAACTATATTCTCAATGGAGAAGGGTCTCGGAAAGAGACTCGGCATGTCGTTTTTGAATTGGGTGATTCGGGGCTAGAATACAAGGTTGGCGACGCATTAGGAGTTATCGCAGAAAATCCACCGCATATCGTTGAAGAACTTATTGAGATCCAAGGATGGGACCGGGATGAAATCGTCACCACCCACAATGGTGAAAGAGACTTGTATTCTGCATTAAAGAAAGATTTTGAAGTGCATTTGGCTAATAAGAAATTTGTCAATTCATTAACTGAAAAAATTGTATCCACTGGAATTAAAATTTCTCTCAGCATTATTTCTAGGACTAGAAATGGTCAAGAAATCGCTAATACACTTCCTTCCAGTTCTGTTTCAGATGGACCTGTTTCAAAGGTAGCCGCTATCACATCGGATGCAGCTGCAATAGAAGACTATCTTTGGACAAGAGATTATATCGATATTATGCGTGAATTTGATGTTCGTTATTCAGCAGCTGAGTTTTTGAATATCGCTGACCGCTTGAAACCTCGACTATACTCGATTGCATCTTCGCATGATGCCCATCCCGGCAAAGTCGAGTTAACTGTAGGAATTGTTCGTTTCACATACCACGACAGGCCTCGCGGAGGAATGTGCACATTGTACTTAGCCGACGAAGTTGACATGACTGGAAAAGAAATTGGAGTATTTATGTCACCAACAAAATCATTTATTCTTCCCGAAGATAAATCTGTTAATATTATCATGGTGGGACCAGGAACTGGTATCGCACCTTTCCGTGCTTTCATGGAACAAAGAGTCCACGATAAAGGTACAGGGAAGAATTGGCTATTCTTTGGAGACCAATCAGAAAAGACCGAATTCTATTACAAAGAGCAAATTGAATCTTGGTTAAACGGAGGTGACCTTTACAAATTCACAACCGCATGGTCTAGAGACCAAGCCGAGAAGATATACGTACAAAACCGCCTAAAAGAAAATGGCGCCGAAGTTTGGCAATGGTTTGAAGAAGGCGCTTATTTCTACATTTGTGGTGACAAGCAAAGAATGGCAAAGGATGTTCATCGAGCTTTGATTGAAATCGCAATGGAACATGGCGCTATGTCTGAAGAGGATGCTACCTTCTTCATTGAGAAAACTATGATGAGAGAGCAGAAGCGTTACCTACGTGATGTATATTGATCATTGCTTTTCTCCAATGACTTCAAGCGACAGTTGCGGTTAGAGGTTTTATGGCGCATGAGATTTTGATGCTTGGCACAGGCAATGCATTCTTGCCACATGGCCGCCATCACTCATTTTGCTGTATTGATAGGAAACATATTATCGATGCACCACCTACTGCTTTGGCCAGTTTAAGAAGAGCTGGAATTGCCATTTCAGAAATTGAAACTATCTTCGTGACCCATGTTCATGGCGACCATGTATTTGGCTTCCCTTTCCTACTATTAGAACGAAGATATATTTCAGATAGAGAGATGGTAAAACCGTTGACTATTGTTGGCTCTAAATTGGTCAAGGAGAGATTATGGCAACTTTGTCAATTAGCGTATCCCGGTTCCTTAGAAGAAATTTTTCAAACAATTAATTGGGTTCAAGAAAATACTGGAACTGTTAATGACTGGGCATTTGAGAGATTTAGAGTAAATCATGATGCATCAGTTGACCCTCACGGCTATCGCCTAGAGCATTCGTCGGGTGCCAATCTAGTTCATAGTGGCGACACTGGGCCTTGCGAGGCCCTATATCGTGCGATAGAGCGTTCTAGTATTGCAGTTATTGAAATGGGGATTCCTGAATGGGTCCAGAGTGAAGAACATCACAAACCATCACATATCGAGGCACTATCGCATCAAGTCCCTAATACAAAATTACTACTGACACACACATACCTTGACATGAGGGATTCGCAATATGATGTATTGATGAGTAATGAATACCCTCAGTTCTCTAGCAATGTCACTCATGCCCATGACGGAATCAGTTTAATCTGGAACGGTAATACTTGGAATTAATCTCGTATGTTTTATCCTTGGTGAAACAATTTGTAAACTATTTTCTCGAGTGGAACTGATGGTGTGGAAAATATACCGAAATATGGAACGATTTTATTTCAACTGTTATCTCGGGAAAATGATTTTTTACGCGCCAAATGTGATGGAAAGCGGAAATTAAATTGTGTTATTTTTTCCGAAAACGGGTGATTTCAATTGGGAGTTAATATACTAAAATTTAATTCCATTTGAGAATCAAATCCGACTATAAATTCTGCACTAGTGGGCAGGCATATAAGGGGGGCTCGGACTCACGAATTATATCGCGCTTCTGCCCCTTCGGCAAAAGGCACGAATACGAACAGGAGATGCAAATATGTCAGACAATATCTTCGACGATATTATCAACAGAAAAACTCTATTCGTAAATAAAGATTTGTTGAGAGACAATCACACCCCTAGTGAACTACCACATCGTACCAAAGAAATCAAAGCACTTTCTATGAATTTGGTTGAAGCCCTCAATGGAAATATTCCTTCCAACATGACTCTGTATGGAGTGACTGGAGCAGGTAAAACTGCAGTTGCATCTTATGTTTGCAATCAATTGGAAACCAAGGGGTCTAGAATCGGCCGAAATGTCAATACAATTATGGTAAACTGTAGGCAAATAGATACCCAATATAGAGTATTGGCTCACATTGGAAATTCTCTAACAGAATCATACGAAATCGATGAGATCCCATTCACTGGTTGGCCAGTGGACAGAGTATTCAGTGAATTGGTCAAAAGAATGGATTCCAAGGGCGGAGTGTTTATCATCGTACTCGATGAAATCGACCATCTTGTCAAAAAGGCAGGAGATGACCTGTTGTACAATTTAACAAATCTTAATCAATCTTTGAAAAATTCCAGATCTTGTGTCATCGGAATTTCAAATGATTTGAAGTTCACCGAATTCCTTGACCCTCGTGTTCGTTCCCGTCTAGGGCAATTAGATGTCATCTTCAATCCATATGATGCCTCCCAACTACAAGACATTCTACGACAACGTGCTGCAACTTCAATCAAACAAGGAGTTCTAAGCGATGGTGTTGTTCAATTATGTTCTGCGCTAGCCGCTCAAGAACACGGTGATGCTCGTTGTGCCCTTGAATTGTTGAGGGTTTCAACTGAAAAGGCAGATGAGGAAGGTAAAAATTCGGTCATGATAAAACACGTACGCGTCGCCCAATCTCAAATCGAAGCGGACCAAATCACACCGGTCATCTCATCACTTCCAAAACAACAAAAATTGGTTCTGGCCGCTATACTAATCAATGAGAAGTACGGTTTGAAGAATATTGAAACTGGCCAAGTTCAAGACATCTATGCGCAAGTATGTTTGTCGGTCGGACAAAATGCACTGACTCAGCGAAGAGTAAGAATGCTCATCTCAAATCTAGACATGCTCGGGTTGATTACAGCCCGTGTAATAAGCCGTGGCAGAATGGGTAGGACAAAGGAAATAAATTCATGCATTCCATCTAATGTTGAACCCATGATCCTCATGGGAGAGGCAGAACCTGAAATGGTAGGGATATTTGATAAAAACTATCGCCATCAATCACGTCTGTGATTTTGCCAGCGGCTGTTTCCACCAGCAAGTATTGTTGATTTGTCGCTGGAAGTTCTTCTTTCCTATTCGGTGTTCTTATATCCGCATGGTAGGTGGCCACAGACATGAGCAGTGAACTAGGTGACAAACAAAGTGGAATTATTTCCATGATTACTGACCCTTCAAGAAGTACCGCTAATTGGTTCATCGGTCTTTCAATGTGGGGCCTAATCTTAGCGGTTCTCAACATCTTGGGAATTGTTCACAAGAGTTACCATTACTCTTGGGCTGGATTATTTACTTTCGAAATGACAAATCTTGCTTATGAACTGAAATCTGATTCTGTACAATTTGTCCCATCTGACGCTGTTTTCATCGCCATTTGCTCACTATTCATGTACTTCGGATTAAACTCATATGCAAAAACCGAAGAGGGAGTTGCAGGGTTTTTCGCAGGATTATTTGTAAATGATACTTGGCCGGCACTCGCTTCAATTGGAGAGGGTGGTATCCAACGCACTCTTGCTGCTTGGTCTACATTGTTTGGATTCGCTTTCTACATCTATTTTGGAATTAATCACATGGGATGGATGGACCCTGGTGCCTATGCAGTAAGTATTGCATTGATCGCTTTTGGTTTCGCATTGAATCATGCTTCCCGTGTACCTGAAGGCGAAGATAACCTAGACTGAGTTGAAACTCCAATCTAATTTGATGTTTACAAACATCATCTAAGTGTTGACGGCAACAACTGATTATCCTTAATTATTGATTTAATTGGCGAGAAGTGTTGCACAACTTTAAGCGTTCCATATCACTACAGACATTTGGTGAGATGTTGAAAGAAATGAAGTCTTCAATCAGAATTATTATTGTCAGTTGTTTGATAGTAGGATTAATGTTGCCTAGCGCGGCTAGTTCCGAACTGATATTGCCTACGGATACCAACAAATTTATTGTTGATGAGGCGGATGTGTTGAGTCAAGCTGATGAAGAAATATTGACCCAAGACCTACAATGGTTGGCAGATGAATGGGGCACTGATATTGTAGTTGTAATAATCGAATCAACTGCTCATTATCAATCAAATGATGATACTTCAGGGGAAACTGCCGACAACACTAATTTGACAATAACTCTTGTTTCCCCAACAGACATCAATGGTTCTGCATTAATAGATGTTGTAAATAGAACCCTAACATTCTCTAACGACTTAGATGACTTGATTACAGCACAAGCAACTTCTGATGAAAATGGCACTATAAATGTTGAACTTGCACAAGGTCCATTCACAATTTCTGATGATTCTGATGACGAATATGTACTATTCAAGTCATATGAAGTCACTCTTGATGATGATGCATTTGATTTATCATATGTAAGTTCTACTTGGGTCAATGGAACTATT
>Ga0307994_1001712_pt1 | contig 12889 bp, 4 predicted proteins | sample EllFjometagen261_FD_203171 | JGI IMG/M metagenome (GOLD analysis project Ga0307994, IMG submission 203171) | Marine microbial communities from Ellis Fjord, Antarctic Ocean - #261 | ecosystem: Environmental > Aquatic > Marine > Unclassified | place: Southern Ocean | collected 2014-11-02 | reverse complement strand
CTCCTCCTCTGCTAGTCTTTCTTTTTCATTCTCCTCATGTCTATGATGCTCAGCCTCTTCTCGCAATATCTTTCGATGTTTGATTTCCTCCATTTTTTTTGCTTTCTTTGCTTCCTTCTCTGCGTTGCTTTCCTTCGACTCACCAACTTGTTGCGTTGCTTGACGTAAAGTATCTGAACGCTTTTTAGTCGGCACCTCCGCAAATAGTTGTGCAAACTCATGGTATTCAATGGCATTGTCACCATCTGCATCCATCATTGACACTAAATTAGATAAGTCTGCTGGGCTGACATTGTTGACACCAGCATGTTTAAAACAATTCATAATTTCAGAATGTGATAAAAATCCATTACCATCTGTATCTGCTTCTGCACAGGCATCCATAATATTAGTTGATCCAATGGAATCTCTGACCCTTTCTACTAATGATAAAATATGATCAAACGCAGCATCATCGTCAAATGAAAATATTGAACGTACTGGTGTTCCGACCCACGACTTGCGCGAGCGACGACGAGCTCCCAGTGATGCCTCAAAAAAATCACGGCGGTTATCTTTAGTGTTGCAATCAAGCGCAGCCAAAAGAAATTCAGTCTCTTCATCATTGAAAAACATTTCATTATTCCAAAATTTTGAGGATGCAAGAATGGTCTTGTCCATATCAGACGTCTCATCGTACTGCTCGGTTGATTCTAAGACAACACAATAGGGCATGACAATGAGAGCAAGCTTAATATGCTTACTCTTCTGAAACTTTCTTCGATGTTGAATGATACGACGCAACGACTCACCCTCACCCAATGTCACGATAATGCTTCTTCTTTCATTTGTTGTCGTGTTTATCCAATCTAATACAATGTTTACATTTTTAAGTTTGAGTGGTTTTGTTGTGTCTCTTCCAATGGCTGCAAAGTTTGTAGATTGAAGCATATCATGTGGAAATTCTAATGGATCAATTTTTGGATATGTTTTTTTATTCCATGCTTTTCCTACAACAAAATCTTTAGGTCTTGGTGTAAATATTGACATTGGATAAAATGGAAAATCATTTTCCCATTTTAAACCTGCGCCACTTTCCTCAATTGATTTTTCATATCCCAATGGTGGTTTATCTAATATTTCTGGTGACCAGCAATAAGGTTTTGACTCATCTTTTGCATACATGGACTCTTTTTGCTGCTGCTGTTGCTTTTGCTTTTGTTGTTCTTGCTCTCTTTCTTTTTCTCGTGTCATTTCACTGTTCAATCCTTTCTTTCCAGATTGTCCAGTATCTTTTGATTTCAATACGTCGTCAACTTGCTTCATGACAATGCCAACGGTCTTATTTTGAAAGTCACTAGTAACTAAATTTTTATTTTCATCCACCAACTTTTGTAAAGTTTGAGAGTAAGGCTCTGAGGTTGGAACACAAGATGGAATGTCAAACACAACTTCATCCTTCAATGCATTCATTGACTGCTGCATTGTCACATGCTCCTTTGTAGAACCAAGAAATCTTTGCCTTCCACGGGTCATGCCTTCAGAACCAGAAATATTTTCAATGCCAGAGGAACTCAACAAATTATTCAGAGCAACTTTCCGCCAGATTGTCTGCATGGACTGTGAGCACAGCTGGAGAAATTGAAGCTTCTCCATTTTCATATTGTTCAATTGGAGCCAAGCAGCAACATCAATTTGCACTTGTCCTGTCATTCTTGGGAGTGTCTTTTCAATTAATTTTTTAATTTCTGGGACAATATACAAATGAATTGTTTGTCCTTGACCAATGCCACGCATGCGATACGCACCTTGAGCATAATCACGAAAAATCATATCCTTTCCAATTGTCAAACATGCACATGCAGAAATTTGTTGCTTAATATCCATTCCAGTCGTATGAACTTGATCATAAAAAGTAAATCGTTTGCCACGAGCAAGACCACATTCAGACAATGGAATACAACGTGCTGCACCACGTAAATATATCATTTTTCGATCTAAATGATCTAAAAAGACACAACCTTGTAAATGTTTTAAACCAGTATCTGTTAAATATCTTGCAACCTCTTCGTTTGAATAACCAGTCACATAGGCACCCGTATCAATTAATGCATGAAATGGTGGATTAGTTGATTGTGCAATTTGATCTAATATACCTTTGACACTCCATGTCTCATCATTCTCAACATCGATACTAATCTTTGCTTCTTTTGTAATTGTTGAATCAGTTAAAGAACGAATAATTTTACCTTCGGAACCTTTTTCAAAATGACATGGAACAATATCAACTGGTAATAAATTAGATGGTGTACCTGAAAAACCTAAACGACGACCAAATAAAATATCACTTCCAAGTTCTTGTCCTGAGCTTGAAATTTTGACACGTTGTTGTTGCATTGTTGTTGGAAATACAATATCACGTAAATAATAATGAATGACAGATGATTCCATATGAATTAAATTATATAAATTTGACATTTGTTTCACATCAGATAATTGAAATAATTCTAAATCCATCACACGTCTTCTTTTATTATTCTTTTTACATGCCTCTGTTACCCATGTTTCAAAACGAACAAAAGCAGGACGGAGTGACTTAGGACCTGACTCCTGTTGTAAATTTTCTTTTAATAAACGTATGCAGGTTTTTAAATCAGAACGACGCATTCCTTCGTAACGATATGCCAAAATCGTAGCACCAATCAACACGTCAGGCTGCGCAAATTCGGCAGCGGGGGAAGGGACATCCTTTCCAACAAATGGAATTCCAAGCAATTTTCTTGACGCTGGTTGCTCACCACCTAACACTTGCTCGTCCTGAGGTTGCAGCAAACCAAAATTAACGCGGCATACTTTAGACAAAGTATGTGGCACAAAAGAACAAGTTAAATCATATGCCAAGTTCAATACTTGTAATGCTGATTTTCCTGCATTTAATTTTTCATTGTTTGCTTGTCCAGCTAGGTTCCCTACGCTTTGTTTCACAACTTCGCTAGAGCTATTACCTTTGGTCACGTACTCTAACATGTGCTCTTGGCTGGGTGCTTCTAATCCTTCAAACACATGGTGCGCCTTCATCCACGTCAAACTTCTCCGTGCAACAATGTCACGGAGATGAATTGTGTAAAAATCATGATCAAGTAGTACCAGATGAGGTGTTCTTTGCAAAGACTTTTCATGAAATCCTTTTCGCAATGCTGACACAATATCTTGAAGGTTGTGAGCATCACTAGCTGCTCCACTAGCTGCTCCACTAGCTGCTCCACCACCAGCACTACTACTTTCCATGGCAATGTATGAGGCTTGAAGAAGCATGTCCAGCAAATGAATGGGGAGATCCCATCGTGTTGGTGATGGTTGTAATGGAAACTTCTCACCGACTGGAAAATTTAATTCTGAACGAAGAGGATGAAGCAACATATCGACTTCGTCCAATAATAAAATTCCTCTCTCTCTTTCACTCCACAAGTTCATAACTTTTGCAATCGCATCTGCTGTTGCACTCGCCATTTGAATGTCCTTCTTTCGTTGAATTTTCCTCGCTTTGGCAGCGTTCTTCTTTCTTTGTTTTGCCAGGCTTGCCAATTCCTCGTCGACGTCACCCTCTAATAAATCTTTCTGATCAATTTCAGCAACGACGTTCAGAAGCTCAATATATTTGTTGACAATAGATTTGAGTGCCGATGGTGTCGTCACGACAATTCCACCTGAACTTCTTGCCTGCAACATTTTCGTGTACATTTTCTCGTACGTTTCTGGCTTCGTTGGCCATGATCGACTGAACGTCAGCGTGTAGACTGGCTTCACAATGACTTGGCAGTACTGCTTCCACATGACGTTTCTCGACATGTCGAGGAGCTGCATTGAAGGAAAAAAAATTTAATAATTTATAAATTTCCCGTGAAAATAAAAGAAGAAGAGAGAGAGAAGGAAACGATAACAAAGAGGATGGGGGGTAGAGATCGTGGTAGGTAGGGTGAGTGATGAAGCTTGTGTCATCGTCGTGTGTGTGTGCGTGCGTGCGCGTGCACCTCCTGCATACCTGCGTAAATCAAAAGAATATTTAAAAAAAAAATAATACATATACATACCTGCGTCGGAACTACTTGCGTAACAAGACTCTTGCAGTCTGCCAGCATCAACGCCATGATGGGTCCAATGACTGTAGTTTTACCCGCACCCATAATCATCTGATGCACCATGGATTGAATCTCATCACCCCACTCGTTCTTTCCACCCTCGACCGCACGTTTCATAAATACCTCTGTTAAAAAAACTTGTGATTTTCTTAATAAAAAACATGTTAAAAATTCAAACATTAAAAATCTTGGATCATAATCAGTATCATTCTTTGTGTAGTGTCTTGATGCTAATAAATTACCAACCAATCCATCAATCTCTTTAATCATTTTTTTTGAATCAATTTGACGCTTGATTGCTTTTTCAACATCATTTATAGCACCCAGTGTTCTTCTGACTTGTGAAATTCGATTGGCGACCATAATGACACCAGCAGTACCAACGAGTAAATCGTCAATTTTTATTTGATCGCCGTACTCGACATATGGATTAAAAGATTTCACATCATGTGATGATTTTGAACTTACAATACAAGCAACTAAGTGTGTCAAACTCATGGCTGCACGCAATCCAGAGTTCTTTTGAAGGCGATACTCGAGAATTTCTCGTGTCTGCTCATTTGGAACTTGATTAGCATGCTCAATTAACCATTTGGTTCCTTCTCTCATTCGCTTTGTATCTTTCTTTAAAGCTTGTTCTAAATTATTTTTTAGTGATGTCAGTCTTTCTAGTGCTGAAGCTCCAAACGATGGTGTGACGTTGCCAATGCCTTGTGCTGCCTGCTCTTCGGCGTACTTTGCCATGAGCTCTGGTGTGATGCCCACGCACACGCTGGCTTTTTTGGAGTTTTGGTTTGCTGCATAGACTTTGCAATCTTCTTGAAGTCTTTTCATAGTCTGCTGAGCAACAATAGTTTCTGCGTCCACGTGACCAGACAAATCGTACTGTGTTTGTTTTGGAAGAGAGATTGGTTTTGGAAGAGAGATTGGTTTTGGAAGAGAGATTGGTTTTTGAAAGTAAGATTGGTTTTTGAAAGAGAGATTAGTGCGTCAGAAAAAAAAAATGAGACAGCAGGAGGAGAAAGTACAAGAGAGAAGAACAAGAGACAGAACAAGAGAGAGGAAACAAAAGAAGAAAAGAAAATAAAAAATTTAAAAAAATTTAAAAAAAATTTAAAAAAAAAATAAAAAAAAACTCACTGGAGGTGTATCAGGACAGAGCTCATTGTTCGGCATTGCTTGGAACGTCACATAGTCATCAAACTGGACAAACTGTGATATGGGCTGCTTCATAAAGGCTGAAATATCTTCGCTGCTTACTGACGCCGGTCCCATGTTGCTCACCACTTTCAGCGACGTCATTGGTCTTGCGTAGTTGGTCGTTCCTGGTATTTCGTCTGCGGTATCTTCCAGAGAAATTTCTTTTGCTTTGTCGCACACTAAATTTTGTCCTTCTGCGCTGCTGCCAATCACATGATAACCCAGGCGCTGCGTAATGGACGTCAGTGATTGCTTACTGATAAGTTCAGCATGAGGCAGAAGATACTGCTTCCGCCACGCGCATCCTGGCTCGTCACCCGTCTCCTTATTAATGTAACACTGAAAGTTCGTCATGCCACCGCTACATAAATCTTTGAAATCTTTGAAATTTCCCTTCAATGGACTTTGTTGCTTCCAGTCTAGTGTAGTAAACAGCAGCAGATCTTTTGCTTTCGCAGCACCCTCACCTTTGTAATGGAGAAATCTAGTGAGCATGTGTGCCATGTACTGCGTGCTGATTGATGGAGATGAGGTTCCAACCTTTGTTATGGCGGTAGACACGTTTCCTGCCATCATTGCTTGAATGGCAGCAATGGCACCACCCTCAAGTTTGAGATCCCACATGCAGTCAACGAATGATAACGCGTTGGATCCACTTAGCGTTGCACTATACGACTCTGGTGTCACATCCATTCTAGAAATCCACACTAAACGATCTTTAAATTTGTTCATGATGGCAACTCCTTCTCTTGTTAACGAGAGAGCCTTCTCGTTGTACTTGTATCCACCATTTGATTGCGTGTAGTAATACACTTGATGCTTGCTGGCATCGGCGTCGCTCGCTTTGGTCTCTCCACCACCGGCACCGGCTCCTCCTCCTCCTCCTCCTCCTCCTCGTCGTCCTTGAACTAACTCAATGAGATCGCGTCGTGTTGCTCTGCTCGGATCAGGTTGATCACCTGACAGCTCCTTCTCGTCAATGTAATCCATCAGAATTATTTCTTCGTTTTGTGTCAACCGACATGCTAAATTAACATGCGTTCGCTTAGTTAAATAACTTCCAAACTGTTCGCACAAGGGACTGGCATCTCCTTTTTTATCTTGGACCGTAGGCCACTGAAAAATCGGACTGTGCTGGAGAGCAAGCCGTAGTTTCAAACGACATGCATGTGCATCTGGATGGTGATCATCATCACAGGCTGCAAAGTAAGAGAGCATCGTGTGCTCACTCCATTGGAGTGGCATGTCGGTGCCGCAAGAGACAATGGCCGCAAATGCGTCAACATATTCACGATGGAGTAGTTTAAGAAAAGCCCAGTACAGCGTGGCACCAATGGAAGTGAACGATACGAACGTATCCGAGGGATGAACCTCATACATGTAGTATCTTGCGTTGCAGCTGTACTGCCAGATCATGTTATCCATATCATTGACGGTGCAGGTAGTGAACGGGCAGAAACTAACTTTTGGACGTACCATTGGACAATTAGGTACGAGAAGATGGATGCTCGATTCATTCGATGTGAGTAAGAGATGGGAAGGAATGCCAGCGACAAGTGTTGGATTCACACCAGAATCAACTTGATTTTTCATGACATACTTGCCACCAGAATCAACAACATACAGACGGATAGTCCCATCATCTAATCGAGACACGCTGAACTTAACACGAAGGCGAGGCAAATCAACAACAGCAGGTATTAAATGCTGGTCACTGAATGCCTCCTCATAATTTTCTACTGGTGCACTCCAAGCAAGAATGTGACTGATAGATTCAATTTGTGTCAGGAGCCGAACAATTTCTAGAGAAGCTGCATCATTTGATGTTGTCAAACTGATAAGTCTTCTTCCTGACACGGCCAGCGTCACGGGATCAACGTCTCTGCGCACAACTGCGTTGGTCGTATCTGCATGGACGCTTCTCACTTCTAACTCATAGTCGTAGAATGCATCAACAAAGGGAACCATTGTACCCTTTTCCGTCTGTCGCCACATTTTTCTATTTTTACCTACCCACTCACCATTTGATTGCAACTCATACAAATCAAACACTTCTGAAAGTGCACCAGGAAGAATGCCGTTGGTTACACGACCTGGTAAAAACATGCGTGGACCCAAACCATCCGCACCCTCATTTTGTTCCGTAATAACTACGTCCTCTCCACCAATAACATTCGACTCAATGTTACCAGATTCAAATCGAGTGATGGACGAGTGTGGAAATAATGTTTCCTCAGTATTGACACGAAGTGTTCCCAAAGTCATTCGATAGTCAGACGTATATGATATTTTTGGATAGCCTCGTCGTCCAAACACATCCATCGTGTATACTTCCATATAATGATATAACTTGTTAACTTTAACAATTTTCCAAACATTTTTCTTTGGTAAAAGCATTAACATTGTTACTTCAAGATCAGACGTTTTTATTTTTTTTGAAGGAAGAAGAAACAATGTTTGATCTGCTTGTACTTTTTCACTATCAATGTCCCACACTTTCCATTTAATTTTACCACGACCTTTTTCAGGATCTGTAGTCAGTGAGTCATGCAGCACTGGATCTACAATTTGTGGCATCCAAGCAAGATCTCTTGGTGCTTGCTTCCCGTAGAACCACGAGCGACCAACACCACCATACTTAGTACCAGCAAACATGAACTCAGAGTTAATATCAATTGCCTCTGTTCCTTTGATCGATACCGCAACACCCCAGTCGTTCCCACCAGCGTCGGATGTCATGGTCAGCACAACTGTATTACCTGGCACCTCCAACGAACCTTTTGGAAAGTTAGCACCACTGAACACTTTTTTAAAATCTGATTCTGGCACAGTCAAGATGAACTTGTCATAGTTTGCTTCTGTCTTACATCGTGGATCAAACGTCAGAAATAGAGACGCTGCATTCTCGATGTGAATTATTTTTTTTAATTTTAAGTTGTCTTGATACGGATGTTGCGTTTCAAAGTGTTGGAGATTGTCACCATCTGCACTGGCGGTAGCAGACACTGGTGTACCTAAAATCTCAAGCTCACATCCACCTGAAAGAGAGAGATTGGTTTGGAAAGAGAGATTGGTGCGTCAGATAAAAATAAGGAAAAGAAAAGAAAAGAAAGAAAAAAATAAAAAATAAAAAATAAAAAACTCACCTGGTAATCTCTTCCATGACTCCACTAACAAATTTCCAGAGGCAATGTGAACACTCTCTAAATATTGTGCCTTGATTAACGAGGCACAGTGTGGAATTTTTTGTTTAAAATATTGTTTAAAGTCATGTGTCCTTGAAATTTCTTCCGATACAGGTGCAAATGATGATGATTGATATGACAAATGACATTTTTGAACATTTATATGAAACATACCATTATCATCCGCATACGTCGTCACTTGACCAGCTTGATTTTTAATAGCATCCTTGTCAATTGGTTCACAACACCAACTCGTGTAGCTTGTTTTGTCACTGGTTGAAATCATGACAGTGTTTAAAAGAATTTCTCGAATGTCATTCACTGATGCTGTACTAGTGAGATATGACAGCGTGTCAGTTCGTTTGCTTTGAATCAACCAAAACATTTCCTGCTCGGCAACACCCATGTACTTGGATAGATTAGATTTGGTAGAAGCCTCGTCACCACTAGCGGATGCTACTGTGGAGGCCACCTCCACAACAGCCTCCTCCTCTCCTCTCATTCCAGCTCCACTTCGACAAACATGCCACGTACGAAGAAAGGAGCAAGAAGAAATAAGTCTCGTGCACATTACTTTGTCCATTCCATCGATCGACGTCCACACTGTCAAAGTCAAAAAAAATTTTTAAACCAAAAAAGTAGACGATATTGTGAAAAAGGAATTAGAAAAAGGAAGTAAGAAGTGTCAAAGGTCAGTTCAAAAGGATAAAAAAATATCAGGGACAATATAGACTAAAATTGCTTACCAGTCATAGCAATGTGAGCGTGAAATTTGCTGGAGTCAGCACTTGCACTGTCACTCTCTGCCTCTTCCAACCACTGCTGAACAATGACAAGACATTCGAGCATCCATTTCCGAAGCTTGGCATCGTAGACGTTCAAGACGTCCATTTCTGAGCTCGCACCACTGCTGCGAACGTCTGCAATAAACATTAACATCTTAACATTAAGACGAAGAAGAAAAAGAAGAACACCAACAAACGAGGATTGATAATCACCAACTGCCAGTTTTTTACCACCTTGAAGAAGTTTCAAAAAAGATGCCAAGGTAATAGAAGGACCACGTTCGAGCTCAGCAACTAAATATCCATGTTGTGTATGTAAAATTTGAGGATCACATGGAACTTTTTTTAAATTTTTTCCTTCTGTTAGTGAAAATATTCCCCATCGACCAGGAACAAAGATTGTCTCCTCTAACATACGCTGAAGAGAAATGTTAAAGAGACATCCCACACGATCTCTTGAAAAGAAATCAAGCACAAGTGGAATTCTCATGTATGGTGTTGTCAAGTATGAATATAATTGTTCCGCCTCCTCTTGTGATAAATTTCCATTAAAATCTTTTAAAATTTCTTCATGAAGAATATCATCTTCATTTATCGCGTTGGCAACTTTCTGACCACCACTACCACCACTACCACCCCTTCCACCACCACCACTACCCTGCCGATGTTTGACATAATTGCGTGGATCTGACAGCGGCAGCTCGTACTTGGTCTTAGTAAAACTTTTGTACGCATTCACACCAAATTTAAAATCACATTCACATGACGTCCATTTCTTATCAAATTTTCTTTCAAACTTTTTAATACTATTGAAAGCATCAATTTTAAATACATCGTCTGTACCTAACGTAAGTTTTCGTAAATTATAATAGAATCGAGAGAAATAATCACGTGCCTTCCACACAGAATCCATGCAGGCAGCAACATGATCTGATCTTCCTTGGACAACAGTGTACCATCCTATGAAGAGTTGAATGTCTGTTACTTGTTCCATTTTTTGTTTACCATCTTTTACTTGACTAATATTTGGTGGTATTTTTTTCTTCAGAACAGAAACTTTTTCACTTGCTTTTTCACGAAGTGTATTTACAAACATTAAGTTTGTATCTTCCTTGTTCATTTTGAAATCATAGTTCAAATGATCAAACAGGACATTTGACGTGCTAGCCTTCATCTTTGTCACATACGCACATATGTTAGATCGTGCACGTACTAATGATGGTCGGTCCAAAACAAGAAGTGAACAAATATCTAAAAAATCTTCTTTTGATGGAGAGGAAGTATTAAATCCATATGATTGTTTTCCATTATTCATTTCACCACGTATCATTGCTGACATAATAAGATCAACTTGAATTTGATCCTCCCACACACGCATGTTGTCTCCCTTGGCTGCAAACGTGGGTAAAATCGAGTGCAGGCTGCTGCTGCTGCTGCTGCTGCTGCTGCTGCTGCTCGATTTTGTTTCTCCTCCTCCTCCTCCTCCTCCTCCTCCTCCTCCTCCTCCTCCTCCTCCTCCTCCTCCATCGTTCGAACGCAACAGCTGACTCTCCTTCGGACCAGAACGAAGGACTTGAAAAAACATGCAAGCGAGAGCACAGTGTGTCAAAACGCGTGTTGCTTGGGAACCTTTAAAGATCATACTCTCACATGCCGCTGTATACATTGCAGAAAGATTGTTGAGCGTCTCCAGCAAGTTGCAGTACGTTTCAGAGCTGTCCATCTCCCAGCATCCACCACTACCACTACCGTCATACTCGGGAAGTGGAACAATTTCCAGCACGATGTGCTCAATCAACGATGCAATTTCTAAAAGTCTAGTACCTGCACGCACAGAGACATCAGCGTTTGTATTTTTGCACAGCTTGGCCGTCAAAAGCAGCGTGGACAACAGTGTCAGTGAGTCACCAATCTCCTCTGATGTGACAGGCAGCAAGCTAAAATCTAAAGACTCCACTTGCTCTTCTACTTTTTCAGGTCCATGATATTTTTTTAAATTTTTTTTAAAACTTGAACGAAGAACTGTTGGTGATGAAAAATTTCCAGTGAGTGCTTGATTCTCACTAGTTTTGGACTCGCTGTGTGTCTTCAATGTCTCTGCCATCCACTGGTTTTGATATTCTTTTGGTCCACCAAATACTGGCAGCGTAGACACCAGCTCCTCAATCATCTCTACCTCCTTTACAATCTCACTCAGCGTTCCTTCCATCATTCGTTTTGAACGACTTTCCTTGACAGCAGAGTAACCTAGCTGTGACGCTGCCAAACGAATTAATGAGACTTGTGAAGGATACAAACCACGCTGCGATGGATCATTTGGATCATTGTTACGAATCATCTCGTGTGATTTTTTTAAGTCTGCAATGACACGATGGACGTAGCCTCTACGAATCACATGCAGCATTTGCTTGACTTGCTTCTGCTCCAATCCCAAACGACGCATCGAATACCTAGTGGCACACAAAATGCATCGATAGTAACAAGTTCCAGAGCGTTGGAGAGTTTCTGGGACAACAAACTCATCGACACCAGACTTTGCTGATGACTGAGCAAGTGTTGTTTCGACTAGACTTGGAAGGACAAGCTCATAAAATATTTTTTCATCATGATCCTTGTGTCCAAACGCTTTAATTCGAAATAAAAAATACAACCATGATGTGTCGATAATATTTTCAATAGGAATATTGTTGTGTCTCATTTGTGTGTGACGCTTCGTTTTGTCAGAGCCAACACCAGGATGATAACCAACACCTTGCCCCGTGTTCATGACAATAAAGCTAACTTCTTTCTTGGACGTGCGATCAACCATGTACATGATGGCATGACCACCATCCGTTCCAGACCAACCACCACACCAAAGAAGAAAGTCACCGACAGCTAAATCTTGAATTTCTTGACTTCTGTCTTCTAAATACTTGGCAAAACTGGATGACGTGTGATCACCCCAAAAGCTTGTATTTGCTGCTTTTGAAAGTTTGTCAAGAACTTTTTGAAATGTCTTGAGATCTTTTTTTTGGAACAATGACAGTGGTGGTTTGCTCGTGTACTTTTGGATGACGGTGATTGCAATTTCAACCATTTCTGGAATGGATTCTTCGGATCTTCCACCCTCGAGTGTTGTGTCTTGGAGATAGGCATCACCAAAGGAACCGTAGAATGCTTTGCTGTACCACATTGGATCGTTCTCTCCATCAGCGTACTCGGCCTGGAGGAAAGATGGAAGAAGAAAAAAGAAATGGCGGGAAGAAAGGTGAAATAAGAAATGGCGGATGTGAGTGTGAGATATAAAAACAATGGGGCGGACACAAAGAGAGAGAGAGAGAGAAAGAGAGAAGAGACGAGCAACATACCTGAGCTGTTGTCACCATGAGCTTGCGCTGAGCACGCTCATGGAGGAGCTCGCGTGGTGAAAGATCTGACATGGGGTGGGTGGGGGTTATCTTTTCTTGTCGCTTTTTGTGGCTTTGATGTGGCAAAAGATGAAAAGGCAAGAGTGGGCAAATCCTTGAAATCGCCGTTTTATTTGATGCGTTTCGACTTATGGGCCGAAAAGTATAACACCTAATAAAAGCTGGGCCCCAGAGTTCCCTGGATTCCATAT
>Ga0307994_1001710_pt1 | contig 12895 bp, 12 predicted proteins | sample EllFjometagen261_FD_203171 | JGI IMG/M metagenome (GOLD analysis project Ga0307994, IMG submission 203171) | Marine microbial communities from Ellis Fjord, Antarctic Ocean - #261 | ecosystem: Environmental > Aquatic > Marine > Unclassified | place: Southern Ocean | collected 2014-11-02 | reverse complement strand
TAGGAAGAAATAATTCCGATACTTATAGAGAGAAGTATCAGAAAAGGACTAATAGACTCAAAGTACATGACTTTCGACCTCTCTTTAAAGCGGATTTGTAAGGTCTATTATAACTTACTATATTTATAAAAAAATAATGTCTAAGTACTCATTTTTACTAAGGAACAGAAGCAGAGAGGAGAACTTAAAATGTCTTGTGTAAATGAAATAGAAGAAAATTCCGATCAGGTACTCAGTTGGCATAGTCAGGATTATCGGAAGTTCCAGGTATTCTAAAGGAGAAAGAGATTGTACGCTGTATCTCTATTCTTCTTTTTCAAACGCTTACTTTGACTTAATGCGAGAGACAACTTTCCATTAAATTTTCCGAGGTGCCGAGGTCACTTTTAATTTCAATGGCCAAAAATGGTTTGATGCTAAGATTAAGATTGAAAGAGATAAAAAAGGGTAAGGCAGGAGTGTAAATGAAAAAAGGGAGGAAAAATTATGTTGTTAACGAAGATTCAAGATATGCAATTCTCTGATTTAGAAGGCAATTTCGTATCCCTTAGCGATTACCGAGGGAAAAATACTTTAATTTTCATGTGGGCTTCCTGGTGAAGATGCCGGGAACAGTTGCCAGGTTGGCAACAAGTATATGAAGCGCATAAAGACAATAACTTTGAGATCCTGTCCGTTGCAGTGGATGGTCAAGGTCCGGAAGTCGTCAAACCGTTTGTAAAAGACACATCGTTTACGACAGTTGTAGATGAAAACAATCAATTGGTTAATCTGTTTCAATTCAAAATAGTACCCAATGGCATTTTCATCGACGAAGAAGGAACGATTCGGTTACTCCAAGAAGGCTTCAAGGTGGAAGACCCGGAACACGTAAAGGCCATAGAACAGCTGATTCATAAAGAAGTGGAAAAAATCGAGTTTGAAAACGGGCAATCCAGCAACAAGCAAGCAGACTTCCAGTTGCAATTGGCCCAAACCAAATTCAAACTTGGCATGGAATACGCAAAACAAAAAAGAAATGACGAAGCATTGAAAGAACTGGATGACGCGATTTTATTAGATCCGGACAACTTTACAATCCGAAAACAACGATGGTATATCCGTTTTCCAGAGAAATTCGGTTCTGAGATCGACTTTGATTGGCAAAAAGGCCAGTTGGAGAAGGAGAAAGAGGACGAGGAGTTTCATCGAACCCAAGGACTTGTTTGCGGTCCGGATGGTTGTTTTCTGCCTAGCAGATAAACCCTTTAAAGAAATCAAATAACCCTTTCTTTATGTCACAAATTCCGACTGTCGACATGAGAAAGGGTTTTTTGCAGTCCAATAATTAACAGCGGGTCAGCGTGATATAATTCTTAATCAATAGAGTGAGATATAACAAGCGTCGCATTAGCAATTGTTTCATGCAGACCTGTAAGGAGGCCATCGCTTTGAAGAAGAAATTAATCTTTTCACTTTTAGTGATAATAACGACAAGTTTGATGGGCTCTTCTTTTGCTGTGGCAAAGATCGGCTTGGAATATTTCTCACCACTGCTACTTGTCGGAATACGTTTTACGATGGCAGGAATGATCATGGGAACGTTTGTCCTTTTACTTAAAAAGAAGCATCCCAAGAAGGCAGCCGACTGGATTCGATTGGCCATCATTGGCGCTGTGCAGACGGCGAGTGTTATGGGGGCAATCTTTCTGAGTTTGCGGACAATCACCGCAGGGGAGTCTGTGATTTTGACTTTTACAAATCCGTTGCTGGTGGTTATATTCGGGACGCTATTGTTGGGAATACGATACCGCATCGTTCAGTGGGGAGGCGTATTAATCGGCTTTTTGGGCGTCTTCATATCCATGGGCAGCCATGTGGACCTGGAAGTTGGAACGCTTTTAGCATTTGCCAGCGCAATTTCGTGGGCAATTGGTACGCTGCTGATCAAAAAATGGGGCTCACTCTTCGACATTTGGGTCTTAACGGCTTATCAAATGCTGTTTGGCGGTTTGATCTTGCTGGCGGGTAGTGCGCTGTTGGAAAATATCCGGCTGGTTCTCAACCCGACATCTGTGTCGATTCTCTTATGGCTTTCAATTCCCGCATCCATCATCCAATTTGCCATCTGGTTTTCTCTGCTGCAAAACGGAAATCCAGAAAAAGTCAGCGCGTTTTTGTTTCTCGCGCCTCTCTTCGGCGTGCTCTCGGGTTGGTTGATTCTGGATGAAAAAATCGGATGGTCACTTGTTTTTGGAGGAGCGCTGATCTTTTCAGGAATTTTCCTGGTCAACCGGCCCGAAAAATCACCAAATCAAGAAGCTGCGGTAAAAATTCTCCGTTAAAGAAATGTGGAGCGATAGAAAGAATAATAAAAGAAAAAATAGCTGGCGTTAATATAGACCATTAAACTTCGTCTACGTTTGAACGACGATCTGAAACCGATTTTTCTGCATAAGTGACATACGATAAACATTTATACATTTACGTTGAACATTTTACTAAGTTATATGGAATACCATCATCATTTATCCGAATTGTTAGATAACTTACTTTTTCATTTCTAATGCTGATTTATACTCAAGAAAAAAGGAGTGAGGACAATGGTGGTGTCTGGACAAACTTCCAAGACTTCGGGATATTCCAAGGTGGTAAAAGCATCATTAATCGGCAGCACAGTCGCAGGAGTAGTATTTGGCATCTACATGCAGGTAATGGGGATGATTCCGGTATTGGCATCGATGCTCGGCAGTGAAAGTCTGGTGGTTGGATGGCTCATGCACATGATGATCAGTTGGATTTTCGGGCTGGGGTATGGAGCAATGACTCTTTTCTCTTCCCGGTACTATGTATTGGGTGTTCTGCACGGCGTGATCATTTGGGTGATTGGACCATTAATGGTGATGCCAATCATGATGGGAATGGGGCCAATGGTTGGAGCGATGTTTGAAAGTGCCCAATTGATGAGTTTGATCACGCACTTGGCCTTCTCGCTTATCCTGGCAGCCGTCTTTAGCCGACTAGTCCATCGACATGCTTAAAGAAATAGGAAAAAATCTTTCGAACTCTGCCGGCAATTCTTCTTCGGCAGGGTGAGAAAGGTTTTTTAAAAGCAATATTTATTGCGACAAAGTAAGTTTCCTTACTTTTTTCTTGTCTCTTATGTGAGAAAATCGAGACAATTATTCTTCCATCAGGATTTCTTTGATTTCATCGGCTTTGATGGAATACCCTAACAGCGTCTTCTTCAATAAGCCTTCTTTTTTTAATTTGCTCATCAGAAGTGAAATTGTTTCCCGCGAGGATCCAACCATTGTGGCAATGTCTTCATGGGTGATTTTCATGCCAATAGATTGCCATTCCTTGTCTCGCTTTCCACTTTTTTCACTCATTTTCAATAGCAGGAAAAGCGTACGGTATCGGACATCGCCAAGTGCGATTTTTTCACTGAGATCATAAGTTTCTTTTAGGCGGGTTGATAAGATTTGAATCAGTTTAAGTGAGACATCAGGCGTTGCTCGAACAAAAGATTCGAATTTTTCTTTATCCATGGTGCATAGATAGCAGTCGGTCATGGCCTCAGCGTAAGTTTGCTGATCCGTCAGCATAAAAGATTCCGTTTCTCCAAAAACATTGCCGTCTACAAGGATATCCGTAGTGAACTGTTTTCCTTGGGGTGTCATTCGATACAAACGAACTTGCCCTTGTTTCAGAAAGAATAATACGTCCAGGGGTTGTTCGGGAATCAGAATCTGTGTCCCTTTCTTCACGGGTGTCATTGTACTGTTGTCATCAATTAGTTTCATATCTTCCATAGGCAGTTCATCAAAGAGATTGATATGCGAAAGGAGTATCAGTTTATCCATGGTTAAAATTCCCTCTTTTCTTCTAAATAGGAAGTCGTCTGATTATCTTTTATTCACAGTACCCGGATGCACAAAATGTAAAAAAGCGGAAAGCAAGCTGAATGAGATGGCTATTTCTTTTCAATCCTACAATATTTTTGAGCACCGCAGTTTACTTCAGGATGTACCTATCGAGAAAAAAAGACAAGGTTTTCCGCTCTTAAAAATGCATAATGTCTATTACACATATAAGGAAATAATGGAACTAGAAAAGGAGCAATCAGGTTAATGCATCGCATTAATTTTTACATGTATGAACGCGAAAGACTGTAAGATGCGTTACATCCGTTTCAAGCAGAGGGTATATTGCGAAACGTAACCCACCTCACATTTTAAGTGCGAATCATCTACTATAGTTTTATTATGACATACACAAAGTGTCAGGCAGAGGAGGAAGTAACATGTTTGAAAAACTCTTATCAAAAGCTCAATTTAAAGAAACGATCAGTCAGGATCAGCCCGTTCTCATAAAATTTTACGCTGACTGGTGTCCCGACTGTAAACGGATGGATATGTTTATAGGCGAGGTACTGTCGGAATTTCAAGGGATCTCTTCATATGCCATTGATAAAGATCAATTTGAAGAACTGGCGAATCAACAAGAAGTGATGGGCATACCCAGCCTGCTCGTCTTTCAAAACGATCAGAAGTTAGGGCATCTTCACAGCGCCAATGCCAAAACTCCTGAACAGACAAAGGAGTTTCTCCAACAGTTTTTTTCTTAAGAGGAACGTCAGGTTCAGTTTATGAAGAAACTGCCTGTTTCTTTTTTCAAGAAGGGCCGTTTTCTATCCGCTAAAACAGAATAGACCCATTGAATTGCACCACCATCCTTAAGCTCTACTAATGATGGTGGTGCAATTTTTAGACTGGACAGAGTAAAGTACCAGACATTTGACCATGTACCATGGTACATGGTTTATACTTTTTTCGAGGTGAAGAAATTGAGCTATCGAATCAGTGAACTAGCTGAACAGTGCAAAGTCAACAAAGAAACCATCCGGTATTATGAACGAAAAGAGCTGTTGAGAGAACCTGCCCGAAACAATGCGGGTTATCGGCTATACTCAAAAGAAACGATTAAACGCGTCGGATTCATCCGGCGCTTGCAGGAACTGGGATTTGCATTAAGTGAAATTCACAAATTACTCGGTGTCGTGGATCAGGATACGGTACGCTGTGAAGATATGTTCGGTTTTGTGTCCAGAAAAGAAGTGGAAGTTCAGAAGCAAATTGCTGACTTGAAGCGTGTGGAGCTGATGCTGGGTGACTTGAAAGACCGGTGTCCAGATCAGAAGGATTTGCATGGCTGTCCGATTATTGACGTTTTAATGGAGGAGGAGCAGACTTGAAAAAATACCAGATGGAAATTCAGGGGATGACTTGTTCAGGATGCGAAGAGCACATTGCACACTCCCTTAAAGAGATAGGCGCAAAAGAAATTCAGGTCGATTTTAGGAAAGGGAAAGTTGTCTTCGAACTGACGACAAATACAAAAATTGAAACAGCTAAAAGCGCCATCGCAGAATCAAAGTACCAGCCGGGTGAAGCTGAAGAAATTACAAAAAAGAAAACGGTACAGCCTGGTATTAAAGGCGATTTTGACTATATCATCATCGGCTCGGGCGGGGCAGCTTTTTCCTCCGCCATCGAAGCGGTGAAACACGGGGCAAAAGTAGCGATGATCGAACGGGGAACAATCGGTGGCACCTGTGTGAATATTGGCTGCGTTCCATCGAAAACGCTGCTGCGTGCGGGGGAAATTAACCACTTGGCTGGCAACAATCCATTTGCGGGACTGCGGACCGCATCGGATAAAGTCGATATGAAACAGCTCATCGATCAGAAAGACAACCTGGTGACGGAACTGCGAAACAAAAAGTATATCGATCTGATTGATGACTACGGTTTCGAATTAATCACCGGTGAAGCGAAGTTTGTGGGTGAGAACACGGTTGAAGTGAATGGAACAAAATTATCAGCCGACCGGTTTCTGATTGCAACTGGGGCTTCTCTAACTTTGCCGGCAATTCACGGGCTGGAAAAAGTAGATTATTTGACTAGTACAACCTTGCTTGAGCTGAAACAAGTACCGAAACGCCTGACGATCATCGGTTCGGGTTATATCGGTGTGGAACTGGGCCAGCTCTTCCATCACTTGGGGACAGAAGTCACGCTAATTCAAAGAAGTTCCCGGTTGTTTAAGGAATACGATCCGGAAATATCGGAAGCCCTCATGAAATCTTTGACCGAACAAGGGATTCACGTAGTCACCGATACTATCTACGAACGGATTGAACAGAATGGCAACTTAAAACAAATCCAAATCATAGAAAAAGGCATCAAGCGAGTGATCGAATCCGAGGAACTCCTGCTTGCAACAGGTCGAACACCTAATACAGCAAACTTGAATCTTCAGGCAGCTGGCGTCGAAACAGGGGCTCGTGGGGAAATTCGAATTGATGAGTATGTCCGAACCACCAATGAACAGATTTACGCAGCGGGCGATGTGACACTGGGACCTCAATTCGTATACGTAGCGGCTTATCAGGGACGCGTGGCCGCAGGGAATGCTGTGGGTGGGAGGAATGAAAAAATGGATTTGACCACTGTACCGGGTGTCACCTTCTCAGTCCCTTCGGTTGCCACGGTTGGTTTGACGGAGCAGCAGGCAAAAGAAAAAGGCTTTGCCGTTATTACTTCCGTTTTGCCGTTGGAAGCAGTTCCTAGAGCGCAGGTGAACCATGAAACGATTGGGGTGTTCAAACTGGTGGCAGATGCGAAGACACGCAAATTGCTCGGCGGCCACATCGTTGCGGATAATGCAGGTGATATTATCTATGCTGTGACGCTTGCTGTGAAGTTTGGGCTGACAATTGAAAACCTGAGCGAGACTCTTACTCCGTATTTGACGATGGCAGAAGGGGTGAAGCTCGCTGCGCTCACCTTTGATAAGGATGTATCCCAGTTATCCTGCTGTGCAGGTTAACAGGAAAGCAAGCTGACTAATTTTTAACTATGCAAAAAAGGAGATGGATGAGATGGAGAAAAGTTTTGATTTGATCGTAATCGGAACAGGTTCTGGCGGGTCAGCCGCCGCGATGAAGTGCAAGAAAGCCGGATGGGAAGTAGCAATCATCGATTCCAGACCATTTGGGGGAACCTGCGCGCTTCGGGGGTGTGATCCGAAAAAACTGCTTGTCGGCGTTGCCGATATGATCGAAAGTACCCGGCGAATGGAAGGCAAAGGAATTTCTTCCACTGTGACGATCAACTGGCCGGAATTGATGGCTTTCAAGCGAACTTTTACAGAACCTGTCCCTGAAAGCCGCGAGAAAAGCTTCGAAAAAGCCGGAATTCACACCTTCCATGGCCAGGCGTCCTTTGTAAGCGAAGATACCATCGGGATTGGGGAAGACGTTCTGACAGGAAAAAACTTCGTGATAGCAAGTGGTGCAAAACCTGTGTCCCTCCCAATCGATGGTTCAGAACATCTTGTTCTCAGCGATGAATTCCTGGAGTTGGATGAACTGCCGGCAAGGCTCATCTTTGTGGGTGGCGGTTATGTTTCCTTCGAATTCGCCCATATTGCGGCCCGTGCCGGAGCTGAAGTGCACATCGTCCAACGAGGAGAACGTCCTCTGGAAAACTTCGAGACCGAATTGGTCGACGTGCTGTTGGAAAAGTCGAAAGCGATTGGGATTCACATTCATCTCAACAGCGAAGTGAAATCGGTTGAAAAGAAATCTGATTCGTTTATTGTTACGGCAATGACGGGTGATGAAACGCTCGAACTTGAAGGGGATCTGGTGATTCACGGCGCTGGCCGGGTTCCGGCAATTGATGACATACAGCTCGAAAAAGGGAACGTGGAATGGAGCAAAGGCGGTATTACCGTCAATGAGTACCTGCAGAGTGTCAGCAATCCCCGTGTCTATGCAGCGGGAGATGCGGCAGCAACCGCAGGTCTCCCGTTGACGCCGATTGCTTCCATGGAATCTCATGTAGTGGCTTCAAATTTACTCAAAGGGAATCATCGTTCGCCGAGTTATAAAGTGATGCCGACAGTTGTATTTACACTGCCGAAATTGGCGTCAGTCGGATTGTCTGAAGACGAGGCTAGAAAAAAGGGACACAACATCCGAGTCAATAAATTTGATACCTCCGATTGGTATACTTATAAACGGACCAATGAGCAATACGCCATGGCGAAAATCCTCATCGATGAAGACTCCGATTTGATATTGGGTGCCTACCTCATCAGCGAAGAAGCAGACGAACTGATCAATCACTTTGCGACGGCGATTCAATTCAAGCTCACCACAACTGACTTGAAACAAATGATTTACGCCTATCCGACAGCAGCTTCCGATTTGGGTTATATGATTTAAAATAGCAGCAGATAGACTGAAATAGACAAGGACAAGGACAAGGACAAGGATTGAGTATCGCGTACTCAATCCTTTTTAATATTAAATTTTTTATTTGCAAATTTAATGCAAATTTGCCAAATCAATAAATCTATTTAAGAAATTTTGCCTCCTTCACGAAGAAATATGTGATGCGCCTTACATTTTATTCAACGAACACTCGGATAAAATTAAAGGATGAAGAAACATCAAGATCATCGTGCTTTAAAATCAAACAAAACTTTAGGAGGAATGGACATGAGTAAAAAAATGATCGGCATTTCCATATTGGCTTCGTTCGTGTTGTACGGATGCAGTTCAGGAGCAGAAGATGCAGAACCGATTGTCATCGGAGGCAAGCCTTGGACCGAGCAGTATATCTTGCCTTATATTTTGGGGGAATACATCGAAGCGCATTCGGACTATACCGTTGAGTACCAGGACGGCTTGGGTGAAGTGGCGATTCTGACGCCGGCCCTCGAAAAGGGCGATATTGATATGTACGTCGAATACACTGGAACGGGATTGAAAGATGTACTGAAACTGGAGTCGGAAGCGGGCCAGTCCTCTGAAGAAGTTCTGCAGCAGGTAAGGGAAGGATACGAGAGCGAATTAGGTGCAACATGGTTGGAACCACTGGGTTTTGAAAATGGCTATACGTTGGCCTATTCGAAAGACAGCGGCTTTGACGCGGAAACCTATTCACAACTGGCGGACATCACCCGTTCGCAGGATGTCACATTTGGTGGCCCTCATTCCATCTACGAACGGGAAGGGGATGGATACGAAGATCTGAAAGCGGCATACGGTTTTGAATTTTCCGCTACGGAAAGCTTTGATCCCGCCATCATGTATGAAGCGGTTCGGAATGGAGACATAGATGTTATCCCTGCATTTACTACTGACAGCAGAATTGGATTGTTTGACCTGGCGACAACAGAAGACGATTTGAACTTCTTCCCGAAATACGATGCAGCCCCGGTCGTACGATTGGAAACACTTGAAGATTATCCCGAATTGGAAGAAGTGCTGAACGGACTTGCCGGAGAAATCAGCGAAGAAGAAATGTTGGCGATGAACGCCCGAGTGGATGTCGATAAAGAGCAACCAAGGGACGTCGCTCTGGAATTTCTTATCGAACAAGGATTAATTGAAGAATAGAGATAGATTTTCCTTGGTGAGCTGGATAATTGACTGTTACTTCTCTTTCTCATATAGTCTGTCAGGAAAAGAAAAAAATCTGGTATATGAATTTTACAACAAAAGAAAGCAGGTGGAAAAATGAGCAATACACAAAAAACAACATTATTTTCAGCAATCAAAATAGGCAATACCACTTTAGAAAACCGTGTGGGCCTGGCCCCGATGACTCGGACCAGCGCTACAGAATTTGGATTGGTCACTGAAGAGATGGCACAGTATTACGCTAATTTTGCCCGGGGCGGTTTCGGTCTGGTAATGACAGAAGGAACTTATACAGATGAAAATTACAGCCAGGGTTATTTGAATCAGCCTGGTATAGCTACAGCTGAACAGACGGACTCATGGAAAAAAGTGGTGACTGCTGTCCATGAAGAAGGAGCAAGAATTATGATGCAATTAATGCATGCCGGTGCACTGTCTCAAGGAAACCGGTTCAACAGCAACACAAAAGGGCCTTCGTCAGTCAAACCCAAAGGCGAGCAATTGGCGTTTTACGGTGGACAAGGGGATTTCCAAACACCAGAAGAGTTGACGCAAATTGAGATTGATGAACTGATTCAATCATTTGCGGTCTCTGCAAAAAATGCCAAAGAAGCTGGATTTGACGGTGTAGAAATTCACGGAGCTAATGGCTATGTTTTGGATCAATTTTTAACGGATTATACCAATCAACGCGCTGATCAATATGGAGGATCCGTTGAAAACCGGATTCGCCTGGCATTGGAAGTCATCAAAGCAGTCCGCGAAGAAGTCGGAAACGAATTCCCGGTAGGAATCCGGATATCGCAGGCAAAAGTAAACGATGCAGATCATAAATGGTCAGGCGGAGAAGCAGAAGCTGCGGAAATTTTCACAGCGCTGCAAGAATCAGGCATTGATTTTATCCACATTGCAGAACCGCAGGCAGCGGCTCCGGCATTTGGAGAAACAGGACCGACGCTGGTGAAGTTGGCGAAAGAACATGGAAAGTCGGTAGTCATAGCCAACGGTACACTTGGAGATCCGGCATCGGCGGAATCGTTGCTGAACGAAGAGGGAGCCGATATCGTGACTATCGGTAAAGCGGCTTTGGCAAATCAGGACTGGGCAAATCGCGCTGCTGAGGATCAGGAATTGAACGCTTTTGATTTCCAGAAATATTTATTGCCGAAGGCCACTTTGAAGGACTTTGAATACAAAGCCTTGAAAGTAAAAAATTAAGAATCGATTACCGTTAAAACTATAGAAAAAGCGAAAAAGGAGTGGCTCGAACAGTAGTCACTCCTTTTTTTGCGAAAATAAGTTTACTGAATAGTCTTTCCATTTTGTAATCTAGCTAACATTCATTTTTCGAATCCATCGCTACAATTAAAAGTCAGTTAAGCATGAAGCTTGTGTGTCTATCGTGTCTTTTGCACAAAGCATCAGCAACCTCACAGAAAGACTCTGTAAGTGAGTTATGAATACAGTTGATTTAACGTTTAAAATAGAAAGGAGTTTTTTGATGGAAGTATTGGACGAGAAGACTTTAACAGAACGGTTTGCTGAAATAAGAGAAGTTTCCATGAGGTTGGTGCAGCCTTTAGAGAAAGAAGATTTCATCATTCAGTCACATCCCGACGTCAGCCCTGCTAAATGGCATATAGCCCATACCACCTGGTTTTTTGAACGCATGATTTTAAAGGAGTTCAAATCGGGGTATCAAGAGTTCAATCCCACGTTCGACTTTTTATTTAATTCGTACTATAACTCGATCGGACCTTACCAGCCCCGTCATGAGCGCGGCGTGTTGTCACGGCCGACAGTAGATGAGGTCATTGCCTACCGGAATTATGTCGACGGGCAGATTCATGAATTGCTGTCAGAACCACATTCTTCAGAAACAAAAAAAGAGTTGGTCAAACTGATTGAGATGGGGCTTCAACACGAACAGCAACATCAGGAATTGATATTGATGGATGTGAAGTATAATTTTTTCGTGAATCCACTCCTTCCGGTTTATTTGGAAACGGAGGAAATTTCGGGAAGCGAGCGAAGTGAACATGCTTTTGTTGAGTTTGAAGGCGGGTTGATTGAAATCGGACACAATGGCGAAGGGTTTTCATTTGATAACGAACGGCCGCGTCATAAGGTTTGGCTGGAACCCTTTCAACTGGCAACTGAACCTGTGACAAATGGACAGTATCTCGAATTTATCAAATCGGGCGGTTACGAAAAACCGGAATACTGGCTTTCTGATGGCTGGAATGTTGTGAAAGAGAACAACTGGAAAGCGCCGCTTTATTGGCTGAAGAACGAGGAAGATGAGTGGGAAATCTATACCCTGAGCGGAGTAAAGAAGTTGGATCCAAGTGAACCCGTGAGCCATGTCAGTTTTTATGAAGCCGATGCTTTCAGCAGGTGGAAAGGCAAACGACTGCCGACCGAAGCTGAATGGGAACACGCATCCCAGGGATTTCCGATACAGGGCAATTTCATGGACCAGGGAAATTACCATCCGGTCTCAACAAGTGAAGAGTCACCCGAATCGCCACTTTTGAAAATGTTCGGAGATGGCTGGGAATGGACCTCGAGTGCTTACTCATCGTACCCCGGAAGCAAACCCTTAGAAGGTGCCTTGGGCGAGTATAATGCAAAATTCATGAGCAACCAAATGATTTTGCGGGGAGGCTCGTGTGCCACTCCAGCCAGTCATATCCGGGAAACCTACCGGAATTTCTTCCCACCGGATAAACGCTGGCAGTTCAGCGGCTTCAGGCTGGCAGACGATCAATAATAAAATTACGGCTGCCCATATAGTAGTAAAAAGGGGTATAGATGAAAGAGGTAATTGTTAAGTAAAAAATAGTTAGGCCATTAAAATTTGAAAGGAATGATTCGATGACTTTAGAAGAACAGCAAGATTCAATTCTGCCGGTAGGAACAATGGAGATCAATCCCGAAAACACGGCATTAGTGATTGTCGATCCCCAGAATGATTTTTTACGCGACGACGGAGTGGCGTGGGACTTGGTGAAGGAAAGTGTAGAAAACAACCAAACAATCCAGAACCTGGAACGATTGCTGAAGGCCGGTGAACAAAGAAATCTGAAGCTGTTCATTTCCCCACATTATTACTACCCGACGGATGATTCGTGGAAATTTGGCGGACCCCTGGAAAATATGATGCATAAAGGCGGAATGTTCAAGCGGAAAGATCCCTTATCGCTGGATGGATTCGACGGATCTGGAGCTGATTTTCTGGAGAGCCTGAAACCGTTCATTGAAAAACCGGAAACCATTGTGGCAAGTCCGCATAAAGTTTATGGTCCTCAAAACACAGATTTGGTCCTGCAACTGCGAAAACACGGCATAAGCCGCCTGATTCTTGCTGGCATGTCCGCAAACCTTTGCATCGAATCCCATCTGCGCGATCTATTG
>Ga0307994_1001709_pt1 | contig 12905 bp, 10 predicted proteins | sample EllFjometagen261_FD_203171 | JGI IMG/M metagenome (GOLD analysis project Ga0307994, IMG submission 203171) | Marine microbial communities from Ellis Fjord, Antarctic Ocean - #261 | ecosystem: Environmental > Aquatic > Marine > Unclassified | place: Southern Ocean | collected 2014-11-02 | reverse complement strand
GCAGCGCGACACCGAAGATTAGGAAGCCAATGACCAGCTGCGCATACGCGCGGAACGGCAGACCGAGGATACTCTCGATACTCATGACGTGATAAGAAGCAGTCTCCGCTAGTGTTGAGGACATACCTGAGATAGGCCCAGGCAATTTATCAGCCACTACCGGATAGAGAGAAAATACTAGAACCAGGAAGAATAGTACCCAGCCGCCGCTGCGACGCACCCCTTCCATGATCAACGCCCAGAGCAGATAGCTTACCCACACCGCATAGGATGGTGCTAAAAACTCCCAGCCATAATCCAGCATGGTTTCTGCGTTGAAGAAGAAGAAACAGCAGGCTCCGAATGTGGCCAGAGCAAGAACGCTATCGAGCCAGTAACTTTTGGGGCCACGAAACGAGGGGTAGATTAAAAAACAGAGCGGTAACAGCAAACCCATCAAGGCATAGTAGTAATGGTTCTGTACCGTGATGACAAAATCAAGCAGCGGGCTCTCGGCAAACAAGCGCAGCGAATCCATCGCTAGAAAAGCACTGGCAACGGCGACTATGCCTGTTAGCCATTGCAGCGGTTTCGGTAAATCTCTCGGAAGTGTGGCCACTAGCGCCAGACCGGATCGTAGCCGGCTGCCTCCAGACGTTCTGCGCGCAGCGCCTGCCAGGATTCTACGAAGGCATCCTTATCGCGGATACCTCGTGCCTCCATCTCGGTCCATGCTGTCGCCAACACTTCCTGTCGCTGAATAAGCGCTTGGTTGTGCGCCTCAATCTCGTCAGTCCACACTCCCACTTCACGCCAGTAGTTCACGGCGCCTTCGTGATAAGGCACGACCCAATCAAAAACCTGCGAATCTATTGCCCAGCCGATGGCACCGGGATCGGCGTCTTTGAACTCGTCGTAATTTTCATTGATTACGCGAGTGAGTGAATAGACGAAGTCGTTATCTTGGCTGGCCAGCGTAGTCAGCAACGGATACGGATAGGTTCCTGCCTCGTGCTGGTTCTCATCATTTATAGAGGCGCCACGGGTGGCATTGTGTTTAGTGAAATAAGGACCAACCGCTAGCATGCGTTCCCAACAGCCTTCATCGTCATGAGGAGCCGGTAACCAGCGGATACCGCGTGGCGAAGCCTCGAGCCTAAAAGGAGGGCCCGATACTGTAGTGCCGAAGGCGACATCAACGTCGCCGTTGATCACGCCATTCCATTTTGCGTCGTAGCCGGGGAAGTCAACGCGAACAACGTCATCCCAAGTTAGTCCGCCGCAGGCCAAATAGGCCTCCATAGAAACATTCAATGCTGGGGCTGCGCGCACATAAGGTACTCGCCGACCACGTAACTCGGCAAAGCTAGTAATACCCGTATCTGCTGCTACCGCTACGCCCTGATTGCTCAAACCATTGGAGGTCATCAATAGACGCAGTGGCTGCGGCCCCCACTCCGGATTGGCAAACTGAAACATGCCTTCCTGAGCAAAATAGGTTGCCACACCGTTGGCTGTGAAATCGACTCGGCCAGTCTTTAGCGGCAGCAGTCGGGATACGTCGTTCTGTCCGGGTATAACACGCAGGGTGACGTTGTATTTGTCGCGCAGCATGGCGCCGATGGCTACTGCTTGATTATAGCCAGTGGATCCCAAGTTATAAGCCGTCCATGCCATCTGGCGCGGCAGTTCCGGCTCACTGAGCTGGGCTGTAGCTGTATTTGTCAGTGACACTGAAACAAATAGAGAAGCGAGTATGGAAGCGAATTTGAAAGACTTAACTCCGCGCAAAGATAGTGATTTCGGGCACTTCGACGACACTCTAATTCTCCTAGGCATATTTGACACTGGGGCCAAAGACTAGCAGGGGCGACAGGCAAGTGGAAGGAATATGCTACTTCCGGCGATTAACGCTGATCCCCCAAACACAGGCCCATCAGCCGTGTCTCATTCGAGGAATATTGGGCAGGAAACCACCTCCGCTTTAACGCGCTACTTAATCACACTTTGTCACAGTCCCACTTATCACTACTTTCTATAGCCTATGGTATCCTCCATTAGGTTTTGCATCTAAATGAGGCTATAAAAATGAAATTAAGTCCTTCAACAATATTCGGCTCGCAGCCATCAAGGCTTGCTAAATTGAGCTGTCTGGCCGCCGTTCTGGGCATGTTGCCGCAGATTGGCATGAGCCAGAATCTGGTAACCGACGATACCGCTGAGTGGTTTACTCTCGGTGGCGACTACGCTCACACTCGCTATACCCCCGCCGATGAGATTACGGCTGAGAACTTCGACGAGCTCGAAGTCGCTTGGGAATGGGATGGTTCCAGCTTCAACGGCCAATCAGGTCGTTCAACCCCTACTTATGTAGATGGCAAATTATTCACCGTATCTGGTGCTCGCCGTAATGTAGTTGCGATCGACCCTAAGACTGGTGAGACCCTTTGGTCCTACCGCCTGCCAAATACCGGTCGCTGGGAATACTCCATGCGCGCCTCTTATGGCAAAGGAATCACTTACTCACGTATAGACGGCAAGGGCGTGGTTTATATCTCCACACCTGGCTTCTTTCTAGTAGCACTTGATGCCGAAACTGGCGCTCCTCTTGAGGGCTTCGGTGGACAGGTGCCCGTAGATGGCTTCCCTGAAACTGGCGTCGTGGATATGCTCGCTGATCTGGGACACCCCTATGATCCGTATGAAGGCATTCCGCTAGAGGTTGGCTATATCACTACTTCCTCACCACCGATCGTAGTTAATGACACTATCATCGTTGGTAACTCAGCCGAGCAGGGTTACCTGCAAGCAAGAGTTGAGAACGTTCCTGGCGATATTTTGGCCTACGACAAAGTCACTGGCGCATTCAAATGGAAGTTCAACGTAATCCCTCAGCCGGGCGAGTATGGCCATGAGACTTGGGAAAACGATGCTTGGCAGTGGACAGGAGACGTATCTTCCTGGGCACCGCTAACAGCCGACCCTGAGAACAACATTGTTTATGTTCCAACTAATCCACCTACGATCGATTACTACGGCGGCTTCCGTCCTGGTGATGGCTTGTTTGGTACTAGCCTGATTGCGCTGGATACCGAAACAGGTGAGCGTCGCTGGCACTTCCAGACTGTGCATCACGATGTGTGGAACTACGACAATCCTGCTGCTCCGATTCAGCTAGACCTGAATATCCCTGGACGAGGAATGATTCCTTCTGTATCCCAGGTAACGAAGCAAGGCTTTGTCTATTCTTTCAACCGTATGACGGGTGAGCCGATTTGGCCAATGGAAGAGCGCGACGTTCCGGCATCAATGGTTCCTGGCGAGAAGCTGTCAACTACACAGCCTTTCCCAACTAAGCCACCTGCTTTCGAAATGCAGGGCCTGACAGAAGATAACCTAATCGACTTCACGCCTGCACTACGCCGGGAAGCACTTGAAGTAATGGCTAATTACGACATGGGCCCTTTGTTTAATCCACCAATCCATTCGGACGACCCTTCAGGCAAGATAGCTTCTGCTATGTGCCCTGGTGACGGTGGTGGTGCAAACATCAATAACCCACCGGTAGCAGATCCAACTTCAGGCTACCTCTACGTTACTTCTAGGAAAGCTTGTAGCTGGCAACGAATTATTCCTGGCGAAGAGGCCGATGCTCGCATCGATGCTCCAACCGGAACTACTTTCGCAGCCTATGCTAATGGCGCCCGTCCTCGCACACCTCGTCTTGCTTCAGGCTTGCCTTACTTTAAGCCGCCGTACAGCACGATCACTGCGTACGACATGAACACAGGCGATATTGCTTTCCAAATTCCGACAGGCGAAACACCTGATCGTATCCGCAACAACCCTGCTCTGGAAGGAATAGACGTTGGCGATACCGGTACTGGAAATGCTATTACCATGGTAACTACCGCTAACATGTTGGTTTATTCAGACATGGATCACGACGGTGAGACTGCTCTTCTGTACGGCATCGATAAGTTGACCGGCGAAGAAATTGGCAAAATCGAAGTACCTGCGCAGAGCCGTTACGGCATGAGCTCTTGGATGCACGATGGACATCAGTACATCATCTTGCAAACAGGCTCAAAGCTTACTGCAATGGCATTACCTGGCGCGCAACCTACAGGTGGCGCTGCGCACTAAACTGTAAGTCGGTCTACTTTAGATCGAAAAACAGTAATCTCGAAAAAACAAAAGGCGAAAGGATGATTAATCCTTTCGCCTTTTTTATTATTCGATAATCTAAGTTTGTTAATCGACAACCAGAGAACGAAGTCAATGCTAAACACCCTGCCACTTCTTTTTAGCTTCGCCTTTCGCTCGCTCTTTATGTTGGTGGTGCTGCAGGCAGTCATCCACATCGCGCTCTGGTTTGCCATATGGAACGGACTACTCACTACATCGGGCGAGGTGAATCCTATCTATTGGCATGGGCACGAGATGGCAATCGGATTCGCGGGCGCCGCAATCGCAGGGTTCTTGCTTACCGCTGTTGCGACTTGGACCGGACGTCCTCAAGTTCAAGGCTGGCCGCTAGTGGTTCTATGCCTTTGTTGGCTAGTGGCAAGACTGGGTTTGGTTGCTCCCCTACTCGCGGCTGCCGCTGGAATTTTCTATTGGCTTTGCTTGCTCGCACTCATGGCAAGAGAAGTGATTTCGGCCTCAAACAGTCGCAACTACAAGGTACTCGCAATCTTATTCGTGTTCTTGGCTCTTGAGTCTCTCTATCAATACACCCTGCTCACACAGTCACCAATGCTTCAGCAGATACTTTGGTCGCAAATATTTCTGGTCGTCGTCATGATCAATCTAATCGGCGGTCGTATCATTCCTGCATTTACACGGAACTGGCTGAGCAAACAACAACGCGGACTAACCGAGAGTCAACTTCCTGCCGCATTCGGTGTTGTTGATTCCGCGGCCACGCTCGCACTCGTTGTATTTTTTCTGGCGACACTCGCCGCTGTCGACGATTCGATAATACTAATTCTTGCGATCGTGACTTCCATTCTGCAAGCATGGCGACTACTTCGCTGGAAGGGATATCGCTGCCTCAGCGATCCGCTTGTTTGGATGATGCATTTGTCCTATGCATGGATACCTGTAGGTGTATTACTTTTGGGGTTTGGACAAGCAGGCTTGCTATCAATGTCTGCCGGAATTCATGCGCTAACAATTGGGACGGTTGCCAGCATGATTATCAGCATCGCCTCCAGAGCGGCACTCGGTCACACGGGCCACCCTCTGAATGCTCACCCTCTACTCACTGCCTCTATCGTGCTCATCGCACTTTCTGCATTGAGCCGAGTAAGCGCATCAGCCTTAACAAGTGACTGGCTGCTGACCAGCGCTACTGCCTTCTGGATAGGCGGGTTTCTCTGCTTCGCTATTCGTTATATCCCGGTGCTTCTGTCGCCACCAATAGGCGAATAGATCGGTCAGAGAGAGCCCCGGTGAAAGGGACTACTTTTAAGCCCTATGGTATCCCAGTGGATTTTGCATCTAACGAGGCTACAAAAATGAATTCACGCTTTTCCATAAATCCCGGCTCGAAGCTTAAGAAGCTCGTATCGATGAGCGCTCTGGCTGCCGTTCTGGGCATATTGCCGCAGATTGGCATGAGTCAGAATCTGGTCACCGCCGAGTGGTTTACGCTCGGTGGCGACTACGCCCACACGCGCTATACCCCTGCCGATGAGATTACGGCAGAAAACTTCGACGAGTTCGAAGTCGCTTGGGAATGGTATCGACTAGCTTCAACGGCCGCTCCACGCCTACTTATGTAGACGGCAAATTATTCACCGTTTCTGGCGAGAAGTTGTCAACTACACAGCCAATTCCAACTTTGCCACCGCCTTTCGAAATGCAGGGTCTAAGTGAAGAAAATCTAATCGACTTCACTCCAGAGCTACGCAGAGAAGCACTAGAAGTGATGGCCAATTACGACATGGGGCTTTTGCTCAATCCGCCAATTCACGCGGCGAACGAAGCAGGCAAGATCAGCTCGGCCATGTGCCCAGATGATGGCGGCGGCGCAAACATCTATGCGCCACCGGTAGCAGACCCTACTTCAGGCTATTTGTATGTTCCGTCTATGCGAGCCTGTAGCGGGCAGCGTGTTATTCCTGGCGAAGAAGCGGATGCACGCATCCCTAACCCAACAGGAACGACTTTCGCGCAATACGCGAACGGCCCGGGTGGACGTCCACCTCGTTTGGCTTCTGGCCTGCCTTTACATCAAGCCGCCGTATAGCAGTATCACTGCCTACGACATGAACACAGGCGAGATTGCATTCCAGATTCCTACCGGTGAGACACCTGACCACATCCGTAACAACCCTGCTCTGGAAGGGATAGACGTTGGCGATACCGGAACTGGCAATCCTGTTTCAATGGTGACCACGAAGAACATGCTGGTCTACTCAGACATGGATCACGACGGTCAAACTGCGCTTCTCTACGGCATCGATAAGAAGACCGGCGAAGAGATCGGTCGTATCGAAGTGTCTGCGCAGAGCCGCTACGGCATGAGCTCTTGGATGCACGATGGACATCAGTACATCATCCTGCAGACAGGCTCCAAGCTTACCGGCGCGCAAGCGACCGATGGTGCTGCGCACTAGGCAGGTAATTCGATCTAATAAGAGCAGATTAATAGAAGGCGAAAGAATTTTTAATCCTTTCGCCTTTTTTATTTCCTGCTAGACAACTGCGCTGCGTCCGCACTAGGGACTTGTGCGGCTACTAATATTTCAACTCTACAGGATAAATCAGTGTCACACTCTGTCGCACATATTGAGTATTTTCAGTTTTATCTAGGACCCTCCAAGCTGTAGAATCGAAGGTAATCTTAAAGCGTAGAGGCAATACAATGACGATCCCTGTATCCAGACGAGAATTCCTTAATTTACTGGGAGCCTATGGCGGCACATCAGCTGTGCTGCAGGCTGGAGCAGCTCTGGGGTTTATGCCAAGCAGCAGCCAAGCCGCAGAGGTATCACTGCAGGCCAATAATGGTAAAAAAGTTGCCATTCTCGGCACTGGCATATCTGCACTGACCACCGCATGGGAGCTAACTAAGGCCGGATACGACTGCACCCTACTTGAGGCCTCTCACCGCCCGGGCGGACGAATGTTCACGGTACGCGCTGGCACCGTCATCGACGAAATCGGAAATTATCAGCGCTGTGAATGGGATAACGACCCGCACTTGTACTTTAATGCCGGCGCCGCACGCATCCCAAGCATTCACAGCAATGTGCTGAAATACTGCAAAGAGCTGGAAGTGGAGCTGCAAGTATTTGTTAACGAAAGCAAGACAGCGTGGGTGCAAGATGACGCAATGAATGGCGGCAAGCCGGTTCGTAACACCGACTATTCATCGAGCATGCAGGGATTCATTTCAGAAATGCTTGCTAAATCCTTGGGCGATTCACAAGTAGATTCCGCTCTTACTGAATCCGAATCGGAAACATTGCTAGGCATGCTACGTCGATTTGGCGACCTTAACGAAGACATGCTGTACAAAGGCTCTACTAGAGCGGGCTATGGTTCAGGCGGATTTCTCGATCACGGCACTACCAAAGATGTAATAGCACTACGCGACCTGTTAAAGGCACGAAATGCTGGCAGCGTGATGGTCACCACTCAGGAGGGAACAGGCAGTGGCCCGCTTCTTATGCAACCAGTTGGTGGAATGGATCGCATTATTTATGCATTCGCCAATCGACTTGGAGATCGAATTAAATTCCGCGCCCCAGTAACTGAAGTCATGGTGAAAGATGACGGCGTTGAAGTTGCCTACGAGCAAAACGGCGTAACTGAAGTATTGAAGGCTGATTATTGTTTCAACTGCATCCCCAGTCATCTGATGAGCGGTATACCCAACAACTTCCCTGATGATTATTCCGAGGCTCTAAATTACATACGTCGCGGCAGAGCTTACAAGGCTGCTTTTCAGGCTAAGGAACGTTTCTGGGAAAAAGAGAATATTTACGGAGGCATTACTTGGGTTAATGCGCCTATCCAACAAATCTGGTATCCGCCGCATAATATTCACGGGAAGAAAGGTGTAGTGCTCGCTGCCTATAATTTTGGCGGCGCCAATTACACTGAAATGTCTCAAGAGGATAGGATCGAAGACTTACTTAAGCACGGTGAGAAAGTTCATCCTAACTATCGTCAGATGGCAGAGAAGCCCATGACTATCGCCTGGCATCGAATGAATCACATGCTCGGCTGTGCGCCTAGATGGGCTCGAAATAGAGGCGGCTGGTCCGACAAAGAAGAACAAATGTATGAGACTCTAAGACAACCAGTGAATGGTCGTCACTACCTAATTGGTGACCAGAGCACGCAGCACTCTGCCTGGATGGAAAGCGCTATTCAATCTGCTCATTACGCATTGGCAGATTTAGATCAACGAGTGAGATCGGAACCAGCATGAAAAAACTTATAGCAGCAACAACACTAACCTTATCCGCTCTTTGCAATATGGCTTCGCTGGCAGCTGAAGGCGACGTAGGAGTTGCGGCAGCAATGGACGATCGCTACTGCACCACCTGTCACGGCGTTGAGGGCATAGGAAATATGGCCATTGAAGCTCCGCGACTTGCGGGCATGGAAGCTTGGTACCTAAAGCGCCAACTGGAAAATTTCCGCGCAGGTATTCGCGGGACACATGGGGAAGATACACAGGGCATCGCCATGCGACCTATGGCAGCGAAGCTCAGTGATGAAAGTATTGCTGACATCGTCGGCTGGGTAGGCGGCTGGGAATTCGTACCTGCGGTAGTTACCGTCGACGGCAACGTAAATCAGGGACGCACCGCCTTTCAAAGTTGCGCCGCCTGTCACGGAGCGAATGCCGAAGGCAATGAAGCATTGGGAGCGCCAGCTCTAGCCGGACAAAATGATTGGTATATGATTACCCAACTGAGAAATTTCCGCGCTGGATTTCGAGGATCGCATCAAGACGATACTTACGGCAGCCAAATGGTAACCATGTCAAAAATACTAAGAGACGATCAGGCAGTCATTAACGTAGTGAGTTACATTAATACACTTCAGAAATAGGAGTTTGGAAAAACTACATGCCATACCCCAAACTCTGACTCCTAATCTCTACCTACCCTGAAAAACCTCGGCACCTGGATGAAAGGCATACCAAGCGAACCAGAACGCGGTGATGCTTGGTTGAATTTCATTCTCGCGCAGCATTGCCGCTGATTTATTTTGCTCATCCCAGGTAATGGTATATCGTTCCCCCGCTAGCTCGTCAGTGAACTGCCGCAAACCCTGTTTTGTAAGCTCCGCAAACGGATAGGATTTATACTTGCCACCAATTTCTACACCCAACACCCACTCTTTCGCATACCAGGGTCCCGGCGCTCTATTTACAACCGGGAACAAAGTTCTCGGAGAATCCGCGTAGCCCGCGTAAGGATCTTGCGTGTAGTCCCTCCTGATGCCCGTATCGCGACTGAGCACTTCGGTATTGGGATGATCATCTTGCCAGGCTCCCCAACTCGTATGCGTCAGTGCAAGGGAGTCCAATTTCATACCCTGCTGCGGCCCGCTTATCGCTTCACTCATTATCTGCGACCATAGACTTTCGGTTTGTCTGTCATACAGCAAGACATCGCTCTGGAATAGCAGACCCGACACGCCGAATTTCAAATTGCGATTATCGACCCGCGAGTCGAAGGCCATACCGGTACCGCACAGTGGACAATAGGTGATTACTATTGGCCGGTCGCCGAAAATATCATTCACGACCTCATGCCAATTTAATATGGCGATTGGATAGGCGCGGTTGATTCCATTTAGCGAAATTCCAAGTATGCGCTCCTCGGATTCAAGCCATGTGGCTGCGCTCGCAGATTCGAAAACAGGATTCTCGATAGCCGGTATCCCATCGCGAGACGGCCCGCCACTCAGAATGTGCTCTACGGGAATGGTCGCGTTACCCAGATCGAATCCGTTCAAGGACTGTGCAGTCGCTGAGCCCGAGGCTATGCAGGCCCCAAGAGCGGCAATAAGCCACGATGTACGACTCAAGTTCACTAGCGAAATCTCGCGCATTAACTATTCTCCTGTATCTCATCTTCAGACTGATCTTCCCTAAGCAGACCGGACAAGCGGATTTGTAATTCGCGCGGACCACTTAATTATTTATTGAAAGCAAGTCAAGCGACCTCCGGTCTTGTGCTATCACAAGAGAGAACTTATCTAAAATATTTTCGAATTGAGAGATACTGATGAAGAATCGAATCCCATCTATGCTGTGCAATCTAAGCACGCAACTTGCCCTAATCGCCTTTTCTTATAGTGGCGTAGTTCAGGGGCAAAGCGCACACCTTGATGGCAGCACTCTGATTCTTCCTGTGGTGACAGTAGCGGACAGAGCCTTTCGCATAGAATTTTCTTTAGAGCCGAATACCGAACCCTTACAGATCAATCTTGTCAGCGCAGTAGAGCTAGACAGTCCTGATTCTATCGACATCAGCAACGCTAATTCCTTTAGTGGAACCACCCTATCAATTCCCGATATTTCGGTCGAAGGCGGCTCATTCAGAGCGGACTTTACGTTGCTAAGTGAAAGCCCCGTGGTATTTCAATTGGCAACCGCTGAAGCAAACGACGCCCCAATCCCCAATAACACACCAATAGCTTGTGTGCGGCCAGACCAAGATTTAAGTCATGGCCCAAACAACCCGGCAGTCATATCGGGCTTTTCGGTCGACCCGAGCAAGATTCAGGACGGAGGCCCCGCGCCTGATGGCATCCCGCCTCTCACAAACCCACAGTTTACGCAAAACTTAGAACTCACCGGTATTTTCCCAGACTCGTTGGTAGTCGGCGTAAAGGTCGGTGATGATATTCGCGCCTATCCACATCAAATTTTGGACTGGCACGAAGTAGTGAATGACACTTTCACGGTTGGCGATCAACAGCAGCAGATGACGCTGAGTTATTGTCCGCTGACTGGATCGGCGATGATGTGGGAGGGCTTTTCCCAGTCGGTGAATAAAACTTTTGGAACGTCTGGACTACTTCTAAACTCTAATCTTGTTATGTACGATCGCGAGACCAACAGCCTCTGGTCGCAGATGCTTGAACAGTCCATAAGCGGCAGCACAGTGCTGAATATTCCAGATAAGGTCCAGGTAGTAGAGACCACGTGGGAGACTTGGCAAGCCATGTACCCGGAAACCATCTTGATGACCGAAGACACAGGCTTCAGCCGACCCTACGGCACCTATCCCTATGGCTCGTTCAGAACAGACCAATCCCTAATCTTCAACGTAGACAACATGAATGATCTGCGGCTGCATCGTAAGGCGCGGGTGTTAGGTTTGAATGTGGGAGACAGCTCGAAGGTCTATCCGGTCTCTGACTTTGGCGACGACGTATCACTCATACACGACCAAGTCGGCGGCATGGATATTGTAGCGGCCGGCAGCACAACTCAAAACTTCGCCGTGCTCTTTAACCGCCAGCTTGAAGACTGCACGACGCTAGATTTTACCCCCGTACAGAATCAATTACCTATCGTAATGACTGACAACGAAGGCACGCAATGGGATGTATTTGGCAATGGGATCTCGGGTCCACGAGCGGGCACAAAACTTGAGAAAACCAATTCGTATATAGCCTACTGGTTTGCATGGACTGCATTCTTCCCTGGAGCTGAAATCAATTGATGATCACTAGACTTCTTACATTCTCCCTGTTGCTGCTGTCATTGCTTCCACTAACACAAACGGAGGCTGCGACTTGCAGTTGTGCGGGCGCGCCCCTACTAAGCTCTATCGACTCATCATCTACTGAACCCGGCGACTTCTTCTTTAACTACACAACCGAGTATCATGAGATGAGTGATCTCGTTGAAGGTACAAAGGATATCCGCGACGAATCGGGTAGAGAGCGTTCTTCTATTTCACAAATCGTTTCGGGTACCTACGGCCTAGCAGATCGTTGGTCAGTTTCAGGACTGCTCTCCTATATAGAGCATAGCCGCAGTGTAGGCACGAGTTTTCTGGGAGAGCAGAACACTTCAGGCCTTAGTGACGCCGTAGTCTTACTGCGTTACACACCTTCTTACATCACTCCTTTTTCACGCCATGAAGTCTCCCTGGGCGTTGGCGTTCGACTCCCCGTCGGCAAAGACGATGCTGGCGGCCTTATTGTGCAATCTGAGGATATGCAACCAAGTGTTGGCGCACAGGGTGAGATACTGTGGAGCAGCTATAGTTACGCATTCAATCAAGCTTCCACGCTGCAATTGAACCTGTCTGCCAACTATACCTTCAACAATGAGGAAAACGAACGCAACTACTCATTTAGCGATGAGTTCAACTTTGCCGTGGGCATCAGCCAAAGCATTGGCACTCGATTTGGCTATTCGGCTGGCCTACGCTATAGAACAACCGATGCCGACGAACGAAATGGCTTCGAGATTCCAAATAGCGGAGGCGAATGGTTAGACTTCGTGCCCGCCATACAATATGGCGTAACGGACGACCTAACACTTTCTCTTTCTGGCCGTGTACCCATCGCTCGAGATCTCGAGGGCGCCCTACAGTTCACCACTAGTTACTCTTACGCTTTCTCTATGACCTATGCACTTTAAATTCATTAGATTTTCAGTTCTCATTTTCTGTCTTCCGAGCTTTGTAATTGCTCAGGAGTTAGCGCAGGAATTTAGCGCGCCGTTAATAACAGGTAACGAACAAGTAAGGCTATCGGACTACCGCGGAAAACTTGTGTTTCTCGACTTCTGGGCATCCTGGTGCCCCCCCTGCTTAGTATCGCTTCCAGCGTATGACAAGATGTACCGCGAACTAGACAGTGAAGACTTTGAAATCATCGCTATCAACGTGGACGAGGACATCATGGATGGCATTGCCTTCTTGGAAGAT
>Ga0307994_1001708_pt1 | contig 12907 bp, 11 predicted proteins | sample EllFjometagen261_FD_203171 | JGI IMG/M metagenome (GOLD analysis project Ga0307994, IMG submission 203171) | Marine microbial communities from Ellis Fjord, Antarctic Ocean - #261 | ecosystem: Environmental > Aquatic > Marine > Unclassified | place: Southern Ocean | collected 2014-11-02 | reverse complement strand
AAAACGGCCTTAGCGCTCAAAACGCTGCCAAGGGCGTGTCGATCTATCTGCGATAGCTCGACACGCCCTTGTTATTTTTTGTAGAGTGTTGCAATTCGGGAGGGGTAAGCAATAGATGTTGCGTTACATCATGAGACGATCAATGGTCGCAGTGCCGACGTTGATCGTGATCAGCTTCATACTCTTCTTCATTTTGGACCTGGCTCCGGGTGACCCCACCTCAAATGTGCCGCTCACCGTGCCGGCCGAGGTCCGCGAGCGCATGCGCGAAGCCCAAGGCTTCAATGACCCCTTCCTCCTCCAATGGCTGAAGTGGTGTCGGCTCATGTTCATCAACGAGCCCATCCATCTCTTCGAGTCACTCACCGGCACATGCTTTGGTGATTGCGAGGCTCGTGACCGCATCATCTCGTGGTCCTCTCGAAGCCCAGCCCTCGATACGATCTACGAACGTCTGCCTCAGACGCTTTGGGTCCTTGGCCTCGGCACGCTGTTCGGCACGCTCATCGCCATCCCTGTTGGCATCATCTCTGCGTACAAGCAGTACTCGGCGTTCGACAATGTCGGCACGTTCGTAACCATGCTCGGGTACTCACTGCCGGTCTACTTCACGGGATTGCTGGCCATCGTGATCTTCAGCGTAAAACTCGACTGGTTCCCATCATTTTACGACACAACGCATGATGTGCAATTGACCAGTTGGTCCTCCATCTGGATACAGGTCAAACAGATCACGATGCCAGTCACCATCCTGACCTTGTTCCAAGCAAGTTCGTTGGCAAGATTCACGCGGGCGTCTGCTCTCGACAATTTGAATCAGGAATACGTGCGAACTGCACGATCCAAAGGCCTCAGCGAATCCAAGGTTATTAATGTGCATGTGATGCGTAACAGCCTGATCCCGGTTGTAACCCTGCTCGCGCTCACCATCCCTGGCATCATCGGCGGCGCGATCCTGACCGAGACCGTGTTCCGTATCAACGGCATCGGACAGTTGCTGATCACCTCTATCCGCAACGGCGACGTACCCATGGTGCAGACCATCACCTTCTTCTCAGCCGTCATGGTTGTTTTGTTCAACCTGATTGCCGATGCGCTCTACGGCCTGCTTGATCCAAGGATTCGTTATGACTGATTTCGCCAATCCTCTCGAGGTCGCAGACGCCCCCGACGAGCTACCCGAGTATCGATCACTGCGCAGCGATGTTTGGCGTCAGTTCCGTCGGCATCGCGGCGCGATCATCGGGCTCGTGCTGCTGACCATCATCTTTCTAGCTGTCTTCCTCGGCCCTATCTTGCTGCCCTTTGACCCCTTCGAGAATAACGTCCCCGAACGTAACCTTGGTCCGTCCTGGAAGCACATCATGGGTACCGACAACCTCGGTCGCGATGTGCTCTCTCGGGTGTTGGTCGGAGGGCGAGTGTCCATCGCTGTGGGCATTGCCGCCATGTTGTTCCAAGTCATTTTGGGCACAACGATCGGCGTACTCGCCGGTTTCTTCAAACGGCTCGACGGTCCGCTTATGCGCCTGACCGATGTGTTCTTGTCGATCCCTCAGCTGCCACTACTGCTACTGGTCGTTGTGCTCTTCCGTGAGCCGGTCACCGATCGGTTCGGCCAGAACCTCGGCATCTTCCTGCTTGTGGTCTTCATCATTGGCATCACCAACTGGATGCAGACGGCTCGTATCGTCCGTGGTGATGTGCTCGCGATCAAGGAAGAAGAGTTCGTACTTGCCGCCCGAAGCATCGGCACGAGCGGCCTCAAGATTGTGACCCGACATATCTTGCCTAACGTCTTGAGCCCCGTCACGGTGGCAGCTTCGCTTGGTGTGGCCTCGGCCATCATCACCGAGTCGGCGCTGTCATTCCTGGGGCTTGGCTTCCCGGCCGACTTCCCTACGTGGGGCCGCCTGTTGTTCGATGCCAAAGATCTGATTACTTCACAACCGGCGCGAGTTATTTGGCCCGGCGCAATGATCTCGGTCTGCGTGCTGTGTGTCACCTTCATCGGCGATGGTTTGCGCGATGCTCTCGACCCCAAGCTCCGCTCTAAAGGCTAAGACTCAGTTGGTCGCTGGCACATTCAATGCCGGCGACACAACGTCTGAGTGACCACGAACATGCGGATTGCACTGCTGTACGAGCACCCGTCGTGGTCACGTGATCTGATCGAGCGTGCGCGACAGCGCCAGTTCGACCTCACGCCGCTCGACGTCAACGAGTTCGACTTCTCGGCGATGACGGTTGGTGATGGCTTCGACTTGTGGGCAAACCGGGTGAATGCCATGCCGTCGACGGGTCGCCCTCCCAGCATCGTGGCGGCAACAGGCCACATCCTGACGGCGCTAGAGCTACGCGGCCATCGCGTTGTTAACGGCTCGACAACCCACCGCATCGGCGGGTCGAAGGCTGCCCAGGCCGCGCTCTTTGCTCAACTCGGGTTGGGAACACCAGCCACGATCGGGATCTTCCGGGCCGACGACGCTGTCGCTGCAGCCAACCAACTCGGTTTCCCAATACTTACCAAGCCAAACGTTGGCGGGTCAGGCAACGGCATCATGCGCCACGACACCAGCCATGATCTGCAGGCTGTACTCGCGGCAGGAGACATTGACCTGGGCATCGACGGCACCGGTGTCGTGCAACGCATCATCGAGAGCACCGACAATATGATCTACCGGGTCGAGATGCTCGGCCAAACGTTCTTTTACGGCACGAAGCAGCGGCTGCGGCCCAACGCATTCAATTACTGCGCGGCCGACGGTTGCGCTGTCGAACCTGGCGCCACAGCGATCGAAGTCTTCACCCCCTCAGCGGCCATCATCGATTCCGCAGCCCGGGTTATGGCCGCCGCTGACACCCAGGTAGGGGGTGTCGAGTACATCCTCGATGCGACGACTAACGAGCCGTCGTTCTACGACTTCAACCCGTATTCGAACTTTATAACCGGCTTCGACGCCACTCTGGGCTTCAACCCCATCGACCGGTACCTGGACTTCTTACTCTCGCTCGGCTGAGACCATGCTCGACGAACGACGACCCGAGCGGGGGTAGTCCACCTCGCTTCGCTGCGGCTGTCTGAACTGCCAGGGAGAGTTGGAACCCTCGATTCGGATGAGCGAGGACACCGCCAATGGGGTTGCCCCTAACTTCCAGGAACAAGGCTTCATACGCCCAAACGAGGTCGTGATGATCGACCAGGGAAAGGCAGGCGACCGGCTCGCGTCGCCCCGGTCAGCTGTCGAGTCCGAGTTCACCCTCTGACACCTCGATGCAAATTAGGAGCGCTACCAGCGATAGTCGCGGGTAACGCTCCTAATTTGCATCGCCACCCCTATGAGGGCGAGTCGGTGGGCACCGAATCAGGCGTCACGGTGGCTCGCCCGCGGCCCAGCGGCCCGGCGGCCCAGGGGCCCGGCGGCCCAGGGGCCCGGCGGCCCGGCGGCCCGTGAGAGTCAGCCCTTTGGGTTGCTTGCGGACTCGAGCGGAGACGCCAGCGACCAGGAACCAACCGAAATTGCCTACTGGCGCAGCCCTAAGTCATGTTGTGAGGGAAGCGGTAGCTGGTGAGCTTGGTAGCGACCTGAAAGCCCAGGCCAGCGGAAACCTTGATTGAGCCGACGTTGTCTTCGCCGCATCGGTAGAGCGGCACGAGACCCTCGGTCTGCAGGCGTTCACACATCGCTGCCACCGCAAGCGATCCAAGGCCTTGGCCTTGGTACTCGGGACGCGTAAAGATGCCGATATCGCCATAACCAATCGCCATGGCGAACGGGCATGCCGAGGAGTAGGTCACGATGTCACCGCTCGTATCGAGAATCACATCGATGATTTCATCGAGATTGCCGAGCTCGATCTCGGCCTCGTCTAGATCGGCGGCGTCACTACGCTCGACTAGGTCTTCGACCAGTTTCAGATCGTCAGCATTTGTTGTGTCGATCCGGCGAAACCGCAAAGCGTCAGGAAGCCCCGGAACCTGGGGTAACCCTGCGCTGAGTATCTGGATACGGCTGCTGCCCAGAAGCTCGCCACCGGCCGAGGCTGCAACCTGTCGCCATGCGTTAAACGTTGGTGCCATGTCACGTGTGGCCTCGATGAGCATCGTCTCGACCTCAGGATCACACGTGACCACCAAGTGCTCACCCATGGTGTACCCCGCAGTGACGTGATTTTCGGCCCGGCGCGGATGGCCTATGACCGACACACCCGGCTGCGTAAGCAGGCTCTCGTCGACATTCATCGAACGCATCAGTACATGCAACAGTTCTGGGTACACAGACTGACGTTAGTTGCCAAGAAACCCACAGGGGGGCGAGTATCGGCCAGCTCGCTGCAGGTACATCGAATTCTTGCCAGCGTTAGCGACGGCGACCGCTAGACAACGATGAACTCAGCCTTCTGGCGTCACCTCGCGCTGGGTGTTTCCGACCCAGGCTTGGTGAAGCCGGCCATAGATGCCGCCGGCATCGACCAGCTCACGGTGAGGGCCGACCTCGACGACCTCGCCTTGGTCGAACACAACAATCAAGTCAGCGGCCTCGGCGGTCGCAAGGCGGTGCGCAATAGATACCACGGTGCGTCCGCTGGACAACCGGGCGATGGTGTCGGTGAGTGCCCGGTCAGTTTCGGGGTCCACCGAGGACGTAGCTTCGTCCAAGATCAACAAGCCAGGGTCAGCAAGTGCTGCACGAATCAGAGCCACGAGCTGGCGCTCGCCAACGCTGAGGTAGCCACCACGGGCACCAACCTCGGTATCAAGTCCATTGGGCAAGTCGGCCACCCAGCGGTCAAGCTCAAGGGTGGAGACAGCTGCTGCGATATCGGCATCGGAAGCGCCGAGCCGCCCCAGGCGCAGGTTCTCTCGCAATGTGGTGTCGAATAGGAAGCCGTCCTGAGGAACCATACGAACCGACCCAAGCCGCGACTCGGCAGACACATGTTCAAGCCGAACCCCACCGAGCTCGATATGACCCGAGATCGGGTCAGCCAGGCGGCACAACAACTTGGCAAAGGTGGTCTTGCCCGAACCGGTCTCGCCGACCACCGCAACGTTCGTTCCCGCAGGGATCTGCAGTGAAACATCACGCAGCACCAAGGGGCCGGTGCGATAGGCGAAGTCAACATTCACGGCCGATATCGATAACGCTTCTCGAGGTAGTTCGTGTCCTGCGTCGGGTTCGACAATGTCGACACGCGTATCGAGCAGTTCAAGGATCTTGCGCCAACCAGCAATAGCTTCTTGGGTGCGGTCGGTTGTTTCACCAAGCTCGCCAATGGGTTCATTGAGCAGCGTGATCAGGAACAGAACCGCCACAAGCGTGCCGCCGCTGATGCCCCAATTGTCTCGCTGCCACACGCCAATAGCAAAGGCCCCGGCCAACGCAAGCGAACCGAAGAAGTCGCCAGTCGAGAACACCATGGCCATGTACTTGTTACGGCGAATTCCTGCCATGTAACGCTGATCGGTGGCCTCTCGCACTCGGCTCTCAGCCCGTTCACCCACGCCATAGGCCCGCACCGTTCCGGCGCCGATGATGGCCTCGTTTGCACGGCCGACCATGAACGACACCGAGCTACGGAGACGGTCGTACGCCACCAGTTGTTTACCCTGCACCCACTTCATGAACGGCAGGGTGGGGAGGAACGTGATGAGCACGAGAAGCGCTAGTTGCCAGCTGTACACAGCCATCACGAAGAACACGCCCAAGAGCACCATGGGGCCGACCGTCCAGGTCAGCAGGCCAAACTCACAAAAGCGGCTGATGGCTTGCACATCAGATGTCACCCGGGTCAAAAAGGCGCCGCTGCTGCTCTCGACATGGTCAGCCAGGCTGAGCTTGTGCACATGGGCAAACGCCCGAGTTCGCAAGCCGTAGATCGCCGCTTCGGCGTTCACGATCATGCGGCGTCGCGCTATGACAGCGATCACTGCCGAGGCGAGAACGATGACCAGGGCGATGAGAGCAAAGGTCACGACCTTGCCCATATCGACCGCTGTCGACCCATCTGGTGATATCGAAATGGCCTGGTCAATCGTGCGTTGGATGACAATCGGAATGACGAGTCGGCCAACGGCGATCGACAAACCCATCACGATCGTCGCAGCCAGACCATTGCGTAGTTCAGGGCTTTCTTCGATACCGCGTCGGAACAGCTTCCAGGCACCCAAGGCGACGGGAGGCTCCTGTCGCTCTAGTTCGGTCTCGACGGAATCAGACATTTTCGGCCTCGGCATCTTCATAGGCCGTAGCTAACGCGAGATAGTCCGGATCAGCGAGCAACTCCTCGTGTGTGCCGCGCCCAGCGATGCGACCTTGCTTAACAAAGACGATGCGGTCGGCCAAGCGAATAGTCGATAGCCGGTGCGCCACGATGAGCATGGACGGAGCGTGATCGCCCGCCCGCAGTGCGTCCAAAATTTGACGTTCGATCGCAGCGTCGACAGCGCTGGTCGCGTCATCGAGCACAACCAGGCGAGGCTGGCCTGCCAGCGCCCGAGCGAGAGCAACTCGCTGTCGCTGGCCACCCGACAGTGTCATACCGCGTTCGCCGACAATCGTTGAGGTTGCTGCTGGTAGTGCACCCACAAAGCCGTCTGCGCCAGCGGTGACGAGCGCAACGTCTATCTGCTGGCGGCCGATCCCAGAACGTTCCAGGCCGACATTGGCATCGATGGTGTCGCCGAACAGGAACGCTTCCTGGAACGCAATACGGATTGAATCAGCGCGCACTGCTGGATCCAGATCGTCGATCGGAATGCCGCCAAATGTAATTGTTCCGGCCTGTGGCTCAAGCAGCCCAGCGAGCGCGGACACGAGCGTGGATTTGCCACTACCGGTCGCGCCGACCAGAGCTACGGTCTCGCCAGCGCGAACCTCGAGATCTACATCCGACACAATGACCTGGTCACCAAAACCAAGCGTGACGTTCTCGAACCGCAGATCAGCAGGTGTATCGGCCAGTGAGTTCCCCGCTCCGGGTGCAGCGAACGGTTCATCGAGCACGGTGTGCAGTCGGGCGCTAGCCGCTCGGGCAATCGGCACGTTTTGCAGGAAGTAACCAAGGATGCGCAACGGCAAGCTCAGGGTGGCGAAGAGCGCCGCTATTTGTATGAGACCACCGACGGTGGCATCGCCGCTCTCAACGCGCCACGCGCCAATCAAGACCACAAGAACAATGCCCAAGTTCGGGACCGCACCGAGTGTCGACTCGAAGACGGCACGCAAGGTACCAACCCGCACTCGGTGTTGGCGGAGCTCCTCGGCTTCGTCGTTGAATCGCTTGATCTCTGCCTCTTCACGACCAAGCAGTTTTACGACTAAGGCCCCATCAAAGCTCTCGTGAGCCACAGCGGCCACCTTGCCGACCGAAGCCTGCTGCTCTGTAGCGGGCCCCTCGACTCGGTCGGTGTAGATCCGGTTCATCACGATGGAGATAGGAAAGATAGCGAACGCCAGCAGCGCCAGAAGCGGATCGACCACGAACATGGCGATCGCAGCAAAGACGGCCATAAACATCGCGGCAAAAGCAAACGGAAGCGGATGCAATACTTCGGTCACCGTGTCTGAATCGGTGTCGACATGGGCCAACAGATCACCCGCTGAGCGGCGCTGATAGAACGACATCGGGAGCCGGACGTAAGCATGGGCCAGATCGCGGCGGAAACCCCGAGAGACACGTTCGGCTGTCATACCTGCGAAGTAGCGCCGGCCGACCACCCCGATGATGCGAATCATCACGATGCCAAGCAAGAGCGCACCCCAGCCGAACACCGTTGACATAGCGATGTCATCGCCCTGATCAAAGACAGGAAGGATGACGTCGTCGACCAGTCGGCCAAGGACCACGGCACTCAGAACGGCACCAGCGGCAAAGACCGCTCCCCCGGTTACCGCCACCGTGAACGGAACCCAGTGGGGACGAACCATGCGGCCGATGAACCGGATTGACTCACCTACGCTTGACTTCGCCACCTCGCAACGCTAGCGGCCCGTTGTCTCGTCCGAGAGTGAATTCGAACACAGCGTTTCACCGCTCCGCTCGGGCCGACGTTCGTCGGACACGGCCAGACCATTTCTGGTCGCCTCCTCCGTCGGCTCCTCCCGCTCGTCCCTCGCTCCTACCCTGGTTTCACCACACTCTGGAATTGCTTGCCGGGACCGGTGACGTGAACAGCTCAGACAGCCGCAACGAAGCAAGGCGAACTACCCCCGCTCGGGCCGACGTTCGTCGGACACCGGTCAGTCGTCTTTTAGAGCGACGGCGTTGGGAGTGACGTTCATCTTGGGTTCGTACGCTGCCGCGACCTCGCCGGTTGCCTCGCTCTGCTGGCTTGCCTTGAGTTCGTCAACGCAGTTTTGACACGGGCCGTAGGACTCAGCAGCCATAGTGGTCTGACAGCGCGGACACGGATACGACGTGAGGTCGAACTGCACGGGCTCAGCAAACACCGTCTTTGCTGGCTTCTCGGGCACCGAGGTTGCATCACTCGTTGCGGATTTAGCAGATGATGTTTTAGAAGTGCTCATGTTCGGGCCAAATCCTCGGTGAATGCGGCAACGTGTTCGGGCGTCAACGTTAACTCGGACTCTAGGCCTTCGAAGTCGGTCCCGATCAAGACGGGTACACGCCCGTCGACAGGAAACTGAAGATAGTGAACAGCACTGATCCGATCCTTCCCAACCTGGGCTGGGTCGAAGCGAGCAAAAACCCTTGACCCGTCGTCGAGAACGAGATACAGCCGCGCCTGTAGGCCTAACCACTGGGTCAAGGAACGGCGACGCTGCGTGTCGTCGGCGATCTCGATAAGAAGCACGCATCCCAAGTCGCCCGGCGCTCCCAAGATGGCGTTGTATGTGGCGATCTCGTGCAGGATGTCGGCTTCGCGAACCATCTGTTCGGCGCGCATGATCTCGTGAATCTGATAGCGCAGCGTGTCGCTGTTCTCGAACAGCAGCGTCAGATTTTCATGCAGGTGTAACCGTCTGGCCTGCTTGGCAACAAGAGCAGCGGGCCGCGTCCTCGCCCGGCTGTCTTCATACGTGGCAAAATCGACAATGTCGGAGCGTTCGACCAAACGCTTCACACCACTAACCAAGGCTCTCGAGCATCTGTTCGAAGCGCCCAGCGTGAGACTTCTCGGCCTTGGCCAAGATCTCAAACCAGTCGGCGATGTCGTCGAGGCCCTCGTCGCGCGCTGTCTTGGCGAACGCCGGATACATCTCGGTGTACTCATGTGTCTCAGCGGTGATCGATGCCTGCAGGTTCTGTGCGGTCGTGCCGATCGGTTCGCCCGTGATCGGATCACCCACCGGCTGCAGAAAGCCGAGGTGCCCGTGTGCGTGCCCGGTCTCACCATCGGCGGTCGAGCGGAAGTTTGCCGCGATGTCATCGAGCCCTTCGGCCTCGGCAACCTTCGCGAAGTACATGTAGCGGCGGTTCGCCTGCGACTCGCCTGCGAACGCTGCTTTCAGGTTCTCGTGGGTCTGCGATCCAGCAAGTTCAGCCATACCCCCAACGTATCTGTGCCAACTATCGGTAACGACAGTCGGGCAGGCCTTTGAGTACGCTCCGCCAACAGGCCACCCTATGTTCCAACCGGGCTGCGTACTTCCTCCGGTACAGCACGCAGGTCATCGTTGGCAGAACAAGCCAAAGGCGCACCGCCAACGAAGAAGCCCCGCCGGAACCTTGCGGTTCCAACGGGACTTCAACAAATTGTTTGTTACCTAGTAGCGAAGCGGTCCGGGACCGCCACGGTTAAGGCTAGAAAACAGCCATTCGGCGTCTCTACGCCTCATGGCGTACTACCCGAGGTCGAAGCGATCTGCGTCCATGACCTTGGCCCATGCTGCAGCAAAGTCGTTGACAAACTTGGCTCCACCATCGCTTGATGCGTACACATCCGAGATGGCCCGCAGGATCGAGTTCGAACCGAACACGAGATCGTTACGGGTACCGGTCCACTTGACGTCGCCAGAGGCGCGATCGCGGCCCTCGAAGACATCTTCGGCACCAGAAGCTGCTGACCATGCAGTGTCCATGTCGAGCAGGTTGACAAAGAAGTCATTGCTCAACGTGCCGACATTGTCGGTCAGCACACCGTGGTTGTCGTTCGACACACCAATCACACGCAGACCAGCAACGAGCACAGCCATCTCGGGGGCACCGAGATTGAGCTGCTGCGCTTTGTCGACGAGCAGGTGTTCAGCAACATGACTGCTGCCCTTGCCCAGGTGGTTCCGGAAACCATCGTCGTGCGGCTCGAGCCACGCAAACGACTCTTCGTCCGTCTGTTCTTGCGTGGCATCGCCACGGCCGGTGCTGACGTTGACCGTCACGTTGTTACCGCCGGCCGCAGCCGCTGCTTCGACAGCTGCACAGCCGCCAAGCACGATCAGGTCGGCCATCGAGACCGAGATGCCTGCACTTGACTGGACACCCTCGAGTGCGGTGAGCACCCGACGCAGGTCAGCTGGCTTGTTGGCTTCCCACGCGTTCTGAGGAGACAACCGAATGCGGCCACCGTTGGCGCCGCCTCGCTTGTCAGCTTGGCGGTAGGTCGAAGCCGAAGCCCAAGCAACAGCCACAAGATCAGTGATGCTTACGCCGGACGCCAGGATTGCGGCCTTGAGCGTTGCAACGTCGCCATCACTCAAAGCGGTGCCGGCCGGGATTGGATCCTGCCAGGCTTGTTCCTCGGCAACTTCAGCGCCGAGAAGGAGCACATGAGGGCCCATGTCGCGGTGAAGCAACTTGTACCAAGCGCGAGCGAAGGCGTCGTCGAGCTGCTCAGGGTTGTCGCGGAAGCGCTGCGAGATCGGCCCATAGATTGGGTCCATCTTCATGGCCATATCGGCAGTGGTCATCATGGGAGCGTGCGTGATCGACGGGTCGTGTGCGTCTGGCACGGTGCCAGCAAGCGCCGGGGCCGTCCATTGCTTGTGACCTGACGGGCTCTCAGTGAGCTCCCAGTCGTTGTCCATCAGTGTCTCGAGGTAGTTGTTGTCCCACACGGTTGGTGTGGAGTTCCACGCACCCTCGAAACCACTGCTCGTGGTGTGGACGCCTACGCCAGACCCAAAATCGTTCTTCCAACCAATGAGCTGCTGCTCCATCGGCGCGCCTTCAGGCTCGGCGTTTACCGAGTCTTCGGGTCCAGCACCGTGCATCTTGCCAAAGGCGTGACCGCCGACGACGAGTGCAACAGTTTCTTCGTCGTTCATTGCCATGCGGTTGAACGTCTCGCGAATATCGCGACCAGAACCGACAGGATCTGGGTTGGCGTTCGGGCCCTCGGGATTGACGTAGATCAGACCCATCTGCACAGCGCCCAGTGGCGTCTGCAGTTCACGGTCGCCGCTGTAGCGCTGGTCATCGAGCCATACGTTCTCGGGTCCCCAGTAGATGTCTTCCTCGGGGGCCCATACGTCGGGGCGGCCGCCAGCGAAGCCGAACGTGGTGAAGCCCATCGACTCGAGGGCAACGTTGCCGGTGAGAAGCAGGAGGTCGGCCCAAGATATTTTGTTGCCATACTTGCGCTTGACTGGCTCGAGCAAGGCGCGAGCCTTGTCGAGGTTTACGTTGTCAGGCCAGCTGTTCAGCGGGGCGAACCGCTGCGTGCCAGTCGCACCGCCGCCGCGACCATCATGAGTGCGGTAGGTGCCAGCCGAGTGCCATGCCATACGGATGAAGAACGGGCCGTAGTGGCCATAGTCAGCTGGCCACCATTCCTTGGAATCGGTCATCACCGCGGTGAGATCAGCCTTGAGCGCTGACAGATCCAGGCTCTTGAAGGCCGCCGCGTAGTCGAAGTCCGGATCCATAGGATTCGAGTTCGGGTTGCCCTGGCTCAGCATGTTGAGGTTCAGCTGTCCTGGCCACCAGTGCTGGTTGGCCGAGCTACCCCGAGCGGAATGGTCGTTTTGTAGTACCGGACACTTGGCGTCGTCGGTCATATTTCTCCTTGGCTACTTACTGAAGGGTGTGGGTTCATTAATTCGGAAAGGTGTGAGATGTCTGACGTGAGTTTGGGCGTCAGTTCGTGCGGCACGAAGGACAACGTCCCCAGTACACAACCTCGGCTTCGTCGATCTCGAAGCCATGATCATCATCGGCCACAAGACACGGTGTATCACCAACCGCACAGTCGATGTCGAACATCAGAGTGCAGTCACGACAGACAAGGTGGTGATGGTTATCGCCAACTCGGTCTTCGTATCGGGCAACGGACCCCGCTGGTTGTATGCGACGAATGAGGCTCTTCTCGACGAAGACGCTCAGTGTGTCGTACACGGCTTGGCGAGAGATCGAACCGATACGAGACCGCACGGCCTCGACCAGTTCATCGGTCGTTGCATGAGGATGTGCTGAGACAGCTTCGGCTATCGCCAATCGTTGCGCGGTCACGTGCACGCCACGATCGCGCATCTCTTGCTCAGCAGCCCTACTCACGAACCCCATTCAACCAGGTTTTCTGTACTCAGTCAAGAATTTGATTCAGTCCAAAACTCAGCGAACGACTCACTATCCAAGCATCCGGGTCATCATCTGTGTCGACACCGATGAGGACGCACAAAGAGTGTGCAACCAAATAGATAAGTACGCCTGGCGAGCCAGGAGCGGAAGCGGGTTAGAGCTTGGCCTCGACACCGCTGGTGTTGCGCGCGCTGAGTCCAACGGGCTGACTCGTCGCCCACAAGCTTGATCGGGTCACCCGACGTTGGCACCTCCGATCACCATTTCGTTCATTTCTGAGGGACCAGCCACACCTGACCCGCCTTCGCCGACGCCTCAGTTCGCTCCTTGTTCGGTCTCTGCACCTATTCAGCAGTACGATCCTGACGTGAAGGGGCGTGCATGTATCCGATTGTCAAAGTGACCCAGCCGAGTCGCTCACATCTCT
>Ga0307994_1001701_pt1 | contig 12936 bp, 10 predicted proteins | sample EllFjometagen261_FD_203171 | JGI IMG/M metagenome (GOLD analysis project Ga0307994, IMG submission 203171) | Marine microbial communities from Ellis Fjord, Antarctic Ocean - #261 | ecosystem: Environmental > Aquatic > Marine > Unclassified | place: Southern Ocean | collected 2014-11-02 | reverse complement strand
CTTGAAATTCCCTACGAAATCTCGCCGCGACTCGTGCGCGGGCTGGACTACTACACGCGTACGATCTTCGAGTTTGCGTCAACAGCGCTTCCCGGGTCACAGAATGCCATCGGGGGCGGAGGCCGTTACGACGGTCTGGCAGCAGACCTAGGTGGCCCGGCGACTCCAGGTATTGGTTTCGCCCTCGGCGTCGACCGAATCCTGATCGCTTGCGACGAGGAAGGCGTGTTTGGCGCGCCGAACTCGCTGGTCGATGTCTTCATCATTGACGCTACCGGCGGCGATGAGGCCGCAGTGCTCGGTAGCCAGCTCCAAGCGGCAGGGATTGCCACCGATCGGGCCTACGATGCCCGATCGATGCGTGCTCAGTTCAAGGTCGCTGACAAGAGTGGAGCGTTAATGGCCATTGTGATCGGCGACGACGAACTCGCTGCTGGCACGGCACAAATTCGTACCCTGCAAGGGGAGCAACGTGAGCAGACCGCGGTCACTCGCGCCACACTGATAGAAGAACTCAAGAAGAGGTTGACATGAGCGACGAAGAGACCCCAGAACCAGCCGCAGACTACGAAGCCGAAGGCGCCGAGTACGAGTACGAAGACGGTGACTACGACGATGACGGTGTTGACATGGCTGGCGCCCGCGGTATGCGCAGCGACTACTGCGGTGAGCTGACACAGGACGACGTCGACCGCGAGGTCACCTTGTGTGGTTGGGTCGACAATCGCCGAGAGCACGGCGAGAAGCTTGCTTTCATCGACCTACGCGATCACACCGGCATCATCCAGTGTGTCGTTGACGAAAAGCACGACCTGCGTCGCGAATACGTCGTGCGCGTCACCGGCACGGTCGTTGGGCGTCCCGAGGGTATGGAGAACCCGTTTCTAGCCACCGGCGCCATCGATGTGCAGAACTGCACCGTCGAGGTACTGAACAAGGCCGAAACGCCTCCCTTCATGTTGAACAGCCGCCAAGACATTGACGAGACGCTGCGCCTGAAGCACCGTTACCTGGACATGCGCCGCGAACGTATGCAGCGCAACCTGCGCTATCGCTCGGTCGTACAAAGCGCGGTACGTGGCGCCATGGAAGATCAGGGCTTCACCGAGATCGAAACGCCGCTTCTGATCGCCTCCACGCCTGAAGGTGCACGCGACTTCGTCGTGCCAAGTCGCCAGCAGCCTGGCACCTTCTACGCCTTGCCGCAGAGCCCACAGATCTTCAAGCAGCTCTGCATGGTTGGCGGCATGGACCGCTATTACCAGATCGCCAAGTGCCTTCGCGACGAAGACTTGCGCGCTGACCGTCAGTTCGAATTTGCTCAGCTCGACGCCGAAGCAAGCTTCGTTGGTCAAGAAGAAGTCATCGAGTTCATCAGCTACGCAATCGCTGCGGCGACCGATGCGGTGCGTGGCGTGTGGCCCGAAGAAATTCCCCAGATGACCTATGCCGATGCCATGGAATTCTATGGCAGCGACAAGCCTGACATTCGTTTCGGCATGACCCTGGTCGAGCTCACCCCATTGTTCGAAGGTACCGAAGCCAACGTCTTCAAGACCGAGTGTGTCAAGGGCATCGTCGCCAAGAACGGGGCCGACGAAATCGGTCGTAACCGCATCGATGAACTCACCGAGATGTGTAAGAAGTGGGGCGCCAAAGGACTCGCATGGTTCCGTGTCGGCGAAGGTCTAGAACTCGATGGTGGACTGACCAAGTTCATGAGTGCCGACGAACTGTCGGGGCTACCGCAGATGCTCGGTGCCGAAGAAGGCGACCTGATCCTGCTGCAGTCTGGCGACAGGCGAGCTGTCAACGACGTGCTCGGCCGTCTGCGGCTGGAACTCGGGCAACCTCCCGTCGACGAAGGCCTGGCCTTTGTCTGGGTTGTCGACTTCCCCATGTTCGAAGCCATCAATGACGACGGCGATCCCGTCGCCATGCATCACCCGTTCACCATGCCGCACCCCGACGATGTCGACTATCTGGTGCGCAAAGGTGGCGAGTCCATGCTCAAGATTCGGTCCCAGGCCTATGACTTGGTGCTGAACGGCTGGGAACTTGGTTCTGGCAGCGTCCGAATCCACGACCCAGAGATCCAAAGGCGAGTCTTTGCAGCTCTTGGTTTCAGCGACGAAGAAGCCCAAGAGAAGTTCGGGTTCCTGCTCGATGCGTTCAGCTATGGCGCACCGCCACACGCTGGTTTCGCATTCGGTATCGATCGTCTGACGGCGCTGTTGTTGGGTGAGTCGAACATTCGTGAAGTTATTGCCTTCCCGAAGACCCAATCGGGTAGCGATCCGTTGACAAACGCCCCGACTCCGATCACCGATGCGCATCTCGACGATCTTGGTCTGCGAGTGTTACCACCAGCGGAATGACAATGAGCGTCTCTCACCCCGCTGGCTGTCCGAAGTGCGGTCTTGTCATGCACGAGGGACTCGTCGAAGGCTACGAATGAACTGCAGTCAGTGTGGGGCGCTAATGGAAGATGGCCGGGTCGAGGTACACAACTCGCCCGGCACCATCTTGTTCAAGACCTGGTCGCTGCAGGATCTGTATTGGTACGACAAATCGGCCAAACGTAAGTCCCGTCGTCGGCTGGTCGAGAGCGGCCAAGCCGTGCGTTCCTACGGCTGCAGACCGTGTGGCCTCGTCACCGTCGACACGACCTCAGAACTCGAACCTCGTGGCCGTAAGGGCCGTGGCTCCGCTGGGTAGTCGAGTGGTCATCATCTGTGTCGGCCACAGATGGTGACGTTCGATCAAAACGTCGGCCAGACTGTGCGGGTGAGAAGCCATGAGTGATGATCTGTTCGGTGCCGCCGCGTCGGAGCGTCTTGAACGGCGCCAACCGTTGGCGTCGCGCATGCGCCCAATCCGCCTGGATGACATCGTCGGCCAGAAACATTTGCTGGGACCCGGTAAGCCTCTGCGTCGGCTAATCGAAGCTGATCGGCTGTCGTCGGTTGTGCTCTGGGGGCCGGCCGGAACTGGTAAGACAACGCTGGCCCGCGTCGTCGCCCGGTCAACGTCCAAGACCTTCGTACAACTCAGTGCAGTCACCGCGACGGTGAAAGACGTGCGTGAAGAGATCGCCAAGGCCCGGCAACGCCTTGGCGAACGGGAACAGGCGACGATCTTGTTCCTGGACGAGGTTCACCGCTTTAACAAGGCTCAGCAGGACTCGTTGCTGCCAGCTGTCGAGAGCGGACTGATCGTGTTGATCGGAGCCACTACCGAGAACCCGTACTTCGAGGTAAATGCGCCATTGCTGTCACGGTCAACACTCTTCCGTCTAGAACCACTGGATGACGAAGCGATCGAACAGCTGTTGCGCCGTGGGCTCGAGGTCGAAAAGTCGACGGCCACTGACGAAGCTCTAGACCATCTCGTTGCACGAGTCGGAGGCGACGGCCGACAAGCGCTTACTGCGCTCGAAGTTGCGGTGGCTCTGGCCGAAGGCCGTGGTGAACACGGCCAGGGCATCCTGGTAGAACTTGAAGACGTTGAGGCTGCGCTCGACGTCAAGGCGTTCCGATACGGCCGCGACGAGCATTACGACACCATCTCGGCCTTCATCAAGAGCATCCGGGGGAGCGACCCAGACGCGGCGGTGTACTGGTTGGCCCGCATGCTCGAAGCTGGTGAGGATGCTCGCTTCATCGCCCGTCGTCTGATGGTGCACGCCAGCGAGGACATCGGCATGGCCGATAGCCAGGCCTTGCTGGTGGCTGCTGCAGCGGCTCAGGCCGTGGAGTTCGTTGGACTACCCGAGGCTCGGATCAATCTGGCGCATGCGACGGTGTACCTCGCGACTGCTCCGAAGTCGAACCGTGCCTACATGTCGATCAACAAGGCGCAGGAGGCCGCTCGTGCAGGCGGGGGCGAGGTTGGCACACACCTGCGAGACGCCCATTACAAGGGCGCAGCGTCGCTTGGCCACGGCGAGGGCTATCGCTATCCTCACGACGATCCCCGAGGCTGGGTTCCGCAGGACTACTTGCCGTCCGAGATGGTTGGCAAAAAGTTCTACGAGCCCACCAGGCTGGGAGCCGAGGCCGAGATAGCAAATCGCTTGGCACAACAAGAACGCTGGCGAGACGAAGCCGGCGACTAACGCTGCATCCCAGCAACGAACAGGTGCCACGCACAGGTTCGTAGCGGTAAATGTCAAAGCGGTTCATCACCTATGTGGCACGATGCGCCGATGGAAGACGTAGTTGTGCGAGTGATGCGATCCGATGAGTTCGACGAGATGCGGGCTGTGTCGGTGGCTGCTTTTACTGACGAGAGTATTGGCGTCCTGCTAGATGCATTGCGGACATCGTGGGCCTGGCACGACGAATTGTGTTTCGTCGCGGAACAGGGCGGCAGGCTCGTTGGCCAGGTCCTGTACACCGAGGCGTTGCTGGATGCGCCCGATGTGCTGACCCGAGTACTTGTGTTGAGTCCTGTCGGAATCCTTCCAGAATTCCATGGTCAAGGACTTGGTACCACGCTGATCAATGAATCGCTCGAAGCGATCGTCGACCGGCCAGAGCCTGCGATCTTTCTGGAAGGGAACCCGGCGTACTACGAACGGTTCGGGTTCGAACCTGGTGGCGACCACGGCTTCCGCAAACCATCACTTCGTATTCCGGATCGGGCATTCCAGGTCAGGCCCCAATCGACATGGTCGCCAGGGCTATCGGGAACACTTGTGTACCAAGACGCTTTTTGGCTGACAGATTCGGTCGGCCTTCGCTGAACGCCACACCCAGTGCGTCAGATATCTGAGTGATGCGCTCCCGACGAGCTACGGGTTGGCTAGGGTCGAGTCTGTTGTGTTTAAGCGATTAATTTGGTTCAGCAGCGGTGCCGTCAGCGGTGCTGCGGGGTCGTGGTACGTCAAGCGACGTATCCAAGAGAAGCTGCGCCGCTTCACGCCTGGTGGGGTGCGAAGCCAGGCCGTGGCCCGGGCCAAGAGGGCCCAGACCGACGCAAAGATCGTACTAGTTGAAGGGCGCCGACTCGCCCGCGACTACCGAGACCAGAACTTCCGAGACCAGAAACCCCGATAACAGAAGAACACTGGTCCGTAACAACAGCGGCGCTCGCAAACCATAGCGATCCCTTGGCCTCGGCGAGAGACTGCGGCGCCAGCTGCTAACAGGCCAGCCGCGCCGACTGCCACCAGCGCCAATACGAGCCCACCGCAGGCCGCCGACAGCGAGTTTGGTGGTCACAACGGCTGTCGTGTGAAACCTCGCCCGCCGTTACCTGCAGCGCCGCTGCCTGGCCACAGGTGCCGTCAGAGACGATAACGATCAGTTTGCTGAAGCCGAGGTCTGCGCAGGTGTTCTCGGTCGAAACGGTCGAAAGCCATGCCTCATCTGCTCGATATAAACTCCTACTCTCGAATCGACATGGTCTCAGCCGCTGGGCAGGACACCGCCGGTTGATCTAAAACAGAAGGGCCGACCAACTGGGAGCCCTTATGTCAGAGCAAGCTGCGAGCACTGAAGAACTCGTGCTGTACGAGAAGTCTGGCCACGTCGTGACAATCACCTATAACCGGCCCGAGCGGCGCAACGCCATCAACGGTGCGATGCGTGATGAACTGAACGCTGCATGGTTGCGTTTCCGCGACGACGAAGATGCCTGGGTCGCCATCATGACAGGCGCCGGTGAAGTATTCTGCGGTGGGGCCGACCTGAAAGATGGCACAGGTTCGACGGGGACCTTTGCCGGCACCTATTGGGAGAAACCGACTGTCAACAGCTTCGAGAGCGGCCTTGAGTTGTTTAAGCCCGTCATCGCAGCTGTCAACGGACCGTGTGTGGGGTATGGCCTGACCGGGGTGAGCTTCGCCGACTTTGCGATCGCAAGCGACCGAGCAACCTTCTCGTACCCAGAGGTTCGCATCGGCATCCCCACGATCGTCGGGTCGATTCGGCTGCCGCGCAAGCTGAACTGGGCCGATGCGATGGAACTCTTGATGATCGGCGAACCAGTCTCGGCCGATCGAGCCAAGGAGATGGGATTGGTGTGGCGAGTGGTCGAACACGATCAGCTCATGGTCGAGGCTCACGCATTGGCGGACCGACTCGTCGCGTCGGCGCCAATCGCCAGTCGGGTCGTGAAAGAAGTCGCAACCCGGACCAGAGACATGGGTTGGACCGAAGCTGTTCGCTTCGGTGAGACAATGCGAATTGTGGCGAACCAGATGGATGACGCCAAGGAAGGTCTGACATCGTTCCGAGAGAAGCGCTCGCCGGAATGGACCGGCAAATAGTCTCTAACCGGAAAAGTCGGAGTCAGTTGCGTCTCTGCAAGGTGGCTCGGATCGCCCGGTGATCGGAACCCATGTCGGGCAGTACCTCACTAGACATCAGCTCGACTCGGTCGCTGAGCAGTACATGGTCTATTTGGCTGTGCGGCCGCTTCGAGGGGTACGTCCGACCCCGAACGGCAGGTCGCAACGGTCTCGTGTCGCGGCGGGTAACCAGGCTCCACATATTTAGGTCGCCAGCGATGACGTCGTTCGCTGAAGCTGCGAGCCGCAACTCTGCTCGTTCCTTGAGCCACGCCCGTGGTGCTGGCCGGAGCAGTAAATGGATCCCGCACAGATGAGCCGAAGCCACGGTTACGCCGGAGTCGATCAGCTCGGCTCGCACGATGGCGCGTTGCCCAAAGCCCCCAAACATTGGCATGACTTGGGGTGCCAACGGCCGTGAGGGGATGCGGGTCATCATCACAATGCGCCATGGCACGACCTCGCGTGAGCGACTGGGGGTGTCTGAAACCCATTGGTGCAGCTGGTACCCCATGCGGCTGGCGAGTTCCTCCGCCCATGTTGCACTCGCCTGGTTGAATTGCCATGCCTCCGGCAGCACAAGTACATCAGCGTCGAGCGATTCGAGATGGTCTTCGATCGGCAGGTTCTGGACCCAAGCATTTGGCCGTGACGAGTGGTGCAGGCCTTGGAACAGATTCCATGAGGCGATCGTGAAAGGCAGGTTCACTCTACGAAAGCTACCCGTGGGCGCCCACCAGGGCAGGGCACTAGGTGTATTCATGCTGGACCCCACATCAAGTCACGTAGACTTCGCCGCCATGGAAGCCCGTGAATTACGCAAAGCGTTCCGAGACTTTTTCGTAGCCAAGGACCACACCGCCGTCGAGAGCGCGAGCCTGATTCCTCATGACCCGACCGTGATGTTCACGGTGGCGGGCATGGTGCCGTTCAAGCCCTATTTCGTTGGCGAGGAAGCAGCCCCATATAAGCGGGCCGTCAGCGTCCAGAAGTGCGTGCGAGCCGGTGGCAAGCACAACGATCTCGACGAAATCGGCCGCACCAAGCGCCACCTCACATTCTTCGAGATGATGGGCAACTTCAGCTTCGGCGACTACTTCAAGACCGATGCAATCCCGTTCGCGTGGGAGTTCTCGACCGAAGTGCTCGGCCTTGACCCTGACCTGCTTTGGGTCACGGTGCACACCTCCGATGACGATGCCGAAGCGATCTGGCGCGACGAAGTTGGTGTGCGTCCCGAGCGCATTCAACGGCTGGACGAGGACAACTACTGGAAGATGGCCGACACCGGACCGAACGGCCCGTCGTCAGAAATTTTCATCGATAAGGGAGCAGCCTTTGGCGAAGACGGGGGCCCCGCCCATGGCGGCGAGGAACGATTCCTCGAGTTCTGGAACCTCGTCTTCATGCAGTACGAGACCAAAGAAGGTGGCGAGAAGATCCTGCTGCCGGCTCCCAGCATCGATACCGGCGCCGGACTCGAACGCATATTGACGCTGCTGCAGGGTGTCGATTCGGTCTTCGAGATCGACGAGATGAAGCGCCTGGTCGACAAGGCCTGCGAGCTGTCCGGCCTGGTGTACGGCAAGGACGAATCACGCGACGTATCTGCTCGTATTCTTGCTGAGCACAGCCGCGCGATGACATTTCTAATCAGCGATGGGGTGTTCCCGAATAACGAAGGGCGTGGCTACGTGCTGCGCCGTATCATGCGGCGTGCGATTCGTCATGCCTACCTGCTTGGCGTCGATGAACTGATTACGCCTCGACTCGTCGACGAGGTTGTCGACATCATGGGCCAGGACTATCCAGAGATCGTCGAGAACCACGACTTGGTGACCGGCATCGTCGTGCGAGAAGAAGAGAGTTTTCGCAAAACACTCAAGCAGGGTTCGATCATGCTCGACGCTGAGCTCGATGGTCTCGGTGCCGGAGAGAAGCTCTCGGGGGCCACCGCTTTCCAACTCCATGACACGTTCGGGTTCCCGCTCGAAGTGACCGAGGAGATCGCGGCCGAACGGGACCTCGCCGTCGACACCGACGAGTTCGGGACCCATATGGACGAACAACGCGACCGGGCTCGGGCTGACCAGAAGGCCAAGAGCGGTGTTGGCGACGATGTGAGCCAGTTCGTTGCCATCGTCGACGGGCATGGCCCAACAGAGTTCACCGGCCGCGACGAATACGCATCGACCGCCACCGTGCTCGCTGTGAGCGGTGCCGGCATCGTGCTTGACCGCTCCCCGTTCTATGCCGCATCCGGTGGCCAGATCGGCGACACCGGCTCGATCGTGGTGAACGGCAACGAGATTCCTGTTACTGACACGAGTTATGCAGTACCCGGTCTACACCTGCACCATGTTGGCGATGCGGGCGGGGTCAACGTTGGTGACATCGTGACCGCTCAAATCGATAGCGAACGACGCGTCTGCATCATGCGTAACCACACTGGTACCCACCTGCTGCACGCAGCACTGCGTGAGGTCCTAGGCGATCATGTCAAGCAGCAGGGCTCATGGGTTGGGCCTGACCGGCTTCGGTTCGACTTCAGCCACTATGACGCCGTCACGGCCGAGCAGATGGCACAGATCGAGGACTTCGTAAACGCCGAGGTGCTTGCGAACCCTGACACCAGCCATGTCGAGATGTCGATGGACGACGCCCGCGACAAGGGCGCTATCGCGTTCTTTGGCGATAAGTACGGCGATGTGGTGCGCGTCCTTGAGGCCGGCCCCCAATCGATAGAGCTTTGCGGTGGCACCCATGTAGGCCGTTTGGGCGATATCGGCCCGATGAAGATCTTGTCCGAGGGCTCGATCGGCTCTAGCGTGCGCCGTATCGAAGCCGTGACCGGTACCGGTCCAATCGAACGGCTGCGCGAGGAAGAAGCTCGCATCGCCGAAACCGCCGACGTGCTGGGCGTGCCCATCCCCGAGGTCGTCGACGGTGCTAACAAGCGCGTCGCCGAGATCAAGAACTTGCGCTCCGAGATCGCCGAACTACGTCGTCAGCTCGCCGTCGGCCAATCGGGCGAACTTGCTACCAAGGCCATTAACGGGGTGGTCGTTGAACGGGTCGAAGGCCTGGACCGAGACGGTGTCCGTGAATTGGCTGTTGCAATTCGTGACATCGACGGCATCGATGCCGTGGTGCTTGGTTGCGCCCCCGAGTCCGGCGGCGTTGCACTCGTTGCAGCTGCCTCGGCCGAGGGTCCTTTCAGCGCCGGTGATTTGATCGCTGACGCTGCCAAGCACATCAAGGGTGGCGGAGGCAAGGGCGCCGAGTTGGCCGTTGCCGGTGGCAAAGATGCCGAGGGCTTAGACGCGGCGCTTGAAACTGCTCGCCTAGCCGCTTCCTCGATCCTTGCGTAACTTGTCGATCGGCCATGTCGATTCTTCCGTGGTGCACTCCACGGGTCAGGCTCTCGATACCCGGTGGCTGCGATGAGCGACGACTCCGTCTCTGAGACTCCTGCCCGTCAAAATTATGGCCGGGTGATTGGCGTCGACCTGGGTGACGCCCGTGTTGGCATTGCGCTGAGCAATCCGGACCGCACGCTGGCCAGCCCGCTCGAGGTCATTAAGCGCACCGGAAACCTGTATCGCGACATCGCCAAAATTGTGGACGAGTGGGAGGCAACAATGGTCGTTGTCGGTCTTCCGCTCTCACTTGATGGGTCGGTCGGGCCAGCAGCCAAGAAGGCATTGGCCGAAGTTGAACGCATGGGTGCCCCCGTGCGGGTACCCGTCGAGACCTACGATGAACGGTTGACAACCGTCACCGCCGAACGCCTGATGACCGATGCTGGGCTCGATACCCGAAACCAGCGTAAAGTCGTCGACAAGATCGCAGCCGCGATCATGCTGCAAGCGTGGCTCGACCGCCAGGCACACCTCCACAGCGAACATGACTGACCTGACCAGCACCAATCCCGGCACCAATCCCGGAACAGGCCGCCCTTCTGGCCCACAGCCCATCGGTGCTACCCAGGGAACGACCCCTGACATCGACCCCATGCTTGGTATCGATCAGCAGGGGACCGCCGGGTATGGCAGCGCCGATGGACCCGCATCTGGCTTCGGCCCGCTGTCCGCTGATTTCCAGGACCCAAACTACGACCCCGAGGAATGGGAACGGCTTCCACGGCGCACGTCGTTCACCTTCCGTCTCGGCGTGATCACCCTGATCATCCTGCTCGGCGGGGCATTTTTATACTCGCGTGCGAACTCGTGGCTCGGCGACCAGATCGATCCTCCGGGCCTGCAGGGTGATCGCTTGGTGCTCGAGGTGCCGTCAGGAGCGACCGACAGCGACGTCATGCGCATTCTGGCTGACTCGGGCGTGATCTCGAACTCGACCGTTGCCCAATATTGGATTCGGGCGAACGACGTAGGTGAGTTCCAAGCCGGCGACTACGAATTCCGTGAGAACAGCTCGTTCGACGAAGCAGTAGCAGTGCTGCGAGCGGGGCCGCTTCCGGCAGTCTTCAAACGACTGACCCTGCCAGAAGGCCTCTGGAGCGGCGATATGCGCAACGTGATGCTGGACAACCTGGCATTGCTCGACCCGGTTGCGCTAGATCAGGCGATGAACAACGGCGTTATCCGAAGCCGGTTCCAACCAGCGACGGTTTCCTCGATTGAGGGACTCATGTTCCCTGCGACCTACCAGATCAGCGAAGAGGAGTCCTCGAACGAACGGGCCATGGTCCAACGTCTCGTAAACACCATGGACACAGTGATCACCGAGCTCGGGGTCGACCAAGGCTTACGGCTAGACAACGGACTTGAGCTGTCGCCCTACGAGCTGATCATCGTGGCTTCGATGATCGAAGAAGAGGCCAAGCTCGACGAGGATCGGGCCAAGATCGCCCGAGTAATATACAACCGGCTGATGGACAGCGAGGCTCTCGGTATCGACGCTACGACGATCTATGGCGTGCATCTCGAACGGTGTGCCCAGGATTTCCGGTGCTCCAATCCGAGCACCGGTTTCAGCTGGTATGACCCCGAGTTACTCCAATCGCAACTCGACGACCCGACCGACCCGTACAACTCCCGCATCGTGCCCGGACTTCCGCCAACGCCGATCTCATCGCCCGGCCGAGCATCACTAAATGCTGCGCTCAATCCCGAACCCGGCCCGTGGAAGTGGTACGTGCTCGTCGACACCGACGGCCGTCACTTCTTCACCGATAGTTTCGCCGAGTTCGAACAAGCCGCCGCTGAGGCCCGGGCCGACGGCGTCTTCTGACCGACCTATGACATTGACCGACCTATGACATTGACCGACCTATGACATCGACGGTTACTGCAGCGACACGCCTGGCGGCGGTTATTGGCGACCCGGTTCGTCATTCCATGTCGCCAGCAATCCATAACGCTGCGTTTGAGGCATGTGGGGTCGACGGCATCTACGTGGCGTTACCAGTTGCAGTCGGCTGTGCGCCACAGGCGGTCGAGGCGATGCGTAACTTCGACTGGCTGGGACTGTCGGTCACCATGCCGCACAAGCAGGCCGTCATGGCCGCTTGCGACGAACTCACGTCGACGGCCCAGCTGCTCGGCGCGGTCAACTGCGTGTTCTGGCGCGACGCGAAGATCGTGGGCGACAGCACGGACGGCGAAGGGTATGTGCGAGGCCTCCAGGCCGACCTTGGCGTCTCAGCTCAAGGTTTGCGTTGCGTTCTAGTTGGCGCCGGGGGAGCAGCAGGAGCGGTCGCTCGCAGCCTGGCCGAGAACGGAGCCTCCTCGGTGGCGATTGTGAATCGCACTGATGTAAAGGCCGAGGCGGTTGCCTCACTGGCAGGTGCTGCTGGCCGGGTCGGCTCGATGGAGGATCTAGCGTCGGCAGATCTCGTGATCAATGCCACGCCGATCGGAATGGGATCGACTGATCTGACCGATGCTGTGCCGTTCGATATCTCGTTGCTTAGGTCCGACGCCGTTGTCAGCGATCTGATCTATCACCCCGCAGAGACCTTGCTGCTTTCTCAGGCTAGATCTCGAGGTCTTCGTGCACAGAACGGCCTTCCGATGCTGGTACACCAGGCAGCGGTGGCGTTCGAACACTGGACCGGCGTCGCTGCACCTGTGGATGTGATGACCGCAGCTGTTGGCGTCAACCTGAAGAAGTAACACGACGGGAGCGTCGTCGTTGTACCGGCGGCGTTGTCTGACCAACGACTCGGATAGCCAAAGCAGGTATGCAGGCCCGTTGGTCGTCCTAAGATTACGACGTGATTATTGTTCCGGTCGAGTTGGCTGATCGCAGTTACAGCGTTGTAGTTGGCGATGGGGCGGTCAGTGAGCTTGGCTCGCTAGTCCCTGCCAAGGCCCGTCGTGCTGCCATTGTGACCCAGACAGGTATCCCTGTTCAGGTCGAGACCGGCATCGAGCAGAAGACCTTCATCATCGGCGAAGGCGAGATACATAAGACGCTGTCGACTGTCGAGATGCTGTGCCGCGGTTTCGCCGAGTGGGGCATGACTCGGAACGACATCGTGGTCGGTGTTGGCGGCGGCATCGTGACTGACGTAGCTGGCTTCGCTGCCTCGGTGTATCACCGTGGCATCGCGGCACTGTACGTATCTACGACGTTGCTCGGTCAAGTAGACGCGGCCGTTGGTGGAAAGACCGGCG
>Ga0307994_1001700_pt1 | contig 12939 bp, 10 predicted proteins | sample EllFjometagen261_FD_203171 | JGI IMG/M metagenome (GOLD analysis project Ga0307994, IMG submission 203171) | Marine microbial communities from Ellis Fjord, Antarctic Ocean - #261 | ecosystem: Environmental > Aquatic > Marine > Unclassified | place: Southern Ocean | collected 2014-11-02 | reverse complement strand
CTTTGGCTATATTCTTATGCTTACGCCATGCTTCAAAGTCGCCAGCGGTTACGGCTTGCTCCATTGCTGTAATGGCTTGCTCAAGTGCTTTACGTATATCTGATGTTTTCATGGTAGTGCCTCGGTGGCCTTGTTTGCTTCAGTGAGGTTATAATAGCACAAGCACAGATAAAGTCAACAACAATATAATACTGACTCACCAGTCACACTATGCCTAAAGCTTGACATTAGCCACACTAGCATGGTACTCGCGCACACACGCATAAACAATAGGTACCTCTCATACACTACTTGCTTGCACTTGTCAACACTTGTGTCTACTGTATCTACTGTATCCTATCGTCTACTACTATGCCCCGTAGTCTACTACTATTCCCCGTAGGCACCCACCTTGGCACACACTTGTCTACTCTTGTCAACCTTGTGACTATACCATTGTCAATAGTCACACACTTGACACACTTGTTTAACTGTGTGCCTTGGGTCTACCACAGCCACCAGTGTACGTCAAGGGCGTGACTATAGCAGCCGATGTAGTCACGGTATGACTGGGCAGTAACTAGGGGTTGACACTGGTGGTCTTGGTGTGCTAAGGATTCGATGGGGGACGGGGGCGTGGAGTTTCTCTGGATTAACTGTGGTAGGCGCCCAAGTTTACTAAAGAGTGAATCTAGTTTCTAGGGAAGACCCAAGTTTACTAAAGAAGACCCAAGTTTACAACGCTAAAGTCAACAAAGGAATACACTTGTAATTCACTTGAAACCCTTGGTACACCTAGTGATGCGAATGATTCCTATTTAGCTTTAAGGGCTATCTATGGTAGACCTGAGTATATGCATTAGGAATATAGTTAATATGACCAATAGATAAGATAAAGCTTGACTTAAGACTCTAAATATGTTATAATATACCTATAGTATGCTTTAGACACTTTAAGAGATCTTTTAGTTATCACATAATGAATAATTAAAGTATCATTCTAAAGTGTCTTAAGTACACCATAGACACTAAAGTAAAACACTCAATCTCAACATAGAGGTAATTGATTTGTCAGCTCCTAAGGGCACCAAGTCCACTATAGACACTACAGATAAGACTCCCAAAAGGGTAGGTCGACCACCTAAAGCATCACTTAAGAAACCTAAAGGCATTATAGGTCGTCCTAAAGGCGATGCTACAATCATTAACGAATATAAAGCTAGGATGCTTGCGTCCCCTAAGTCAGCTAAAGTATTAGATGCTATCTTTGATGCAGCTTTGGATAATGAACATAAGAACCAAGCTAGTGCATGGAAGTTAGTCATGGATCGTGTAGCTCCTGTAGCAGCCTTTGAGAAAGAGATCATCAAAGGTGGTGGTAAGAATGCCATACAGATCAATATTACTGGAATTGGTGGGTCAGTGGATGTTGCACAAGAGCCTCAAGACCAAGACATAGATGATGCGGAGTACACTATAGTATGAGTGATCTACAGATTGAATTGTTGGAATGGCAAAAGAAAGTCTGGAAAGATCCTAACCGCTTCATTGTGGTTGCTGCTGGACGCCGATGTGGTAAGACACGTAAGGCTGCTTGGAAGCTCATAGTTAAAGGACTTGAGACATCACTACCAAACTCACATATCTTCTATGTTGCCCCTACTCAGGGTCAGGCACGAGACATCATGTGGAAGCTACTGTGTGAGCTAGGCGCTCCTGTAATCAGATCAGCACACATAAACAACATGCAAGTAACCTTAATCAATGGCACTACTATCTCACTTAAGGGTGCAGACAGACCAGACACCATGCGAGGGGTCAGCCTGTATTATCTAGTAATGGATGAGTATGGCGACATGAAGCCTGAGGTATTTGAGGAGGTCTTACGACCAGCCTTAGCTGACCAAAAGGGTGGCTGCTTATTCATCGGTACTCCCAAGGGACGTAACCACTTCTACGACTTATACAAGTATGCTGAGTTATCTAATGATCCTCAGTACTCAGCCTACCACTTCACTTCCTACGACAATGAGACCTTAGATCCAGACGAGATCGACTCAGCTAAGAAGTCTATGTCTACCCATGCTTTCCAACAGGAGTTCATGGCTAGCTTTAAGAACCAAGGCTCTGAGATGTTCAAAGAGGAATGGCTTCAGTTTGGAAGTAAACCTAAAGGTGATGGTGACTACTATATTGCCATTGACCTTGCAGGCTTCCAAGATGTATCCAAGAAGAAAGGTAACACCTCTCGCTTAGACCAATCAGCTATCTCCATAGTCTTCGTTGATGAATCAGGGTGGTTCGTTGAGGACATTATCTATGGACGATGGACACTTGATGATACAGCCAAGAAGATCTTTCAAGCTGTACGTGACTTCAAGCCTCTCTCCATAGGGATAGAGAAGGGAATCTCAAAGCAAGCTGTTATGTCACCTTTGATGGATATGATGAAGCGTCAGAACTTCTACTTCAGGGTAGAGGAATTGACACATGGTAACCAGAAGAAGACTGACAGGATCATGTGGGCCCTACAGGGCCGTATGGAGCATGGTCGTATAACCTTAAATAAAGATAAGAAAGAATGGCGTGAGGTCTTCCTTGACCAGCTCTTCCAATTCCCTGACCCTTTAACACACGATGACCTGATTGACTCTTTGGCCTATATAGACCAGCTAGCCAAGGTGACCTACGCAGGTAACTTTGAAGAGTTAGACAACTTTGAAATCTTAGACTCAATTAGCGGATACTAAACTATGAATGTACATTTAGATGACAACAACGAATCAACAGAACCTATGATCATTGAGCAATCGCTTGAGTCGTGGGTAATGACCAAGGTAGATGATTGGGGTGACTATTATGAAACCAATTATGCTGCTAAACACGCTGAGTATTATCGCTTATGGCGTGGTATCTGGAATGCCAGTGATAAGACTCGTGGAGCTGAACGCTCACAGATCATTGCCCCAGCACTACAACAGGCCGTAGAGTCTAACGTAGCTGAGATTGAAGAGGCTACCTTCGGGCGTGGCACTTACTTCGACATCAAAGACAACCTAGGAGACTCTGAGACTGAGGACATCATGTTCTTGCGTAAGAAGCTCCATGAAGACTTCAACCGTGCCAAAGTACGTAGGGACGTATCTGAGTGTTTGATTAACTCAGCGGTCTATGGTAATGGCATTGGTGAGATTGTCTTAGAAGAAATTAATGAGATGAAGCCTGCGACTGAACAAGTCATGGGTGGTGCTATGGAAGCTGTTGGTGTCAACATCTCTAAGCGTACCGTAGTTCGTCTACGCCCTGTGTTACCACAGAACTTCCGTATCGACCCAGTAGCTACAAACATTGAGGAAGCCCTAGGCTGTGCCATTGATGAGTTCGTAGGCACTCACATTGTTGAACAGTTACAAGAGCAAGGTATCTATAAGGATGTCTATATTGGCTCTGCTAGTGACGACTTCAACTTAGAACCTTCTAGTGATCTCACTGTAGTACAATCGGATAAGACTCGCTTAACTAAGTATTATGGTCTCGTACCTCGCCACCTCCTTGAGGCTGAGCTAGACTATGAGCTAGATGATGAAGATAAAGAAAGCTATTACATCGAAGCTGTAGTCATCGTCGCTAACGAAGGTCACTTGCTTAAGGCTGAACCAAGCCCATACATGATGAAAGATCGCCCAGTAGTTGCATTCCCTTGGGATGTGGTTCCTAGTCGCTTCTGGGGTCGTGGAGTGTGCGAGAAAGGCTACAACTCACAAAAGGCCCTAGACGCTGAGCTACGTGCTCGTATAGACGCTCTGGCCCTTACAGTACACCCTATGCTTGCTATGGACGCTACACGCATCCCACGCGGCACAAAGCCAGAGATTCGCGCTGGTAAGTTATTATTGACTAACGGTGATCCACGAGAGATTATCAACCCATTCAACTTTGGTAACGTAAGCCAGATAACATTTGCTCAGGCTGCTGCACTACAATCTATGGTACAACAGAGTACAGGTGCCGTAGATTCTTCTGGTGTCGGTGGACAAATAAACGGAGAAGCTACTGCTGCTGGCATAAGTATGTCTCTTGGTGCCATCATTAAGCGACATAAGCGCACCTTGATTAACTTCCAAGAGTCTTTCTTGATACCTTTCGTATCTAAGGCTGCTTGGCGTTATATGCAGTACGAGCCTGAGCTCTACCCTGTCTCTGACTACAACTTCAACGCTACTTCTACCTTAGGTATTGTGGCACGAGAGTATGAGGTCAGTCAATTGGTGCAGTTGCTGCAGACAATGGGCAAGGATACTCCTTATTACCCTATCATGCTTAAGTCTATCGTAGATAATATGAATGTTTCCAATAGAGAAGAGTTAATCGGATTGATTGATAAGGCTGCTGAACCTTCCCCAGAGGCTACACAGGCACAAGAAGAGACTAGACAAGCTGAGTTAGCGTTCCAAGCCTCACAAACCTCTGCACTAGAAGCACAGGCTGCTGAATCTGAAGCACGAGCACAGAAGTTAATGATCGAAGCTCAGGCTATACCAGCGGAAATGGAGATTGATCGTATTAAAGCTATCACAACTAACCTAAAAGACGGTGAGAGCGATGATAAAGAGTTTGAACGTAGACTCAAAGTAGCGGATCGGATGCTTAAAGAGAAGCAGATGGACATGAACTTTCAAATGAAACAAGGAGCACAACCTAATGGTATCCCAACGCGACCTGAACCTAATAGTGGAGCAGATCAACAGCAGTTACAACAGGCTTTTGCAGCAGATAACAGTGCTAGAGGCGCAGGTGGCAGCATTAGAGTCTCCTAGCACAGTTTCTAGTAAAAGTAAAGATAAACCTTGACATTCTTGTGAAATTATGGTATAATAGTGTACTAAATCAAAGATACTTTAGAAAAGGATAATATCTTAATGACAGACACTGAACTTGAGCTCTACTTTAGACAGATGAAGGAACTCTTTCGCACAGAAGGATGGAAAGCACTGATTGAAGACCTAAGCTCAAATATACCACGTATTGACTCAGTAGAAAGTACCAAAGATGACAAAGACCTTTACTTCCGTAAGGGCCAACTGAACATCCTAGGTACTATACTGAACTTAGAAGAAACAACAAGGGTAGGCCAAGAGGAGTCTCAGCGTACTGAAGATCCTATAGAGGCAAACTACTCCGATGTTTAAATTCTTCGATTACAAGTGTGCCTTAGGGCATGTTAATGAACATATGGTTAAAGGCTCACCAGACTCACAGAAATGTAAGACTTGTGATGCTATTGCAACCAGACAACTTTCCTCTCCTCGTTCTTTACTTGATCCATTCTCTGGCGACTTCGCTGGTGCCACTATAAAGTGGGCTAAGGATCATGAGCGTGGTAGAGCAAAAGCAGAGAAAGCCAACCCTGATTACTAGGAGCTTTCATTTCTAATCTTTCTCCATAATACTAAGGTACGGAGTTTAATATGGCAGCAGTTATCCTCGAAAATGAGGAATTGAACAATGAGCGTTTTGATAGCTTAGACGACATGTCTGTAGGTACAACGGTACAGGAACCTTCGCAAGAGGCAAGCCCTGAGTCTAATGAACCAGCAGCAGTCCCAGATAAGTACAACGGTAAATCACTTGAAGACGTAGTTAGGATGCACCAAGAAGCTGAGAAGCTATTAGGTCGTCAGAGCTCAGAAGTAGGTGACTTACGTAATGTAGTCGATAGTTACATCAACACACAACTCAAGTCACAGGAGCCCGAACAGGCAACCCATGACGCAGATGAAGATATAGATTTCTATTCTGATCCCGAAAAGGCTATCAGTCGAGCAATTGAGAATCATCCTTCAGTAAAGGCAGCAGAAGAGTCAACGAGAGCTTATAAAAAGCAAACCTCTATGGCATTACTTCAAAAGGAACATCCAGACATCCCACAGATCGTAAATGATCCTAAGTTTGCTGAGTGGATCCAAGCTTCCCAGATTAGGACTCGAATGTTTGTACAGGCAGACCAACACTTTGATACTGAATCGGCACACGAACTCTTCTCCTTATGGAAAGATCGTAGTGGTGCTATCAATCAAACGCTTCAGGCTGAGAAAGAAGGAAGACAGAAAGCTGTCAAGGAAGGATCTAATGGATACACTCGCGGTAACCCAGATTCTAGTTCTTCCAAAAAGATCTATAGACGAGCTGATATTATTAAACTTATGAAAACCGACCCAGAACGCTACTTAGCACTCTCAGACGATATCCAACAGGCATACGCAGAGAAACGGGTCAAATAACCTTAACATAGAGAGAAATTAAAAATGGCTACTTCAGTATATCCCGCTACAGGCGGCATGGTAGATAACACTTCAGCAGCAAGTTTCATTCCAGAGATTTGGTCTGACGAAGTAATTGCAGCGTATGAGAAATCACTTGTACTTGCTCCTTTAACTAAGAAAATTGCAATGCAAGGTAAGAAAGGCGATACTATTCATATCCCTAAGCCTACCCGTGGCGTTGCTTCTGCTAAGGCAGAGAACACAGCAGTAACTATCCAGAACGCTACAGAGTCAGAAGTACTAGTTACTATTGACCAGCATTTTGAATACTCACGTATGATCGAAGATATCACTAACGTACAAGCTTTAGCTTCCCTACGTCAGTTCTATACTGGTGATGCAGGCTACGCATTAGGCAAGCAAGTAGACAGCGATCTATTCGGCCTAGGTAAGAAGTTTGGTGATGGTAATGGTTCTAGCTGGCACACAAGTGCTGCTTTCTACAATGACGCTGCTAATGGCACCTCAGCTTACACTGCTGACACTGTTGTACCTGCTGACGTATTTGCTGATAGCTTCCTACGTGACATGGTTCAGAAGCTTGATGATGCAGACGCCCCAATGGACGGACGCTTCTTAGTGATTCCACCTTCAATGCGTAATGCAATCATGGGTGTTGATCGTTATGTTTCTAGTGACTTCGTTAATGGCCAAGGTGTTGTTAATGGTAAGATCGGTGAGTTGTACGGTATCGACATCTATGTGTCTACTAACTGTCCTACTTTGGAAACTGCTGCCGAGAACGCTGCTACTGCTGGTGGTGCTATTCGTGGTGCTTTGTTGGGTCACAAAGACACTATGGTCTTGGCTGAGCAACAGGGTGTACGCTCTCAAACACAGTACAAGCAAGAGTTCTTAGGAACTTTGTACACTGCTGACCGTTTGTATGGTACTCAGGTATTGCGTCCAGAGACTGGCTTCATCATGGCAGTCAACGGTTAATCTAAACTAACCACTAATGGGAGTCTCTTGTAACTAAACTTGAGACTCCTTTTTTTTTACACTTTATTCCTAACTAATAGTGGTAACATAATGGCTATATTCCGTGGAACAGGCGGCTCAGGGGATTCTACCCAAGATGCCACGCTTAACGAAGTAACACAACAGGCTCTCAATGCCTCAAATTCAGCTATTGCAGCAGCTACATCAGCAACTAACGCTGGTTCCTCAGCATCTGCAGCAGCTACCTCAGCAACTAACGCAAGCACAAGTGAGACAAATGCAGCATCATCCGCAACAGCAGCAGCATCATCAGAATCTAACGCCTTATCAAGTGCGTCTACTGCTAGTACAAAAGCTGGGGAATCCTCTACAAGTGCATCCAGTGCCTCTACATCAGCGTCTACAGCAACGACTAAAGCGTCTGAAGCTTCGTCTAGTGCCTCAGCAGCCGCGGCAGACTTAGTTGCAACCAATCAAGATACAATAGACACAGCAGCAGATCTAGTAGCTACCAACGCTGACGTAGTGCTCACAGCAGCAGACGTAGTTAGTGCAGAAGCAGACAAGGTACAGACAGGACTAGATCGTGCTGCAGTAGCGGCTGACTTAGTAGCTACAAACCAAGACACCATAGACACAGCAGCAGACGTAACAAGCTCAGGTACTAATGCGACCAATGCAGCCAACAGCGCAGCAGCAGCAGCCACAGCTTTAGATAACTTCGATGATAGATACTTAGGCGCTAAGTCATCAGCTCCGAGTGTAGACAACGACGGTGCAGCTCTAGTCGAAGGTGCTATGTACTTTGACTCATCAAGCAATGGTATGAAGGTATACGATGGTGCTGATTGGATAGCAGCAAGTGCAGCAGGTACAGCGTCAATGCTTACCTATCGCTACATAGCTACCAACGCACAGACTACCTTCTCAGGCTCTGATGCTAACTCAGCTACATTGTCATACACAGTATCAAACATCATAGTACTCCTTAACGGTATTGCTCTAGACTCTAGTGACTTCACAGCTACATCAGGTACTTCGGTAGTCCTAGGTACTGGAGCTACTACTGGTGATGAGTTTGTTGTTGTAGCATTCAAAAGTTTTACAGTAGCGGATCACTATACTAAGACTGCTGCTGATGCTAGGTTTGAGCCTATAGACTCAGCGTATACCAAGGCTGAAGCTGATGCGAACCTTGCAGCACTTGTGGACTCATCTCCTGCAGCACTAGATACTCTTAATGAGTTAGCGGCTGCTCTTGGTGACGATGCTAACTTCTCTACTACGGTTAATAATAGTATTGCTCTTAAGGCACCTGTAGCGTCACCTAATTTTACAGGAGGCATAGACGTCACTGGTACTGTAACGGCTGATGGGCTTGCTGTCAGAGATGACTCAACGACAGGCAAGTATACGTTCCAATCATCAGATCAACGATTAACCCTTGGAACATATTGGGAGAGTGGTGTAGGTCAAAATGCCTATATAAACTCTTCAAGTAATACAGAAACTGTTGCGCAAAGTTTACTATTAAAAACAGGCAATGTTACCCGACAAACCCTAGCACCCAACGGAGACATATCATTCTACGAAGACACAGGCACTACGCCAAAGTTCTTCTGGGATGCTTCGGCTGAATCTCTGGGTATTGGTACTAGCTCACCAACATCTAAGCTCGAAGTCAATGGTGGTGCTGACAACTCAACTGTATTCAGTGGGCGCTCGGATGGTGGTAATGGCAATAATACTCGCTTTAATATCAAGGCCTACTCAGATGGTGGGGGTGCAGGATACGGTGGTGGAATAAAGATACAGACTAGGAGTGCAACAAATGTATTCTCCGACGCAGTAGCCATAGACTCATCTGGCAACGTGCTTGTTGGTACTACCTTGAGTGATGTAGGTTGGTGGTATAACCGTAAAGGGGTTGTGGCTAAAGAATCTGGCCAATTACATGCCGCTGCATATAGCATCCCTGCTGCTGTATTTAATAGAAATACAGACGATGGCGATATTGTAGAATTCCGTAAAGCTGGCTCTAAGGTGGGTAGTATTCAGTCTAGGGCTGGATTAGTTACCACAATCATCTTAGACCCACGAGCAAGTGGCGTAGGTTTAACAGGTACAGGTAACGCCGTTAGGCCAACAGATAATGTTGGCGCAACGAATGACGGTGTAATGGATCTAGGATCTGTTTCAGGAAAATTCAAAGACGCATTCCTAAGTGGCGGCATACACCTCGGCGGGGCTGGTGCTGCTAATAAGTTGGATGATTATGAGACTGGAAGTTTTACGGCTACGCTAGTTGGGCCAAACGCCACCACCACAGGCTACTATACTAAGGTAGGTGACGTTGTCGCTTTTTCTCTTGAGTTTGTGGCTGCCTCTACATCGGGAAACACTGGTCATGTCACTATTGCAGGGCTGCCTTTTAACACTATAGGTAATCCAAGACCAACCTATGTAGTCCACACGTATGCTATTGGCTTGAACGGGGGGACGTACCCAATTGCTATGTCAGAAAGCAGTGGTACTAACATAACTTTATATGGGGGTAAGGATAACGCTGGTTGGTCAACAATTTACTACAACGGAAACACAATCTATCTAGCGGTATCAGGTACATATCGCACAACCTAATTATCTAGCGTGGATTCGCTAGTGGAGAAGTAACATGGCACTAACAAAAGAAGTAATCGTAGACAAGATCGAAGTCTTAGAAAACGGCACAGTACAAGTACGCACAGCGACTAGAGTACTGGAGGATGGCATTGCGTTGTCCTCATCATTCCATAGACACGTATGCGCACCAGACCACGTATGCGTAGATGAAGACCCAAAGGTCACAGCGATATGCTCAGTGATACACACACCTGCTGTAGTGGCAGCTTATGCAGCGGCTCAGGCAGCAGCGTTAGCAGCTATGGAGGAATAACCAATGTCCAAAGCAAGAAATATAGCAGACCTGCTGAACTCCAGTGGTGACGTTAAACTAGCAGCACTTGACAATGCCCCAGCACCTACTAAGGCTACAGTGGATGCTTTGGGCATAGCAGCTACTAGTGTCACTGGTAGTCAAGCGAGTGCTATCACAGCTAACACAGCTAAGATAACCTATCCATCCGCTGACAGCTCTAAGCTCAGTGGTGTAGAGGCAGGTGCTACAGCAGACCAGACTAAAGCAGACATTGACGCATTAGGCCTAAACGCAGCTCAACTAGACGCTATCGCAGCTACCAAGTCAGTAACAGCAGTAGACGTATTCGTATACGACACTTCTAAGGACTCAGATGGTGGAGCATGGCGTAAGCGTACACAAGGCACATCTTGGTACAACGAAGCTTTGAATACAGCGACTCGTGGTTCTCGTAAAGAGTTCCCAGCGGTTGCGGTGATTGTTGCAGAGACAGCTAAGGTTACTATCTACGATGGTGATGACCCTAGTATGCCTATGTGGATGGTGTTTAATGCGACATCTACCTCTGGGTGGCTATATATATATACCCTTAATAGGGTAGCAGCCCTTAACGGTAAGCTGATTACGGCGCAGTCAAGTAACAGTTGTGAAATAGACTTCATTACGGACGATAACCTTTTTAGGCAGAATGGCTCAAGTGGGCATTATAATGGCACGATTAGTCAACGTAACGCAGGGTTGAGTTACACTAATAGTAGCCATACTCAAGATATAGTTAACGGAACAGTCAACGACATAGCAATGACAGTGCTACCCAACGCTCCTATAGACTCCGCAACTGGCCTACCGATTCCAACGATTGCAGTGGCTACCAATGGTGGCGTGAGTGTGATTAAGGATGATGGGAGTGTGGTTGATATAGTTCATGCGACACAAACCATCAGTGCTAATGTAAGGTTCAGTGACAGTAATAAAGTAGTATACACGGTAGCTTCTACACTTGGGGCGCAACACTATGTACACACTAAACCAATACCTAGTGCTGACATAGCGGATGACGTTGGTTATGTTAAGGGCGCATCCACTGCATTTTATAATGATACGGCCACCAGTGCCGACTTGTATATTGCCCCTAAATCTACAGCAATAAAAGATGTGGTAGAAGGGGCGGTAGGTACAGCACTTAACTTAGCCCTCCTCAAAGAAAACCTAACAACCCCATCCAAAGGCTCAGTAGCCTACATCACCTCAGACTACAACACAGGCTACATGGTCGGTGACATCAAACTCGCAGCATTGAGTGATACTGATGATACTGATGTGGTGGGTAGTGAGTTGGTCACTAATGGTACTTTTGCTAGTGATGTTAGTGGTTGGACAGCATACAACTCAGTAGTGACATACAGTGGAGGTACTATAAAAGTAGACGACTCTGCTAACGTGGGTGGTAATAGCTCTGCACAGCAGGTTATTTCAGGACTTGTAGTAGGGCAGTCTTATATACTTTCAGGTGAAATAATATCAACTAATGGCCATGCAAGGATAGTGGGCTGGCAAGTGGGGGAGGCTACCGATTCAACGAATAACGCTAGTGTGATACTAGTGCCCAGTGTGTCCGTCAGTTTCACGGGGGGCGTTGAGTTTGTACCTACAGGGACATCTATCACTATAGGCCTTGTGTCTGATGGTGATGGCATAGCCTACTTCGACAACATCTCAGTACGCCTAGCAGACTCCGACCGCTCAGTGAACGCCAACGGCCTAGCTGTCCACGGAACAATCACCAAGACTGCCGTAGCAACTGGCGCTGATCTTGTGGGTTACTCAGGATTCTCTACGAGTAACTTTCTGGTACAGCCTTACATCAGTGACCTAGACTTCGGAACTGGTGATTTTAGTATTATGGGTTGGATAAAGGTGGGATCGAATGTGTCAACCTACGCATCTATTCTTAGCAGGGTTCTATCTACAAACACAGCAACAAATGCGTGGAGCTTACGGATTGATAGTAGTGCTAACAACTACTATTTTTATACTAATAATACATCGGTCTTTACTAGTCCTTTAACACGCTCAACTTGGCAGTTTCTTACTGTAGCCCGAAGGTCTGGCGTTGTTTATTTCTATGTTAACGGTATCTTACGTACTACTGGCCCTATGGCAAATTCTATTACAAATGTTGGCGCAAGTGTAGTGGTCGGGTACGAGGCATCTCACCACCTTGGCAACTCCAGTGCAGCCCTCTTCCGTATCTCAGCAACAGCACCATCAGCCCAGCAGATCAAAGACATCTACGAAGCTGAACGCCCACTCTTCCAAGAGAACGCACAAGCAACTCTCTACGGCACATCCGATGCTGTCACCGCTCTGGCTCATGATGATACAACCAACTTACTACACGTAGGTACATCATCTGGTCGCTCAGTATTCCAAGGGCTACAGCGAGTAGACAACACCACATCAGCCGTTGGTTCAGCCATCTCAGCTTCCAATAACCTAGTAGTCGAGGATTAACCATGACAGTAAACATAAGCAAACCCTCGATCAACATCAGGGAGAAGTTATCAGAATTGGACAAGCCCAGCGGTATAGCTGGTGAAGCTGTACTAAGGGCTGACAGTGTTCAGGAGATTCGTGATCAAATTGGTGCTGGTCGTAAGAACCTTATTATTAACGGTGGTATGCAGGTTAGCCAGAGAGGTGGTTCAAGTACATTCGGCCAAAGCGACAAAGGCTATAAGACAGTCGATAGGTTTTCCGTCTATGAACAAGGAACTC
>Ga0307994_1001697_pt1 | contig 12950 bp, 9 predicted proteins | sample EllFjometagen261_FD_203171 | JGI IMG/M metagenome (GOLD analysis project Ga0307994, IMG submission 203171) | Marine microbial communities from Ellis Fjord, Antarctic Ocean - #261 | ecosystem: Environmental > Aquatic > Marine > Unclassified | place: Southern Ocean | collected 2014-11-02 | reverse complement strand
TGTGGTCGCCGGTGCCGAGCACGACGCCACACACCTGCACTGCTGCGTCAAAGACCTGGTCTCGAGCCAGCCACAAGCCCCGCAACGAGGCCCGCTCGCTGACATGACGACGGACGGGATCCCCGTGGCGCGCCGCTAGCACCGAGACCGGCTGCACCATCGCCAGCACTCCGTCGCTGTCAAGTGCGTCGAGCCCGGCGGCAAGGAAGAGCCAAGCATCGTCGGTGTAGGTACCAACCAGCTCTCCCCACTTCTCACGAAGCGCAGATCGCCGCCGGGCCGTATGGCTTGACGATGAGCGCAGCTGATTCAGGAAGGGCGGATTGCCAACCACCCGAGAGGCTCGCGGCAACACTTCCAGAAGACCATCGCCTTGACCAATGTTCGGCAACGCCCGAACCGCGACGCCATTGTCCAAGCCCCAAAGCATGAGCGCTGCCTCGGCTACAGCAACCGCCCCAGGGTCGATGTCGACCCCAAACAACTGGCCCAAAACGGCGGCCGGTGGCGCGCCTGCAGCCACCAGCTGATCGGCTACAGCAATCAGGAAGGCCGCACCACCAACCGCCGGGTCGAGAACAGTGTTGCCAGCGACTGGAGGCGGCATCATCGCAACCAAGTTCCGAGCAACGGCTTCGGGCGTGAGATGCGCCCCCGTCTTTCGACGAGTCTTCGGCGCAAGAAGGAGTTCATAGGCCCGCCCAAGAGCGAACGGCGAGACCAACGGTTTATCGGCTCTGTCGCGAGGTCCGACGGTCGTCCGGTTCTCGAACAGCCGCAGATCTGATCCGACAAGGCTGACCCCGCGCTGCTGAGCGGCAGCCTCAGCAAGAGTCGCTACCGCATCAAGTGCTCTGGTGGTAGGTGAACCGGGCATCACACCGACCGTTAGCTTCCCGGTTGGCCCGAAAGGCTCCGTCTACTCCGTTGGTTCCCAGCCACCGAGGTCTTTCAACCGCTCGTCGTTCGAGAACATCTCGACGACCGGCTGCTCAAGACCCAAACGCTTCTGCAGCCGCTTGACCTCGAGCTCTTCGTTCCAAAGCGACAAGGTGACAGCCACGCCGGTGTTACCCGCACGGGCCGTACGGCCAGAACGATGCAGATACGCCTTGTGGTCAGCGGCAGGTTGATAGTGAATCACCATGTCGATGTCATCGACATGGATGCCACGGGCAGCAACATCGGTAGCGACCAATACTTGGAGTTCGCCGTTCGAGAAGTCTTCGAGGGCTCGTTCGCGGCTCTTCTGCCGCAGATCGCCATGGATCGCTCCAGCGGCAACACCCAAGTCGTTTACGGAACCAACGAGACGGTCAGCACCATGTTTGGTGCGACTAAACACCAAGGTGCGGTTTGAAGCGGCAGCGATTGCGGCAACGACCTTGGGGCGATCCATCTCGTGGACCAGCAGGAACCGGTGCTCCATGGAGTCAACAGTGGTGGTCGGAGATTCGACCTCGAACCGGGCAGGATCGCTCTGATAACGAGAGATCAAGCGGTCGACCACACCGTCAAGCGTGGCCGAGAACAGGAGTGTCTGGTGATCACCCGGGATATGACGCAATAGCCACTCGACCTGGGGCAGGAAGCCCATGTCGGCCATGCGGTCGGCCTCGTCGACGATGACATGTTCGACATCGTCAAGCGAGACTTCCTTGCGCTCGATCAGGTCGATCAGCCGGCCTGGTGTGGCGACGACGAAGTCGACACCCTGGCTCAGACGCTTGATCTGCTTCTCGATGTCAGCGCCACCGTAGATCGCGCAGATGTTGCGGTCGAGGCCGTTGGCGACCGGTTCGAGTTCGTCGTGCACCTGAATGGCGAGTTCGCGAGTCGGCACGAGCGCTAGGGCCAAGGGCTTCCTCTCGTCAGCAATACCGAGTTGATGGAGTACCGGAAGACCAAAGGCGAGCGTCTTGCCCGAGCCAGTCTTGGCCTTGCCACAGACGTCGCGCCCTGTGATGGCGTCGGGGATCGACAGCTCCTGGATCGGGAACGGCTCGGTAATGCCCCGATCCGCAAGCGCCTTAACGATTGGTTCAGCCAGCCCAAGGTCAGCGAAAGTTACAGACATTGGCAGCGATGGTACAGCGTGACTGCTTGCCTTCGGTTACGGCGGCGAATCGACAGGCCGAAGTGCCCGTTGAGAACACGGCCTCGTGCAGCCCAACGTGACCCCTTGCGCTATCACCAACACGCGCCTTAGAGGTCGCTCTCGCAGGAGACATCGATTGGTTTCAAGTCTCCTACGTTTCCGCTCCGGTCCGATGCAGTTCGTGGCCGCAGCGCCACGGGCTAAAGATCTTGACGCTCTGTTTCGGCACTTACCATTAGCCCTGTTCGTCCGCCCGTTGGCTCATGACGACGCGCCCATTTCGAACCGGAACACCCTCGGCCTTGAGCTTCTCGATCTGGCGCACTTCGCCCCCAGGTACAAGCCGACCGTTGGCGGCAACGACACGCCACCACGGCACGTCGCTTCCGTGTCGTCGTAAGGCGGATCCGACAGCACGAGCAGCGCCGGGCTTTCCAACTTCGGCAGCAATCTCTCCGTACGTAACGATCTCACCGGGTTTCAGCGACCCGATCGTGTCCAGCACGTCGGCCTCGAACTCGGTGAATTCTGTATCAGCCATGACGCGAAGTCTGACAGATCAGACTGTGCAGCTCACGATTGAACCAATGCCACGATCTCGATCGGCTCGGGGAACCCGTTGACCGATACTGGGCCGATCGCAATGGCTTCGGTATTCACCATGATCGCAGACACGAAGTCCTTGGGCGCAAGCAGCTGACCCGGCTCGGCCAGATCAGCCAGACGCGACGCTAGGTTCACGATCGACCCGATGTAGTCGTCGCCCTCGAACAAGATCACCGGGCCCGTTGCGACCCCAGCCCGAAGTGGTAGCGGCGAGTCACTCTCGGTGAAAATTTTTCGCATCTCGGTCATGGTCTCAGCCAGGTCTTCAGCTTCGACTCCGATCAGCATGGCACCATCACCTAGCCATTTTGCGATGCGCACACCGTGTCGGGCACAGACCTCGCGAGTCACATCGCGAAAGAACTTAAGCGCCCCAACAGCCGCCTCGTCCCCGTTGTCCTGGGTGAAGCGGGTAAAGCCCGACAGATCCACGAACCCAATGGTGCGGGTCACTCGGTTCTCGTATGGGTTACCGGTGATGAACGTCACCCTGAGAGGTTACCGCTATTCCTCTTCGTCAGATAACGCAAATTTGCGTGAGGTCGACCCGCCCGACGAACTGCCGTCTTCGGCGTTTTCGTCGTCGCCCCGGCCACCAACCGTTACACCGACACGAACGAAGCTGCGACTCAACATGGCGAGAGAAACGACCAACACAATGCCCATCGTCCACAGGTTCACTCGAACCCCGAAGATCTCGGTGGCTCTATCGATACGAAGCGCCTCGATCCACAGTCGACCAATGGCATACCCGGCGGCGTAAACCCAGACCAGACGGCCTGGCTTGAGTACACGTCGACGATCGAACCAGATCAAGAACCCAACGAGGGCCAGATTCCATAGCGATTCGTACAAGAACGTTGGGTGGAACGTCTCGACGGTCGATGTCAGAGCGTGTCCTTCAACGTCAAAGGTCGATGGCACATCGATTTCGAGCGCCCACGGTACGTCGGTTGCCCGACCATAGAGCTCTTGGTTCCACCAGTTTCCCCATCGCCCAATCGCTTGGCCCAGTGGCACGCCAACGATAAGAGCATCGAAGACCTTTGACTGTGTCAGGTTGCGGCGGCGTATGAACAACATCGCGCCGGCAACACCGAAGAGAATGCCGCCAGGAATTCCGAGGCCACCCTCCCAGATCTTGTGCCACTCTGAGATCGGCACCCAATCCGTGATCAGGTGGTAGATCCTGGCCCCGACGATGCCTGCCGGCATTATCCACATCAATATTTCGACAGGTGTGTCAGGGTGAAGACCCCGTTCGACCGAGCGCGGCCGCGCAATCATCGTCGCAGCGATAACGCCAAGCCCGATCATGAGCCCATAAAGCGTGAAGCTAAGCGGGCCGATATCGATTGTGTTGAAAGATGGGCTCGGGATAGACCCGATCCACGATGGGCTAAGCGATGATGTCAACAATGGTGCCGACTGGGACCGACTCTGCAATGAAGCTCACGACTGCGTTCGGGATGCGGACACAGCCTGACGATACGTACTGACCCATCAGCTCTGGCTGGTTGGTGCCGTGGAGCGCAAGCTTTGGCATGCCGCCTCCGCCGAAGGTGCCGAGAGCCTCGCTGAAGGCAGCAATACTCAGGACCCAGTCGCCATAGGCGGGGCTCAGGCTTGGACCTGGAATCTTCTCGTCGATGTAGGAGCGTACGATGGGAGTTGGGCGGCTCTCGCGGCCACTTACGGCAATCTGATCGACGAGTAACTCTTCGCCCTTGTAGACGTTAACCGTGTTCTCGGATAGGTCGATCGTGATGTGGTAGTTGTGCGTTTCCGGGCTGAAGAACGCGGTCTGGACCCATGCGGTCGCGCCGTTGGGACGAATCGGCACCTGCACCTTTGCCCAAGCACCGCTGGAGTCGTACTCGTCGACCAGCAGGGCAAGGCGGTTGCCGAACACCGTCTCGGCGTACAAGGGGTACTCGAGTTCGTTGCCGTCGATTGCATTCTTGTCAAAGAGCGTGATGTTGTTGCCGTTTGGCCCGTCGAAGACAGGGACGATCTGAACGTCGTCGTTCACGTGAAGCACAGTGACTTCCCACGGGTCTTCCTCCTCACCGCCATCACCGACGTCTGGCCCCTCGTCACCGGTGCTAGCAAAGGCTTCATCGTCGCTTGATGGCCCTGTGATTGGCGCCGTCGTTGGAATCTCCCCAACCACGGTCGGTGCGTCTGTAGCCGCATCCGGATCGCCACTGGCGCCGTCGTCTGCGCTACCACCGCATGCTGCGGCGATGAACATGAATAACGTCGCTACAGCAAGTGTCTTCGCTGTCGGTCGTCGAATCCGCATGTGTTGGTCTGCCTTTGACTACTGAGCGCGTATGCGCTGCTGCCCGAGAAAAGTATCTACCTTGAGACCGAAGACTGACGTAAAGCAGCCGCTTTTCGAGTGTGACTCTGGTCCCACGTCAGTGTCAATGCCATCACACGACGGGCGATAACGTGCGGATATGGGGCAATTAGTCGATCTTGGTACGACCTATGTATGGCTGAACGATGAACATCGTCCTGGCGCCACGAACAGTGGTGTTGTCGTTGATGACGATGGCATCACGGTGATCGATGCCCAGCTCACGCCGGCTCGCGGAGCCAAGCTCTTCGCCGCAATCGACGCTCTGGGACTGCCAGTTCGACGCTTAGCGTTCACCAGCTCACACATGCCCTTCGTCGGTGGTTCAGCGGCATTTTTGCTGCCAGCGGTGTACGGAACAGCACAGGTGAGCGCCCATATGGATCAAGAACCCAATATTGCCGGTTGCTGCGCGTTGTACCCTGACGACGCTCATGAGCTTCACACCCTGGCGGATCAACCGTGTCGGCGTGTTACACACACCGTTAGCGAAGCCGCCTGGTTGACGCCATCGATCGTGGCCGCTCCGCTTACAGGTGAACTTGACGAGAATCTGATCGTGCAGGTACCCGAGTCCCAGATTGTTTTTGCTGGCGCCTTGTGCTCATTCGGCGTCACCCCAATGGCCGGGCTCGGCAATCCTGCGAGATGGGCCGACTCACTCGACACGCTATTGGGGTGGGGCGAGATCTTTGTTCCCGGCCACGGCCCGATCGGCGGAAACGAAGAAGTTCTGGCACAGCAGGCATATCTGCGGGCATGTGTGGACGCCAAAGGTGACCCTTCTGCGTTGGGCGATGGCCCCTGGCGCGGCTGGTCCGGGCAGGAGTACCACGCCATCAACATCGAACGGGCAGCACTCCTTGCACAAGGCAACAACGAGCCGCCAGCCTCATTGCTGTGCCTCCTCGGCGTCAATTAGTTGGCCAGCCTGCCCTCGCTAAGCACAGATATCTGAGCCGTAAACATGACGCCGACCGAACAATGAGTGATTGCCCTGGTATCCCTGTGCCAGATGTCCAGTCAGCAGAGCTAGCTCGTGAGCCAGGCGGCTTGCCAGGGAGCCAGGGATAGCTGGCGTTCAACGGACTCGCCGGTGACCAGGTCGTGCACACCGAAGGCCTCGGGCACCGACACCATGACTGATTCCTCGGACACATTATGCAGCGCCAAGATCACCTGTGCTTCGCCAGATCGTTCGATGGCGACAACTCGGTCGTCCAGAACATGCATCGTCTGTGCCGCATCAGGAGCGAACGCCGGCTGCGCTCGCCTCAGCTGAATGAGTGCCGCAACCAGATGGAACACGTCGGCTCGCCATCCAGATGTAAGCCGCTCATTTGCTTGTTCGACCGTGACCTTGCCCCGGTTGATATCGCGATTGTGGCCTGACCCGACCGCAGCTTGGATCTCACCGGGCGAGACCAACATCGAGTGGACATAGAACGCCGGGATCCCTTGCACCACCAGCATGAGGGCGTGGGCCAGCACGAACCGTTGGGCCATGGCCCCGTCGGCACCCGCCAGAAGGTCAGCCAGGCTGACATTGAGCTCATAGGGCCGCGGGCCACCCGCAGCGCTGTACGCCGAGAATGATCCGCCCACCTCGGTCGCAGCGTCGATCATTGGCTGCAACTCCGCCGCCGAGATCAGGTCTTCGATCGGTCGCAACCCGAGACCATCGTGGCTCGCGATGAAGTTCAGGAAGGTACATCCGCCGGGAGCAGGGTCGAGTCGACCGAGCCAATTCGTCAGGGTGTCGGCCTGACCCGTCATCAGCGACCAAACAATGAGAGGTGCCAGCGTGAAGTTGTACACAACGTGCGCCTCATCGCCGTCTCCGAAGTACGACGTGTTGTCTCCGTGGGGCACATTGGTTTCGGTGATCAACAGCGCTGTTGGATCCCGCAACTCGACGAGCGTGCGCATGAGTTTCACGATCTGATGTGTCTCGGGCAAGTGGATGCACCGTGTGCCGATCTGCTTCCACAAGTACGCGATTGCGTCCAGCCGGACCCGAGTCGCACCCTGAGATAGGTAGAAGCCCAGAATCGAACAGAACTCCACAAGAACGTCGGGATTCGAGAAGTCAAAGTCAATCTGATCATGGCTAAAGGTCGCCCACACATGACGAGTCCCGGCAGCAGTCTCGACCTCTCTCAACAGCGGGTGGGTCCGTGGCCTGGTCACCATCGATAGGTCCGCTTGGGGGTCCGCCGTCATGTAGTAGCAACGACCCGGCGCTTCGTCGTTCAGGAACTGAACGAACCATTCGCTTTGTGCAGATCCGTGATTACAGACCAGATCGACCATCAGTCCACCATCACCGACAACCTCGGCCAGATCCGACCAGTCGCCGAGCTCGTTGGCGATCGAGCGGTAATCGACAACGGCGAAGCCGCCGTCGCTGCTGGACGGAAACATTGGCAGCACATGCACGGTGCTGAATACTTGAGCAAAATGGTCGTCCCAAACAGAGCGCAACGACTGCAGATGTGGCTGCGACTCGTCAGTGAACGTGTCGCCGTAGGTAATCAGTATGACCTCGTCGCTACCAGGCAGGCGATGAGGCTGTGCCGTTTGGCCGTCACCAACCATGTCGACAGCTTGCAGGATTCGTGTAGCTAGGTTATCGAGAGCTCGTTCATCGAGATCGACATAGACCCGATCGATGTGGTGACGGACCTGAGCCCGTGCGCCGTTTGTTTTCATACGTCGTCAAGATCCTCGGGATCTTCGATATCAGCAACTTCAACCGATGCAGTCCCAGTAGCGGTCGCCCCTGGGGCAAGGTTATCGACGTCGACCTCGACGCTGTACCGAGATGCGTAGGTCGAGATAAAACCTTGGAATGTCGCAGAAACCGGCAGCGCCAGCAACGCACCGACAGGGCCCAGGATTGCCGTTCCAGCAATGACGGAACCAAACGCAACTGCGGGGTGCACTTCCATCGTCTGGGCGGTGACCCTTGGCCCGATCAGATAGTTCTCGACCTGCTGCCAAACAACCATGAACAGCACCACCCAGACAGCGCTGATCGGCCGGTCAGCCAATGCGATCAACACCGGAAATACGGCAGCTACGTAGGTACCGATGACCGGAACGAACTGACTGACGAGGCCGACCCAAATTGCTAGGACGATTGCGAACCTCACGTCCAACAGCTCGAAAGCAAGCCAGTGCACGATAAACGCGATGATCACCAGGATGAGCCGGGACACGATGTAACCCCCGGTCTTGGCGGTGCCGATATCCCAGATCTCAAGCACCGTCTTCTGTTGGCGCGGCGGTAACAGCGAGCAAATCGTGCGACGAAACTTAGGGCCCTCGGCCACCAGGTAGAACGTGAACAACGCGATCGTGAAGATGTCGAACAACGCAAAAACGATTGCGCCGCCGAAGTCCACGAGCCCACCAGCAAAATCAGTAGCACGTCCGCGGAACTCGCCCGATTCAGACACGGTCCGCTGAAGCTCATTCAGGTCGATCGACTCATCGACATTGTCCTGCAGCCAGGTTTCCAACGAGGTGACTCGTTCGGGCGCCTCGTTCACCAGGTCAGTGATCTGCTCGGCAACGACCTGACCCATTGCAATGCCGAAGCTTGTGATGCCAGCGACGATGAACAAGAAGACCAACCCCGTACCGAGCCCTCGGCGCACGCCTCGGCGCTCGAACGAGTTGACAGCCGGTTCGATCGCAAACGATAGGAAGATCGAAATAAAGACGATGAGTAGCAACGAGCTCAGCCGTCGCGCCAACCACCAAACAGTGACAAGCCCAACCACGGCAAAAATGAGCCGGAAGATAGCGCCGTTGACCCAGCCTGGAGTCGTGTTGCGGGCCGCGAACCATCCTCTTTCTGCCTGGTTGTTTGGGATATCGGGAAGTGCCTGGTTCACGTCGCTCCGGTTAGCGAAAGGGGCTAGCTGCAGCCGCTTGTGCTGCCGCAACTTTGGCACGCATAACAGCTTCCCGCACGCACCATGATCGTGCCGCAGTCCATACACAACGGAGCATCGCTGTTGCTTAGACCTAGGTCCAGGTGTGTCAACAGCGGAACCGACGCCGGTTCGGGGATCAGATCAAGGCCTGGCGACGACATGGTTGTTGCCTCGACGACCCCAGGAAGCGTCGGCTGGGTGCGCTCATCGACCGTGAAGATGTTCAGAGCTGACCGTTCTTCGGGGCTCAAGTAGTCGACAGCCAGACGGCGGAATAGGTAGTCGATCAGGCTGCTCGCTATCCGGAGCTCTGGATCATCGGTCATACCCGCTGGTTCGAATCGCATACCAACAAAGGCTTGCACGAACGCGCTCAACGGCACGCCGTATTGCAAGCCATGGCTCAACGAGATGGCAAAGCCATCCATGATCCCGGCCAAGGTCGAGCCTTGCTTGGAAACTCGCACAAAGATTTCGCCGGGACGGCCATCGTCATACTCGCCGACAGTCACGAAGCCCTTGCAGTCAGCCACGCGGAACTCGAACGTGCGGGATCGACGCGATCGCGGTAGTCGACGCCGCTCGGGAACCTGCTGAACAGGTGCCGTCGTTTCGACAACTTCGCCCTTTGACACAGATTTTCCTGCCGACAGAGGTTGGGCGACCTTGCAGTTATCGCGATACACCGCAACTGCCTTGACTCCCGTGCGCCAGGCATCGATCAGCAGCGATTCGATGTCGTCGGCCGAAGCTGTCTCGGGCAGGTTCACAGTCTTTGAGATCCCACCAGAAAGGAAAGGTTGGGCTGCCGCCATCATCGAGACATGGCCCGAAGCGCTGATCGGGTTCTCACCGACCGAGCACGCGAACACGTCGAGATGCTCGGGGCTCAGATCGGGGGCTCCTTCGATACTTCCCGTGGATTCCAGGTGCTCAACAATTGCTTCGATGCGCGACGGCGCATAACCCAAGCGGCGCAGCGCCCGTGGCACAGTCCGGTTAACCATTGCGAGGAAACCGCCGCCGACCAACTGCTTGTGCTTGACCAGGGCAAAGTCAGGTTCGATACCAGTGGTGTCGCAGTCCATCATGAAACTGATCGTGCCCGTCGGGGCGAGCACCGTGGTCTGGGCGTTACGCACGCCGCTCTGCTCGGCCAACTCGCAGGCCTCGGTCCACGACTCGGCAAGTGCGTTGGCCATCTCGTCGTCGATGGTGGAGCGATCAAGGGCTGCGGCTGCGTCGCTGTGCATGCCGAGAACGCGGAGCATGGCGTCGCGGTCGTCGGCGTATCCGGCATAGGGGCCCATCCTGCGGGCGATACGAGCTGAGGTGCGGTACGCCTCGCCGCACATGAGAGCCGTAATCGCTCCTGCTGTGCTGCGACCCTCGTCGCTGTCATAGGCCTTGCCGGTCGCCATCAGCAGCGCGCCCAGGTTGGTGTACCCCAGGCCTAGTTGGCGATAACGCCGAGTGTTCTCGCCGATCTTTTCGGTCGGATACGACGAGTGCCCGACCAGAATTTCTTGCGCCGTGATCATGATTTGAGAGGCAGCACGGAAGCCTTCGACATCAAACTGATCGTCGTCACCCAAGAAGCTCAGCAAGTTCAGGCTGGCCAGGTTGCAGGCGCTGTTGTCTATGTGCAGATATTCGCTGCAGGGGTTACTGGCGTTTATTGGTCCCGCCGTTGGCGAGGTGTGCCAATTGTTGATCGTAGTTTCGAACTGCACACCAGGATCGGCGCATTGCCATGCCGCTTCTGCCATGTCGGAGAAGATCTCACGAGCAGGGCGACTCTCAATGACAGACCCGTCGGTGCGAGCAATCAGGTCCCATGGGGCATCGTCGACAACGGCCCGCATGAATGCGTCGGACAAACGGACAGAGTTATTCGCGTTCTGATACTGCAGCGAGTGGATGTCTTCACCATCGAGTGACATATCAAAGCCAGCCGCCGCCAACGCATGCGCCTTTTTCTCCTCTTTGGCCTTGCACCAGATGAACTCGCTTATGTCGGGGTGGTCGACATCGAGCACAACCATCTTTGCGGCGCGGCGCGTCTTGCCGCCACTTTTTATGGTGCCAGCCGATGCATCTGCACCGCGCATAAAGCTCACGGGGCCGCTGGGATGGCCCCCACCGTTCATCTTCTCTTTCGATGATCGGATACGACTGAGATTCACGCCCGAACCACTGCCACCTTTGAAGATGCGTCCTTCTTCGACATACCAGTTCAGAATCGAGTCCATGTCGTCGTCGACCGACAGGATGAAACAGGCCGACGACTGCTGTGGCACATCGGCAACGCCGATGTTGAACCACACCGGCGAGTTGAAGGCGGCGCGCTGGTTTAGCAGCAGCCAGGTGAGCTCAGCGCGGAACGTGGCAGCTTCGACGAGGTCGGCGAAGTAACCATCGACTTCGCCCCAATCGGCAATCGTCGTGACGACGCGATCGATGACTTGTCGCAGTGACCATTCGCGGCCCTCGGTGCCCTGCTGACCGCGGAAGTACTTCTGCGCCACGATCTTGCCGGCCGTCTCAGACCAATTGACAGGAAACTCGACTTCTTCCTGGGCGAACACCGTCGAACCATCGAGCGCGTTCGTGATCTTGATCGACCGGCGTTCCCACTCCAGTTCATCATCAGGGTGCACACCTTCGATGGTGAACCATCGCCGCAAACCAATGCGTGTCTGTTCTGGAGCAAGGGACATGAGATTAAGTCTGCCAGTCGGTCGAACGGGTGCGCTATCGCCTTGGAAAGCGACCAAAGAAGGCGGGGTGCATCGCAAGCCTCTACGAAGTTCAGGTCACAGGCGATGGATCGGGCCCCCGCCTGAAGGTTTGCTCTCGACCCACCACGGTCTCAGAACTTGCCACAGTCCGAACTTCGAGGTGCTGCGATGCACCCACGGCTAGGAATCTTAGAGATTCCAACCTGTGGATAGCTAGGAGGATTTGCTGTGGATTTCGCGTGGCTTTTCCACAGGCTCGCTGTTTTGCCGAGCTCCGCAAGCGCCGCCCGTAGTGCGTGCGTCTGAACTCGACACAGCCAACACGGCCCCGAAGCTCCTCCGTCGCCTCTATTCCTGCCCGATCTCCCGGGTCCTCCATGTCCGGGGTCATTCGTATCAGACACAGACGATGTGGCCAATGGCTACCTCGGTAGCTTGTTGGGGCGCATGAGCATCGCTGATCGGCTCTACGCTCGTCATGTGGCCAGGTCAGTGATCATTGTTGGAGCTGGGCCCGCGGGTACCGCGGCGGCGATCGAACTCGCACGGGCTGGCGCCGACGTGACCGTCATAGACAAGGCTCTCTTTCCTCGCGACAAATGCTGCGGCGACGGCCTGACATCAGGCGCACTGCGCCATTTGGACCATTTGGGTCTTGATCCAGCGGACGTACCGACGTGGCAGCCAGTCACTGATGTCTGGATCACGCGGCCTTCGGGCGACTCCATGTTGTTGCCGCTGCCTCGAGGGCCGGGCCAATTCGCGGCAACCGCCGCACGCCAGGACCTGGATATGGCGCTCGTAAACCTGGCAGTCAAGGAAGGCGCCCACATCCGCCAAGGTGTGGCGCTTGAGTCCGTGGCGCTGTTCGACGACCGTGTGCAGGTGGAGACATCTGAGGGAACCATCACTGCAGATTGGCTGATCGCTGCAGATGGCATGTGGTCCCCTACGCGCAAGGCTCTCGGCCTGAACCAGGGCAGCTATCGGGGCGAATGGCACGCCTTTCGTCAGTACTTCAGCAACGTCTCGACTCGTGCAGCCAAAGACCTCTTCGTGTGGTTCGAGCCCGATATCCTTCCCGGCTATGTCTGGTGCTTTCCGCTACCTGACAATCGCGCCAACATCGGCTTCGGTGTCGTGCGAGGCGGCGGACACAAGACCAAGGAGATGGGCGACCTATGGCGCGACCTTCT
>Ga0307994_1001696_pt1 | contig 12950 bp, 12 predicted proteins | sample EllFjometagen261_FD_203171 | JGI IMG/M metagenome (GOLD analysis project Ga0307994, IMG submission 203171) | Marine microbial communities from Ellis Fjord, Antarctic Ocean - #261 | ecosystem: Environmental > Aquatic > Marine > Unclassified | place: Southern Ocean | collected 2014-11-02 | reverse complement strand
TTGCTCCTGAACGATGAGCGAGAGCGCAAGCTGGGTATGCTCGAGGATCGTGACAGCCCGCTCGGCGTTGAGCGACAGTCCCGCCTTCAGGAGAGGAATGCCCACTTCAAGGGCAATGCGGATGGCTTCAGACCGCGATACACCGCGGCTTGCCGCAAGTTGATCGACGATGTCGATCATCCTTGGGCTGAGCGTTACACCGACGCTCTGGAACTGTTTCTTTTCCACTACCACACCTTTTCAGGCGTGGTTCGTCTATCGCAGGTGCCAGTATATAGCGCTGCATCGCGCTTGCCAAGAGTCTCGGCGATGCAGCCCGGTGCAGCGCTATGGCATTGGTTTTTCGATGCTTTATTGTAGCCGTGAGCATCCTGCAGCCGACTGCATCGCCCGAATTCTGAGAAAAATTTCAGCTAACCAATTGTGAAATATGCAGAACTTCGCTGCATCAGCCTACCGCGCAGCGGTGTACGGTGTGCAAAAATCAGGAACTTGTGCCCTGTGCCAGGTCCAGCGCCGTAGGAGGATCATTGGCCCAGTTGGTTGTCCAGTGGGAGTTTGGTGGCGAGCCTGACTCGCGAACTGACCACAGACGTTATGTCAGCCGACAGCGGGCGCTGTAGGACGACTTTGGCACCTGTCGTGGCCATGGCGATGGCTCATTCAGGCCATGCTCCGCGACGAAGTGACGCGAGAGCATCAAGCAAAAAAATGCCTCGAACAGACCCTGCGATTGGTGCATCTTCGCATGGTCTTTCAAGGCTTGGAGGAATGCGCAATGGTGTCGAAACTTGAACGCGAACGGTCTGCCCTGGCAGCAGCGGAAAAGGAGCTGGAAGAGCGCCGGCAGAAGCTTGCAGAGCTTGAGCGTGAGGAAGCAGAACGAGAGCTGAATCGCCTGATCAAGAAGGTTGGTCAGGATACGGCGATTGCCCTTCTGGAGCTGGCCGTCAAAGTGAAGCCAAAGGTGGCAATTTCTGCCCTCGAGAAGCTTGGCGGGTAAGGTCTAATTTTTGTCGAGTTGGGCGGCGATGACCACCGCCCTGTCTCGTCAAAACTCATCGGCCATTTTGCCGGTCGCGGTGTAGACGATCTGGTCGATCAGGTGCATCGGCAGCTCGCCATAGTCTCCTTCCTCGATGAGGATGTACCCGTCCCGGGTCTCGACGACATGGACGTCGAAGAATGTGTGGTATGAGCGCCGCTCAGCTTCGAGCGTTTTTTCATCAAGGGCGATGATGTTGGGGTTGATCTGACGAAGCACTGAAACGTCGTCTTCGTAGCTTTCCGTTGTGTAGCACATGACCTTGCCTCCTGGCGCTTGGCGGCTCGTCCGCCATGCCATGAAACAGCGCCCCGTCAGTGTGCTGGTCACCGGAGCGAAGCGGAGGCCTGACCGCTAATTTTTCGATGGTGCGGAAGCCGGCGCAGCACGGCTTCTCGGTCGGGAAATTAGTGGTTGACCAGTATGCTGGCGGGGTGCTCATGGCGATGGTGGTGGACGTGCCTGCGGCAGGAGGCATGCGTTCCCAGCGACTTCGCGAAAGCTATGTCCTGGCGCGTGGCTGTTCGGCATTGGCGTAACCCCAGCGGTATGAAAAAAGGGCGCTGCGGCAATGTGCCGGGCACCCTTTTCCACCTCGATCCTGCAGGAGGCTGGTTGCAGATCGAGCCTTAAACATGGCGAGGAGTTCAGCCGATTCGTGGCTGCTCGCGGACTGCTGGCCGGATAGTCATAAGGTCCATTCGAGCAGCGGATGTTGCTCTCCACAATCGGTGGCGGCGATAAACGCGAGGCTTTCGAAGAGCGGAGTGATTCCTGCCTTGACGAAAACCGCGTAAGTCCGGTGATCCTCGAGCGCTGTCCCAAGCTTCTGCAGGGACAATTGGCCAGATTCATTTGCATGGCGGCCAAGAGAGGTGAGCACCTTGGCCGCAAGGTCGCTGCTCATTGTGATGTCACCTACCAAAGCTATATGTTCACTCACGCGCATCGTGATCGGCGCATCGCATTGCTGGTGCTCGATCCGCAGCATCCGCCCAAGAAACTGCGCTTCCTCGACGATCGCGATCATCTCCGCACGATGGTCGAAGCATGATGCGAACGCGGCGATGGCAAGCGCGTTGGCATTGATCTCGAAGTTCAGTGGCGCGGCCAGGAACTCGCCTGGATCTGCATCGATTGTACTGTTGGCGGTGTGCAGTCTGCGCATCAGCGCTGCGAGCTCTGGCGGGAGGATCTGAGCCGGTTTCGAATGGATCCTTGTCTCGATATCCTTGACGCGGAATGTGACGAGCATCTTTGCCTCCTGTCGCTGCTCGTCCCTTCCATCCCCCTTTCCTTTCTCACTCCCCGAGCTTGTGGCTGATTGCCGGCAGATGATTCTGCTTCACCCCAAGGATGGCCGGTCGACCCATTGTTCGGGTGTAGCAGTTAGCGCGGCACCGATGCCCGCAAGATGCAAAGCATCGAGCATGGGCAAGGCGCGCCGAGCCAAGGTACAAGCTCGGCTGATAAACTCAGGGATCGCGATGCTCGCGTCAGCGGGCGAAGGGGGTTCGATGCCCCCAGAGCCCGCCCTTTACGCAAAAGAAGAGCGGAAGGCCCCGGCATAAGCCGGAGCCTTCCGAGGAGCGCTCACCCAAGGTTGCGCGACCGTACCTGGGCCTGATCACTGATGCGGCGGATGTGCAGTGGCACGCCTGCCTGACGGAGGCGCTGTGCAAGGTTCGACTGGATGCCCGATCCTTCCCCGATGATCGCTTCGACCGGGTTCAGTTTGACGATGCTCTCGTTCCGCAGGAACGGAGCGCGGTTGCCGTGGCGCTGGTCGGGAACGAACAGGATTGTATTGACCCCGTTCTGCTGCGCCCATGCACCCGCCATGGCGTCGACGCCCTTGCGCATGCCGGTCGTGCCCAGGACCATGTTCGGGATCCGGGACTTGATGTCGTCGAGGATAGCCCAGATCATCGCGAAATCGTGCCAATCCTTCTGGCCACCTGACACGATCACCAGCGGGCCATCGGGCTGGAATTGCGCCCTGCGATCCTTGGCGCGTGCTGCGAGGAAATCGCGTGCCTGCACCTGGCTTGCGGTAACCCCGTTCTTGCTGACCTGCGATCCCCTTGCAGCCGTGAAGGGGCGACCGGTTTCGACGCGGTAGACGTCCGCTGCATGATCACGCATCGCCTCGAGCGCTTCCCGACACCCTTGCAGTGTCTGGCAGAGCTGTTGTGTTTCCTCGAGTTCTACAGCGTAGATTTCCGAAGGGTCGAAGTGGCGTGCCATTTCGCCGAGCTTCTTTGCGGCATCGTCTTCGCGACCTTCAGCCAGGCGTGCGGTCATGTGGAAGGAGTTGACCATGCCCCAGGCGAGCTGCTGCGCGAATTCCTCCATGCGCGTGTCCTTGAGGACATCGAAGATCGTTCCGATTGCCATCTCCACGGCGCGGCGCGCCATGTCGGGGTCCGGCATCTCTGCAGCGATTGGAGCCTCGATGATGCTGAGCTTGGCCAGATCGCTATGTTCAAGAAACGCCCCGTCGTAGGATTCCGTGATCCCTTCACGTGCATCGGCGAGATTGATCCGTGCCTGAGCCAGATCTGCGAACGAATTGAAAACAGTCATAAAAGCCTCCGATTTTCGAAATCGTCCCCACATTGGGAACAGCCAAAAACCCATCGGGCCGGACGAACCGTGTCAGGGACGGCGAGCTCGCCTCGCCGCCGCCCTGGCGGGCGTGGGGGAACCGATTTTCTGCGTGGTGGCTGGCGCGCAGCGACACTGCCTCCCCGCTGAAAATTGGGGGGACCGCGATCCTTGACCAAGGGGCGGCCGCCGATAGGTTTCGGCAGGTGTTCCTGTGTGTGTGGAAGAGACGTTCCCGCCCACGAGCAGGTGAGACGAAGGCAGGGCCGGTCAGGCGCTTCAGCGCCACGCCGGGCCGCCCCTTCGGCCCTGCGAAGGGGTTACAGCGGGAACACTCCCAATCTTGTGAGGCAGTTCGGCGCGGCTCGTCGGCAGAGGGAGGGCAGCCAGGGACGATGCGGCAACTCAACCTGTTGCTGTCGCCCAGCTAAGCGCTATGTTTTGACGATGGCAGTGTGGCAATTCGTCATCGATCTCATTCCTGCGTCTGCGGCGCGCGTCGCAGGGGTTGCCGCAGTGCGGATGAGCCGCGCGCAACTCGATGAGACCGTTCTTGGTTTTTCGTCGGCCGATGCGGAAGTGCTGTTCTTGAAACTTGGCAGGCTCCTTCCAGAGAAACCGTCTTGGTCTGACGGCCTGCGGATTTGGGGCGACGAGAAAGCGGACGACATTCAGGTCAGCATCGACGGGCAGGCGATTGAGGGGATCCAGTTCCGCCTCAATGTAGCGGACCTGTCTTTGCCATTGGTCGGCGGGATCTGCGACTTCGCGCGCCATTTCGATAGCGTCCTTGCGACGCCGGAGGGCGCCATCATTCAGCCGAGCCGTGAGGCTGTCATGAGAACAATCATGCAATCACAGGCAGCGCAGTACGTGCGAGACCCACAGCGCTTTCTCGATGAAGCCATCCGTCTGGATCGGGAGGGCCGATAAGGACATCTGGCATCCTCGGCCCTTCGTTCGCCGCAGATTAGGTCAGCGCTTGAACCGGACTGGCAGCTTCGATCACTTTTCCGCCGAAACAGGAAAGTCGCAAACCGACCCCGAACCGGTCATTCCAGATTGATTTTTGGTGAGTTGCCTTGGACCACGAAACGACCTGGGACGGCAGCGGGATCATCAGATAATCCCGTCGCCCCTCATCGTTGGGCAAGAGCGCTGCCGAGTGCGGCAAGCCGCCTGGTGGTTTTCCGAGCCTGTGGTTTGCCAAGCGCGGCTTTAGCGGCTTCGTATGATGCTTTGGCGGCGCTTATGTCGCCTTGAGCCAACGCCGCTTCGGTTATCGCAAGATCGATCATTCCCCCGATTTCCGGTTGACCAGTCAGATCGGCCACTTTCTGCCTGTCCACCCCTGCCAGCAATACCCTTGCCTTCGCAGGATCGCCTACAGCGATCAGACATTCGGCCGCGAAGTAACGGATAGTATGGGTTAGCGGGTAATCCTCGCCAAAGGACTGGCGCACACTGCCAAGTGCCTGTGATGCGAGGTCGGCGCCCTTGCGGTGTTCATCTGTCTGGCAAAGGGCAGATGCATAGTCGGTTTGCCCTACCAGGGCCTGATGCGACTGCGGTCCAGCCAGTGCCGAGGCACCATCCCACACCCGGCGGGCTTCGATTGCCGCATCATCATAGCGGCCAAGGGCAGAAAAGCTCTCGAAACGGGTCGAGCGAAGGGCGAGGGTAAAGCGGTGATCGGAGCCGAGGCGCCGCGTCATCGCCGCCAGCAAGGGCTGGCTTTCGGAAATCACGGCGTCATGCTTTCCCAGCATCGACAGCGCGTTGAGGTGGTGCTGGCGCGTGACTAGAGTGTCAGGGTGATCGGCTCCGCGCAGGCGCTCTGAATCGGCCATGACCTTGCGGGCCATGGGTTCGGCAGCTTCGGGCCGGCCGAGCCGCATCAGAACCAGTACCAAGGATGATCGGGCTTTGAGCAGCTGGGTGGGCGATGCCGCATCGGGATCGGCAGTCCCGATGGCAACGGCCCGGCGAAACGCGGCTTCTGCAAGGGGGAGGTCGGCCATGTAGCCATAGGCGCCTTCCGACTGCGCGAGCGCGAAGCCGGCCTTGCCCCGGTCTGCCCGCGCACCGAGGCGCTTGCGTTCCGCAGCCAGATCGCGTCCCGCCTGTTCGAGACGTTCGGGCTGCCCGGAAACGCTGTTCATGTGGGCCAGCGCCAGACGGCCGATCGCGGCATCGTCGCTGTCAGCCGCGCCCGCCTGCCGGAACAGCGCGTCGCTCCGGGCAAATTCTGTCCGCGCCGTGTCGAAATCGGCGCGACCATGGAAAGCCCGCGCCAGAGCCAGATGCAGCCGCGCCGCTGTGCCGGGCTGTCCTAGGTAGCGCTGATCGATATTGGCACTGGCCCGCTTCATGGCCTCTGCTACCGTTTCGTCGACCGCGTTGGCGTGGGCCGGATCGGCGCTGGCCAGCACATCTTCGGCGATGAAGCTGTAGCTCGTATCGGCGAGCCGCCCTGCGGCAACGGCCTGATTGCGCTGCATCCAGGCGTAGACGCCAAAGGCGCTGCTGGCGATCAGACCGGCGACCAGACTGCCAACGGCAAACCGCACCCACGGACGCCGTTGCAGGCGCCGCGTCTCGGCCTCTTGCTGCGCCTGCTGCGCGGCTGCCTGCCGAGCGGCGGCGGCGGCCTCTTCGTGCCGTTCGGCAAGCCGTTCGATCCGGACGGCAAGATCGTCGGCGCTGGCGAGGCGCCGTGCCGGATCGCCAGCGGCCGCCTGCCGGATATCATCGATCAGCAAGGGATCGGCGACATCGCCCTCCCAGCCCGGCGCAAGAGCCTTTGTGAAATCACCGACGATAAGCTGATACAGGATCAAGCCTAGCGCAAAGATATCGCTCTTTGCGGTCGGCACGGCATCACCAACCAGTTCGGGTGCGCGGTAAGCAAGCGTTCCCGATCGCATTTCGTCCGTTGCGGCTTCGGGATCGAGCTGTCCGGGATGGGTAATGTTGAAATCATGCAGCACCGCATCGTCGAGCAGGCGTCCGCTCCCGAAATCGGCAAGCCGGACGGTGGCGCCGCGCTCGTCGTCGGCAATCAGCACATTGGCAGGCTTCAGATCCTTGTGCAGCACGCCGAGCTGATGCACGCTGGCAAGCGCACGGGCGATCTTCGCGGCGACCGCAAGACGCCTGTCGAGCGCGATTGCATCAAGCCCTCCGGCAGCCTTGGCCCAGGCAAGCAGATCATCCCCGCCATAGGCATATTCCAAAAAGAAGGGCGCCGCTTCGAAGTTCCATTCGAGCAGGGCCGGAAGCGGCGCCTTGCCGCCCATCCCGGCAAAAACTACGCGGGACAGGACAGCCTCGCGTTTCAGTGCCCGCAGCCGGTCGGGCGCATCGGCAAACTTGAAGACACGCGCCTCGCCAGTTTTTTCGTGGGTGGCAAGCCACACGTCCTGCGCACCGCTATCGCCCAGCGCGCGCGCCAACTGCCATTGCCGACGCCCTGGCACCTGGTCGCTGGGCTTGAAGGTGAAGCGCGGTGCCAGCGGAGATACGACACTTTCGATCCTCACCGGGCCGATCAGTCGGTAGCCGACGCGCGGCACTGTTTCGATGATGTTGTCCGCTCGCTCGCCCAGCGCCTTGCGCAATTTGGAGATCGCCGTCGGCAGCGACCCCTCGACCACCGTGACGCCGGGCCAGACCGCGTCGAGAATTTCATCCTTGGCCACGACTTCGCCAGCGCGAAGCAGCAGTTCGTGCATCACCTCGAGCGGTTTGCCTTCGAGGGCGACAGCGACGCCATCGACGCGCAAGGACCAGCTGGCCTCGTCGAACTCTGCGCCGGCAAAATGCCAGAGACGTCGACGGCGACGCGACCCGCTGCTGGACGCCATAACTGATTTCTCCCCTTATCCGGCTTTAGAAATTCTTGAGAAGCCCATCAAGACTTTTGGGCCTGTGCCGATCAGCATTTGAGTCGACCTTTATTGCGAGAGACAATGGCATGGCGAAAGAAGCGCAGTTTTCCGTGACTGAAACCGACGAAGGCGTCGTTTTCGATGTCGTCCCTGCGAAAATGCCCGCGTCGTTCGGCTGCATGATGCTGTTTCTGTACATGATCGCGGCTATTGGCGGGCTGGTTGCATTCGGCGGCCTGATTGCCGGGGGAGAGGGAACGGGCGCTTTGGTCGGCGGGCTGTTCGTGGCGGCTGTGCCGACAGCAGGTATCCTGTGGTTCAAGAAGATGAATGCGCGCTATGAGCGTGTGCCTGTGCAGATGGTGGTCAACAGCGGCGGTATCACGATCGGTACACGTTCTTACCGGGCGGCGGATGTTCGCGAACTGATCGTCGGGCTGCCGTTCGATGATGGCGGCGCAGAAATGACGCAATACCACACCGGCGTCGCCAGCACCGCTGGGGCAGCCACGGGCATGGAAATCCGCAACCGTTCCTACGCGCTGATGGCGCGGCTCAAATCGACCAGCGCCAAAGAGGTGCTGGCATTCGGCCTGACCTACAACGTTGCCTGCGCCTTGCTGTCCGATGTCAGGGCAGCGCTCGCCGGGAAATATTGAGCCCGAGGAGGAGCCCGGAAGATGTTTATCGTCGCCCAATCCCATCGCAGGAACAACCGGGCAGCAGGACTTCTGCTGGCAGCCTTCGCGGTGGTTCTCCCGGCCTGTGACAACGCAGCCCAACCAGAAGCCGGCAGCGAGACCCAAACTCCGGCACCCGAGGCGGCATCAAAGTCGAAGGGCGAACTTGCGGCCCCTGCTGGTCTCCCGCCCGAGGCACTGGCCGCGTGGGAGCAATATGCGAACTCGGAATGTCGCGAGATGGGGGATACCTTCAAAGCCGTGCGCTTCACCGACGAGAAGCGCTATTTTGTGTCCGAGGCGACCGTCTACCGGCTGCTCAAGGCTCACGATCTGATCACCAGCCCGGCCTATGTCGTCATTAAGGCAGCAGACGCGTTCCACACCCAGACAACCCGACCCAACGAGATGTGGCAAACGGATTTTACCTACTTCAAGATCATCGGATGGGGCTGGATGTATCTGTCGACCGTGCTCGATGACTTCTCGCGCTATATCATCGCCTGGAGGCTGTGTTCCACGATGTGCGCCAGCGACGTCACCGACACGCTGGACCTCGCTCTGGCCGCTTCGGGCTGTGACAGCGCCAAGGTGCTGCACAAGCCTCGGCTGCTCAGCGATAACGGCCCCAGCTACATCGCCGGGGAACTGGCGGATTACATCGAGGCCAACAGAATGAGCCACGTGCGCGGTGCGCCCTTCCATCCGCAGACCCAGGGCAAGATCGAGCGCTGGCACCAGACGCTCAAGAACCGCGTGCTGCTGGAAAACTACTTCTTGCCCGGTGATCTCGAACGGCAGATCGAGGCGTTCGTCGAACACTACAACCACCGCCGCTATCACGAGAGCCTCGACAACGTGACGCCCGCCGACGCCTACTTCGGCAGGGCGGCCGCCATCATAAAACAACGTGAAAGGATCAAGCGACAGACCATCGAATACCGGCGCTTGCAGCATCGCAAGCTCGCCGCCTAAATAGGAACCCCGGACGAGGCCCGCACTCCGCTATCCGACGCCACGATCTGCGCCAAATGTTCTGACGACGGACACCCCTACCGATGGGAATGAAGCCGACAGCAGAGCTGAAAGCGCCCCGGCAGCCGCGGACACAGATTATCAGCAGCGACTTCGAAATATGGCGGAGGGTCAGCGAGAGGCAATCTTCCTCCGAGCGCTCAAGGACGCTGGGATACCTTGCCAGTGGGTGGACGCGTCGAACTATTTGGGTACGAGCTTAGGAAACGCAAGCTGGATCGCAAGTTGCGACGACCGCAGCCAGTGGCTCATCACGGTCGGCGCCAATGGTGTCGCACAGATCATGAGTCTCAGTAACGCGAAGCGCACTCTTCAGAAGGGAGGATTCCGGCCCTGATCTCGCATCAATGATGCTATGGGCGTCAGGCACTACGGGTGCGGTTCTTTCGGAACAAGCCGCAAACGCCCTAGCCCGTCACTTTAGTATAGCACAGCGTCAAATTCGCGCGAACGGATGAGCGAGCGTCGCTACCCCCCGCCCTCTCAAGTGATGCCTGTCAGGCTGAACAAGACCATGCGGGGTGGCGCGATCTCGGCTCGCATGACGGCCTTGACGTCGAGCTTTAGGATAGGCCATCCCGCGCAATGGGCTGGCTTTCGCCCGGCGCACCCGGCGCGTGGACCAACGTCTTGTCGGAGTAAAAAACTGCTCGGCCTTTGACCGCTCTTCCGCTCTTGGAAACGCATGTGCTGGCGGCCTAGCGATTACAGGCAGCTCTTCAATCTGGTCGATATCGCGAGGCAGCTCAAGCCCAAGCGGCACGCTAGATGGAAGGTCTCGCCGCTGGCCCTGGAAGTCTTGTAGCCTATTGACCGGATCTTCGAGATCGAATGGCAAATCAAAGGCAAGACGGTTAGTGAGTGCCTCGCGATGCAGCGGGAAGGTGGCCTTCGGGACACGATTAAAGTCAGGCCGCCCTCGCCGAGGTCTCTTAAACGTGGTCGCGACCAATCGGGCCGCCGCGCAGTTAAAGCGCATTTTGCCAGAGCAATAAGGGCCACTGCTAGAACAAAGACACAGCTCGTCAAGAGCGTTTTATCAGCGAATTGATTTTCAAAGTGTGGAAGCCTCGGCCTCGGGCGCTTTCTCCTGTGAACCCAGCTCACGAAGAGTTATCGAGCCGTTGCTTAAATGTTTGACGAAACCGCATATGCCGGTATGAGCCGTTGCTCAGCAAATTTTGAGGGAGTTGACATGAAAGCCGCGCTCGCCGTTTCCTTGCTCATAATCGTCGTCTCCTCGTGATGTCGAGATGCGGGAAACGATAACGACCAACGACTTCAAACTCCCCAGGCGCAGGTGAAGCCTACCTCAACGATACGTAAGGCTCCAAATGTGGCGACGATAGATGTCACTGTTCGTGCACTGCCACCCCACGGGCGCGCGATTACAGACGGGGATGGTCGGGCTTTGTACGCCTTCTCGTTAGATCAGGCCAATCAAAGCAACTGCTCCAAACGATGCGCTGAGCAATTCCCGCCTAAACTTAAAACCGGTATCGTAAATCCCGGTCCCCGAATATCTTCGGACCGCCTGAATAGCACGGTCCGTCAGGATGGATCGCGCCAGATTACCTTCTTTGGCCGACCCCTATATTACTTTGTGGCAGATAAAGCGAAGACCCGGTCCTTCGGTCAGGGTGTTCAAAGCTTCGGCGGAACTTGGCACTTGGTGCGACCCGACGGGTCTTTGGTTCAGGGCAGTCCGCAGCTTTAGGCAGAATCACCATGTGTGCCCGGACCAAAAGTGGCGGGCAGGCGTTTAGCGCAAAACAAATGTCGCGCTCTCTCATGTGGGCTCCTGCCCGTTCCAGCTGTTAGAGGAAAGTCGCTGATCGCCGGTCCTCTCTTTTAAGCGTAAGTTTCCCAGGCAGTAAGAGGCGGGATCATTGCCCGTTCGACGCGTCCGTCTCTAATTCGCGGGATAAGGCGGACTGAAGCTTGGCCTCCTGCTCCGGCGACAGTGACGAACGCAGGATGCGGGCCTGAAAGCCGCCGAGCTCCGCCAGCACCTTTTCGGGCTGCACCTTTCTGATCAAGAGGAATAACGCGCTGCTGTCCGGTGTCAGCGTGCTGCCGATGTCGCGAATGAAGTCGTCATTGATACCGTAGTCGATCAGGCTGCCGGACAGCGCGCCCGTTCCTGCGCCAACCGCTCCCCCGATCGCCATGCCCGCCAAGGGGTTCAGAAAAAGGAGGCCGATGAGGGTGCCCCACAGGGCTCCCGAAATCGTCCCGTAACTCGCGCCACTGCCCATCATGCTGATCGATTGCTTGATGTTGACTTTGCCGTCAGGATCCCGGATTACCACCACCGCATCTTCGAGGTCGATCAGGTACTCACGCCGAAGCCGACCGAGCTGGGTCAGGATACGGTCGGCGTCATCGGGCTTGTCGAAACCAACGACTATCAGATCGGACATGCTGTTTTCCTCTCATCAATTTGAGTTAGTGAACTCCGCGCGCAGGATGGCGGGACTTAATGTGCGATAAAGATTGCGCCTCGGAAGTTCGCGAGCAGCGAACTGGTTACGCCTCCGAAAAAGGTTTGACGGAGCCGACTGCGCGTAAACCCCCCCATGACCAGCAGATCAGCCGAAACGCCGAGCGCAGCCTCGTGGAGCGCTTGCCCAACCGAGTTCTCGACGTGCGGCACTGCGCAGGTCTGCGCTGCGATGCCGTGGCGCGACAGGTAAGCAGCGAGCCTGGGACCTAGCGTCAGATCGGTTCGCGACGTCGCCGCGGTCAGGATCGAGACCTTTTCGGCCTTTACCAGAAATGGGAGTGCGGCCGTGACGGCGCGGGCACCCTCTGTGCTCCCGCTCCACGCGATTGCGGCGGAGGTTGGGAACGTCGATGCAATTCTTCCGCTGGTGAGGAGCAGTGGCCTGCCGGAATCCTCAAGAACATCCTTCACGAGCGCCCGTGTCACAAAGAGGCCGTCTTCGAAAGCTCCACGATCAAAGACCACTAGGTCGTTGGTGGCCGCGTGTCGGGTAACAATAGCGGTTTCGTCGCCATCCTCGATGACCAGCTCCATGGACGGGTTCGTGTCGCTCCCGGTCACCGCGCCCAGGTGAACACCGCGACGCGCCGCTATGTCCGCGGCCATCTTGGTTGCCATCCGCTTCATCGACTGGACTTGCGCCTCCATGTTCGCAATCACGGACGCCACGTTGACGGTAGGAACGCCGTGCATAATCGGCACGAAGGGCCTGGGCGCACTCAACAGCGCGGTGACATGCGAGCCAAATTTGCCGGCCAGGTCGAGTGCCGAATCGAGCACTGCCTCGTCGGATTGATAGCCTTGGATTGGAGCAAGAATCGTTCGCATGGTCGTTCTCCTGTACGTGGTTACTCTAAAATGTCAAACGGCGTTCAAACGGGACCCCCGATCGGCGTCGAAGAAGGACCCCCTTGCGGATATGATAGGGGTTTGTCGAGGTGAGCCTTGCGCTGCGTGCGGCGGAGGGCGGGCGTAGCCCGCCCGGAGGCGCACGCAGCGCAAGATAGATTTTTGAAGGCGGCGAAGGTGGCGGTCAGCTGCGGTTTTTGAAGCGCCAGCTATCGTTCTTTAACAGCGCCTCTCGTCAAGAGGGCATCGAGTTCCGGGCATCAGCCGTCGCAAAATCGTCGCCGGGCGCGTCGTTCTTTCCGAGGTCGGTATGCCGCCTCACCATGGGCTCCGTCGGT
>Ga0307994_1001690_pt1 | contig 12968 bp, 4 predicted proteins | sample EllFjometagen261_FD_203171 | JGI IMG/M metagenome (GOLD analysis project Ga0307994, IMG submission 203171) | Marine microbial communities from Ellis Fjord, Antarctic Ocean - #261 | ecosystem: Environmental > Aquatic > Marine > Unclassified | place: Southern Ocean | collected 2014-11-02 | reverse complement strand
CTTTATCTTTCGAAGAAGCTACCAACGGTTGGACAAGTTTTTACAGCTTTAAACCAAGCGCCGGGTTTAGCTCTAGAGGTAACTACTTCACTACAAATGACGCTACTGTTTGGATGCACTACGCTAGTAATGTTTCAAGAAACAATTTCTATGGGGTTGATAATAAATCAACTTTAAAATTCGTATTCAATCCAGATCCTACTAGAACTAAAACTTTCAAAACTATAAACTACGAAGGTAGTAATGGCTGGGAGGTTATATCTTTAGTTTCTGACGAAACAGGTTTAGAACAATCAGGAGGTAGTTGGATCAATAATATTGATACTTCTTCAAGAATATGGAGTTATGACGAAGGAGCTTATGTAGAGTCTAACGTTCAGTATAGAGCTGGTTTCGATAGAAAGCAAAACAAATACACCGCAGCGATTAAAAATAATACACCAAATCCTATAAACGGTGAGGTATTATGGGGAACTAAAATGTCTGGTATCAAAGCATACTATGCTACGGTTACAATGCAAACAGATACTCCTACAGATCCAGGTGGATTAAAAGAATTATTTGCTGTATCATCAATTTATTCTTAAATAAAATCAAATGGAATTAAGTATTAGAAAATTAACTGAAAAAGACTGGGATACTCTAGTTAGTATGTGGAAGATGTGGCCTGATTGGGCTAAAGCGATACCAACTAAAGAGTTATTACCAGAGAATGGAACAGGTGGTTATATCGTAGAGAAAGATGGTATACCTATTGTTGCTAGTTTTTTATATACAACTAATTCTAAAGTAGGTTGGGTGGAATGGACGGTATCTAATAAAGATTATAGAGAAAACGACAGAAAGGAAGCGTTAGAGCTTCTTATAAATGGAATAGAGCATGTTGCTAAAAATAGCGGGTGTGAAATAATACTAAGTATAGGTAGAAATAAAGGATTAATAGATACTCATAAAAATCTAGGGTATACTGTTGATGAAAACCCTTCCTATGAAATATCAAAAAACATAAAATAATATGGCAGTAGCAGCAGCAATAGGAGCAGCGGTATCAATAGGTGGTGGTTTAATAGCTAGTAGCAAAGCCGCTTCAGCAGCTAGAGGAGCAAGAAATGATAAACGTTCAGCACAAGCAAAAATGGAATCAATAAAAAACTCTAGACAAGCTATAGTAAACCCATACGCTGGAACCAAGAGTCTAGCTGGCATGGCTAGTGACTTGAGTAGTATGGTAAACAATCCTTTTGCTCAGTTAGGTGTAGCTACACAAGCTGCAGAAATACAAATGGAACAAAGTGATATTGCTTTAGCAAACACCTTAGATACATTAAGAGCTACAGGTGCTAGTGCTGGTGGTGCAACTGCTTTAGCTCAAGCAGCATTACAAAGCAAAAAAGGTATTGCCGCTAATATAGAACAACAAGAGGCTCAGAACGAAAAACTAAAAGCACAGGGAGAACAACAACTGAATCAGCAAAAAATGTCAGAAGCACAGAGGCTTCAAGGTATTGCTATTTCAGAAGGTCAGAGAGTTCAGTCCGCTGACGCAGCTGGTCAACAGTTTAAATTCCAGGCTCAAGAAAATAGAACTAATGCAGATATGGATGCTGCGGCTGGTCAAATAGCTCAAGCGGCTCAAGCAGAGGCTTCAGCTAATGCGGCTCAAGCATCAGCTATAAGTGGCGCAATTAGTGCTGTTGGAGGTATAGCTTCTAGTAGTATATCAGGCGCTTACAGTGTAAAAGCAGCAGCAGCTGGTAAAGCGTAGTAAAACTTTAAATTGAAATTTAAGAAAAATATAAAATGAGTTATAGAAATCCACAAATAATAGTCGACAGGTCAGCAGAGATATGGGGTCAAACCATAGCTAACTTCGGTAAGCAAGTCTCTACTGGTATAGACAACTATAATGCGGCTAAAGCTAAAGGTGCTGCATCTTTAAAAAAGAGAACAGAAACTACTAGATTAGCACTAAACCAGAGCGAACTGCAAACTCAGAAGAATCAAGCTAAGGTTTTAAGCAAAATTAAAGATTTAGATTTCAAAGAACAATTCGGTGAGGGTTTAAAAATAATGAGTAGCACTGGAGAAAACAATAAGTACACTAATAAGAACGGTAAAACTTTTACAATAGGAGCTGTGGCTGCTCAAACAGCTATAAAATATAACCCTAATTTAGATGATGAAACCAAAGAGGCTTATTTAGCTATTGTTGGTAGTTATGATAAATATATGGCAAGTGCCGGGCAGACAGCAGCTAGTGTCACAGTGAATAGCGAGCAAATAAAGAACGATCAACCAGGCTTCATGAGCAAGGATTATGATGTTAAGGGAGAATATGGAGAAGGTACTAAAAACCTTTTAGCTGTTATGAGCTTCAATAACATGCCACTACCTGATGTAGATAGCAAAAAAACACTTGGTAGAGAGTATATAGACGGGCAATATCAAGATACTATCACGGTAACTAGTAGAGTTAAGAAAGATGGCAAAATGTATAAAGAGTGGTTGAAAAATGGTTTGACTACAAATAAAGTTGATGGAGAAGATGTTAGTATTTTTACACAGGATCCTAATGATCCCAATGTTATGATCTCTACTTTTAAAAGAAATTCAGATGAAGCAGGTGAAGATGGTTATGGCTTGATTGTTAAAATACAACCAAAAGGTAAAACACTCGAACCAATGCAAAACGCCGGGTATATAAACCCAAAGACTTCAGAGCCCACGGGAGAAGGTTTTCTTAAAGAAACTTTAACTGTTAATAAGGTGTTAGAGAATGGAGATGAAGTTACTGCAACTGAAACTCATTTCGATTCTAACAATATGTGGACTAATAAATCTTATAGAGCTGATTTAAAGAGTGTATCAGAAGGTATATTAGCTTTACCTATGGATCAACAAATAAAATACATTGGTAACAATTTAGGATGGGGAGATGAAATAGATGCTGAGACTTGGCAGAATAGCACAGACGAACAAAAAACTTCATTTATAGAATTAAACAGATTTAATGAGGATGTTAGAGTTATAATGGGACATGATGCTAAGACTAACCCTATAAAATCTAGAATAGCAACAGAGAAAGACGCTGAGGTTTACGCTAAGAATAACCCAGATGATAAAACTCCAGTTAAAGCAGGTGAAAGCACTGTGTTCTTTACAGAGACAGTTAAAGCAGCTAGAAAAGCTAAAGCAACACCAGTAGCAGCAGAATCAGCAGCTGATAGGTTTAACACAATAATGAGTGACCCAGCCGACGCTATGGAAGTGGCGGGTATATCTGGTGATTATGATAGTGAAACCGGAATTATTAGTTACGAAGAAGAGGTTGACACATTAGAAGACTATATAACAACTAAAGGTAAGAAAGCTCAAAGAAAAGTTACAACAATGGAACCAGCTACTTTAGATCTGAATAAGAAAAAAGATCTACAGCAGTATGTTAACATAATTGTTAACTCTTCAGGTAGTGGAAAAAGTAAAAAAGCACTAGCTACTAAAAGAATGGTGAAAAAATATATAAATGATAAGAATGATCAAAAAAGCTATCAAGACTTATTAAAACCACCATCTAAGAAACCAGTATATAATCCTTCAACCGGAGAATTTAATTAAACAAAACTAAGACTATGCCAGATTACAAATTGAAAAACGGACAAGTAGTAACCGTGAGAGATGAAGATATAGATAGTTTCTTAAGTTCTAAACACGGTGATGGAGCTATAATAGTGGAAGCACTAGAAGGTTCAAAAAAGGAAATAGATTCTGTAGTTGCGGATCAAGCAGCAGAGTCGGTAGAAGTTATGGGATCCAAACAAAAAAATGGTTCTTCGGATTTACCTACAGAGGGAATTGATTTCCCTGAAGTGCTAGATGAGGTTGTTGTAAATGCATCATCAGTACCTGCTTCTATATACGAATTGAATCCTGATGTTAACAATTTCTTTACAAGCGACACAGGTAGAGTAGCAGAGCAATCTAGAGACGTTATGTATAACATAGCTAACAATTCAAACGCTACTATATATGAAGGCTCTAAGAGTGGTTTAAATGAAACAGCTCTTGGTTCTCCAGATCAAAAGTTTATGATCTTTGGAGAAGATGACGGGGCTGGTTATAAAAAATCTATGTCTAATTTAATAGACTTAAAGAGATCTGTTTCGTTTCTAAAAAACAAATCTAGAAATACTACTCGTGGAATTTCAAGTAGCGAACTGGATCGTATGAATAGACTAGAAAAAGAACTAGCAGATGGTTATGATGCTCATGAAAAAAAGTACGAAACTTTTGCTGATAATGTTGAGTTTAGATCAATTAAAGGTTTAGCAGATAGAAGATTTGTATCTTCAGGAAAAAATGTTAAAAGGGAATTATACAACAGCGGAAGCGAATCTGATGTAAAAGCTAGTATACTAGCGGAAGGTAAAATGTATTTGAATGACGACTCTAAAGAAGTTGTTGCTCTTAGAAAAAAACTAGAAACAGAATATATAGAAGGATCAGAAGAATACAAAAAAGCAGAAGATAGAATAAAAGACTTAACTGGTGATTCTGACAAATTACTTGACTATAAAACTGGAAAATTTGTACTACGTAAGAATGCTTCAAAGAAATCTATAGCTAACGACGATAAAGCTATTGCTTTAGCTACTACAGACATAGAAACATTAGAAAATAGATTTGTCGATACAAATACTCAATTAGTAGGCGCTATAAAAGACGCCGGAAAGATTCTTAGAGAAAGAATGTTTAATTCAGGTTCTCCCGAAGAAGGTGAACTAGTTAATAGTACAGGTTTTACTTCAATACCTAATGATGTAATAAATAATGATGTTGATGATGTTACTTCCCGTTTAAATGCTGAAGCTGCGTGGAAGAAATATAAATCAATGATAGAAGAAGTTGAGAGAACTAATAAACTCCCAGCTAATATAAGTGATCTTACTGGTTTATTCGACTACGACTATGATGTATTACAAGACACAATAGATGTAGTGTCAGGTCAAGTAGGTAGAGGTGAAGGTTATACTAATAGAGGTTTTAGCGAATACAACCCTGTTTTAGCTAAGAAATTTAACAAAACTCTTGATGAATATTTTATCTTAAACAAAGCTATACAAACTAATACGAACCCACTTTCAAATAAAGATGTAAACTATTTTGAGGAACTTTATGATGGTTTACTTAACGTAGGAGGTTACGATTATACTACTTTATCAGAGGAAAAAGGAATCATGCATCAAGTATTAAGGGAGAGTGGTGTAGATGAAAAGGATTTAGATGATCAATTCGACTCAGATAAAAACATAGGTCAAACTATTTTCAAATACGTTCCGGCTTTAGGAGAGTTTGGTTGGAAACTTGGTATGATTAGAAAGGGAAGCGGTAATGCTTTCGGTAAACTTAGCGTAGGCCTTAATAAGTTAGTGAAAAAAGTCGCTCGTGGGAATAAATATTTAATTAGTGGAGCAGAGGTTATATTTCCAGCGCTTGCTGAGGGTGGAGAATTCCTTACTTTAGCTGCTCTAGAAAACACTTTTGGGTCTGGAGAGAAACAATCTTTAGGTGATTCATTTTTACAAGGTAGTGCATTTGGATTAGGTAGTGGACTGGGTAGACCTTTCTTGAAAAAGATGGGAGAATTAATGCGTAGAACAGGTGTTAGTAAAGCTGCAGCTGAGATACCTCTTCTTAGGAATTTAGATAAATCTAAATTTTTAAAGAAACAAAAAACCGATGCAACTGGAGCTGCTATTGGGGCTTCAACCTATATTCTTGGTAGTGCTTTAATGAACCCAGCCGATTATGATTATAGTCATATTTTAGAAACAGGTTTAGAAGAAACTGGTAAAATGTTTATTTTAACCAAGTTTAAAGCTGGAATACCTGGATTTAGAAAATCTTTTGAAGACGCTACTTCTGATTATCTAAGCATGAAAAATATAAATGCTGGAGCTATAAAAGGAGCTGAGGCGTTAGGTATAAGTACTGATAAGATTAAAAAACCTACAGAAGACTCAAATGATATAACTAGAAGAGCTGCCGAGGCAAAAGCTATGGAGGTTAAAGCACTGCTAGTAGATAAAAAAATAACCCCAATACAAGCTAATGATGCTTGGGTAAATATAGCTGAAGCTAAAAAGATTGTTGATGCAACTGTAGGAGTGAATCAAACTAAAGAGATTATAGAAGAGGGCCAAAAAAGTGGTGACATACTTACAAAAGGTCAGCAATATACGTTAGGTAAAGTTGCTGGTGAAGGTAGAAGTTTGACTTACGAGCAATCTATACAGATGACTAATATTTCTCCACAGTCCTTATTATATAATGCCGGTATAGAAGCAACTAATGTAAACTTAAATAATGCTAAAAAATATATAGATTCTCAAATAAGAATAAAAGCTTTATTAGACGGTAATAAAACATATGTTAGTTCTGAAGGTTTTAACGAAATTGCAAACCCTTCAGAGTACAAAGCAACAACTCCGCAAACAAAAAAACAAACATATAAGTTCTTACAGAATCAAGGTAAAGCTAATGATAGGTTAAAGACCTTAAAGGATATTAATAAAAAGAATTTAAGTCCTATACAGTTAAGTGAATTAGATAAGCAGATAGAGAGTGCTGAAATTAAGTTCGAAGAATACATAGATGGAGGAGCTAAGTATAAAGACATACAAGAAAAACTAGCTGGTGCAGCTGCTTTAGAATATAGTAAAGATGTCAACAAGCCAAATGCTTTAGATGGTGGAGGAAGAAAAGGAAAAGTAGTAGAAATAAAAGACCCAATTGAATTTGAGAAGAAACTTGAAGATATAGATGGTCCTAGTGAAGGCGGGAGAAAAGCTGTAGCTTTTATAGATCCAAAAGATGGAGGTATATATATAAATCAAAAGAGAGCTTTAGAGGTTGGTGATGTATCACCTTTAACCCATGAACAAGGTCATTTTCTTGTAATGGATATATTAAAAGACGCTAAAGGAGATGTAACACCAGATGGGATAAAATTCATTGACGAGGTATTAGAGTCTATTTCACCTAAAGAAAGAGAAGAAATAAAATTAAACGTAGCTTCTAGGTATGATGCTAGAGATAGTAACAAGGAGAAATGGTACGAGGAAAATCTAACCGTTCTTAGTGAGTTCATAAAAGAAAAGAAAATTGACTTTAGTAGAGCAGATAAGAAAAGTGTTGTTGAAACTTTAAAAGGTTTATTAGATCCTTTACAGAAAAAACACTTTAAAAACCTAGACACCTCTAGCCCTAAAGGATTATTCGAATTACTTAGAGGCTTAGCTGAAGGTAAAAAATCAGCAATTGATGCAGCTAATGAGTTCTCTAAAAAAGCTGCTAAAGCTAAAGGTAAACCTACTGACGAGAAAGCTAAAGTATCTAAATCTAATTCAGTAGAAGATTTAAAATACAAATTAGAAGATTTAAAAGAAAGAGAAGATGAATTCATAGAGCAAGCAGATTACGATGCTCAAGTTAGTAATTTAGAGTTCAAGATAAAGCAAGCTGAAAAGAAAAGTGTTAAAAGCAAGACTCCAGCTGCTAAGAAAGCTGTTACAGCTAAGCAAACTGCTTCTTCTGAAAAGGTGCAAGAACTTTACAACAACAAAAAAGAGGGTTGGGAAGCTGGTATAATAAAAGAATTTGAGCCAATTGTAGGTAAGATAGTTCAAACTAGGAGGAATGTACCTGGTTATGATGAAGTTAAATTAACAAAAGCATTAAACTTAGATAAGACAGGTTTACTTGATTTAATAAAAAAATATAATACAGATAAAAATGCAGACATACGTGATGCTAAAGGAGAAATTGTTCCTGTGGCTGCTTATGTGAATACGCTTTTAAGAAGAAGATCTGTAGATATATTTAAGAAGGTTTTAGATGAGAAGTTTACTGAGGATATATCTAAAGCAGATAAGGTAGCTGCTGAAACCTCAAAACCTCTAGAGAAAGATGTTAAACTAATTAAAGCAACTAAAATTCTTTCTGATGATCAATTAAAAAGAGCTAAAAAGATTGTTGTTGAAGCTAAAATTGAAGATAAAAACTTATCCTATAAGAAGTTAAAAGGTATAACTAGTGAGATAACTAGTGAGATAACCGGTATTCCAGCTGGTAAGATAAATAACCCCAAGAAAAACCTTTCACAAGGAGAGACTACCACTGCTGCTATGTTTATAGAAAAGAACATAGAGTATATAAAAAGGACTCTTCCGGAAGGAGCTGTATTAGAGGGGGCTAGAGATGATTCTGGCCTTATAAATACATCTACAGGTGTACCTAAAAATATGCTTAATGCTTTTTACACAAAAGCTAAAAGAGGTGACAACCTTTCTCCGTTCATGCTAAAAGGTAGTTTAACTAGTGGTGACATACTTAAAGAAATTGGTAGACCAAGAGGTGAGAAACCAGTGAAAATAGATCCAAGATCAGATAGAGGGTCAGTTATAAAAGGTATAATAGATATTGTAGATAGGAACATAACTAATGAATTAGTTAGAACCGAAAGAGGACTAACAGAAGATCAAAAACTTAACGCTGGAGCTGGTAGAGGTAAAGCTGTTTTTAGTAATGCACCGAAATCTCCACTTAGAACAGAGCTTTTAAAAGCTATAGATGATAGACTTAAGATACCGGAACTTAGAAAGTTAGTTGACGAAAGTAAAGCAAATAAAGAGACTAAAGATATTTTCTACGGTATAATATCCGACCTAGATAAAAGCTTTCTTGGAAAAGAATCTGACCTAATAGCTAAAGACTTAGAGGTATTAACTAAACAAGCTAAAGAATTAGGTATAGAACTGCCAGAACTTATAAAATCATCTGAAGAAGCTGCTAAAAACTGGAAGCAAGCTATCAGTAGTATAAATAAGTTATTTGGTACAGAAGCTAAATACTCTTCAGAACCAGATCTAACTAAACCTGAAAACATAGAAAGAACTTTAAACATACTTAAATCAGTTGTTGATTTTTATCCAAATATAGCTGAATTAGGTAAAGAAGCTAAACCGTTATTATCAGCAATAAAAGCAACAGTAGGTACTAATGCTGGTTTAAAGATAAATGGAAAAGCTATATCTGTTGATATGTTCAATGAAATGGCTAAGTCCTTAGGTAAAGGTAAAAAGATAAAACCTTGGATGAAAAAAGTATACCAACCAGCTTGGGGTTACGGGAATGGTTTCAAAGGACAAACAGAAAGAGCACTTACTAGATTAAAAAACACTAAGATAGGTTGGGAAAAGGATTATGCTTTAGTAGCTGCTAACTTATTAACCAATCCAAAACTAAGGAAATTAAACAGTGTAGATAACTTTGAAGGTTATAATCAAACACAGGAAGCTAATAGAGAAGCTATAAAATCTATATACTATGGATTAGCTAAAGGGCTTGGTAAAAACAAGAATAAAACTGAAGCTATAGAAGATATTATAAACTTCTTAAAACTACAGACTAATCATGCTTCTGGTATCATAAAAGGTTTCGTACCTATGACTATGATAACTACAGAACCTGGAGGTCCTAAAGATAAGAAAACACATAATGAACACATGAAAGAGTTGTTCAATTATAATAGATTATTTATAGATATATTAGCTGCTCACCAGAAAGATCCTACAAGTAAAACGGCTTTAGCTAAAATAGATATTCTCGTAGAGTCTTTACAGCAAGGACTTACTTCTGAATATAATAAATTACTTAAAGATAGTAAAGAGGAAGGTGGTGCCACTGGTATTATTTCTGAAAATACAATAGCCAATACATTTCCTACGTCTAGAGAAGCAGATGGTATGATTATGCTTGCTAAGATGCCAGGTGCTAGTTTAAATGAGTACATGTATTCTACATATGCACCTACAGTTTTTAGAACTATGGTTAAAAATAGAATAAAAGCTAGCGAAAGTAATAATGCTTCATTACCCTCAGGTATAAAGTTCTCTAAACCAGTATCTAACGAGAGATCAATAGAGTTAATGTCTAAAATGGATAAAGCTTTAGATCATGCTAGAAAACTAAGCGCTCCAGTTAAAAAGATTAGAGTATTTGATTTTGATGATACATTAGCTAAAACTAAGAGTAATGTTCTTTACACAATGCCTGATGGAACTAAAGGTAAAATAAACCCTGCAGAATTTGCTAAGAAAGCTGGGGAAATGGAAGCTGATGGAGCTAAATGGGATTTCTCAGAATTTAGTAAAGTAATGGAAGGTAAAAAAGGACCTTTATTTGAAGTTGCTAAGATTATTGCTGACAAAAGAGGTGCAGAAGACTTATTTGTTCTTACAGCTAGACCTCAGGAAGCTGCTGGTCCAATAAAGGAATTCTTAAAATCTCTGGGATTAGATATTCCATTGAAAAATATAACTGGACTAGGTAATGGTGAGCCACAGGCTAAGGCTAATTGGATCATAGATAAAGCAGCTGAGGGTTATAATGACTTTTATTTTGCTGATGATCACCTTGCTAACGTTAAAGGTGTTAAAGACGCTTTATCAGTATTAGACGTTAAATCTAAAGTCCAACTTGCTAAGGTTAAATTTAGTAAAGGATTAGATGAGGAGTTTAATAAAATAATAGAAAATAAAACAGGTATAGCTGCTGAGAAAAACTATGCAGCTGTTAAAGCGGCTTTAGTTGGAAAAACAAAAGGTAAATTTGAAATATTTATCCCACCATCAGCTGAAGACTTTGTTGGTTTACTTTATAAAACATTAGGTAAAGGTAAAGTTGGTGATGCTCAGATGGCTTGGTATAAAAAGAGCTTACTAGATCCATACGCTAGAGCTATGGAGAATATAACTAGAGACAGAACCTCTCTTGGTAGAAACTTTAAAGCCTTGAAGAAGGAATTAAAAATAATTCCAAGAAACCTTAAGAAAAGAATAAAAGGTGAAGTTTTTACTAAAGAACAAGCTGTTAGAGTTTATATATGGGAACAAACAGGGGAAAAAGTTCCAGGTTTATCTAAAGCAGACCAAATAGAACTTGTTGATATGGTTAAAGCTGAGCCTGAACTGCAGATGTTTGCCACAGAGATCATGAAGCTTGGTAAAGGTAGAGGTTATATTAAACCTTCAGAACATTGGACAGCTGGAACTATAACTACAGATTTAATAGAATCATTAAACACAACTGGTAGAAAACAATATCTAGAACAATGGAAACAAAATGTTGATGTAATATTCTCTGAAAAGAACTTAAACAAGTTAGAAGCAGCTTATGGCTCATCATTTCGTATAGCTTTAGCTGGTGAAAAAGGAGTTCCTGGTATATTAAAGAGAATGGAAACTGGTAGAAATAGAACTTTCGGTGGAGATACTTTAACTGGTAGATTTACTGACTGGATAAATGCATCTGTTGGTAATATCATGTTCTTTAACGGTAGATCAGCTGTGCTACAGACTATATCCGCTATTAACTTTATTGATTTTAGAGACAATAATATATTTGCAGCTGGAAAAGCTTTTGCAAACCTTCCACAATATAAGAAGGATTTCACAAAACTATTTGGGTCAGACTATTTAGTAGAAAGACGCGATGGATTAAAGATAAATATAAACGAAGCTGATATAGCTGATTTAGCAAAAGAGAATGGAGTAAGAGGTCTTATAGCTAAAGCGTTGAAAGTAGGTTTCTTACCTACGCAAATAGCAGATAGTTTTGCTATTGCTTCTGGTGGTGCTACTTTCTACAGAACAAAAATAAATGCATTGATAAAAGGTGGTATGCATCCTGATGCTGCTGAAAAACAAGCTATGCGTGAGTTTAGAGAGAAAGCTGAAGAATCTCAGCAATCAAGTAGACCTGATAAAATTAGCGCACAACAAGCGGGTCCATTAGGGCGTATTGTATTGGCTTTTGCGAATACACCAGCCCAATATGCACGATTAACAAAGAAAGCTGCCCTAGACCTTAAGAATGGACGTGGGAACAAGAAGGAAAACATATCTAGGATATTATATTATAGTGTAGCCAGTAATTTATTGTTTAACGCTATGCAACAGGCTTTATTTGCTGTATCATTCGGTGATGATGAAGAAGAACTTGGAATGTACGATAAAAGAAAGAATGCTGAAGCTAAAGAGAAAAAAGCTTATGCTATTATAAATGGTATGGTGGATTCTGTAGCTAGAGGTACTGGTGTTGTAGGAGCTGCTTTCTCTGTTGTTAAAAATGCTGCCATAAAACTATATAAGGAAACAGATAAGAAAAATCCTAAGTATGAAGACGTTGCTCTGGAGTTATTAAAAATATCTCCCCCTATATCATCTAAAATAACAAAAGTTAGATCAGCAGGTAGATCTGCTTCTTGGGATATGGACGATATGAAAAGTAAAGGGTTTAGTTTAGACAACCCAGCTTATTTAGCTGCCGGTAATACTGTTTCTGCTTTCACTAATATCCCTATGGATAGAGTCTTTAAGAAGATAAATAATATAGTAGCTGCTTCTGATGAAGAGGTTGAAACTTATAAAAGAATGTTCTTATTACTAGGTTGGTCTGAGTGGGAGTTAGGTTTAAAAGGAAAGAAAGATCCTATTGAAGAAGAAGTTATATCAACAGTGAAAATGCCTTCTAAGAGTAGTTTTGGTGGTGGAAAAAGTTTTGGAAAGAAAAAGAGTTTCAGTAAAAAGAAAAGTTTTTAAATATGAATTTAACGAAGAATTTTAAACTAGAAGAGTTTGAATGTAAATGCGGGTGTGATATGCCTCAATTTGTAAAACCTAATATATTAGAACTTGCTGAGAATCTACAGGTTTTAAGAGATGAGGTTGGTAGAATAGATCTTACCAATGCTTATCGCTGCAAAGAACATAATGCAGACGTAGGTGGATCAGTAAATTCACAACATTTATTAGGTAAAGCTGCGGATATTAAATCTAAGAAGTTAAAACCTAGTGAGATAGCAGAGCATGTTGATGATATGATGAAGAATGAGACATTTAAAATGGGTG
>Ga0307994_1001689_pt1 | contig 12971 bp, 14 predicted proteins | sample EllFjometagen261_FD_203171 | JGI IMG/M metagenome (GOLD analysis project Ga0307994, IMG submission 203171) | Marine microbial communities from Ellis Fjord, Antarctic Ocean - #261 | ecosystem: Environmental > Aquatic > Marine > Unclassified | place: Southern Ocean | collected 2014-11-02 | reverse complement strand
CAATTTCTGAAGTTCATCGTCAATACATATGCCGCCAGAAAACAGGCAATGCGTCAACGTGCCATTGATTTCCAAGGTTCCGGTACCCACCGCAAATCGATCGTCCTGCAATCGCAAAAACAAATTGACGGTTTCTTTAAATGAATGAAGAAAAATTTATGGTGCGCAGGAAAACTGGAAAAGACCTTTATTCCAATACTAGTGAAAAAATCCAACCAGTTGTTTCTTCGGAGAATCAAAATATTATCTTATTTGCAGGAAAAGTTAAAAAACTTACTCCCATAGAAAAGAATAAATGGTATCATAATAGTACAAATCTGAAAGATTAGGGGAAGTAGAGATGAAAGTTTTATATGAAGGTACTATAACCAACCAGGTGCTTCGAAAAAAACTGCCTCTGCACATGAAACGGCTTTACCTCGAAGATCTGCCTGAAATCGAGGAAGTCCAAGAAGCGGTTATCGCGGCCATGCCGGGACAAACGACTTTGCAGCCATTGTCGACAGAAGAGTTTCTTTTCATCCTCAATGAGCGCGGCCTCATGGTTGGCGCATATGCGGGAGAAGAAATGATTGGCTTTCGTGCACTGCTGATTCCCGAAATCGATGAAGAGCATCTCGGCTACGATATCGGCCTCCCCGAAGAAGAATTGCCGAAAGTCATTTACCAGGAGATTTCGGTTGTGCTGCCTGCTTTTCGGGGCAATCGGCTGCAACAAAAGCTGGCAGACGTCATCATGAAAGAACTTCCGAGATTGCCGGGGAATTTCCGCTATGTCTGCTGCACAGTCGCACCCATGAACATTCCGAGCCTGAAGGATAAGTTTTCGCAGGATATGTACATCGCTGCACTTACAAAGAAATATGGCAGCAAAGAGCGCTACGTCTGTGTCAAAGACCTGGAGAACCCTTCGATCGGCTATTCCGACTTTGCAGCAGCCAAACTAGATGACTTCAACAGACAGCATCAATTATTCGATGCCGGTTATGTAGGCATCGACTTTCAAATGAAAGACGGCTTCCATGAAATCCAATTCGTAAAACCCATTCTTCAATAGGATGGGTTTTTTGTTTTGTTTAAAGCTATTAGCACTTTTTTTTATTTAAACTCCTTCTATATATACTTATTATTTTTATTAAATAAAATAAAGAATTCTGAAACCTTTATCATTTATTTCCGTAAATAAGATAAGATGGAAAAGAAGTACTTGAATGGGAGGTATTGGGATGGAGCTTTTTAGTTTGGACGTGGAGCAAGTTTATATGTATGGCTTGTTGATCGCGGGTGGCCTTACTTTATTGTATGTGCTGTTCGGCGATATGGCAGATGCCGGAGAGGGGCTTCCGTTGCTGAACCCGGCGGTGCTGTTGGCATTTTTTACGCTGTTTTTTGCCATCGCCATTCTGCTTGAGAAAGCGAGCGGGCTGAACAGTCTCAGTATTCTCCTCATCTCAGCTGTCGCTAGTGTGGTGCTGGACATTCTGTTCTATTTCTTCATCTTATTGCCATTGAAATCGGCTGAAGCATCGATTGCTTATACGGAAGAATCTCTTTTGGGCCAAGTGGCCAAAGTGATCATTCCGATTCCATCCGACGGCTTTGGTGAAGTGGTGCTGGAAACATACGGCGGAATGATTTCAAAACGAGCTACTGGCTATGACAACGAGCCGATCGCGCAGGATGAACAGGTGCTGATTATCGAAATAGATGATGGCACATTGTATGTCAGGGAATACCAGCCTTTTGTTTTAGGAAATAAAAAATAGAAAAAATCAGGGGGAATCAGAATGGGAATGTGGATCGTTCTTGGAGTTGTAGCAGCCATTTTATTGGCATTGATCGGTGTTTATGTCACGAAGTATAAGACGGTGGGGCCAGATGAGGCGTTAATCGTAACAGGAAGTTATTTGGGGTCGAAAAATGTACATACCGACGATTCGGGAAATCGCATCAAAATCATCAGAGGCGGAGGGACGTTCCTGTTGCCGGTATTCCAGCAGGCAGCACCACTGAGCCTGTTATCCAGCAAATTGGAGGTCACAACACCTGAAGTTTATACAGAGCAGGGCGTGCCGGTTATGGCAGACGGAACGGCGATCATCAAGATCGGCGGATCGATTTCCGAAATCGCGACGGCTGCCGAGCAATTTTTGGGCAAGTCGAAAGAAGACCGCGAAAACGAAGCGAAAGAAGTGCTGGAAGGTCATCTGCGCTCCATTCTCGGTTCAATGACGGTAGAAGAAATTTATAAAAACCGCGATAAATTTTCGCAGGAAGTGCAGCGCGTGGCTTCGCACGATCTTGCGAAAATGGGATTGATCATCGTGTCATTCACCATTAAAGATGTACGGGATAAAAACGGTTATCTTGATTCATTGGGTAAAGCACGAATCGCGCAAGTGAAAAGAGATGCGGATATTTCAACCGCCCAATCCGAAATGGAGACGCGCATCAAACGCGCGGAGGCCGGCAAGGAAGCGCAGCGCGCCGAAATCGAGCGTGCCACTGAAATCGCGGAAGCGGAAAAAGACAACCTGTTGAAGGTTGCTGAATATCGCCGTGAGCAGGACAGCGCGAAAGCGCGTGCCGATCAGGCCTACGAATTGGAAACAGCGCGTTCGAAGCAGGAAGTTGTGGAACAGGAAATGCAGATCCAAATTATCGAACGCCAGAAGCAGATCGAGCTTGAGGAAAAAGAAATCCAGCGCCGCGAGCGTCAATACGATTCTGAAGTGAAGAAAAAAGCGGATGCTGATCGTTATTCGGTCGAACAGGCAGCAGAAGCCGAGAAATCCAAGCAGCTGGCAGATGCCGATGGCTAGAAATACCGCGTTGAAGCCATGGCGAAAGCCGATGCCGAGAAAGTCCGGCTGGATGGTATGGCGAGAGCCGATTCCCAGCGTGCCCAGGGTGAATCTGAAGCGGATATCATCCGTCTGAAAGGTCTCGCCGAAGCGGAAGCGAAACGCAAAATTGCCGAAGCCTTCGAAATGTATGGCCAGGCCGCGACGCTCGACATGATTGTGAAGATGTTGCCGGAATATGCCAAACAGATTGCCAGCCCGTTAGCCAATATTGATAAGATTACGGTAGTGGATACTGGCGGCGGCGAAGGCGGCGGAGCCAATAAAGTCACATCGTATGCGACGAATCTGATGTCGTCGCTGCAGGAAACATTGAAGGAATCATCAGGCATCGATGTTCGTGAAATGCTTGAAAACATGAGCGGCAAGTCAGATTATGCTGCTACGATTGAAAAATTGCGCTATGAATTGGCAGAAAAAGAAACACCTGTAAAGTAAGTGCCATAGCAAAACTTTAAAACAGCCCCAAAAGCTTTTGCTTTTGGGGCTGTTTTTGGTTTCATTACCCCCTGCTGGGGGAAAACATAGGCGAATAGTATGAAATTAGTTATAAGATAGTTTTTAAAGATGTTCCATCTTTTTATTAAGGCTTCTGAAATGATAGAATAGTAATAGGAAATACAGAAAAATGGTAATTATTACATGAAGAGAAAAATTGTTTACTAAGGAGCACCCCATGAAAATTCAATTTAAAGAAACTCCCAATCTTCAGCTGCTCTCTGTGAGCGGACCCGAAGCTCAGGAAATCACTTCCATCGTTTATAATTCAGTGGAGACGCAAGAAGGATCCGCTTTCTTTTGTGTGACCGGAGAAAATACAGATGGACATTTGTACATCGAAGAAGCGATCAAAAAGGGTGCACGTGCAGTTATTGGAACCAATGAAGCTCTGATGGAGCAATATTTTGATTTGTACCCCCAGCTGACTTTTCTGGTGGTGGAAAACTCGAAAATTGCTATGGCATATATGTCGAATCATTTTTATGGCAACCCTCAAGACCGGCTTATCAAAGTGGGTGTTACCGGAACGAATGGCAAAACAACAACAGCGACTTATGTTTATAACCTTTTTAACCTCCTGGATTTACCGTGCGGATTCCTGGGTACTACAGGGATTTGGTCATCGAAAGACAAACTTTCCTATAAAAAGAGCACTCCGACCACACCTATATCCTCTGACATACATAATATCTTTTCGCAGCTGGCAGCACAGGGAGACCAGGCGGCGGCAATGGAAGTTTCTTCTATTGCCCTCGATCAAAAAAGGGTTGAAGGAATTGTATTCGACGTCGCCATTCATACGAATATTTCAGAAGAACATATGGAATATCACAAAACCTTCAGCCATTATCTTCAGTCGAAATTGGAATTGTTTCGGCAGGCCAAGACCGCTGTCGTAAATTTGGATGATGCGGGCATGTCGAAAGAAATCTTGGAAGTCGCAGATTATCCGATCCTTACGTACAGCGCGAAGCCGGATTCAGGAGCAGACTTGATTTGGGAAAATTGCCATACGCTGGACAATGGGTTGGCGTTTGATCTTCGTTACCTGGGACAAAGCCGGCGCGTGGAAGTTCCTTTATTTGGGGAATACAATGCAGCGAATTTAACCGCTGCCATCGCTGCTGCGTTATTGTCAGGAAAATCGCTCGATGAAATATTGCTCGTCTTGCCGGATATGCCCCAGGTGGAAGGACGTTTTCAGGTGATTTCAGGTCCGGAAGGCAGAAAGATTATTCTCGATTACGCACATACTCCGGTGGCAATTGATTTGGTTCTAAAGGAAGTAAAGAAATTGCCTCATCGCCGTCTGATCGCAATGATTGCCGGCATTGGCATCCGTGATTTTTCAAAGATGCCAAAAATGGCCAAAGCATCAGAAGGCAAAGCGGATACGATCGTCGTGACGGTGGACCATCCAGGGTATAACAATCCTAACGATGTTGTGGATGCAGTGGTGAAAGGCTTTACTGTTCCGTATAAGCAGGAAGTGGTGACGGCACCGTCGCGCAAGCAGGCTGTGATTGAAGCTTTGAAGGCGAGCGGGCCGGAAGACATCATTTTATTGTCGAGCGGCTGCATCAATGGGGCGCAGATTGTAAAAGGGGAATACATCCCCCATTCGGACGAAGAGATCATTGAGGAATTCTTTATGCACCAAAATTAATAAGTTTTTATAGCGGCTTTTCCTTTGGATAAGTCGCTTTTTTGCGTTTTTTTGTGGATAATAGAAGAGAAGGTTTCATAGACATAAGAATTGGAGTGAATGGAATGCAATATCGTACAGAGAAAGACACGATTGGTGAAATTCAGGTGGAAGCCGACAAAATGTGGGGAGCTCAGACGCAGCGCAGTGTCCAGAACTTTGCGATTGGCACTGAGCGCATGCCGCAAGAAGTGGTGATGGCGTTTGCCCAATTGAAAAAAGCGACAGCCAAAGCAAACCATAAGCTTGGAAAATTATCGGAAGCGAAGATGAAAGCCATCGGAACAGCGGCTGATGAAGTAATCGAAGGAAAATGGAACGATCATTTCCCACTCGTTGTCTGGCAGACAGGAAGCGGCACGCAGTCGAATATGAACATGAACGAAGTTCTTGCGCGACGCGGCAATGAAATTTTGGCTGAACAGAATTCGGATGAAAAATTGCACCCGAATGACGACGTCAACATGTCTCAAAGCTCGAACGATACGTATCCAACGGCTATGCACGTGGCAGGCGTATTGGCAGTCACGGAAACATTGGTTCCGGCAGTACAGAAATTGAAAGCCACTTTGGCTGAGAAATCGGAGAAATTCGATGACATCATCAAAATCGGCCGCACACACTTGCAGGATGCAACGCCATTGACTCTCGGCCAGGAAATCAGCGGCTGGAAGCATATGCTCGAGAAAAGTGAGCGTATGATCAGCGAAAGCGTCAACTATATGCGTGAATTGGCAATCGGCGGAACAGCTGTTGGAACCGGTATCAACGCGGATCCGAAATTCGGCGGCTATGTGGCGGAATTCATCGCGGAAGCGGTAGGTTCAGAATTCACTTCAGCTGAAAATAAATTCCATGCACTGACAAGCCATGACGAAATGGTTTACACACACGGCGCCATTAAAGCGCTGGCGGCGGACGCGATGAAAATCGCCAACGACGTACGCTGGTTGGCAAGCGGACCGCGCAGCGGCATCGGTGAAATCACCATTCCGGCAAACGAACCGGGCAGTTCGATTATGCCAGGGAAAGTCAATCCGACACAAAGTGAAGCGTTGACGATGGTTGCGGCACAAGTGATGGGGAATGACGCAACAATCGGCTTCTCTGCCAGCCAGGGGAATTTTGAACTGAACGTTTTCAAACCGGTTATTGCTTATAACTTCCTGCAATCGGTACGTTTATTGGCGGACAGCCTGGTCAGCTTCAACGACCATTGCGCAGTTGGCATTGAAGCGAATCTGGATGTCATCCAAAATCATGTGAATAATTCATTGATGCTTGTAACTTCATTGAATCCGCATATCGGCTACGAAAAAGCTGCCGCTATCGCGAAACAGGCACATAATGATGGCTCAACCTTGAAAGAGTCGGCTGTAAAAAGCGGACACCTGACGGCTGATCAATTTGACGAATGGGTAAAACCTGAAAATATGGTTGGCAAATAAATAAAAATCAAGCGGCCGGAATCTTTCCGGCCGTTTTTGTATTTAGTGGAAAAGGGGATAACTGACTTCAAAAAATCAGGCAAGCATGGAAAGGGTTTATTCCACAATTGTCGAAGTCTTTAAAGCAGGTAGGAATTAATGGAAGAGGTGCATTATGCAAAAAACGTTTGTGATGTCCTGGAGCGGTGGCAAAGATTCCGCCCTTGCATATTACCGGGCTGTGTTGGAAGGGCATATCCCGATGGCTTTATTTACAATGTTCGAAGAAGATGGCTCAAAGTCGCGGTCGCATGGTTTGCCTTTGGAAATTCTGGAAGCGCAGGCGGAACGTATGGGGCTTCCGCTTGAAATCGGCAAAGCTGACTGGAACGGCTATGAAGAGGAATTCATCAGCCATTTGAAGAATTTTAAGGAAAGAGGCATCGACATGGGCGTATACGGTGACATTGATCTGGAAGACCATCGTGCCTGGGTGCAGAAAGTCAGCAAGGAAGCCAATATGGAAGTCAGCCATCCCTTATGGGGAGAGCCACGACGGAAGCTGCTGGAGGAATTGCTGGAAGAAGGATTCAAAGCGGTGATAACGGTCGTCGATACCACGCGCATGCCGGCTGAATTTCTTGGCAGGGAATTCACGCTCAAGCTGATTGAAGAACTGGAGGCGCTCGGAGTGGACGCTTGCGGTGAAGAAGGGGAATTTCATACGGTCATCATTGACGGACCGATATTTATCGAAGCGGTGCCGGCAGTTTTTGGAGAAATTATTGAGGCAGGGCAATACCGGATACTCGAAGTGAAACTTCAATAAGAGGAGTGAAAGCCATGATTCAATTTGTGGGTGTAGAGGAAGTCCATATTCGCCAGATGTCCGCTTTATTGGCCAAAAGGCATGAAAAGGAACGGAAAGCATTTCCGTATCTGCCACCGGCATTCGAAGAAATCGATGAAGCTGAACAAGTCCTGCGGAAACAGCTCAAAAAGCCCTTTGTCAGCGGAATCGTTGCCGTCAGGGGGATAGATGTAATCGGCTACCTCCTATATGAATTCGAAGAAGACGCTGACCGGGGACGATATATCCTGATGAATTACGAATCCATTGCCATCAGTGATAAAGAGCACCCGACCTTATTGCGGCTGCTGTATGCGGATGCGGGCGCGGAATGGGTCAAGAACGGCTATTTCAATCACGTCCTGGTCGTGCCGCTGTCGGAACAATCTCTCGTTGAACAATGGCTGGAGCAAGGCTTCAGTTACGAACAGAAATATGCGGTATTGCAGTTAAAGGACTTCGAAGCTTCCGATAGCGCTGAGCGGGGCAAGATAAATATCCGAAGAGGTGATCAAAGAGACGCGCCGTTGCTGAAGAAAGTGGCGTTGTGGAACAGCATCCACCAGGCGGCGGCACCTTCCTGGCATCCGATTACAAAAGAAACGATGGAAAACATCAAACGCAGTTATATGGATTTATCCGAAGACAAAGAGGCATATCTTTGGATTGCAGAACTTGGTGAACGCATCGCCGGATTCCAGGTCTATTTCCGGAAAGACGACGATTTGAGTCTGTCGACGCCGCTGAACTGTGCCGAGCTTCCGGCCGCTTCGACCAACCCTGATATGCGGGGCAAAGGAATTGGCCGAATGCTTGCCAACCATTGTTTCACGGAAATGAAAGAAGAAGGATTCGATTATCTGTATGCGGATTGGCATACACCCAACCAGATTGCTTCCTATTTCTGGCCGCGTCTCGGGTTCGAACCTTTCATGATTCGGATGACGCGAAAAATCGATCCGCGCATCGCCTGGGCGCATGGAGATTAAACTGGGAAATACGTATCAAATCGCCTTTTTTACCCATAATGGACACAAGGGTTTTCGGTTTACTTACACTCTGGATGTGTTACACTTACGTCCATTATGAATAAAGGGGAAATGAAATTGCCTAAGAAAATGTTATTAAGCTTATTAATCGGTGCGTCAGTCATGGTGACGGCGGCATGCAGTGATACAGATGAAAATTCAAAAGAAGAAACAACCACGGAAGAACAGGCTACTGAAGAGAATGGCGAAACAGCTGAACAGCCGGAAATGCCGGAACCAGACTTGGAAGGTGTGCCGGACGTTGTCGCTGAAGTGAACGGAGAAGAAATCAACAAAGAGGAATTCGAATCTGCTTACACTGCGCAATTCCAGCAAATGGCTATGCAAGCTCAAGTATCAGGAGAAGAAGTTGACCAGACACAATTGAAAGAGCAGATTGCGGAAAGCCTTGTGAGCCAGAAATTATTGGTGCAGGAAACAGCTAACCGTGATATCGAAGCGTCTGAAGAAGAAGTTAATGAAACCTTGACAGCTATTGCAGAGCAAAACGGTCTGGCATCTTCAGAAGAGTTTTTGGCAGCTTTGAAAGAACAGGGGTTGTCAGAGGAAGAAGTGATGGACCAAGTGGCATCACAAGTGAAAGTGGATAAATTGATCGCTGAAGAATCAGGGGCTGCCGAAGCTTCAGAGGAAGAACTTCAAGAGTTTTATGATCAAATGCTAGCACAACAGAAAGAAATGGGCGGCGAAGAATTGCCACCATTTGAAGACATTAAATCTGAGCTTGAAGCTCAACTTTTACAGCAAAAAGAGAGCGAAGCAGTACAGGCATTAGTAGCTGAACTTCGTGAAGGCGCGGATGTAACAGTCCACATTTAATGAAAACAAAGAACCAGGCTCCCAAAATCGGGAGCCTGGTTCTTTTTTGGTGGAGATTTTTGCTTTACTATTGTCCAGACTCCAGCGGCCCAGCTCTTCGGGTCATAAGCCGGCCCAATTACGTGGCAAAAACCGCCACTACATTGTTCCGTCTTATGCCTTTCAGAGCTTAACGGGCGCTGTCGCATTTCTTTAGTCCAGACTCCAGCGGCCCGGCTCTTCGGGTCATAAGCCGGCCTAGCTATGCGGGAAAGGACGCCGCTTCATTGATCTTGCTAAAACCTGCTCCTGCATCGCTGCGCTGCTTCGTCGCAAGAGATAGGCCCAAACGAGTTTGGGCTATCTCTCGCTGTCGCTTTTCTTATATCGTATCCGCCTTCTGAATCAGGCTCAAAAACTGTTTTGTCCGTTCTTCTTTCGGGTTCTCGAAGATTTCCTGCGGCGTGCCGCGTTCCACGATGCGTCCTTCATCCATGAACAGCACTTCATCCGCAACGCCTTTGGCAAAGCGCATTTCATGGGTGACGACAACCATCGTCATGCCTTCGAGTGCCAAATCTTTCATTACCTGCAGCACTTCCCCGACAAGTTCCGGATCGAGTGCCGAAGTCGGCTCATCAAACAGCATCACTTTCGGTTCGAGCGCCAGCGCGCGGGCAATGCCGACTCGCTGCTGCTGGCCGCCGGAAAGTTGGAAAGGGTATTCGTGCATCTTTTCCCCGAGGCCGACTTTGACCAACAAACTTTCCGCTTTTTTTCGGGCTTCCTCTTTGCTGATCTTTTGGACGGTCACGGGACCTTCCATGACATTCTCCAAAGCGGTCATATGCGGAAACAGGTTGTAATGCTGAAAAACCATTGCGGATTGTTTTCTGAAATCCATGATTTGCTTTTTCGGCAACGGTTTTGAGAAATCCGCCATGTGGCCATCGATCGCCACGGTTCCAGCGGTGGGGGTTTCCAATATATTCAGGCAGCGCAGGAAGGTCGTCTTGCCGGAACCGGAAGGGCCGATCACGACGACCGCCTGGCCTTTCTCGACGTTCAGGTCAATGCCTTTCAATACTTCGAGGCTGCCGAAACTCTTGTGCAGATTGTTTATGGCAATCATAGAATACTCCTGTCTGTAGTTAGAGTGAATTTATGCTTTTGATACATAGCGGTCAAAGCGGTGTTCCAATCGGCCCTGAACCAATGAAAGAAGGAAACAGAGAACCCAGTAAATCAAGCCGGCCTGCGCGTACAACAGCAGAAATTCGTAATTGAATGCGGCAATTTCCTGTGCTCTTCGGAACATCTCGGTAACCAGAATAAACGAAGCGAGTGACGTATCTTTCACCAGGCTGATGAATGTATTCGACAGCGGCGGAATGGATACGCGTGACGCCTGCGGCAAAATAATCCGTTTCAATGATTGGCTATACGACATGCCAATCGTGTTGGCAGCTTCCCATTGCCCTTTCGGAATCGACAGGATGGCCGCCCGGATCACTTCAGAAGCATAGGCCCCGACATTCAGCGAAAAACCGAAAATGGCTGCGGTAAACGGGTCAAGCGTAACACCAATTGTCGGAAGGCCATAAAATAGGATGGACAATTGAACGAGCAACGGCGTCCCGCGGATAATGGAAACGTAAATTCGTGCGATGATCTGAAAAAACTTTACGGTAGAAATACGGGCCAATGCTGTCAATGTAGCCAGCACCAGCCCGATCGTAAACGAAATCAATGTCAAAGGAATCGTGTATTGGATTGCTCCTTCCAATAAAGGAAGGAACGATGACTGGGCAATGTCCAGTAACCGTTCCAATCTTTCAGGATTTGTGAAAATACTATTCAAGTACATTTTCGCCAAACCATTTCTGTGAAATTTCTTCGTACGTGCCGTCTTCAATCATCTCAGCAAGTGCTTTGTTGACTTCGTCCACAATCGCTCCGCTGTCTTTTCTGAATTGCAATCCGCTTTGCGAAGCTTCATCGGATTCATCGGCAATCTGGATGGGTGCATCCGGACGCTGTTTCAAAAAGTCCAACACAGAAATTTTATCGTTGACAGTGGCATCGACCCGTCCCGAAACCAATAACTCAACCGCCTGGTTAAATCCTTCGACTCCTGTCAATTCTGCACCGAACGATGTCGCGATGTCCGCGTAGTTGCTAGTTAATGACTGGGCAGACGTTTTTCCTTCCAAATCTTCGAATGTTGAAATGTCTGTTTCATCTTTGCTTGTGACCAAGACAGCCGAAGAGGTGATATAAGGATCTGAGAAATCATAGAGCTCCAAGCGATCTTCACGGATGCCGACTTGGTTTGCAACCATGTCGAATCTTCCGGAATCAAGTCCGGCAAACATTCCGTCCCACTGCGTTTCAAGGAATTCAGCTTCAACGCCCAAACGTTCAGCCACTTCACGTGCGATCTCGACATCAAAACCTGTCAATTCGCCTGATTCATCGTGGAAAGTGAATGGAGGATAAGTTCCTTCCGTTCCAACAAGCAATGTTCCTTCCTCCTGTACTTTCGTCAGCAGATCTTCCGAAGAGCCTGTTTCTTCCTGATCTTCCTCTGTAGCCGTTTCTTCCGGATCATTTCCGCAAGCTGCAAGCAACAAAAGCGCTCCCAGCAGCATCAATAGTAAAAAATGTGAGTTCTTCATATTTATCTCCCCTAATTCATATAGATTTTGTCGGCATTAAAAGTTTTGCTTTTTGATTATAGCATCTTGTCCGCTCCTGCTCAATTAAAGTTTCTTTAAAAGCAAAAAAAACTTCTCCCGAATGGAGAAGTCTCTGAGTTAAACTATTTCCCGATATGCTCGAGTGCTTGCTTGACGGTGCTGAAGGAATGGGTGGAAGACATTTTGATATTACTGTTGATCGCCACTTGCACAAGTTCAGGGCGCATCCCTGTAGAGACGACTTTTATGCCCATTATCTGGAGCATATTGCCGATCTGGTGCAAGGATTCTGCGACATGCTGGTTGATGGTCAATACACCGGAGAAGTCCACAATTACGTAATCGACATTCATTGTTGCGACTTTGGGTACTGCAGTTTCCATGATATAAGCGGCTCTTTCTTCATCAATATAGCCGATCAGCGGGAGCACGACAACTTCATCGCGTATTGGGAAAATGGGAGCGGAAAGTGCGATGAGTTCGCTTTGCATCTGTTGTTTTGCCTGTTCAGAAAGGCGTTCGAAAGCGAAGACAGTCTCGCTGAGGCTGACATCCAGCATCCGATTGATCTGTTTAATGATATAGGCAGTATCCGCTGTTGAAAGGCCAACACTGATGCTGCTCCGGCTTAATATTTCCGTGAAAATATCGCGCGTCAATGGGTAACGGATAATGATCTCCGAGAGTTTGCCGCCGCTGTCCACCTGCATTTCAGCATTGTTCTTGCTCCATTCGATTAAATGTTTTGGTACAAAGTCTTCACTTTCATTGTTCAGCGAATCACCGAAAAATCCCAGAAGCTTAACATACATGGAAAAAGCCATGGCTTTTTCTTCTTCTGATATTCCAGGTTTGCTGTGCTCTACTACGTATTCGACAATTTCCTCCGAAATTGAAGGAGCGTTTTCACGAATATAAGAGGAAAACTGATCGACAGTTGACATTTCCTTCACACCTTTACTAAATGCATAGCTTAATTATAGCCTAATTTTGTAAAAGATGTTATTCATCATTTGGGAATATTAAACGCATGTGTCTTAGAACAAAGATAAGCCAGGAAAGAAAAGGAGTTATCTTT
>Ga0307994_1001688_pt1 | contig 12978 bp, 9 predicted proteins | sample EllFjometagen261_FD_203171 | JGI IMG/M metagenome (GOLD analysis project Ga0307994, IMG submission 203171) | Marine microbial communities from Ellis Fjord, Antarctic Ocean - #261 | ecosystem: Environmental > Aquatic > Marine > Unclassified | place: Southern Ocean | collected 2014-11-02 | reverse complement strand
GACCAAGCCATTGGCCCCATTGGTGGTGGTGGCTTAATGTCAGGTACCGCAACGGCCCTGAAACATCACTTCCCAAGCATCACACTATGGGGCGCAGAACCGGAAGGTTATGATGATGCAGCACGGTCAATTGCAGCAGGTTGCCGTCTGGCCAACAAAAACTCACCCCTGTCTATCTGTGATGCCATAGTTACACCTATGGTAGGTGAACTCACCTTTCCTATAATGCAGCGTTATTTAGCTGGCGCTAAAGCGGTGAATGATCAGCACGTAATGGCCGCTATGGCTATGTGCATGCAGCAGTTAAAGCTTGTGGTGGAGCCTGGAGGGTGTGTAGGGTTAGCCGCTATTTTAGATAACAGCTTAGAGGTAAAAGATAAAACCACATTAGTGATTTTGTCTGGCGGCAATGCGGACCCAGCTACACTGGGCCTTGCATTAACGCAGTAGTGGTTATTCAGCCGGTGTTATATCCACATTAACACTCAAGAATTCACCTGCAGTGTAGGGAATAGTCGTTGTCATTTGCCATATATTGCCACCAAATTCGATGTAGGTTTTGTAGCCCGTTACCTGGTTCACGCTACGCTGCTGCATCTCTACATCACAGACCTCTTGTTGCTTGTGGCCCACAATAACCTGCTTACTTTTACCTTTTTTATTGGCTATGTCTGCGCCGGCTATAGCCCCAAGCAGCGTGGCCGCGTCTTTACCGGTGCCTCCTCCCACTTGGTTGCCCAATAAGCCCCCAAAGATGGCACTGGCAATCACGTCGGCAGTAGAGGCTTGTTTACCACCAGCTTGAGTCCCGTAAATAGGGATTTGTTCTACCCTGCAGGATTTTATAGGCACTTCTTTATAGACCTGCGAAACAATTTCGTCAGATTTTTGTAACACTTTAACCAACATAGTTTGGGCTTGAGCACTGCTTGCTAACACTAGGCCGAAAGTGGCTAAAGTAAGGTTTAGAGTCAGTTGCTTAGCCGTTTTTTGGATGTTTTGTAGGGTCGTTGTTTTCATCAGATTTTCCTTAACAATATGATTCCTTTATGTAGACTAGCACAGTGACAATTAATTCCCCTGGACTGTGTCAAACTAAGTAAAGATTCTCTTCACGATTGATCAACTAACAACTCTAACCAATGCTTAACAGGGACGTCGCCTGCACCTCCTAAATGAAGTTGGCAGCCAATATTAGCGGTGACGATAAGCTGTGGGTTGTCTAAGGTTAAATCTTTTAGCTTTTGGGCACGAAGTTCGTGGCTCAACTTTGGTTGCAGCAGTGAATAGGTCCCTGCTGAACCGCAACACAAGTGATCGTTTTTGGTAATCGCAGTTTCTATACCTAAGTCATCTAGCAGTGCTTTTACTTTGTGGGGCAGTTGCATAGCATGTTGTTGAGTACACGGGCAGTGCACTGCGACCTTGCCTAGACCTGGAGATTGATTCAACCTGGCTTTATTTAGCCTGCGTTTAACGGGCGCGAGGTTTTCTTGGCTCAGAATGTCTACCATGTCTTTGGCAGCCTTCGAAACTTGGGTGGCTTTGTCTGCATAAACTGGATCATCACGCAGCAGGTAGCCATATTCTTGAACGGTAGCTCCACAGCCAGAGGCCGTAATCACTAATGCTTCGGCTCCTGCGTGTAATTCTGGCCAGACCAAATCAATATTATGCCTAGCTTGATCAAGGGCTTTCTCATGGGCGTTCAAATGATGATTAACAGCCCCACAACAGCCACTTTTATGAAGTACTTTTAACGTGATATCCAGTTGATCTAACACCTGTGCCGCAGCAATATCAGTATTAGGTGCAGCACTTGCTTGAGCACAACCCGGCAAACTGAGCATGATTCGCTTATGCTTGGTTTTTGGGGCCATCAGCTTGGGCGACGACAAGGGAATATGTTGTTTTAATACCTGAGGCAGCACTGGCCGAAACAACTGACCCAACTTAAGCATTGGGCCAAATCTAGACCGATAGGGCAGCACTTGTTTTAAACCCCAACGCACAAGCTTTTGGGACATAGGACGTGGCGCTTTTTGTTCTGCGACTACACGGCCTAAATCAACTAGGTGGCCATACTCCACACCAGAGGGACACGTTGTTTCACAGCTTCTACACGTAAGGCAACGATCCAAATGATGCCGCGTTTCTTGGGTGACTGGTTCGCCCTCAAACATCGCTTTCATCATATAAATACGGCCACGGGGGCTGTCCCGTTCGTCACCTAGCAACAGGTAAGTAGGACAAGTAGCCGTGCAGAAACCGCAGTGCACGCAGGCTTGTAATATGCCTTTAACAGGTGCAAATTTAGGTTGGTCAGCAAATTCTTTGGCAATTATTGTTTTCATCGTTTACATCCAAGAATATAAGCGGCCCGCATTGAAGATCCCATGGGGATCAAATGCATATTTTATACGCTGCTGCAGGGCTTGCTGCGAGGCATTTACGGCGCCGTAAACCTCTGCCATTCTATCTCCACCCAGGTGTTGAGTTAAGCCACCTGCAGGAGAATTTGAGTTCGACTCTAGCACCCAGCGTTCAGATCCCGCCCAGTTAATCAAAGACGTATTTGACACGGTATTAATAGGTGTGTCACTTGGTCCACTCCAGCGCCATAATGTTTGATTGTCCTGTGGCTGCAATAGACGACCTTCTCTGGCAGCCTGCCAAAATACATCGGCAATCTTTGGTTCCAGATGCTCACCACCCAAAAACTCACTTGCCGAGGCAACACCGCTCTCACCACCTTGTAATCGCAGGTAAAGCTGGCCCTGAAAGTGGCTCATGCCCGTAATGGGTAAGCTAAGGTTAGCCCATTGCAACATAGCCTCTAGTGCAACTTCTGCAGTCATTTCAAATATTAAGGTATGGCCTGCCTTAAACTCTGGCAATACTTTGATAGAGATGTCGGTAATGAGACCCAAACTACCCATAGCGCCGCACTGCAATCGCGTTACATCAAAACCTGCCACGTTTTTCATAACCTGGCCACCAAACTGCATAGACTCGCCGTAGCCATTGATAAGCCCTAAACCTAACAAACTGTCTTTAACTCCTCCAAACCATGGCCGCGAAGGACCACTCTGGTTTGCTGCTACTGTTCCGCCAATAGTGGCTTCGCCACTAAAACTGGGAGGTTCAAAGGGCAATCTTTGTTGCTGCTCGGCTAATAGTTCATTGAGGTGGGAAATTTTGGTGCCCGCACGCGCTCTAACCACTAACTCAGTGGCACTATAACTAATCACACCGGTATGATTAGCCATATTAATCACTTCTCCAGAGGTGTCTCGACCAAGATAAGCCTTAGTATTACCGGCCTGAATTTTGAGGGGTGTTTTAGTGGCATATGCGTGTTGAATTTGTTGCGTCAACTGCCCAGTTAAATCGGTCATATTAAATCAACCATGTTGCAAGCTCCGGTATTCTTGGCAATACTTAAGAGTGGGAATTCCTTTACCGGGATTTAACAAATCCTCACTGTCAAAGGCAGCTTTCAAACGTCTAAACTGAGCCAGTTCTGCATCGCCAAATTGGTATGGCATTTGTGGCATTTTTTCTAAACCAACACCATGTTCACCCGTAATGGTGCCCCCCACGTCAACGCACAAGGTAAGAATGTCCCCACCTAATAACTCCGCTCGCTCAAGTTCGCCGTCAATACCGGCATCAAATAAAATAAGCGGGTGTAAATTACCATCGCCTGCATGAAAAACATTGGCCACTCTCAAGCCATACGTTTCTGACAGTTCGCTGATACGAGTGAGTACATAACCCACTTTACCGCGAGGTATCGTTCCATCCATACAGTAATAATCTGGTGAAATACGCCCTACTGCTGGAAAAGCGGCCTTGCGGCCTTGCCATAGAGCATCAGCTTCTGCTGCATCTTTAGCGATACGAATATGCTGGGCTCCATGTTGCTTAAAACACTCGCTGACCACAGCGAGCTGTTCTTCAACTTCGGCATCTGTACCATCTAATTCACAAATGAGCAGTGCTTGAGCATCCGTAGGGTAGCCTACTTTTACAAAATCTTCCGCAGCACTAATGGCTAAATGATCCATCATTTCTAAACCCGCTGGTATGATACCTTGCCCTATAAGGGCGGCTACCGAATCACCTGCTGCAGTTACGCTGTCATAGGCCGCCAAAAGCACTTGTACTCTAGGCGCTCGTGGTAACAATTTAACCTTCGCTTCCACCACCACGCCTAACAAACCTTCAGAACCCACAAATAAACTCAATAGGTCCATGCCTGGTTCATCTAAACCTTCACCACCTAAAGTCATCAATTCCCCCTCGATAGTAACAAGGGTTACCTGCAGGAGGTTATTAACTGTGAGGCCGTACTTAAGGCAGTGAACTCCACCCGAATTTTCCGCTACATTACCTCCAATAGTGCAGGCAATTTGTGAAGATGGGTCCGGTGCATAATAGAGACCAAAGGGTTTGGCTGCGTCTGTTAGCGCTAAGTTACGAACACCTGGTTGGACAGTTGCTGTGGCCGTATTTTGGTTAATGTGTAGAATCTTATTGAGTTTAGTCATCACCAACAAGACCCCTTCTGCATGGGGCATCGCTCCAGCACACAGACCAGTGCCTGCACCTCTTGGGACCAGCGGTACATGATGCAGATGACAGAGACGTAAAATGGCTTGTACTTGGCCCACAGTTTCTGGGATAACTGTGATTAAAGGCAGTTGTTGATATACAGCCAAGCCATCGCACTCAAAAGGCCTCTGACCTTCTGTTGACATGATGACGCTAGACGCCGGCAGCAGTTGCTGAAATGCGCTAACTAGTAATGCAACGCTTCCACCTTCAGGTGCTTGGTTCTCAAGGTCGTTAGATGTGCTTGGTAATGTATGCATAGACAAGACCTAAACCATAAATTATTAAATTGGTAATATTTTATTACCAATGTAGGAGCTTAGATTATCATAAGCTGAGTTATACCCCAACCTTTTAGCAGTATAAGTATGGGGTTATGATTCAGACAGACACGCATTTGGTGTGCGTGAATCAATCACCCCGCCATTGTAGCCTTAGAGCAAGCAGAGTATATTTACCTGCGTCCCTAAACAGCCCGTAAATTCGGGCTAAACGAGCCCTTTTCAATGACACCCCTTCGTATACAAAGCCAGCTATTTACCTTACGATCTAACAAATTATTTGAATTATTTGTGGTCAGTATCATATTGCTGTCTGCACTAGTGATCGGCGCAAAAACCTATTCTATGCCCCCTGGACTAATCAGTTTTATTGGCTTTTTAGACATCGGCATTACAGTATTTTTCTTAATAGAAATCAGTATCCGATTTGCTGGCGACCCAAATAAAAGCAGGTTCTTTTTAAACGGCTGGAATCTGTTCGACACTATTATTGTAGTCGTCAGCCTTATCCCCATAGAAGACAGTGAGTTAGCTTTAGTGGGTCGGTTAATCCGTATTTTCCGCGTATTGCGTATGGTTTCTGTAGTGCCAGAACTGCGCATATTACTCAATTCATTGATCAAGGCCCTACCCCAGTTGGGCTATGTACTCATGTTGATGTTCATCATTTTTTACATTTACGCCGCGGTTGGAACTACCTTTTTTAGCAGCATAAACTCGGTGTTGTGGGGCGATATTTCCATCTCTATGCTTACCCTCTTTAGGGTCATGACGTTTGAAGATTGGACCGACGTTATGTACGAAATCATGGCTGTATATGGATACGCTTGGGTGTTCTTCTTAAGCTTTATTTTTCTTACTACGTTTGCGTTTTTAAACATGGTCATTGGCATCGTTGTAAACGTTATGGAAAATGAGAACGCAGCTGAGCGCTTAGCTGACGGAGAACCATCTATGACAGACTTACGCAACGAATTAGCCGAGATTAAAGCTCTTTTAAAACACCAAGGTCGTTAATTACCCATGATTGAAGCCTACCCAAAGACACATGAAGTGACTGCCCAATGGGCTTTTGAGCGCTATGAAGCGATTAGACATACCCTGCCCACAGCAAACTTCCCTAAAACTAGCACGAGGGTTGGTGGACTGGCTGATTTGGCCCAACAGTTTGACGTGTTCTTGTTGGATGCTTTTGGGGTGCTGAACGTTGGCCAGACCGCCATAACAACCGCACCTTCAGCGGTGCGCGCTCTTCAAACGGCCGGAAAAAATGTGATGGTATTAACTAATGGCGCGAGTTTACCGGCCACTGAATCGCAGATAAAACTTGAAAAGCTGGGATTTAACTTCGCTTTAGAAAATATCATCGCTAGCCGAGATGCTTTATTGCGCGGACTTGCCCAACCTCATGCACAGGCACAGGCACAGGCACAGGATGCAGCTTTATGGGGAGTTATGGCCAGACCCGATTCACAGCTGCACACTTTACCCATACACAGTGTTACCTTGGGCGAGGATGCAGCTTTATTCGATAAGGTCAGCGGCTTTATATTGTTGGGTGCGTCCTATTGGTCAGAGCACCAACAGCACCTATTAATACACAGCCTTTGCCAAAATCCTCGTCCAGTATGGGTGGGAAATCCAGATCTAGTGGCACCTAACGAGCATTACTTAAGTTTAGAACCTGGTTATTTTGCCCACCAGCTTAGCCACATTACTGGAGTGACCTTGCACTTTTTTGGCAAGCCCTTCTCAAACATTTATGAATTAGCCTGCGCGCGCTTGGAACACACTCCTAAGCATTGCATTTTAATGGTGGGTGACACGTTACACACCGACATTCTTGGTGGTGCTGCGTACGGGGTAAAAACAGCCTTAGTCACGGGTCATGGTTTATTTGCCAAAGAGAATGTAATCCCTTATATAAACCAATCTGGCATTGTGCCCGACTACATGATGATTTCGCCTTAGGTCCTCAACTTAGATTCTCGACCTAAACTTACTTCTATTATTTTTCTGTGGAGACCAACTGCCAAGGTAACAGGTGTTGATTTTTTAATTCTCGCAAAGCGAAGCTAGAATTAAGTGCAGCAACACCAGGCAATTTAACTAATTTACGCTTAAGAGTTTGTTCGTACTGCTCTATAGACTGCACTACCACGCGCAATAAATAATCCACATCGCCAGACATAATGTAACACTGCATTACTTCTTCCATAGCAACAGCAGCACTTTCAAATTGTGCCAACAGCCGTTCATCATGATTATTGAGCTTCACCGTTACAAAAACCACCACACCTAGGCCCACTTTTTTAGCATTAACCAAGGCCACGTTAGCGCTTATCACACCACTTTCTTGCAAACGCTTAATTCGCCGCCAGCAGGGTGTATGGGATAAACCGACATGTTCAGCAATGGCATGTACAGACTGACTCGCGTCTTTTTGCAGTTGCTGCAGTATCTTAATATCAAACGAGTCTAACTTCATATCTCACCAAATTAGGACAATCATCCTATATAACTACCGTAAACCACAATAATATTTCATATTGTTCCATTTTTCTATAACAAGACGCAATATTTTTTCGCCTCAAAAAGGGCATACTGGTGCGCTAACACACTCCATTCGTATGAGACAGCTTGCCATGACTACACCACTTGCCCACCAACCCGAAGATTTATACGAATGTTATCGCCAACAGTCTGGCCAAGTGTATATGAGTGGTGTGCAGGCCCTAGCACGCATTCCCATGGCCCAAGTGCGCAGGGACCAAGCTGCAGGATTAAACACCGGTGGTTTTATCAGTGGTTACCGTGGTTCCCCACTGGGATTGCTAGACAAAACCCTAGAACTGGCACAGCCCTATTTAGATCAACATAACATCCGCTTTCAACCCGGTGTAAACGAAGAGTTGGCTGCTACTATGGTGTGGGGTTCACAACAACTTCACCTCTCTAAAGAAGCGCAATACGATGGCCTTGTGGGAATGTGGTATGGCAAAGGCCCTGGAGTAGACCGTTGTGGCGATGTCTTTAAACATGCCAATGCCGCTGGTTCTGCACCCTATGGCGGGGTGTTATGTGTTGCTGGAGATGACCATGGTGCGAAGTCCTCCACCGTGCCTCATCAATCGGATCACGCATTCATGTCATCCACTATGCCAGTGCTTTATCCCTCATCTATCCATGAATACATATGGATGGGTTTGGCAGGCCTGGCAATGTCGCGTTACAGTGGCTGCTGGGTTGGTTTTAAGGTGATTTCTGAAACTGTAGAAACCACTGCAGCGGTTAACTTACAAGACGAAGATGTGGAATTCATCATTCCTGAAGATTTTGAAATCCCAGAAGGCGGCCTCAATTTACGTTGGCCTGATGATCGAATGCTGCAAGATTCTAGACTACAAAACCACAAGGGGTATGCGGCCCTCGCTTTTGCTCGCGCTAACGGTTTTAACCGCGTTACCCTAGCTTCACCAAAGGCCCGCTTTGGTATTGTAGCGTCTGGCAAATCTTATGAAGAAGCCCGCCAAGCAATTCACGAGTTAGGCCTAACGGATGAGCAAGCAGCTCAACTGGGTGTAAGCATCTACAAAGTAGGTATGCCATGGCCTCTAGAACCCCAAGGTATTCGTGAATTTTCACAAGGTTTAGAAGAAATTCTTATCGTTGAAGAACGCCGTGAAATGATCGAAAATCAAATTAAGCAACAATTGTTTAATTCGGCCACCCATGAGCGCCCTCGTATCATTGGTAAGTTTGACGAGCAAGACCAAAGCGTACTGCCGCTGGATAAAGAACTCGATGTCCCTATGGTCGCCAAGGTGATAGCCCAACGCCTAATAAAACTTGATATAGATAGAGACACCAAGGTGCATCTATTAGCGCAAATAGCCCGTATCGACCAACAACACGCCATCAGTTCTGCAATTTTAGCACCCGTCACTCGAACACCCTTCTACTGTGCAGGTTGCCCCCATAACAGCTCTACCAAAGTGCCCGAAGGAAGCCGTGCCGCAGCCGGCATTGGCTGCCACTTTATGGTGCAATGGATGGACCGCAACACTGAAACCTTTAGCCAAATGGGTGGTGAGGGCGCTATGTGGGCAGGTTGTGCTCACTTTACGGCGGAAGCCCATCAGTTTGTTAATTTGGGTGACGGCACCTATTTCCATTCTGGGTCTTTAGCCATTCGTCAGTCCCTTGCTGCCGGGGCTAATATCACTTACAAAATCCTCTTTAATGATGCCGTAGCGATGACTGGTGGCCAAAGTGTAGATGGCATCTTAACCATGCCTCAACTCACCCATCAGTTGTTTCATGAAGGGGTGCCTGAGATTGTTGTGCTAGCCGACGACCCTAAACAAATCAAACAATCCGAACTTGCAGCGGGCGTGTATTTAGGCCACCGCGACGAGCTAGAAACAGTAATGGTGCGCTTACGTGAACAACAGGGTTTGAGTGTCATTGTCTTCCAACAAACCTGCGCGACAGAAAAACGCCGATTACGCAAACAAGGTAAAGCTGAAGCCATTAAAACCCGAGCTTGGATTCACCCTGAGATTTGTGAAGGCTGCGGTGATTGTTCGGTTCAATCAAACTGTGTAGCTATAGAACCGATAGAGACAGACCTTGGCCGCAAACGGAAAATCAACCAATCTAGTTGTAATGCAGATCTGTCTTGTGTGAAAGGTTTTTGCCCATCATTTATCACCGTTGAAGGTGCTCAGGTACGTAAACCCATTAATCAACATGAGGCTCAAAAACAAGCGTTATTAGACCTACCAGAACCCCAACCGCAGATGAATCTAGACCAACCCTTTAACATTGCTGTCACTGGTGTGGGCGGCACGGGGGTACTGACTATTGGTGCATTGCTAGGCATGGCTGCTCACCTAGACGGCAATGCGTTTATGACCTTAGATTTCTCTGGTTTAGCGCAAAAAGGAGGCGCTGTGTTAAGCCATGTACGTCTGGCTAACTCACCAGAACAAGTGACTACCCCGCGAATTGTTGACGGCCGTGCAGACCTGTTGCTTGCTGCCGACGCAGTGGTAACAGTGGCGCCTAGTGTTCTGGGTTTGTGCAGCCAAGCCACACAAGCAGTGGTAAGCAGCCACCTAATTCCTGTGTCTAATTTTGTGAAAGATGCCGACTTTGATTTCAAACAAGACGAGTGCCTTAGTTTAATCGCCAGCCACGTACACAAAGACATACACCAACTGGATTTCCATAAGTTGGCACTAACACAAATGGGCGATACCATATTTGCCAACGTTATGTTGTTAGGGTTTGCCGTACAAAAAGGCCTTGTGCCAGTATCTGTTGCAGCCCTTAAACAAGCCGTGGAGCTTAACGGAGTAGCTATAAAAGCTAACCTACAGGCATTACATTTAGGTAGGCAGTTGGCCCATGTAGGTGTAGAACAACCACAGGTTTTGAATATTCAACCCGCAGCACCCAGCTATAAAGAGCTTTTATCAGATCGCCAGCAGCGTTTAATAGCCTATCAAAACCAAGCCTTAGCAAACCAATACGCCCAACAACTTAATCTGTGGCACGAAAAAATATCGGCATTATTGCCTGCCGACCAAAGCCTGACTTTGATGCGTGTACTAACCACCGCCTACTTTAAGTTATTGGCTGTTAAGGATGAGTATGAAGTCGCTCGTTTGTTTAGCCAGCCAAGCTTTAAAGCAAAATTAAACGCCGAGTTCACTGGTGATTTCAGCATTTCATTAAACCTTTCTCCTCTAGGTTTCGCGGGTTGGAACAAACACCTTAACCAGCCCAGAAAATACCGTGTTGGCAGTTGGATGTTACTCCTAATGAAGCCTCTGTCTATGCTAAAGGGAATTCGTGGCACTGTATTGGATCCATATAGCTATAACTCGGAACGTAAGGCAGAACGGGCATTTTTAAGTTATTTTGTGAGCCAAATTAATTGTTTGATTGGCATGCTTAACTCACACAACCAAGCCGACATTCTGACTGCCATGCACCTGTTCGAAAGCGTCCGTGGTTACGGACACGTCCGTGCCGCATCTATGACTAACACCAAAGTGCAGATGGAGTCATCGGTGCAAGGCCTGAGCATTGATGAACAGGCTTATGCTGCCTAGACCTAGGGGCTAGATTACTTCACTGCGTTCGCAAAGACGAGAAAATTGAGTCTTTGCCAGGAGCAGAGCGACTTGGCAATCTCCCACCGTCCGTCTTTGCGAAGAGCGTAGAGGCGTGGCAATCCAGCGAGGCATGTGCGTATTTGCGCCTTTGCGTGGAGCATAGCGACTTGGCTATGCCTCCATCAACAAGAAGGGTTGATGCCTAGGTCAATTGAAGGCAAAATGGGAACTCTTTTTATGCAACGGAGCCTTTTGCATGCGTCCACATTTGTCTATGTCTCGTCGTACTCGTCGTACCCCTTTTAGTAGCCGCGTAGAGGCTGCTGGTGCGAGTGGTTACACGGTTTACAACCATACGTTATTAGCCACTTCATTCCGCGGTATTGAAGTAGATTATTGGCACTTATGTGAAAACGTACAGGTATGGGACGTCAGTTGTGAAAAACAAGTGACACTCATGGGCCCTGGGGCTAATGAGTTGGCTCAATACATGACGCCAAGGGATCTGAGCCGAGCTAAAGTAGGCCGCTGCTACTACCTCCCGATGTGTGATGAAAACGGCAAAATGATGAACGATGCCGTAGCCATTAAGGTTAATGACCGTCATTGGCGCTTATCTGTTGCAGACTCCGACGTATTGCTTTGGGCTAAAGGCCTAGCTATTGGCTTTGGCTTAGATGTTGAAGTAAGAGAACCCGATATCTTCCCAGTAGCAGTACAAGGCCCTAAGGCTGAAGAACTGATGTGTCGTGTATTTGGCGATGAAATTAAAGACCTAGGATTTTTTGCTATTGCGCCCTTTGTTTACAAGGGTCAACGTATGAAAGTAGCTCGTTCTGGCTGGAGCAAACAAACCGGTTTTGAAATATTTGTGAATAATGCCGAAATAGGCACCCAATTATGGGATGAGTTATTTGCTAAAGGCCAAGATTTAGATGTGCGTGCAGGCTGCCCTAACCTTATTGAGCGTATTGAAAGTGGTCTACTGTCCTTTGGTACCGACATGGACCATGACACCACGCCATTTGAAATTGGTTTAGATAAATATATAAACCTAGACTCCGAAGTCAAAAGCCTAAGCTTACCTGCATTAAGAGAACACACACCTACCAAAAAACTAATGGGTTTGGTGCTGGAATACCATCGCAATGTAACTGATTTAAATGTCTTTGTAGGTGACCAGAAAATTGGTGATATTCGAAGCCAAGCCTACTCGCCTAAATACATGCGCCGATTAGCCTTTGTTATGTGTGATTTGGCAGCGTTAAATGGTGCCACCACCGCAGAAATTAATACAGACCAAGGTAAAGCCACCGGCACACTAACGAGCTTACCTTTCGATTTTGACGCATTAGGCCTTGCTGCCTGTCGTTAGTGCGCTTAAAACAAACGAACCTAGTCAGTCTAAAAAGTGACTGACTAGGTTTATCTATTTCCCCGACTTGATTGCGGGCGTATATTCACCTCACTTATTCTTGGTATAACCTTCGTTTGGTCGCAATATTATGATTCCTGAACTTTCCGTCTCTCGCCGCACGCGCTCTACACCATTTACTAGCCGCGTTGAGGCTGCTGGGGTTAAAGGCTACACGGTATACAACCACACCTTATTAGCCACTAAATTCCGCAGTATTGAAGAGGATTATTGGCATTTGTGCGAAAACGTACAAGTGTGGGATGTGTCGTGTGAAAAACAAGTGGCCATTAGTGGACCTGATGCGTACCGTTTAATCCAACTTATGACGCCTAGAGATTTGTCCAAAGCACGCATTGGCCGTTGTTTTTATGTACCTTTGTGCAACCCTCAAGGTGGCATAGTCAACGATCCAATCGCTATAAAGTTAACTGAAAATGATTGGTGGTTATCCATAGCCGATACAGACGTTATGTTATGGGCGCAGGGCTTAGCAACTGGGTTCAACTTAGACGTTACTGTTACCGAACCTGATGTTTGG
>Ga0307994_1001686_pt1 | contig 12981 bp, 11 predicted proteins | sample EllFjometagen261_FD_203171 | JGI IMG/M metagenome (GOLD analysis project Ga0307994, IMG submission 203171) | Marine microbial communities from Ellis Fjord, Antarctic Ocean - #261 | ecosystem: Environmental > Aquatic > Marine > Unclassified | place: Southern Ocean | collected 2014-11-02 | reverse complement strand
TGTGTTTGTTCGAGTTGAACAGGCGGTAATAACAGTTCACCAAAGTTGGTGCGCCCGTCTGGCACTCCCCATAGGTTAAAGTACATCAGCATAGCAATCATAAGAGGAACAACGGTTACCCCAAACACGGCGTACAAGGTCCAACGGTTGGTCTTTTTGGTGTTCATGAATCTACCTTTTTGGTATCTGAGGGTGAATAAAATACTCGATAAATATATAGTATGCTTAAAGTTAAAGCGAGACCAAACCATTGCCACGCGTAGGCTAAATGCTTTTCTGGGGTCATTACACTGGCCCTCCAGTGGGGCGTCAAGGTTGCATCACCCGGTGTGTCTAGCATGAATACCCATGGCAAAAGCACGCCATCCATTGATACTCCCAGATGGGGGGCTAGCTGAGCCGGCACGATACCCTGCACTAACTGCGGGTATTGGTTAGTGTAAACGTCTACACCTAGCTGGTATGGATTAGGCTCCACGGGCACTAAACGCCCGGTGAGTGCAACATCACCATTAACCCAGTCGATTACAGGCAACGGATCTCTTTGCCCTTGTGATGCAAACCAACCACGATTAACGAGCAGCAATTGGGTGCCCTGCCTAATGAGACCCATCGCATCGTAACCTACTTTACCCATGACCACTTGGTTATCTTTGAACCACATAAAGGGCTTGATAAAGCTGCTATTCAATGTCACTCTTTGAAAGTCCTTTAGCACGCTCAATTCCTGCCCTTTGGCAATTGTTACCGGGTTCTCTAGGGCAGCCAAACTCTGCTGTAAGTCTTGCTTTTGCTCGGCCCTATCTAATTGCCAAAATCCTAAGGTGATGGTAAATGGCAAAAAGAATAGTGTGAAAACCGAGATTCCCCAATAGTATTGCAGTCGTTTTATCATTATTCTAGCTGAACCTAATTAACGTACTTTATGAGACCCTTTTTATGATCAAAATCGTCATCGTCATCGTGTTACTGCTAGCTCTTATCAGCCTAGCCAGTGGATTCTTTTTCTTAATGAAGGATGGCACCAAGTCAACTCGATTACTTACATCGTTAAAGTACCGGGTTTCCTTAATTATACTGCTCATTCTACTAGTTACCTACGGATTTTGGACTGGCCAGCTTGTGACTCACTCGCCGTGGGCATTAATTCATTAATTCTTAAAACCATCTCTAGAAACAAAAAAGGCAGCCATTAAGCTGCCTTTATGGGTTTTAGAATAAGGCTAGAGGATATATACGAATAAGAACAAACCTACCCATACCATATCTACAAAGTGCCAATACCAAGCAGCTGCTTCAAACCCAAAATGCTGCTCTGGGGTAAAGTGGCCTTTGCAAATCCGAATCCACATGACGAACAAGATAAACGCACCTAGGGTTACGTGTACACCGTGGAAACCTGTCAACATAAAGAAGGTAGAACCATAAATACCTGAATCTAGCGTCAGACCTAATTCAGTATAGGCTTCAATGTATTCCATCACCTGATAGTAAACGAATACTGCACCTAGAATAACTGTAACGGCTAACCAAAAAATGGTCTTGCCACGATGCATTGCCCTAAGAGCATGATGAGCAATGGTTAAGGTTACGCTAGACGACATCAACAACACTGTATTCAACAATGGAATATGCCATGGGTCAATCACAGCCTTAGGACCAGGAAGGTCTGCACCTGCTGGGTTGTTGAACATAGGCCAAGCGTAATCAAAGTTTGGCCACAACATGTGTGAAGAACCTTTATCACCTTGACCATCTAACCAAGGGCCTGCCCATTGGCGCACATAGAGCAATACACCAAAGAAAGCCGCAAAGAACATCACTTCTGAAAATATGAACCAACCCATACCCCAGCGAAAAGACATGTCCATTTGTGGGCTGTACATACCAGCCCTACTTTCTGTGACTACTTTACTAAACCAATTGAAGAGCACGGAGGCTAGTAACAATGCGCCCACGAAGAAGACTACATGAGGAAAAGCGTAACCTACCCCACCTGCACTCATGTGGTTAATCATTCCACCTGCACCTGCAGCCATACCAATTAAGCCTAAACTTGCTACGATTGGAAAATAACTACTCTCTGGTACGTAATAACTGGATGTTGCCATGTATTGCTCCTTGGTCGAAGGCTTATTATTGCGCCGCATTATACGACTAAAATTTATTTATACGCTTTTGCTATTCAGCAAAAGCGCCTGCATCAAATAACGTGTAAGACATAGTAACCGTACCAATATGAGACGGTATTTTTGGGTCTAAGGAAAAAATGAGCGGCATATTGCGCCCTTCCCCAGCTTTTAAATTCTGCTGGCTAAAACAGAAACACTCTGTTTTTTGTACGTACTGCGCTGCCTCAGAAGGCGACACACTTGGCACTGCCTGCCCTACCATGTCTTTCGTTGTTGGGTTTAAGGCCCAAAATTCCACTTGGGTCCATGCGCCTGGATTGATTTCCACTTCTTCTTGCAAAGCTTCAAATTCCCAGGGCATTCCCGCGTTATTGGTCGTTATAAACTGCACCTTAATGGTACGGCTTGTATCAACCCACTGCTCTACTCTTTCCACTGGCCCTGCAGTCTTACCATTGATACCGGTAATGTCACAAAATACATCGTACAAAGGCACTAAGGCAAAACCAAAACCAAACATGGCTACAGCTGCTAGCACTAATTTTAATGCGGTATTGCCTGGATTAGGTCCGGATTGGTTACCGGACTTTGGTGATTCTGAGTTCATTTGAGCTAACGCATTTAACCTTTATTGACCTTACTTAACGTGAGGTGGTTCAGCAAAGGTATGATACGGGGCTGGTGAAGGAATAGTCCATTCCAAGCCTTCAGCGCCTTCCCATACTTGATCTGTAGCTTTTTCGCCACCACGGATAGTCTTGATCAATAAGAACAAGAATATAAGCTGAGAGAACCCAAATACGAAAGCACCTACGGTAGCAATGGCATTAAAGTCTGCAAATTGCAGCGCGTAGTCAGGTATACGACGTGGCATGCCCGCTAAACCAATAAAGTGCATCGGGAAGAAAGTCACGTTAACGCCAATGAAGGACATCCAAAAATGGAATTTACCTAAGTTCTCATTGTAGTAATGACCTGTCCACTTAGGTAGCCAGTAATAAACACCTGCAATAATACCAAACAGTGCACCAGGCACTAACACATAGTGGAAGTGAGCCACTACAAAATAGGTATCATGGTACTGGAAGTCTGCTGGAGCAATCGCAAGCATCAGGCCTGAGAAACCGCCGATGGTAAACAACACTACAAACGCCAAGGCAAACAACATAGGAGTTTCAAAAGTCATTGACCCCCTGAACATGGTTGACACCCAGTTAAACACCTTCACACCCGTAGGTATGGCGATCAACATAGTGGCGTACATAAAGAAGAGTTCAGTCTGTAACGGTAGCCCCACAGTAAACATGTGGTGAGCCCATACAATAAAGGACAAGAAGGCAATTGATGAAGTGGCATATACCATTGAGGCGTAACCAAATAACGGCTTACGGGCAAAGGTAGGAATGATCTGCGAGACAATACCAAAAGCTGGCAAGATCATAATGTACACTTCTGGGTGTCCAAAGAACCAAAATACATGTTGGAACAACACAGGGTCACCGCCACCAGCCGCATCAAAGAAGCTAGTACCAAAGTGAATATCCATTAACATCATGGTCACTACGCCTGCCAACACGGGCATTACCGCAATTAGCAAATAAGCTGTAATGAGCCAAGTCCATACAAATAGTGGCATTTTCATCAACGTCATACCCGGCGCCCGAAGGTTTAAGATAGTGGCAATGATATTGATGGCACCCATAATGGAAGAAATACCCATCATGTGCACACCAAAAATGAAGTAGGTCACACTACTTGGAGCGTAGGTAGTTGATAGTGGAGCATAGAAGGTCCAACCAAAGTTTGGCGCACCGGCTTCGGTAAACAGCGTAAGCAGTAACATACCAAAGGCAAACGGCAGTATCCAGAAGCTCCAGTTGTTCATGCGTGGCAAAGCCATGTCTGGCGCACCAACCATGAGTGGAACCATCCAGTTAGCCAAGCCAACAAAGGCCGGCATGATCGCACCAAACACCATGATTAAACCGTGCATGGTGGTCATCTGGTTAAAAAACTCAGGTTCTATAAGTTGCATACCCGGCTGAAATAATTCAGAGCGGATAATAAGTGCCATTGTGCCACCAATAAACAACATGGTGAACGCAAACCAAAGGTACATAGTACCAATGTCTTTATGGTTAGTAGTAAAGACCCAGCGCATGATGCCCTTAGCAGGCCCATGATGGCCATGATCGTCGTGATTAGCAGTCGCAGTTGTCATAATTCAGCCTCCTATTTTTTCGCGTCAATTATCATTTTTGGAGTCACCGTTTCGCCTGTATCGTTGCCCCAAGCATTTCGCTCAAAGGTGATAACAGCAGCCATGTCAACTTCACTAAGCTGGGCACTAAAGGCTTGCATGGCAGTACCAGGCTTTCCGTTTAGAACAAGGTCAATGTGGCCAGCCATATCGTTAATAGCGATTGAGCTACCAGCCAACGCTGGGAATACAGTACCCATACCTTGACCTTCTCCACCGTGACACGCAGCACAACTACGTGCATAAACATCTGCACCCTTAGTCATTAGCTCGTCATGGGTAAAATCACCTAGGGCAGCAGCGGCTTCTGCTATTTTAGCGGCGCGCTGGTCGTCTAACCAAACTTGATACTGGTCTGCAGTAACGGCTTCTAGCACAATAGGCATAAAGCCATGATCTACACCACAAAGTTCGGCACACTGACCACGGTACAAGCCTTCCTGACCTTCAGGAATGAGGGCCCAAGATTCGTTGATGTAACCTGGGATCGCATCTTTCTTAACAGCGATTTCTGGCACCCACCAGGCGTGAATTACATCATTAGACGTAATAAGGAAGCGTATTTTTTGCCCTGTAGGTACTACAACATGCTTATCAACTTCAAGCAGGTAGTTTTCACCCTTATCAGCACGGTTATAAATTTCGTCTTGACTAGTGGTTAGGTTACTAAAGAAACCAACATCTTCACCAAGATAGTCATACTGCCATTTCCACTGATGGCCAGTGATTTTAATATCCACATCAGCATTGGTCGTATCATACATTTGTATCAATACAGAAGTTGCTGGTACGGCCATGGCTATTAGAATCACTGTCGGGACGGCTGTCCATAACAATTCTAAACCAAGGCTTTCGTGAAACTTAGAAGCAACAGCTCCCTTAGACTTGCGATGTTTAAAAATGGAATAAAACATGACGCCAAAAACGACGACACCAATCCATACGCAAATCCAAAAAATAAGCATGTGTAATTCATAAATTGATTGACTTACTTCTGTGATGCCTCGAGGCATATTCAGTTCCCAATCTGCCATAACGGCGGGAGCTGATAACAAACTCAAGACTACAGAACTCAGGCGTTGCCAAGTTCTAGAAAACATACCTACCCTCCAATTGATCTTTAAGATCGTGGATATTAATTAGTTCCCATACACAACTTAGTTTGGGCCGAGGTGATTATCGTCAATAAAAGGTGCATTTAGCAAGTATTATTTTGGCATTAGGTTGAATGTTTTCCTATATTATCAACTAGGAAGCGCACTTTTAACCGCCACAACTACAATAATAACGAAGACTACTAAAGTACCTAAACCTACATAAATCATACGCTCTAGACCCCCTTCATTGAGGTCTTCTTCACGTTTCTGATTTGACTGTATGCCCACTAAACCTGCAAGCACGCTTTGACCATAGCTTAGCAAGGTACGCAGTGTTGATTTTTTGTTGCTCATAGATCTCTCTTTAGATGTCCACTTTAAGATTTTATAACGCTTCTACAGGCGTCGACACATTGCTTAATCAAACTAGGACCTTGGTAAATTAAACCGGTGTAAACCTGTACTAACTTTGCTCCTGCAGCCAACTTTTCTAAGGCATCTTCTCCACTACTAATGCCGCCTACGCCTATGATAGGCACCTTGTCGCCTAGAATAGCGTACAAGTCAGCAATCGTTTGCGTAGATTTATGCTTTACTGGTTCACCACTCAAACCCCCCGCTTCGTCTCCAAACTCTAGATCAGCTACGTCTTCTCGACTTAAGGTAGTATTGGTGGCAATTACACCATCCATCTTTTGCTCTAACACACAGCGAGCTACACCCTGCAGCTGTTCATCATCCATGTCCGGGGCAATTTTAACTGCCAAAGGCACATATCGACCATGAACTTTTTCCAGCGCAGCCTGCTCTTGTTTCAGAGCCCCTAATAGCTGATTTAATGATTCACCATATTGAAGATCACGTAACCCTGGCGTATTCGGAGAAGAGACATTGATTGTAATATAGCTGGCGTAGGCATATACCTTTTGCATACAGATAATATAGTCTGATGTCGCTTCTGTTACAGGGGTATCAAAGTTCTTACCAATATTGATGCCCAATACACCCTTGAATTTGGCTTTTTTAACGTTTTCAACAAGGTGATCTACACCCTTGTTATTAAAGCCCATGCGATTAATGATCGCTTGAGCTTCAGGTAATCTAAATAGACGCGGTTTGGGACTGCCTGATTGAGGTTTTGGAGTAGTAGTGCCCACTTCCAAAAAACCAAAACCCAATGCAGCAAGACCATCAATGGCAAAGGCATTCTTGTCCAGACCTGCAGCAAGTCCTACAGGGTTAGGAAACTCAATACCCATCACCGTGACAGGCAAATCGACTACTTTGGGTGCTAACGCTGGTAATAATTTTAAACGCGCTCCCGCAGCAAGACCTTCTAAGGTTAACTCATGAGCAGTTTCTGCCGAGAATTTGAACAACACACTACGGGCAATAGAATACAAAGACACACCTCAGGGGTTTAACAACAAAAATATCGTTGGCAGTTAGTATACCGCATGCTTTCAAAGGATACATTTTCGTCCTTTAGATAGTGCATGAGACGCTCATAGAATTCATCGACTATGATTCACTAGTGAGCGTAACTCATTGAGGGTTTTTAGGCGCTTACCTTGTTCGAAACAAGCGTCGGCTTGAGGGTAAACCCTGCCGAGTAATTTAAGCCATTGTTTTATACGTGCATCTTGATACTTAACTTCAACATGATCTTCTACCAAATCGATAAAATAAAGCACAGTAGGCACTAACGCTTCCCAATCCCATTCTTGTGCGGGCTGCCCGGCTTGACGATGACGGATTTGTAACGCCAAATCTGGCTTCCAAACTAACCCACGACCTATCATCACGTCATCACTTCCACTGATTTGCTGACAGGCTGCATAGTCTTCTGGAGTCCACACTTCACCGTTGGCAATAACTGGGATAGCCACTACAGTTCGAATTTTTTCTATCCACTGCCAATGCGCGGGTGGGCGATAGCCTTCCACTTTGGTTCTGGCATGAACAGTCAACTCATTGGCACCGGCACCTTCGATCCCCTTGGCATTTTCTAGGGCTAAGTCTTTAGTAGCAAACCCCAAACGCATTTTCGCGCTTAACCAAGCATCATCACCAATCGCTTGCCTTACCGTAGCAACGATGTGAGCAACCCGTTTAGGCTCTTGCAACAATATTGCCCCACCCTGACTACGGTTAACCGTTTTTGCAGGGCAACCAAAATTTAAATCGATACCAGGGGAACCCAATTCTAAGGCTCGCACTGCATTGGCAGCAAGAGCCTTCGGATCACTACCTAACAATTGAATACGTACGGGTATACCCGCTGGGGTTTTACAGCCGTTAGCCAGTTCTGGACACAAGCGTTTAAACACTTTGGGGGGTAACAGCTGGGTAGTCACTCGAATAAATTCCGTGACACACAAATCGACACCCCCTATACGGGTTAGGCAATCACGTAAAATGTGGTCTGCTAAACCTTCCATTGGCGCCAAAATGATACGGCTCATCGCTTAAACTCTACTTCACAGTTGCTTCTCGCTCCGCTAGTATAGCGGGCTATAGCTTTTCTAATTGCCGCTCTAATTCCCGTTCTACTTACTATCAGGTAAATCATGTTCACTGGTATCGTCCAAGGCCAAGGCCAAATTAAATCTATTGCTGAAGGTAAAAACCAACGCAGCTTTGTTATTACTCTACCTGAGGCCATCAGCCTTCATGTAGACATTGGCGCCAGCATTGCTATCAATGGCACCTGTCTAACGGTGACTGCCCAGGATAGTCATCATTTTAGTTTTGACGTTATTGGCCAAACCCTAAAACTGACCAACCTAGGGCTACTACAACAAGGCGACTGGGTTAATGTAGAGCGTTCGTTGAAATATGGTGACGAAATAGGTGGCCATATTATTTCCGGGCATGTGTCGGTGGCTGTGCCCATTACTAGAATAGAAAACGAAGACGACAACACTACCATTTGGTTTGGCTTACCTGATGCTCACAAAAAACACGTATTACCCCAAGGTTTTATTGGCCTTGATGGCTGCAGCCTTACTGTAGGGGCTGTCACCGAATCCGAATTCTGCGTGTGCCTTATCCCTGAAACATTACGGGTCACAGGTTTTGGCAAAGCCACCATGGGAGCACAGGTGAATATGGAAATTGATCACCAAACTCAAACTATAGTAGCCACCGTAGAGCGTGTGTTAGCGTCTCGCGGTTAAGGAACGCACCAGCGCACCTAAAGCACCAACCTGCTTTGGCGTATCATTAAGGGCTGGGATGTAGCTAAGGTCATTCCCACCTAGGGACTTAAACTCACTGGCAAAACCTAACGCCACTTCCTCTAAGGTTTCTAAACAATCCACTGCAAATCCTGGGCATATAATCTGTACTTGATGTTGCCCTTCTTGCACCAACTGCTTCAGACTGTCTGCAGCATATGGCTGTAACCACGGCTGATAGCCAAACCTAGACTGAAAACAAATACTATACTGCCCCTTGGCCAAACCGAGCTTGTCGGCCAACAAATCCCCTGTAACAAGACACTGATCGTAATAAGGGTCTCCTTTTTTACGGGTAGCCTCTGGGGTGCCGTGAAAAGAAATCAACAAGTGTTCAGCCTTGCCTTGGCTTTGCCAATAGTCGCTAACAGAAGCTGCTAAGGCGTCAATATGCTCATCCTGTTGGTGATAACTCTTAATCACCTGCATGGGTAGTGCGCACCCCAGTTGTTCAGCAGCCTTAGCATAAGCATCTTCTACAGCTGCCGTAGTGGTGGTGGAGTACTGAGGAAATAGAGGCAGTAGTATGATTTTCTCTACACCACTGTCCATCAATTTTTTTAATGCCAAGGGCAAGCTTGGGTTGCCATAGGTCATGCCTAGTTCAACCTGCCAATTGAATTGATTATCTTCAGACCAAGTCTGTAGCGAAGCCTGTATACCTCGGCTATACACTGTGAGTGGTGCTCCGGTATCAAACCAAATTTTTTTATACAAGGCGGCAGATTTTGCCGGCCGCTTACGCAAGATAATGCCCCGTAATATCGGCTGCCATAGTAATGGCGGTAAATCCACTACCCTGCGGTCTGATAAAAACTGTTTTAAGTAAGGTTTAACTGCTTGGGCCGTCGGCGCATCTGGAGAGCCTAAGTTCACCAACAACACACCAACCCTTGCATCAGAACTTAGCTTTACCTGGTTAGACATTAGCAGAATCCAACGCCCTACTCACCACTTCAAATACATCTTTGCTTAGCTGTGCTTCACTTAAACGGCGTAATTGCTGCTGCATCAATGCTTGGCGTTGTGGCGTGTGACGCTTAAAACGGCCTAATGGCTTAGCGAGCCCTGCGGCAATCATCGGGTTAAAGTTATCTAGCTTTAATATCATATCGCCAACAAAGGCGTAACCACTGCCATCTACGGCATGAAAATTGATAGCACTACGAATAAAGCTACCCACAACACTGCGCACTTTATTTGGATTGCGAATATCAAAGGCGTCGTGGTCTAACAAATCTTGTACTTGCTTCAGCAGACCAGGGCGATTTGCGCCACATTGCATAGCAAACCACTGACAAACCACCTGAGCATCACCTTGCCAACGTTGGTAAAATTCTGCCAACAAGGGTGCGGCTAACTCAGAATTATTTTGTCCAATTAGAATATGTAAAGCAGCCCCTACATCAGTCATATTAGCCTGTAACGCATACTGGTCTCGAGCTATGGTTTGATACTGCCCTTGATACTGGACGGAATCTAACGCATTAAGGTAAGACAAGCAGGTATTCTTAAGCGCTCGCTGGCCAATAGCCTTACCCGTTTGACTAAACAAACCGATATCGTGACAACGGTTGTAACAGGCCAAAAGTTCACTTTCTAGAGCCGTAGCAATAGCAAGGCGCATGGCTTCACGGCCAGTGTGAATTAAATCTACATCTACGGTGGTTTGGGTTTCCGCTAAATAAGCTTCACTAGGTAATTGCACAAGCTTAGCCACCATGGCAGGGTCTAAGGTTTCGTCTACTAAACTAGCACGTAACATGGTGACCAACGAATCACCTAATTGATAATGAGATGATTGGTTCATGGCAGACATAGCAAGCTCTGTAGCTTCAATCAATAAACGTTGGCACGCCTCCCAGCGGCAAAAACCATCTTGGTCTTTACTAGCCAGAAATAATAATTGTTCCTGTGTATAAGCATAGTCCAATTTAACCGGCGCAGAAAAGCCCCGTAATAACGATGGCGTTGGCTGTTCCATCACACCTTCAAATACGAAAGTTTGTTGTGCCTGAGTAATGTTTAGAACGCAGCTATTACCTAGTAGCAAATTATCACCTTGCACTGAGTCATCATCGCGCAACGTTAAAGGCATCTCCAACCCATTGGTGTCTAACAAGGCCATTCGTAATGGCAAATGGAACGGAAGCTTTTTCTGGCACTCTGCAGTTGCTGGCGTGGACTGGCCCACGGTGAGACGATACTCGTTGTTAGTTGCATCGTAAGCATCAGTGATTGCCAGCGTAGGTGTGCCCGCTTGGCTATACCAGTGCTTGAATTGACTCAAATCGATACCACTAGCGTCACTCATTGCTGCAACAAAATCATCTGTAGTCACTGCTTGGCCGTCATGACGGCCAAAATACAAATCACTGCCCTTACGGAACAATGCATCTCCCAGCAAAGTGTGAATCATACCCACCACTTCCGCACCTTTTTCATACACAGTGACAGAGTAGAAGTTATTAATCTCTATATAGGATGCAGGTCGTATTGGATGAGCCATTGGGCCAGCATCTTCGGCAAACTGGTGAGTGCGTAATAGGGTAACGTCATCAATACGTTTTACGGCAGCAGAATAAGTGTCTGCGGTATATTGCGAATCACGGTAAACCGTAAAGCCCTCTTTGAGACTAAGCTGAAACCAATCACGACAAGTGACTCGGTTACCCGACCAGTTATGGAAATATTCATGCGCCACAATGCCTTCTATACGCTCGAACATCGCATCACTGCTAGTGGCTGGATCTGCCAATACACAATCAGAGTTAAAAATATTAAGGCCTTTGTTTTCCATGGCCCCCATGTTGAAATCATCTACTGCAACGATCATAAATAAGTCTAGGTCATACTCACGGCCATAAACCTGCTCATCCCACAACATAGAACGCTTAAGAGACTCCAATGCGTGATCACATTTATGGCTATTATGAGCTTCTACGAATATCTGCAAATCTACTTTTCGGCCAGACACTGTGGTAAATACATCGTCTTGGCGCACCAAATTACCAGCAACCATAGCAAATAAATAGGCAGGTTTAGGGAATGGATCATGCCACACAGCAAAATGTTCACCGTTATCCAAATCGCCCTGCTCTACCGGGTTACCGTTGGACAATAAAATAGGATAACTTACTTTAGGAGCACTGATACGAGTGGTGAACACAGACAACGCATCTGGACGGTCTAGGTAATAGGTAATGTTTCGAAAACCTTCCGCTTCGCACTGAGTGCAATACATACCACCAGACTTATACAACCCTTCTAAGCTAGCATTTAGCTGTGGTTGAATTAGGCATTCAGTAGTGAGTTCAAAGGCTTCTGGGCACTGATGAATAGACAGCACACTACCTTCTAGATCGTAGTTTGATTTATCTAAAATGAGGCCATTCATCATCACTTCTTGCAGCTTAATGTCTTTACTACCTTGTAATACAAGTTCAGATGAAGGCTCGCTGGACGCCGAATTACGACGCACTTTTAGGCGTGCAACAACAGAAGTGTATTCATCGCCAATACGAATATCTAGATCGGTGGTTTCGATGATAAAAGATGGCACCTGATAATCTTTTAAATAGGTTACTTGAGAGTTTTGAGTCATGAGCTGAATTGCACCAAATAGGATGAGTATTTGCGGACGTTAATCACCGCGGTGTCAAAAATAAGATATTGTCCCTTAATACCCATCAATTTACCTTCTAATACAGGTTCTTTGTCAAGGTTATGGGAATTGATTTTGCTGGGGTACTCTAATACTGGATAGCGCATACTAATGGCCGCTGTGTCCAACCATTGGTAATCTCGGTGGCTTAGTCCACCTAATAAAACATCTAGATCTGCCTCTGATTCATTCAACAATAGGTCTGCTGCTTGAGCCATATCGATCGCTTGTGCGTCGCTTTGCAGTAATTTTCTCCAATTGGTTTTATCGGCTACGTATTGTTTAAGCACGGTCTCAACTTGTCCAGACAATTTTCGGGTGGCCACTTGCATGATAGGCATCGCTTGAGATGCACCTTGATCGAGCCAACGAGTTGGCATTTGATTAACCCGAGTAATACCTACTTTAAGGCCAGAAGAATTCGCCAAATAGACAATATGAGGTTGCATACAAAACGCCTCCCCCCATGCCTCATCACGGCAGGTGCCCGCATCGAAATGACACCGTTCTGGACTCATAATACATAGGTCACATTGAGGCAATTTTTGCATACAAGGAAAACAGAAACCTTGGCTGTAACTTTTTTTGG
>Ga0307994_1001685_pt1 | contig 12982 bp, 14 predicted proteins | sample EllFjometagen261_FD_203171 | JGI IMG/M metagenome (GOLD analysis project Ga0307994, IMG submission 203171) | Marine microbial communities from Ellis Fjord, Antarctic Ocean - #261 | ecosystem: Environmental > Aquatic > Marine > Unclassified | place: Southern Ocean | collected 2014-11-02 | reverse complement strand
CATCCATATAATCTGTAAAAGTTATGCGTAAACCATACTCAAGACCAAGTGTCCATTTGTGGTTCAGTTTAAACTTAAGCCCACCACCTATTGGTATTGCTACTTGAGTAAGTGAGTATCTTTTTTTTTCATTAAATTCTGTGGTTTCTTGTCCTTCTGTAGCCAGCGGCTGAAGCTCTACCCATTCCTCATCTCTATCTACTAACTGAGAATAAGTTGGTTGACCAAGATATTGAGCTACAGGACTAGTTGGGTCATAGATAAATTGAGCCTTAGGATTAAATTTAAAGACACTAACTCCTATAAATGCATAAGGTACAACTCCAGACTTGTCTCTAAAATCAAGTTGATTAAAATTAAACTCTGCGGCTGCAGTAAAATCCCATAAATCCGACTTAAAACTAAGATTTCTTCTTTCAGGATCTGCTGGATCTTCGTACCAATCATCTCTACCTTCTACTTGACCGTATTGGGCACTAATTCTAAACGTAACCAATTTACCCGGCGTGTATCTTGTAATTAGACCAACGCTTGGCTTAAAACCTCTTGCCTCAAAATGTGTACGAGTAAGGTCTCCTGAGTAGTGCGAAAATCCTCCAATTAGACCGAATTCCAACGAACTAGTTCTGAACCAACGCTGCTGTGCGTTACTTTCTAAAGTGCTCAATCCTACGAGCAAAATGGTACACACTATCCACTTTATATTTATCTTTCCCATTGTAATTCTTTGTAAAAATTTACCCATAGCCTTTGCCATAGCAAGCAAAGGTAGTATTTCTTAACGAAAGACACCGTTGATTTATTTCAAGACAAGTATTTAAGCAAGCGTATAAAACTCCTTTTTCTCGTGCGTATGGTTTCTCACGACCCCCGCACTTATCAAATTTACCAGTATTTTAGATGCTCTCCACCTACTTATATTTACCATTTTCTTAAATTCCATGAGTGTTATTCGTTCATTTTCTTCAAGGTATTTCAGGAGCATTTCTTCGTTTTTGCCATACTGTATCATAGTGCCTTTATTGCTGGCTTGTCTACGAAGCACATCTACTACTATCTTGCTAGCTAACAGGCTTTTATCTTTGTTTCTGACATATACCCACCACTTGTCATCTTCCCCTTTAGAACTGTATGGTTTGTCGTCCCCTTCTGGCACTATGCACTCTAGTATTATTTTATCTCCTATAGCGTGCTCTATTATTTCCAAGGGTATTTCTGGTTTGCAATAGAATGAGGCAGCCAGATCTAGCATATATTTCTCATCTTCGGTACGTATACCCGCAATGGTCCTATTATCTCGTACTCCCACGAGCAAAGTTCCACCTCTATGATTTGCGAAGCTGACCATCGTTTTTGCGATTTTATTGGCACTGGTAATTTCTTGCTTATAATCAAGCATATCACCTTCCCCATTTATCAAATATCGCTTTATACGGCTGTTCACTTCTACAGTCTATTTCCTTCTAGTTTAGCTAGTACGTCATTGTACTCATTCACTATCTCATTAACAATCTGAGCCGCTGGCTTTATTTCATTTATATATCCACTAATCTGCCCTATCTCTAGTTCTCCTTCTTCCAAATCCCCTTCAAACATGCCTTTTTTAGCACGTGCTCTACCTAGCATCTGAGCTAATACTTCTGAGCTAGCTCCATTCATTTCTGCTATGGCTATCTGCTCCCAAAACTTATTTTTTATTAGTCTCACAGGAGTTAATTTTTTAAGACTTAGCTGAGTGCTCCCATCTTTGGCATCTATCACAGCTTGCTTAAAGTTTTGGTGTGCACTGCTCTCATCAGTCGCTACAAATCTGCTTCCTATTTGCACCGCTTCTGCACCTAGAGCCATTGCAGCTAGCATAGTCTTGCCTGTACCTATACCTCCTGCAGCTATTACGGGTATCTTTACTGCTTTCACTAGCTGTGGAATGAGTACTAGTGTAGTAGTTTCTTCTCGTCCATTGTGTCCTCCCGCTTCAAAACCTTCTGCCACTATAGCGTCTACACCGCACCCTTCTGCCTTAAGTGCAAATTTTTCATTGCTTACTACGTGTACGACTTTAATTCCCGCGTTTTTCAAAGTTTCTGTCCATACAGCTGGATTACCCGCAGATGTGAAAACGATAGGTACTTTCTCTTCTAGTATAGTCGCTATGTGTTTATCTATATCTGGATATAGGAGCGGTAGATTTACGGCAAATGGCTTGTCAGTAGCTTGCTTACATTTCTGAATTTGTATTCGTAGAATATCTGGATACATGCTCCCAGCTCCTATGATGCCTAGTCCTCCAGCATTACTTACAGCACTGGCTAGTTCCCAGCCGCTGCACCATATCATTCCGGCTTGTATGATGGGATATTGTATACCAAAGAGAGAAGTGATTCTATTTTGCATAGGACGAAGTTAAGGAAATGACCACATATTAAAAGCTCAAACCCCACGAAGCAAGCACTTATGGGATATCTTAATAAGTAGCCAAGAACTCTGATTACTCGCACATCCAAATTGATTCATATTTGCAGCTTTAATAATCCCCTACTTATTTCACTATATGAAACTCACCGCCGAACAAGAAGCCATACTCGCCACGCAGCAAGACGTGAAGATAAATGCAGTAGCGGGTAGTGGCAAAACAAGCACCATAGTGGCCTATGCTAAAAATTGCGGTAGCACCAAAAACCTACTTTATCTCGCTTTTAATAAATCAGTAAAAATAGAGGCTACTCAAAAATTTGCTCAAGAAAATCTAGATAATGTCCGAGTAGAGACGGCACACTCCCTTGCTTATAAAAACGTAGTACGAAAGAATAACTACGAGCTACAGAGTAATGGATACAAATCCTACGAAATCGCTAAAATCCTAAATATACGCTCCGGTAGTCAAAAGCACAGTGACCTAGTGATGGCAAATCACGTGGCGAAGTATGCTGCTCTTTTTTGCAACAGTGCGGCTCAAAAGGTAGGCGAACTCAATTATTTGCAAACCATCACTAATGAAGAATCCCAAGAGTTTGTAAATGCCCACCACCAGCAGATCTATACACTTACCCGTACTTTCCTAGCCAAGATGAATAGTGGGGAGATTCCTATCACCCATGATTTTTACCTAAAAAAATACCAACTCACTAAACCTACATTATACTACGATTACATCTTTTTTGATGAGGGGCAAGATGCTTCTCCTGCTATGCTAGATGTATTCAAAAGGCAACAAGCCACCAAGATACTAGTGGGTGATACGCACCAGCAGATCTACGGCTGGCGAAATGCAGTGAACTCCTTAGAAAATACTGATTTTCATGAATTAAGACTATCTGCTAGTTTCCGATTTAGTCCGCAGATAGCTACGCTAGCTCATAAGATTTTACTTTGGAAAAAACACCTAGGACAGGAACCAGACGTCAAACTCTTTGGCAGAGGAAAACACACTGCGAACAAAGTAAAAGCGACCATAGCCCGCACTAACTTAGGCTTGCTCCTCAGGGCTATAGAATTCATCAAGGAAAACAAAAACATAAAGCATATCTACTTTGAGGGAAATCTGAACTCATACACCTATGCAGATGATGGTGCATCGCTCTACGATGTACTCAATCTACAAAACGGTAAAAAACGTCTAGTTCGTGACCCGATAATAAAGCAGATGAGCAGCATAGAGGATCTGGAAGAGTATATAAAACAGACAGACGATGTGCAGCTGGGGCTCATGCTGGAGATAGTAAAAGAATATGGTAATGAGATACCTAAGATACTACAAGATCTAAAAGATAAGCACGTAGCAAACGAGAACAAACACAAGGCTCAAATGATTTTTAGCACTGTACACCGGTGCAAGGGAATGGAGTACGACTCTGTACAACTGGTGAATGATTTCGTAGGGGAAGAACGCTTAAAAGTGCTGATAGAAAAAGAGGATGCTGACTCTAGTAGGCTAAACGAGGAGATCAATCTACTCTATGTAGCAGTGACCAGGACAAGGAACCACCTCTATATTCCCGAAAACCTAGTGCCCGAAGGCATAGGTCCTACGCCATCTCTTCATATCCTGAAAACCGAGAAAAAAGAAAAAGACTCCAAATCTGAAACAGACAGAGCTATCCGCTCCTATCTAAAAGAGAAAACTCAAAGAAGTAGTGTGCATGAAACCAACAAGCAATCGTATCAAAAATGGACCAAAGAACTGGATGATGAGCTTATTCAGATGCACGACGAGGGAATCCCTTCACGCGTAATAGCAACTCACTTCAATAGGACCACTGGCGGCATCCGTGCTAGATTGAAGAAGCTGAATGGATGGTAGTTTCTCAATCATTGGAAGATTGTTTAATGGAAGGATTAAATGATTTGAGCAAACTCAAGTTACCAAATATGAATAACTTTGTATTAGATGGAACGGCCTAGATTACGTTTGCAAAAAGAGCAAAATACAAAGAAAGAATCGCTCAGCAACGCTCTTATAGAAGGTGAAGATAGCGGGATAGTAGAAAAATTTAATTCTGAGCAGTTTTTGAAAGATCTACATACTAAGCACGGCGTATAGTGGCTTATACTTTTTCGAATAAAGGAGACCTTAACTCATTGAGAATTTAACAAATACCCTTCAATATGATAAAAAAAATAAGATCCCTTTCAACGTTAATAAAAATTATTTTATTTGTTGTTGCATCATTAGTTTGGATTTTAATTGCAACAACTCTTAGCTTAAAACTTCAAACTAATTACCTAATGTCTACTATTGTCATAGCAATTATTGGGAATATCTTTTTCCCGATGAAAAAGAAAGAAAATAATCAATGAACTACTCCTACTGGGAAAAAGAATACTTGCTAGCAGACATAGACTACCTTATCATAGGAATGGGATTGGTAGGTCTGCAAACGGCTATCAACATAAAAGAAAAAGAGCCTAAAGCTAAGGTAGTAGTGATAGACCGTCACGCTTGGGGACTAGGAGCCAGTACACGTAATGCGGGTTTTGGGTGCTTTGCCAATGTGAGTGAGATCCTAGATGACCTAGAAAATGACAGCATAGAAAATGTATACGCTACCATCAAAAAACGATACCAAGGTCTACAGAAACTGCGTAGCAAGTTCGGTGACCAAAACATAGACTACAAGGAACACGGAAGCTGCGAGATATTTACCAAAGATAACAAGACCTACCTGACAAAAGGAATAGACAGTCTGCAAGGAATCAATACCATACTCTACCACGAGCTTAAGCTAGATAATGTATTCTCGTACCGCAGTAATACTCCGCTCCCCAATACTATAGGTGCCATACACAATGCGTATGAAGGTCAACTCAACACAGGAAAGCTATACGACACTATCTATGCCTGTGCTCAGCAAATAGGGGTGAAACTCTACGGAGGCATAGAAGTAAAAGAATGGTCTAATGGAGATACTATAGAGGTACAAACCGCCCAAGACTTAACACTCAAAACAAAGAACTTAATCCTCTGTACCAATGCATTTACTAGTCAGCTGATAGCTGAAGACATAACACCTTGCCGTGGGCAAGTGATAGTAAGTGAGCGAGTGGAAAGTCTACCGTGCGAAGGAATGTATATGTACGATAGTGGATACTACTATTGGCGAGATATAGACCACCGCATACTCCTAGGCGGAGCACGAAATATGGATGTAGATGGTGAAACTTCTTATGAATTAGAATCCAACGAAACCATCATCACCGAGCTGCATCGGTTTATGAATGAACAAATTTTTGGGAGAGAAGTCGCTATAGAGCACCAGTGGAGCGGCATTATGGGAATGGGCAAGGACAACAAGAAACTACCCATAGTAAAAGAACTAGAACCAAATATCTATATGGCTGCTAGACTAGGCGGTATGGGCGTAGCTCTGAGTGCTGAGGTGGCGGAGGAAGTGGTTGGGCTAATTTGACTCAAGACCATAGACACAGAACTTTGGACGAATTACTCTAAGTGATGTACTATTATTCTGCTATCTCTTCCTAAAAACTAGAACCTCGTATTCATAGTCATTTAGCGTGATGTACCTCTCTTTTGGTTTGAATGTCTTCAAGTATTCATACTCCGGATTTCCCACAAATGTAGCTTTAGGGACTCCGCCTTCATTGGGGCAGAAGTGAGCATCCCATATCACTATATCACCACTCTTGATCCACTGAATAGCAGACGTATACAGCTTAAAATGTTGCGTATTATCATACGGATTTACATCTCCTACTACAGAAAAGTAAGGATTTAGATATACCGTGGCGTTGCCAGATACCTCTAGATTTTTATACCATAATGCTACTTCCTGAAACACTTCCTCTTCTTCTGACAATGGAATAGGATATCTGTGTCTGAAATACCGTATCGGGGTGGTGATCTGTACCAAAAACATAAATATTACAAACCCTATTTGTAACCCATAACTGTTCTTACTTTTTAGATTAGCCATGCTCTCCAGTATATGTTCTATAGCGTACACTATGAGCAGTGCTATCAGTGGAGCCACTATGGTCATTACTCTGACATAGCCACAGCTACCCATTAACCCTTGCCACCAGATGAATACGTGTGCAGCATAGAAGGCCAGAAAAAGCACGAGTATTAAGACGATAGGAGCGTATAGTCCTATCTTCTTTTTATATAAGTGCCAAGCGATAACTATAGCAGAGAATGCGGCCAAAAAACTATTGATTAAACCAAAGGTGTAATGTGTCTTCATTGGGTAATGCAACAAACTACCACTACCGCAAATACTGGCACCGCTTAGCTGTGCACCTATATACGGATTACTGGTTATTATCCAAAAAGGCTCTCCGGTTTGCCACCAGCCAAGCATATTGATACCTAAGCTGCCTACTGCCATTAGCAGTAGCGGCTTAATACTCCTATTCTTAAGCATAAAATAGACGAGAAGTATCCCAAAAATAATCAAGCCCTCTGACCTCAGATGCGGTAAAAAACCTGCGAATACCGCCGCAGCTCCTATCCTATTTTGACTTATAAGCATCACTATCAATGCCAAAAAGAAAGCAAACAAAGGTTCGGTAAGTGACGAGATAGTATTATCCAAAAAAACAGGACAGAGGAGGACTATCACTCCCGCTAGGAAATAGTTTTTATAGTTTAATCTCTTAGCGGTAATAAAAACGGCTACCGCTGAGCCGATAAGACACAAAACATTGAGCAGTACCGAACCCGCTAAACCTAGTCTCGCAAAAAGTGATGCAATAACCGTGTAGACAGGCTTGCCCCAATAGTCCAATAAAAGTTCTGGATTCTGCCAGCTAAATCTAGCTATTAGGTAATGGTTATACGTATCACCACCTCCACTATAGCCTGGAGATAGGTAGTCCAGATAGGCAAGAAGTACCCCGACTAGTAGACATACAGCTCCAAATAATACGTTGATAGCTTTGGGCGATTTAGGCACATTCATTTCACTCCAAAAATAGCTATATCTTGAAATATCATATACTGAGCAGCTAGATACTGGCTGACACTGTAGTTTCCGCAATCACCTATGCATACTCAGCTCTATAGAATCTAAAACAGCATGCAGTAAAATAGCACAAGAAGAATAAAGAGTGAGAAGAGACACCACAAAGGGAATAAACAGTTTCTTCCTATTGTGGTCTATTCAAAAGCGGGAGAGTCCGAGTAATCCAAAAAAAACGCATCTCTCTCGAAATGCGTTTTTGTATACAACCCTAGAAGTCTAATTTCTAAAGTCTAAAAATCTATTATCTAATTTTAATCTCTCAATATGCTTCTAGCGATAACGATACGTTGCACCTCACTAGTTCCTTCGTATATCTGAGTTATCTTAGCATCACGCATCATACGCTCTACGTGGTATTCTTTTACAAATCCGTATCCTCCATGTATCTGTACTGCTTCTGTGGTGACCCACATAGCTGTTTCAGAAGCAAATAACTTTGCCATACTCGCTGCTTGTAAGAAATCCTTGCCAGTATCTTTTAAGTATGCCGCTTTCATACAGAAGAGCCTAGCTGCTTCTATACGAGTAGCCATATCTGCCAGTTTGAACTGGATGATCTGGTGATTCATGATCTCTGTACCAAACGCTTTACGCTCTTTAGAATATTGCAATGCTCTCTCGTATGCACCACTTGCTATACCTAGAGCCTGAGAAGCGATACCTATACGGCCACCGCTCAATACTTGCATAGCAAACTTGAAACCGTATCCATCTTCACCTATTCTGTTTGCCTTAGGCACTTTTACATCTTGAAACATAAGAGAGTGAGTATCACTTCCTCGTATTCCAAGTTTATCTTCTTTTTTGCCTACTATGAATCCTTCCATATCAGAAGTCACGATAAGGCAATTGATTCCTTTATGACCTTTCTCTACGTCAGTCTGTGCCATTACTAAGAATGTACTTCCTGTTCTACCATTAGTAATCCAGTTTTTAGTGCCATTTAGTAGGTAGTGGTCTCCCATATCTACGGCCATAGTTCTTTGGCTTGTAGCATCACTACCTGCCTCAGGTTCACTCAAGCAAAAGCCCCCGTGTATTTGTCCACTAGCTAGTGGTTTCAGGTATTTTTCTTTTTGTTCTTCTGTACCATGCTTTTCCAGTCCCCAGCATACCAGTGAGTTATTTACGCTCATCACTACGCTAGCACTTGCATCTACCTTAGAAATCTCTTCCATAGCTAGCACATAGCTTATGGTATCCATACCGCTGCCACCCCACTTAGGGTCTACCATCATACCGAGCATACCGAGTTCTCCAAGCTTTTTTATTTGCTCAGCAGGAAAACGTTGCTCGTTATCTCTCTCTATAACGCCAGGCAATAATTCTGTTTCAGCAAAATCACGTGCGGCCTGCTGTATCATTAAGTGTTCTTCAGAAAGTTCGAAATTCATGTTGTAAATGTTGACTGCAAATGTAACGGAATAGGAAGGTAAATGCTCAACAATGAGCTATACTCAGTTATAGTTTAGAATGGGGTTAAAATAGCCGAGGAATAAAAATATAAAATTTCAAAAGTGATGTTTTTCGGGTAAAATCTCTCACAATGCAATGGCTATCGAAGGTGTACGCATAAAGAATCGTTGATAACATCTGAATTACTTTTTGTCGATTTTTTAGACAAAAGCCCTTGTATTCGGGCTTTTGTTCCTATTTTGCGTTCGATATGAACAAAACAGAATTAATAAACGCTATCAGCACAGAAGCTGGTATTACAAAAGAAAGTGCAAAAACTGCACTAGAAGCTACTATAGGATCTATCCAAGGAGCAGTACAAGCAGGTGACAAAGTATCTATCCCAGGATTTGCTACTTGGTCAGCATCTTACAGACCAGCTAGAGACGGAAGAAACCCATCTACTGGTAAAACTATCCAGATAGCAGATAGAGTAGCCGTTAAATTCAAAGCAGGTAAAACTTTTGCTGATGCTGTGAATAACGACAAACTTAAAAAACAACTTAAGTAATCTTCGGATAACTTAAACAGTTTTAAAAACTAAAAAGCCTCGCCTTGTGCGGGGCTTTTTTTTGTCGTTCTCGGCCCTCCGCTGGGGCAGATCAATCAGGGTGACAATAAAATATACTAGATTTTGCTGATGCAAAGTCACTCCAAACAACAATAAACACACAGTACTTTGCTTAGGCAAAAGCACTTCTTCAGACTCTTGTAAAGTCGTTGCACCTCAAGGAATGTTACATATCTTCGCCAGATGTATTTGAAAAAAGGCGACACCATAGCCATAGTATCACCAGCTAGAGCTATAGAATCTGAAAAAATACAGCCTGCCATTCGTTTCTTTGAAAAGCACGGACTCCACGTAGTTCTTGGTAAGCATATACATAATGTACAGCATCAGATGGCGGGTACAGACGCAGAAAAAGCAGAAGACATACAAACATTTATAAATGATCCAAACGTACGTGCCATAGTAAGTACACGAGGTGGATACGGATGCGTACGTGTGATAGACCAACTAGACCTTACTCCTCTTGCAGAGCAAAAAAAATGGTTTGTGGGATACAGTGACGTTACGGTATTTCACTCACACATACACCAAAACCACGGCACACCTACTATACATGGTACTATGCCTGTGAATATCTCAAATGACCCGAGTATAGAAGAGCAAGAATCTAATACGACACTCATAGCCGCACTTATGGGAGTAGATTTAAGCTACAATATAGCTTCTAATCCATTGAGTAAAGAAGGAGATGCATCTGGCATACTGGTGGGTGGCAATCTGAGCATGCTCTACAGTATGTGCGGTTCTGCTTCTGATATAGATACACGAGGCAAAATACTGTTTATAGAAGACTTAGATGAATACCTATACCATATAGACCGTATGATGATGAATATGAAACGTACTGGTAAGTTGGAGCACTTAGCCGCTTTAGTAGTAGGTGGCATGAGCGATATGAACGACAATGCTATTCCGTATGGCAAAACAGCGGAAGAGATAATCAAGGAACATACCGCTGAGTACGACTATCCTATTTACTTTGGGTTCCAAGCTGGGCATCAGAAACCTAATGTAGCAATGCGTTTTGGAATGAAGGCAGTACTAAAAGATAATCAGCTACTTTTGCAAGCTTAGAATTCACCTCACATGGCCATCTATCAAGCAAGTAAACAACTCACTAAATTCATCATCTCAGGTGTACTCGCCGTAGGTGTAGATTTCACAGTGTATTTTGCTCTGTCTCAGTTTATGGACCCGAGCATTAGTAAGGCTATCAGCTTTTGTTCTGGTATGGTGGTGACTTATAACCTAAATAAGTTTTGGACATGGAAACAGCCTGAGAAAGACAATAAAAGACTTATGCTCTTTAGTTTACTCTATGCAGTAGCTCTTTTGGTAAACGTAGGAATGAACAATCTAATGCTAGACACTCTGCCTAACTACACATTCAGTTTTGCACTGAATAACGATACGTACGATGTGATAAAGTCCCTAGTAATAGGTGTAGATAAACTAGCAGCCTTTGTAATAGCTACTATGGCAAGTGTCACACTTACTTATATAGGTCAAAAATACTGGTTGTTTAAAGAAAAAGATTCTAATACTCTGGACGAGTAAGAATAGTTTGAGCAATTATCGCTTGTCTTAAATCAAAATTATCGGCATCATCGTGTTCTTCTAGTCCTTGCTCCTTCGTTATCTCCAAACGAATTTTCTGCAGACTCGGTCCCGTATCTGCATGGTGCTCATATTCCGGTCTAAAATCGTACTGATCATCTTCTAATTCTACCTTTTCGGCTTTCTGAGACTTCACAACCGCTGGCTTTGGTTGCTCTTCTTGTCTAGGAGATTCACCAGTAAATTCCCTGAGTATATCATCCAAAGAAGGTGTAGATCTCTGTGGATTTTGATTTTTATTACCTGAAGTAGTTTTATTCGCACTTTCTTGCTTTTTTTTGCCAGCAAGTATGAAGCGAAATAGCAGGAAAGCTCCGATTGCTATATATTTAATATAATCTTCCATTCGAGTGAAACGAAAGTAATGAAAAAAAAGCTGGTACTGGGTTTAGGATCCAATTTAGGTAATAGATATAGTTATCTCATGCAGGCTCTTTGGGAGCTAGAATTTGAAATAGAAACTACTGCCACATGTGCATCGTTTTATGAAACTCCACCTTGGGGAGATCGCAATCAAGCTAAATATATCAATACCGTTATTGCTTTTGACACCCAGAAGTCTATAGACGAATGCTTTACTATAGTACAAGCAGTAGAACAACGAATGGGAAGAAAAAGAGAACGAAAATGGGGACCACGAAATATCGATATTGACATACTTTTTTATGACGACCTTATAGTTAAAACCAACACTCTAGAAGTGCCACATCCAGAAATCATCAATCGATCTTTTGTTTTAGTACCTTTGTGTGATCTAATGCCTAATTTTGAACATCCAAAAATCAAAGGCACCATGAACTCTTTTCTCCATAGCCTAGAAGATGACACTACCTTATTTGTATGATGAACTTAGACTGCATAGGGAGTATTAGCTATTGGATAAATATCCTGCGTCCAGAAACGGAAAACATCTGTACTAACCATACCTTTCAAAAACAATCTTCTCTCTCTCAGTTTGAAATAGTAGCGAGCAACGGAAGGCAAAAACTAAGCATTCCCTCCGTAAAAAAGACGCGAAAAGGTGCGTACAAAGAAGTGCATATAGACTATAGCACAAACTGGCAGGTAGAGCACTGGCGAAGTATAGAAATAGCCTATCTCAAATCTCCATTCTATCTATACTACGGTTATAAAATAGAAGCAGTGTTCAAGACCCAGCACACCTGCGTACTACAATTGAACCTTGCCTTATTTCATGAAATTTATAAATGTATAAAAGCAGATCAGAAAATCAATATAGACGATGATACATCTGTCTACTATACCGAAACGGGTGCTGTAGTTCATCGAGCTTATCCTCAGGTTTTTGACGATAAGATAAGTTTCGAATCTAATCTGTCCATCCTAGACTTATTATTTAATCTAGGACCAGAAACTAAGGAATATCTTATGCGGTCTCAGTAAATGAGCCCATATCACTAAACTTACGAATACGAGCATTCACAAGCTTCTTAGTAGACAATTCGCTTAGCTCCTTGATGTTCTTCTTTAGTTCGGTCTTGAGTGTTTTAAACATAGTCTCAGGATCATTATGAGCACCTCCTAGCGGCTCAGGAATAATGCCGTCTATTAGTTTATTCTTAAGCATTTTTTCAGATGTAAGACTAAGTACGTCTGCTGCCTTCTCTTTGAAATCCCAGCTACGCCAAAGTATAGAGGAGCAACTCTCTGGAGAAATGACCGAGTACCATGTATTTTCTAACATAAGAACTCTGTCTCCTACACCTATGCCTAAAGCTCCACCACTAGCACCCTCTCCTATTATTACACAGACTATAGGCACTTTGAGTGTAGCCATTACCATCAGATTCTTGGCTATAGCCTCTCCCTGACCTCTTTCCTCAGCTTCTAAACCTGG
>Ga0307994_1001684_pt1 | contig 12984 bp, 21 predicted proteins | sample EllFjometagen261_FD_203171 | JGI IMG/M metagenome (GOLD analysis project Ga0307994, IMG submission 203171) | Marine microbial communities from Ellis Fjord, Antarctic Ocean - #261 | ecosystem: Environmental > Aquatic > Marine > Unclassified | place: Southern Ocean | collected 2014-11-02 | reverse complement strand
CACTCCCCCCTGCATGAGTTGCTAGTCCTACACTGTATCCATTACTGCCTATATTTGTAAATGGCATCCCAGAAATTGACAGAGCAGTGGCGTTACCATTATCTGCTAGGGTAAGATACGCTTGCAGCTGTACTATATTCCCAATTTTTGTATATGTTGCAGCTTCTATACTTCTGCTCAATGACCCACCCACAATAACTGGAGTCCAAGTACCCTCTTCATAATCATCCAGCGTATTGGCTGCACCTGTACCGCCTACTGCCAAACCTTTGCCTGCTGTGGCAATGACTAGATTTCCTGAAGTTATTGTTGCGTTCCCAGTAAAGCTAGGTGTAGCAGTACCGACTAAAGTACCACCGCCTGTAGGCAGGTTAACTGTCTCGTTATTGGAGGTAGTGGAATCTAAAGTAACTCCGCCACCCGCTGAATTTTTAATCGTAATTGGCATAGTCGTTTCCTAAAGAATTATCCAAGTTGAGCCGTTTGTCACGGTTACTGTGTAATTATTATTAACAGTTACAGGCCCGACAGTGCTTCCGTTTTCGTTACCAGCAAAAGTAATGTTTTCGGCAATAACCTTGGCGTTGGTTCGTATGATTGAGTCAGTACCTAATGACGGCCCACCACCACCAATTTCACCCCATCCTGCGGCTGTGTAGCCCTCAAAAGCAGCCTCAGTAGAGTTGTAGCGTAAACGGCCTGCGGCTGTGCCTGATGGACGTTGTGCGGTAGTACCTTGAGATACTTGAAAAGAGCCTGTTGATGTATTGGTAACATCACCAGATAAAGCACCGCCAGCCTTGGGTAAAGCAGCATTTGCAACAATGAGGTTGGCAGCAGATCGGTTATCAGACACTTTCATTTGAGTGTCGATAAGGTTCATGTTCGTGTTGAGCTTCGTACCCCAAGTATCCTCAGAAGCCCCAACTTCGGGCTTTGTTAAGCTATAATTGGGTGTGGTTGTATCTGCCATTTCAATAATCCTATCGTTAATCTTTTACAAAGTAGTCCAGGTTGCGCTATCTGTTGCCTTTGTAGCCCATGTTGCTACATCAATCGGTAATGGCTCGTATTTATATCGACCCGTTGCCGTCATGCCTGACACCGCTTGTATAACTGCTGCACCACCCATCTTGGCAGTACCATTAGCCGTTACACTCGACACAGCGTTAATAACTGCGCTTGCAGACACCACATAAACCGCATCAGCCGTTACAGTGCTAACCGCCTCAATAGACGTTTGGCCTTGCCCTATGTCCTGTCCAGTAGCCGTTACAGTGCTAACCGCCTCAATTACTGCGCTGGCATGACCAAACTTCTGACCATTAGCCGTGACACTTGATACCGCTTCGATAACAGCCGCGCCTTGTGCTACACGTTCACCATCAGCAGTAACCGATGATGCGGCATTAATAATGGCAGCAGCGTCTACATAATACGCCTGGCCATAAATGTTAATGCCGTAATTGGCGGCTCCGTAACCATTCATTGTTAGGTTAGAGTTATGTCAAATTCGCCAGCTTGGAACCGAAATACGTCACCATTGCCAATGGGTTTACTAGCCGTTAAAGCTGTCTCAGCAAGCATATTGCCGCCTGATGACGCATCTAATACTGCTGTATGCGTAATGGTTCCCCACACACCCGTAGCCGTTGGAAACTCAACTGCGCTAGTGTTGTCGATTGCACCAGAGACAGACGCATCAAATGCCATAGCTTTTCGTGTGTATCCATTGCCTGAGACTTCTGTACCTGTACCGCCAGCACCCGTAGCCGATGTATAAAGGCCGATGTAAACAGTAGAGGGTGGTGTGTATGCCGCATTTCGGAATACATGATCTAATACTTCGTTTTCAAGAAAAGTCGTGAATGACATATTAATAACTTCCTATTTTTAATCTAAGGCCAGAGCCACTAGCTGTTGAACGGCTACTAGCGGTGTTAACACGCGCTACGGCAGCAGAATAAAGAGCAGCCCATGTTGAGGCTCGCGCATCTTCTTTGAGATAAGGTGCGCTATGTAGCAAAGCACCATATAAATAAATATCAGGGTAATTACTTAACAACCAGTTAGTCGTAGCCGAATCAGACAGTGTGGGAATCTTGGCGTAATACATTAAGATCGCGCTGTATGAACCATCAGGCGTGGGGAATACTTCAAACTGTGAACTGTTTAAGCTGTAATTAGTGGGCGTACCTGTGGAGTTATTACGCGCTGCTCGACTTGATTGCATGGTAGCCAGAGACATAAAGTTAAGGCTGCTAGTGCCAGAAGTCGTTAGATGAAAGCGTATCGTAGAAAGCCAATCAGAAGGTATACCGGTAAATTGACTATCAATAGTTGTTTCTGCGCGTGTCTCCATGCGCCAGTGCCGTATCTCATTATTAATTGAAGATTCAGCTAACGATATAAAATCAGGAATAGTAGCCGTTAGATCATCACGATTTAAGAAGTTAGCAATGGATGCTTTTAGTTCTGCGTATGTTGAAATAGCCATTAGATTAAATCCAAAATAGACTGCTGGTTATATATGCCTGATCTTGGCGATTGACCTAAATCGTAGAGCGAACTAAGAATACCCTTAATCATTTGCGGTGTTGCAAATTCAGAATCACCCGTATTTTCATTAGTCCTAAACGGCAAAACGTCTGCACGAACATATCCCGTATCATCTGAAAAGAAATCATCAAATTCTTGTCGGTTGTTAAGATATTCTCTTTCTTCTGCCGTTAAATAAGCATCTGTGTTGCCCTGCATGTATGAGGCTAAATTAGATGGTTGGCCCGTCATATTAGCCATTAAGCCTGCACTTGTTGTGGCTACTGGGTTAGAGGCTATTAATGAGGCAGACGCTGCTTCTGCTTGGTCGAACTTGGCAAACTTAGATCGTATGTTAGAGGGGTCAAATATCATTCGTTCTTTTAATATTCTTTTCTGAGGCATTGCAGCAACAAATTCTGGGCCAAACTGCTCTAGGTACTGCCACTTTGGAGTACCATTTCTTAGCGTTTTTTCTACTGATTCCTTTTTTAACCACTGTGGGAAGCTGCCCATCTTATTAGTGTAATACTCTTTAACAGCACCCCATTGCTTTTGATTTAAGACTTCATCCTCACCAAGCTGAACCACATCATCGTAAACATCAACACCTGTATAACCTGCTTCTTTAATTTGATCCGTTTTAAGCTGACGCATTTCATCGTTGGCAATAGCCATGCCTCTGCCTTGAGATTCAGTTTCGTTTGCTCTCCAATCGTATTGGTTGTCTGCTTTTAGCTTAACAGGCAACACGTTAGCATTGCCTGTTGATGGCACAAACTGATTCACATAGTCTTTACTTGGCGTAAAATAATGGCCTCTGCCAAACCAACCCTCATCTGTAGTAGAGCCTATTTTAGAATTATCAAATTCTTTTATGTTGGCCCCTGTAGCATGATAAAAGTCTCTATCATCAAACCCCTGCTCTTTAGCTCTAGCCATGCGTGATGGTGTGTCCATATCAAGCAGGCCACGAACAGCTTTATTGCCAACGCTTAATGGTGTGCTTAATAAACCCATTACTTAGCCATTCGCTTTTTAACTGCTGCCGACAAGTATTTCTTGTGAAACAGGTCTTTACTGGTGCTAGTGTGCCTAGCCCCTGTCATGGGTATTCCATTGGTCTTATGAGTGGCCCCTTTGTATTCAGTGCCATTCTTTAGATAATGCTTAACGCCTTTAGCCATTATTAATAAGCCATTTTCTTTGGCTTTTTAGCAGGTTTCTTAGCTGGCTTTTTCTTGGGCTTACTTGTCATCATGATGCACCTCCAAAATTGTTAGTGCATTATATCATATTATGCTAGTCCTTTAACATTCCGTTTTAACGCTCCGCGATTCTTTTTCTTAGAACGGCCCAAATCCCCTGCTGCAAAGGCTTGTGCCATTTGGCGTAATGCATCTGCTGCCTCACTGTGGCCCTCGCTTTTGTCAGGTATGTGTGACCATCGTTGCTCAGTGTTTGACCATTTACGTCTGTATGCTTTTAGGTGTTCTAGCCCTGCTGCACACTTTTCATCGTCAATCCAAATATAAGGAAACATATCGGCTGTCTGTTGCACACCCCAGTTTAGTTCTTGGATTCGTGGGACAATGCGCCAACTAACACCAGGCATTAACTGCTTCAACATATCCTTGGGGCTTTTGTTTTTAAGTTCGCCTTGCCTCTTATGGTCGGCATCATGTGGCAAATACATATCTTCAAAAACTAGGTCTAGGCTCTGTAACCACTTTACTGCGTGTGAATAAGGCTCATTCCATGCTTCGTAGAAATTAATGCATCTGTACTCGAGTCCCACTTTTTGCACCACAAATATCGCACAGCCGTCTGATGAGCCGATGTCCCAAAAAGTCATGCAAGGGTGTGAGGCAACCACTGGTAGCTTGCCTATGCGCCCATCTGATTGAGCCTTATTAATTTCTCGTATCCAAAATGAACCTTCTGGGAATTCAAGAAAGTCAGATTCCCACACATGCCCATAAGTATCGGGGCGTTGCTCTAAATCTTCTAAGCGTTGCTTGTTAAGCACTTCTGGGAACCAGGGGTTATCTTGCCAGCCTATCTTAGTGATCTTGCAATCGGTTGGTTTGTTTTCACGAAAGCGAATATTTGTAGCTGATGTTTTAGACTGCGGATTCCAGATAATCCAGCACTCGCTATTCTCTTCTCGTATCGAGGGCATTAGTTTCATGTACGCCTCTTCACTGACTGTTTCCGCTTCATCAATGAACGCTAAAAGAATACGGGCCTTTGACTTAATACTGTCGATGTTGCGCGTTAAACCTGCAAAGCTATAACTAATACGCCCGTCTTTGCTGCGAATATAATGATCGCCACATTCATAATAATTATTTAGAAATGGCACTGCTTGAATAGCGTTCTTGATTTCAGCAAATGATGATTCACTTAAACTATTCATGTATTGACGCAAACAAAGTATCTGACCAGTGCGACCACTCATGCCAAATTTAAAGCCCCAGACAGCCGTCATTAATGCAAAGGCTCTCGATTTGGCTCCACCCCTTCCACCAAAGGCTGCGCGTATTCTTGCCTCTCCTTGGAAGATAGGGATTAGTTTAGGTGGTAACTCAATGTCAATTTCTGACATTTAAAGATCACCAAATTCTTTAGCAACTAGGTTAATCGTTGTTGGTGGTGTCATAGACCCATCACTGCTGGTTGTATCTAGTTTATCGGTCTGCCCTAGCCAGTTCTTGCCAAGCCACACAAGCATGGTTGCATTACCCTCCATAGCTGTTGAGTATTGGATACGCCTTAAACTCATACGCCCACCTGATTTCTTTTGTCCGATATACTCCGAAAAAAGCAGGCCATGCTCACGCTTACAAGCACTAGATAGGGTGTCATAATCAATGTCTAACACCCCTGCTATTTCTTCACCTGTGCATTGAATAGCGCACATTTTATCAACCTGTCCCCAATCAATAGGAATGGTTGAGCCTTTGGGCCTATGTGCTGGTTTCTTATCTGTCATGCTGCACCCTCAATTACGTTGCTCATTTCAATGTATGGTTTACCTGTACCTTCGTTAATGGCTTGCTTACCTGTGAACTCTTGCCAGCGTTTAATAATTACGTCACAGTAGCTATCGGATAATTCCATCATCCTACAATTGCGATTTGTCTTTTCACAAGCGATTAATGTCGCGCCTGAGCCACCGAATAAATCCAATACAATACCAACACTGTGGTTCAATATTGCTCTATGAGCTAAATCAACAGGTTTTTGAGTAGGATGAAAATCATTCCTAGCCTCGCGCTTTATTTCCCACACCGTATCCTCATTGGATGGCCCAGACCATTTAAGAGTTTTACCCTTAGCTTTCCAATACAAACATGGCTCATGTTTTTGTTTGTAGTTAATACCCATATTAAAAGTAGAGTTGTTTTTTTTCCAAATAATTAGGGAGTGAATGTCACCAACTGCCTCGACTGCGTTATATAGACCTTTTGGTTTTGTGCCAGCGTACCAAGTATAAATCGGGCCATTACAATACATCGCCATTATAGGAACAGAATCAGTATAAATATCCGTCCCAACATGGTCGTCCTTTAATTTTTCCCTTTTTTTACTACCACCATCATAATCGACACCATAAGGTGGGTCGGTGAAAACCATATCAGCCTTACACCCATCCATTAGCTTATCAACCGCATCGATGCTGGTAGAGTCGCCACACATTAATCTATGGTTGCCTAGTACCCACACATCACCCTCAACCGTTGTTGGCGTTTCTGGTGCTTCTGGTACGGCATCCTCATCGGTTAGACCCTCACCAGGCTCTTCTATCATTAGGCTGGTTAGGAAATCATCATCAAAGCCTAAGAGCTCTATATCAAAATCAAGCTCTCCTAACCTATCTATTTCTAGCTTTAGCGCATCTAAGTCCCATCCACTATTAAGTGCCAACTGGTTATCTGCGATCACATAGGCTTTACGCTGCGCTTCTGATAAATGACCAAGACGTATGCAGGGAACCATAGCCAAACCTAACTTTTTAGCTGCCATAAGCCGCCCATGACCAGCTATGATTCCACCATCATCATCAATCAATATCGGGTTAGTAAAACCAAACTCTTTGATGCTAGACGCCACTTGCATCACTTGTTCATCTGAGTGAGTTCGTGAGTTATTAACATAAGGAATTAAATCCCCTACTTTTAGCTGTTCAACCTGCATATAAATTCCTTTTAATTAATGTTCTGCTGCTTCTATTATTTCAACTGAATCGCTGTGTTCCTCTACCCAAGCAAACGCAGCATCCATTAAAAAATCATCTTCTTCATTGCGAGGGCGTGTTTCAATTTCAATAATTGCTTTAACAAGAAAACCAATAATCATAGCCCCCTGGTTAACTTCATCTTGATTAAACGTTCTCATGCCGCCCCTTCTAGATTTACTGTTAACTCTTTTACCTTGGCTTTGTACTTAGCTTTGATCGCAATAATATCGTCTCGCCTGTATCGCTTTGGCTCTTGCGGCCCTTCCAACTCTTCAACTTGCTCAATGCCAATCTTGTTAATCAGATTAATGCGGTAATCAATGGCGTTACCTGATAAATGATTATTACAAGGCGCACATTGGGCGTGAACGTTGTTCTCGTTGTAACGCAATTCTGCTGCTGCCCCTACCGATCTGTAATGCCCTGCGTGTATCTGGCCTGCATGGTGACGTTGGCAGCTTATACAGGGCTTTCCTTTGTCTCTTAGTCTGATGTACTTGTTAAATTCTGGCTGCGCTTCTTTGTGCAGTTCACCAAGGCTCTTTAAAGCCTGTTTACGGGCCTTTATGTCTTTCTTGATAATCTTGGCACTGTTAGCCTTTGCCATTGTTACAGCGCAATCTATGGAGCATACAGAGGCCGTTGAAGAAAATGGTGTAAATAACGTTTTGCAAGATCGGCATTTCTTTTGTTTAATCTTTTTTTGATCTTTTTCCCACTTAATAAACTTTCCATCACCCTTCTCACTTAACATATAATTACTCAAATAATTCTAGGTTTGTTTCGTAGGTCATTGCTTCACAAGATTCACTGCAAGAATCAGTATTAAACCTTCTGCCACGCCTAATGGAATTTTCTAAATCTTCAATGCTAATTCCTGCGTGAGCCTCTATAACATCAAGTAATGACATTCGACCCCTATACATTTGCTCATTTGTCATGCCTCTACTTACTTTGCTTTCTTTAATTCTTACGTCAGGCAAGTTAACTAATTTTATAAATTCAGCCGCCAGAACTGGCTCTTTTTTTGCAGCTAACGCAACTTTGTTGTTGCCTTTCTTAATACAAAAAACACAGTTACCTAGTTCTTCTGGTATATCCAAATCAAATGGCATTTCAGACCAAAAATTAATAACGTCACTTTTTGTAAAATCACTGATTTCACCAAGATAGCGCAATGGAACACTGTTTCTTTTTTTAGGTAGTAAATCGCTAAACATATCTGTTTGAGCTTCAACAATTTTTATTCTATTTGGCTCGTCTACTCTTATCCCTAGCCATTTAACATAATTGCGTTTGCCATACTTTTCATTGCAATACTTGTCACTTGGAATAGATTTTAAAATGTTTGTACACTCTGCTGCTGCTGCTGTTGGCGTACCGCATTTCTTTATTAACTCATAGAATGGATTTAAATCGTTTGTGCATTTAGATAGTGGAATTACACTGTATGACGCAGGGCCACCAACACCATTGATAAACTCAATTTTAGTTCTTAGACAAGTTATTTCTATATTGAAGTGCCTAGCGACATTTCTAATAAATTCATAAGTTTTTGGATGCTCTGCTCCCGTATCGCAATATATGTATTCAACATTAAAGTTTTCACGCTTACGTTTTTCTTCAAAAAGCCAAACCATATAGGCACTTGTTCTGCCTCCAGAAAATTGAACGACATAATTTGACACATGATTCATTATGCAGCTTCCTTGTATTTAGAATAAATCTGCAAAGCTGGTTCTGACCATGCCACATTGCGCTCTGACCCAAAGGCGTAGATCACCTCAATCAACTGAGAAAACTCCCCTTTGTCTAGCTTACTACTTCGCTGAGACAGACCAACAAAGCCACCATCAATGCCTGGTACAGCGCGTTGCTTACTGAGGCTTGCCATGAACATGGCTTTCCAATCATCGGTGTCGAGACTATCGCCATACCAATTAACTTGTTTTTGAATGTCATTTAACATAGGCCAAAGCTTTTTATTCTGACTTAGGCTTCTAGCTTTACGCCTTAACACCACTTCAACAGGGCCGATGAATAGCCCCTTGTTAATCATTTGAATAATCTGCTGAATCATGCCCGATACATTTTTGTTATCAACACTGAAAATAACTTCGCTCATATTGCATCAGCCCATTTGCTCATTGGCAGTCTTGATAAACGCAAACTTAATCGTAAATCCCACGCGCATTTCTTTTCATGCAAAGGGCTAAACTTATACGCAGGGTTATCAATCAAAAGATACTCGTTTAGTGGGTATCTGTTGCGATTGCACTTCATAATCAACGTCACATGATAGAGTGGCATATCATATTTCTTGGCAATTTCAGCAGATAACATGCCAGCGTTCTTGCGCTTAACTACTGACTGACACTGCTCTAAGGTTAAACTCATGCAACTCTCAGTAACCCACGCTTAACTCGGTGTGTGGTGTCATTGCCAGCTTCAATAATGCTGTTCTTGTCTAACAGTTCACGAACACGCCCCGTTACTCGATTAATTTCCCAACCTAAATTTGCAGCAATGTCTTGGCGAGTAATTGGCTGGTTCTCACGAATTACTTTAAGCACTTCAATTCTTGCTTGCCCTGTCACTGGGGTTATTGCAGCTATTGCGTCTAAACTGTTTGAATGAATCATGCGGCACTCCTTTCCTTGTTATATTTTTTACGAGCTGGCGGGTTTAACTGCGATTTAATAATGTGAGTTAAGCCTCCGCTTTCGCCCCACTTCGCTAAGTGAACTGAGCCTTTGTAATCAGGTAATAATTCTTTGTAATCGCTTTTTAGTTTTGGCTTTGCTAAATAATTCTTCATGCAAACAATCCTTTTAAAGCTGCTGATTGTTGTTTTCCAAATTCAATATCTTCATCGGTTAACTGCTTGGTAATCAGTAAAGGGCCACCCTCTGCTTGCCTTGCTTGCTGTGCTGCAATCATGTTTTGCTCCTCACCGCCTCTGGCGCGTCCAAGGCACATGTTTCTAAAGTCTGTGGCTGTTGGAGGCCATGATTCTGTCCAATCCTTTAGCGCATCAATGCCAGCTTTAAACTGCTTGCCGTTCAAGTCCTCAAGAAAAGAAGTCCAACTGCCGTTATCAGAAAAGTCATGGCTGCTAGTCCACTTGTGACCAAATAGGTCAGTCATTACCTCCCATAGGCGGTCAATTAATCGTTCGCTCAGGTCTTGATCTATTCGCTTCTCGTTCTGCGTTTTCTGCTCTGACCCTTGCAGGGGCCGAGTTATTAACTCGCTGATTGTTTTGGCCTGCATATTGGCCTCCATTTGATTTATTTTTGTTAATTGATAAGAAATAAAGTTTCTGAAATTGCTTTCTTAGGCTTAAAGCAGATAAGCAATTGGCCTGCCAAAATGAATCGTTTCTAGCGCATGTCCATGCAGCCGCTATAGTTTCGTAGTCTCTTCCATCAATCTCACGAATCTTTCTTATGGTGTCGGCCCATTGATTTAAGTTTGGCTTTTTAAATTTAGAATCTTGGGCTGTTAAAGATTGATACATACGATCAGCAAAATCTAAATCAAGATCATTAAAATTCAGCTTTGCTGGAGTTTTACTTTTTATATATGGTTTTTTATCTGGGTTTATATCTGGTATAGGTTGCCCATATTTGGGTATTGCATTTCCCATATTTGGGTTATCCATTGCGCATTTTTGGGAAATGAGTATTGGCGCGGCTTTGACGCTGAATTCTGGCATGGAGTACCACTTAGTTCGGTCATATCCAGCCTTGTTGTAATTGCCTGTAATGAGTGCGCCAGACACTTCTAATTCTTTTAAAAGTCGGCCTATTTTCTTTGCGTTGAGGTAGGGCCAAATTTCAGCCAAGGCGGTAGCAGAGTTAAACGTCCAATAATAATCATCAATATTTTGATGGTTGTTGGCCCTATTTTTAGTCAACCAAAAGCGGAAGTTATTTAGCATCACAGCCTTTTCAACTCCGTATATAACCGCTTCATCAACATCAAAATGATGTTCCATATGACACCTAAAATTTATTAATTTTTATCTATTTATTAATTTTCTTGATCGGCATTAAGTCTTGAAATACGCTCAGCTCACTGAATCGTTTATTACGTTCTTTATCAACGAGGCTTCTCATGTACACTGATAATTCAATATTAAGTAAATACGAATCTGCTTTTGCAAATGCATACAGATCATCGTCCAGAGAAGTTGTGACTGAGTTTGATAATTTATCCGTCATTAAATGTCCGTCCTTGACTCTTCAATTAGATTTATTTGGGCTAGACGATCACGCATCTCGTAAAGCCGAGACTTGCAAACAAAATCACCCCACTGACTTACTGCGCCATGAGTAATGCCTAACGCTTTTGCAACGGCTGTTTGGGTTCCATAAGCCGCTAAAACTTCACTCATTGGAATTGGTTTTAATGTTTTCATACTCTAATGTTAGTTTACTAAGTATATTATTGCAATGATTCGAGCATATTATTTTTAGTTTACTAACATATAAAAAGCAATCAATAAGACAGAAAGGTTGTGTAAGCTGCCTAGCAGCACTATTACAACTAAACAAACAAAGGTTTAAAAAATGAATTTGGGAATGCGAGTAAAGAATCTACGGAAAGACCACGGCTGGTCACAAGAAGAGTTTGCTAATAAAATTTCTTTAAGCAGAGGGCGGCTAGCCCAGCTTGAGACTGACCCAAAAGCGGAAGTAAAGGCGATAGCTTTGTTATCAATCGCTAAAGCATTTGGTTGCAGTATTGAACAGCTTATGTCCAATAATGCAATTAATAGGACGGATGGAGTAATTAAGCTTCAACCGATAACCAGGAAAGCCCCAGTGGTTAGTTGGGATTCATTAAAGGATTTACTGAATGGAGAGTTTAATATGGAAAGTGAAGTCTGGGTTGGATGCCCAGAAGATTTAAATGAAAATGCCTTTGCATTAGAAGTGAAAGATGAGGTTATGACAGCCAACAATGGCAGGTCATACCCATTGGGAACACTTATATTTGTGGACGTAGATCGCGAGCCTAAAAGCGGTGATCGAATTGTAGCAATAGACACTGAAAGCCTTTCATCAGTGTTTAGGGAATATGTCATTAGTGGTTCAGTTAAATACTTAAAACCGTTAAATGATCGCTATCCTATTGCTGAATTTACTAACTCAACAAAAATACTGGGGGTTGTAGTCGGCAGTTACATGGCTGAATAATTATCATGAAAACTAACTTTAACTACGCTAAAATGCGATGCAGAAAACTACACTGGATGACTGAAAGTAAAATTTGGTCATGGTTTTTGCCTTTCGTAGACGCGCACAGCCAGCTCCAGCCAAAACATAAGGTTGCGACAGGTGGATTATGTTCCCTGCGGAAAAGCAATCTCACGCTTGGAAAGTTTGAAGAAGATTCTGAGCCTAATGGCCCCAACTAATTGCATATTGCTAACATTTACCCTACTACCCTCCTATCTGTTTTATCTAAAAAACATTAAAAAACACTAAAAAAACGCATAAAAAGAGCATTATTTCTATTCTTTCGTTTGCATTTGTTAGCTATCTAACTATATAATGGTTTAACAAATAGCAAAAAGGACGGAATTATGAACTCATTGTTAGGAAACTATTGCCACGTTAGCAACCAGGTAAACGCTTATACAGATGAACCCAACGATGCACCTGTTGATGGTGTGTTTGATGAGTGCTCACCACTTGCTGAAATTTATAAAAAACTAATGCTTGATCGTGAAGTAATCTTCCAAGCTGGCTGGAACTATAAGCCAACCACTTATACAGCCTTTGACATTCTATTAGACCGCATTAACGAGAACGCAAGCACAAGCGATTTAGCCGCCAGCATATTTGCAGCAGCCTTATTTAGTGAAAATAATGGTTTGACAGCCACAGACCTAGCTCAAGATTCTGACTTTGAGGCATGGGTGTTTGATTTCTTTAAATACCTACAAAACTCAAAGCCAGCACCCTTTACTAAACCCAACTTAGACTTTTTAACACTGCGAGGTGCGTAATGAACATTTCAAGATATACGCTAATTATTAATTCACTAGGGATTCTTATTTGGGCAATTGTCACAGTCTGGTGGACGTTGGGCATGACCGCATGAGCCGCGTATCAATAGATGTTTGGCTGTTTGTAATTGTATTAATTTTAGCAGGGATAGAAATATGACTGATATTTACTTGGAGGTTTTAA
>Ga0307994_1001683_pt1 | contig 12987 bp, 10 predicted proteins | sample EllFjometagen261_FD_203171 | JGI IMG/M metagenome (GOLD analysis project Ga0307994, IMG submission 203171) | Marine microbial communities from Ellis Fjord, Antarctic Ocean - #261 | ecosystem: Environmental > Aquatic > Marine > Unclassified | place: Southern Ocean | collected 2014-11-02 | reverse complement strand
CACTTACAATCCTACCAGTTTGAAGAACAACAATTCGCTGCCTGGTTAAAGACTGAAAAAGGGGCCTCATTTATGGCCCAGGAGCAACAACAGCTGGCTTTTTTGATGCCTAGAGCATTTGGACATTACAGTGTCTATTTGGGGCTCAATGCCAAACTTACTTCGAGCTTTGAAAGCCCCATAAAAAGGGCTATGGCGTTAACGGCAAACCTTCAGTTGGAGGGCCATGCAGTAATGGATCCACACCAATTACCACTCGCCAACGAAGCCATAGACCTAGTTGTACTGCAGCACGTTTTAGATATGAGCGACAACCCTCATCAAACCCTTCGCGAAGCTGCACGAGTCATTAACTCTGGAGGTCGTCTTGTGATCACCGGTTTTAACCCTTTCAGCTTATGGGGCTTATGGCGACAACTTAGGCTCAAGCGCGGAGTACCATGGCGTGCAAACTTCTTAGCTCAAAGTAGGCTTAAAGACTGGCTTACGCTACTCAATTTTGGTGACTTTGATATCAAGCCTGTATATGATTGCTCACCCGCTAAGTGGAAGACTAATCCTTGGCTCACCCGCTTCTTAAACCCGTTGGGCTCTGGTTATGTTTTATCTGCAGTAAAGCAAGAGACACGGGTACATTTACTTAAAACACATTGGCGTAACAGAATGATCAAGCCAAGCTTTGGCTTAGCTGGAGCAACAAGGCAACCCAGCCAAAATAAACAATGTTTGGAGACTAATTGATTGACCACAGATAATGTTGAGTTATTTACCGATGGTGCATGTAAAGGTAACCCTGGCCCTGGAGGTTGGGGGGTATTGATACGTTTTAAAGATCAAGAAAAACGGTTGCATGGCGGTGAACCATTAACTACTAATAATAGAATGGAGCTGATGGCGGCTATCAAGGGTCTAGAGGCATTAACGCGTCCATGCAAGGTAGATCTAACCACCGATTCGCAATATGTTCGTAAAGGTATTACTGAGTGGATTTTTAATTGGCGTAAAAACAACTGGCGTACAGCTGCTAAAAAACCTGTGAAAAATGCTGATCTTTGGCAGATGTTAGATCTGGCTGTGCAACCCCATGAGGTACAATGGCACTGGGTTAAAGGACATAGTGGCCATGTGGAAAACGAAATTGCTGATGACCTTGCCAATCTCGGTGCAGCACAACATACGGCATAAGCTACACAGGAATAAATTGTGCGATTAATAGTATTAGATACAGAAACAACAGGCTTAGAACCCAAACAGGGGCATCGATTAATTGAGGTTGGTGCCCTAGAAATGGTTAATAGACGTCTTACGGGGGTAAACTTTCATCAGTACGTTAATCCACAACGTGATATGCCGATGGAAGCTCATGCGGTGCATGGGATTAGTGAAGAGTTCTTGCAAGACAAACCATTGTTCTGTGCCATTGCAGATGAGTTTATAGAGTTTGTACGTGGTGCTGAATTAATCATTCACAATGCTCCCTTTGACCTAGGTTTCCTAGATAATGAACTTGCGATAGCTGGTAAAACCAATGGGCAGCGTTATCCAAAAATTGCTGATATTTGTAAAATTACAGATTCCTTAAAGCTAGCTAGACAAAAACACCCCGGACAAAAAAACAATCTAGATGCCCTTTGTCGCCGCTACGGCATTAATAATTCTCATCGGGAATTGCATGGAGCATTGTTAGATTCTGAAATTTTAGCAGACGTATACCTGTTGATGACTGGTGGTCAAACTGACTTGATGTGGGCAACACAAACGTCTTCTGCTAACGACAAATCAACCACAAATAGCAGAATGGTGAGCTTAAGAGGAAACAATCTGCCTGTGGTTTTAGCGACCATCGAAGAGCTTAATGCTCATCAGCTAAAGCTTGAAACAGTCTCAAAGGCATCGGGGGATCTATGCCTGTGGTTACAATAAGCACAATAAGTTAGCTCTCGAGTGATTTTTTTCAACGCCTAAAAAGGCATTAATAAAGCGTAAACGGTCACTCTAGCAGACAACATCAGCAATCGTGTAATCCTGTTCGATGCTTTAAAGACCCCACCCTATGGAATACTATCTAGGCAGTAATAATGCAGCGCTTAAGAAACAAAGGCCACTAACCGCAATCGATTGAGTGGCCTGTGGAATTAACCCATTTTGAATAATTGGCTTAACCGTGTACCCAACATAACATCGCCTTCAGCCTGCAAACGACCACCCATAAATGCTGCCATACCATCTAATTCACCTGACACAATTTCTGCAAGTGTTTCTGAGTCCATAGACATCGTAATTTCAGGGTCATCATGGTTGCCTAGGTTAGCATCGCAGTTTGCATCATCAATGGTTACGTAAAAATCATCATCATCAGAAATGCAAAATTGGAATGTTGCTTGTAAGCCTTCAGCTTCATCAGCGACGAATGCAGACTGCATTTGTGCCATTATTTCTGCTACTGCCATTGGATTTAGTCCTAGTAGTGAGTTTGAGGGGTCGATTCTATGGGTTTTTTAACATAAAATCAAACAGCCGTTTGAATTGTAACTTTGATGCATGTTTCGTTATGGTTTTATGTCCTAATTAGACTAGAATATGGAACATTATTGAGTGTACCCAAGAACCATATCTGGAGAGTTACGTGTTAGATTTTTTGTACGAGTACGGGTTATTTTTAGCTAAAGTGATTACTTTTTGTGTTGCAGCTGTCGTGGTTATTGGCTTTTTAATAATGACAGGACAAAACCGCCGCCAACACAGTAAGGCTGGGCACATCGAGGTACGAAATCTTAATGAAGAATTTGAAGACATGACGGATACACTAGATCACGCCATGATGGACAAATACCAATTCAAGCAGTTACGTAAAAGCCAAGAGAAAGCTGACAAGCTCCAAACTAAACTAGATAAGGCTTATGCAAAAAAGCAGGCCAAGCAAACTAAGCTAGATGTCTCTGCAGAAACAAGCGAGGAAGAGGATGTTTCTACAGCCAAAAAGCGTACCTTTGTATTGGATTTTGATGGCGACGTAAAAGCCAGCGCGTTAGAGTTTCTCCGTCACGAGATTAGTGCCATTATATCTGTTGCTAAAGTGACTGATGAAATTATTATGCGCTTAGACTCAAGCGGTGGCATGGTGCACACCTATGGTTTGGCTGCATCGCAACTGGGACGCATTAACGCTGCCAAAATCCCACTCACTATTTGTGTTGACGAAATAGCGGCTAGTGGTGGCTACATGATGGCTTGCATGGCTAACCATATTACTGCCGCACCATTTGCCCTTGTCGGTTCTATTGGCGTAGTGGCAGAGGTACCTAACGTACACAGATTGTTAAAAAAGCACTCTATTGATGTTGAAGTGCTAACTGCAGGTGAACACAAGCGAAGCCTCACTATAATGGGTGAAAATACACGCAAGGGACGTGACAAGTTTGTAGAAGACTTACAGCAAACTCACAGTTTATTTAAACATTGGGTAAAGCAACAACGCCCACAACTTGATTTAGATAAAGTGGCTAATGGTGATGTATGGTATGGCCAACAAGCTATTGATATGGGCCTTGTAGACGCAGTGGGCACCTCAGATGAAGTATTACTAGAGGCCATTAAAAAAAGTGATGTATTACTGATAGAGTACGTCGCTAAAAAGACCATTGGTGAAAAATTTGGCATTGCAGCCGCTACGAGTATCACGCTGTTCAGCAACCGCATATGGTCCAAAATACAACGTCAGTCTATTACCCACTAAATTGCTTAAGGAACTATTTAATGCAGTCTTTTTCAAGCCTTTGTAAACCTTTGAAACCAAACTTTTTGGGATTAAGCGATACACCAGTGCGTATTGGCTTAGTGGTATTGGCAACAGACATGGTGCTTGAAGCCGAATGGCGCGAACTATTTACTGGCTTACCGATCGAGGTTTTGGTAGCTCGCATAGCCTGTGAAGCAGAAGTGACTCCTGAGGCGTTGTTAACCATGGCGCATCAGATAGGTCAGTGTGCTAGCTTAATATTGCCGGACGTAACGCTAGATGCGATCGCTTACGGATGCACGTCTGGCAGTTTAGTGATAGGTGAAGATAAGGTGCATCAATTGCTTCAACAGGGCAACGTACAACAAATTACTAGTAATCCATTTAGTGCAGCCAAAGCTGCATTAGCACACATTAAGGCGCAAAATGTGGTGGTGCTTTCTCCTTACTTAGCCTCTGTCAATAGACCCTTTTATAAGGCGCTAACTCACGCCGGTTTTAACATTACACGGTGGGGCAGCTTGGACCTAACACTAGATCGTGACATTGGCGCCATGAACCCAGATCATTTACCTATATTGATTGATCAGCTAATTGATGGTCTTGAAGTGTTGCCAGATGCAGTATTTATTTCTTGCACTAACTTTAAAGCAATAGCCAAGTTACATGAACTAGAGCAGCGTTATGGCTGTTACTTTATGTCTAGTAATCAAGTGATGGCCTGGCATGTTTTACACCAGCTTAATATTACACTACCTAAAGCCCAGGCTGGACGCTTGCTGAATTCGGTATCCGTATAACTAGTTAGTTTTACTACAAGGCTTCAGCCACACGCTGGTGTCATGAAATACTGCACCACCATATGGTAAGCCTGGTTCTGCGCTGGTAAGGGCATTAATGCCCACTTTGCCAATAAAGGCTTTATTGGGCCAAATAGATTCGCACACTAAAACCCCCTGTTGCAATCCTGCATACTCTTTAATAGGCAAAATAAGTTGCCCCCTTGAATTACCTATTTCAACAAGGTCGCCATTTTTCACACCTAAAGCTAAGCAATCCTTAGGGTGAATCATTAGGTCTGGTTGCTTCTCCAACCTCAGTGAAGATGGGGTCTCAGTAAAACTTGTGTTCAAAAAATGACGGGCAGGGGCCGTTACCAAGCGCCATCGCTGTTTAGCTGTGGTAGGGTCAGTGATCGCAACATGGTCGGCAAACGAAGAGGTATTAACCTTACCTAACAAGAGCTCATCCCAGCCATGGCGAAAATGAAATTTACCATCACTATGACCAAAGCCATTTAAGTAATGTGCATCCTCAAAGGGTAACGCACAGTCTACAAAATTATTTTTCCATAAGGTCTTCCAATCAACTACGCCACCTCGCTCTACGCAGTCTTTCATAAGCGCTACCTCAGACATTTTAAAGCCTTCATGCTGGCTACCTAAACGTCGACCCAACTCGTTAATAACCCATAAATTGCTGCGACATTGGCCAGGTGGCTCAATGACTTTACGACTGATTTGAAGGTGTGTGTGGCCGCCCCCTAAATAAATGTCATCATGTTCTAAAAACATAGTGGCAGGTAGGACTAGGTCTGCCATAGCAGCTGTTTCTGTCATAAACTGCTCATGCACACAAATAAACAAATCATTACGTTCAAAACCCTGTCGCACCAAATTTGATTCGGGGCATACCGCTAAGGGATTAGTGTTTTGAATGAAGAGGGCTTTAATAGGCGCCTTACCTTTCAAGTCTTTTTTATTATTAGTAAGTATTGGACCAATACGTGATTGGTCTAATTCTCGGGTAATTTCATCAAGGCAATCCAAACCTCTGATAATATTTAAGTCTACTGGATACATAGCACTGTTAGTGTAAAGGGCTCCACCACCCAAGTGTTTCCAAGCGCCAGTCACTGCTGGTAAACACGAGGCCGCATGCATATTAAAAGCACCATTGCGGCTGCGGCTGAAGCCATATCCTAAGCGAATAAATGACTGGGGATTGGCACCATACCATTGCGCGAAGGTTTCTATGTCTGCTTCAGTTAAGCCTGTAATGTTTGACGCCCATGCTGGTGTTCTTGTTTGTAGATGTTTTTCTAGGCCGCATGGGTCATCTGTGTATTTATTCAAATAATCCCAGTCAGCGTATCCGTCTCTAAATAAACAATGCATAACGGCACAAGCCAAAGCGCCATCAGTGCCAGGTTTTAGCATCAGGTGTAAATCGGCTTTTTGCGCCGTTGCTGTCTGGTACGGATCTACAACAATTAACTTGGATTTATTGTTATTACGAGCTTTATTAATGTGATTCATGACATTAATTTGGGTGTGCACTGGATTACCACCCCACACCACAATAAGCGATGAATACTTCATTTCACGTGGATCGATACCTCGCTTAAGTCCAGCACCTGCAGTATAACCGGCGTCAGCTAAAGTCGTACAAATGGTAGATTTTTGACGTGAATAACCTAAAGCATGGCTAAGCCGGTCTATAGAGTCCCTTTGAACTAACCCCATAGTGCCTGCGTAGTGATAAGGCCAAATGGCCTCAGGACCATATTTACTGGTAATTTTGGTGAATTTATCAACCATCATCGCCATAGCTTGATCCCAGCCAATAGGTTCAAACGCCTCTATGCCTTCGCCTTTGGCACCAGTACGCATTAGGGGCTGAGTCAGACGTTGAGGGTGGTGTATGCGGTCTTTATAGCGGGCCACCTTTGCGCAAATAACACCATCAGTATAGGTCTGGCTTTTGCTACCATAAACGCCACCGATGGTATGGCTGTCTATACGCTCTACTTCTAAGGCGCAAACACTTGGGCAATCATGAGGGCAGGTAGCTGCTATTCTTTGCATATTGTTTTTGACATCGTTTATTGTTACTTCTAAGTGTACAATAAATGCCACTCATAGCCACCAAGGATTGGACTACTTTGCACCCTATTCCACTATTAGCTGATTTTCGTGAACCGCTATTAATGGCACGATTAAACGGCCATCGTTTGATGTTAGTGGTGGCAATGTCACAAGAGCAAGGTATCGCTCAGGCGCAAGAACTGACTCGCGCTAGTTCCTCGTGCTTGTGGATAGATGTAATAAAACATGACCAAATTTTGTATACAAACCACCAATACATCAGCTCGGATCAAGCTAATCAGTTCTTAGGCACATGTAACCAATATGTGGTCTACAATGCACATAGTGGGTTTAACGCCAACGCTTTTTGTGGCCTTAGCGGAACGGTTTCTGCAGGGGGTGTATTAGTTTTACTTACACCAGACACGCATCAATGGCATAGTAATTTTGATACTCAACTAAAAAATTATGGCCAACTAGCCAGCAATGCTCATTCATATTTTATCCAATGGTGGCAACTGCAATGGCAAAGCCATGACGCAGTATACGTTTTGCAGTCGCAGGCATATGGCCATAATGATCAACTAAAAAGCGATATTTGGCAGCCATTATCTGACCTCACACAAACCTCGATGAGGTTTGAGCCTACGGCCCAACAACAGGGCATTATTGATCAACTTATTACTGTCTATGATAGACAAACGCCTATGGTTTTTACTATTGATGCTCATAGAGGTAGGGGCAAATCATCTTGCTTAGGGTGGCTAATTAAAGCCATTAGCAAAAATGCCAGACCCGAGCAGATTCACAATAGCATTATAGTCACTGCGCCGAGCAAACGGGCCCTTGGCGCTATGATACATACTGCAGCGCCACAAAAGATCAATTTTTATGCCTTAGACACCCTATTAAAGATGCGCCCAGAGGGAGGTATGCTAATCGTTGATGAAGCTGCATCTGTGCCTCTGTCGCAGCTGAAAAAGCTAATCGAGCACTATGATTTAGTCGTTTTATCGTCCACGCAAGATGGCTATGAGGGCAGTGGTCAAGGTTATCGACTTAAGTTACCACATATCATTAATGACCTTGGACGGGCCTGTAAGGTAATGAAATTAACCCAACCTATGCGCTGGCAGACCAATGACCCGTTAGAAGAGTTTATCCGAAGTAGTTTTTTATGTGATGTAAAGACGCCAAATGTTGGAAAAAAGTTACCCTATGACTCTAAACAATTACCCAATTACTGTCAGGTAACAGGCCAGCAATTGGCTTATGATAATAATTTATTGAGGCAGGTTTACGCATTACTCATGTTGGCTCACTACCAAACCACCCCCCAAGACTTGCGGATATTGCTTGATCACCCTGAACATAAGATTCATCTGTGTTATGTCGGCAGTCAACTAGCTGGGTTAGCATGGGTGGCCTGTGAGGGTGGTTTAGACTCTGAATTAGCCCAGCAAATTACGCTAGGAACACGACGTATTCAAGGCCATCTTTTAGCGCAAATTTTAGCCCAGCAAGCTAGCTTTTCAAACGCTTGTCAAATGCACAGTTGGCGTATCCAACGCCTAGTAGTGTTGCCGTCGCTACAGGGAAAGGGACTAGGGTCGGCTTTACTGCAACAGATTTATAGTTTGGCAAAACAGTCTCACGTGGACTTTGTTGGTGCCAGTTTTTCTGCAAGCAACGATACCTTAAGGTTTTGGCGTACCAACAACTTTTTACCTGCATGGCTTGGAATACGAGCAGATGCGGCTACTGGGCTCAATAGTGTGCAGGTGGTACGCCCCATAAGTGATGCAGCCACACAAATGACCAAAGACCTAAGCTATCACTTGCAAGGTTACTTAAATTTTGGCAAAGACATTTGGTTTGGCTCTGTAAATTCGCAAACTTGGCAAGACCTGCATTGGGCAGATCTTCCAACTGTAACTATAGATCACCAACGCCAGCAACAGCAAAAGCTGTTAAGGATACTGGCACAAGGGCTTGCAGGCTTTAGTGGACCGTTGTATTTATTGCACAGACAATTAGCGGATAAAAAACGCAAAAAAATAGTAATAAATGCAGCACAAAACAACACTCATAAAGGCTTACAGCGTGAAGTGAGGCAAATAGCAGCACTAATACTAGAATCTTCTTCTGTTGAATAACAACGATAATTGTTGATGGATGGATTGGTGATAGGTTTCGCAATTGAGGCGCAGCACAATAGGTATAAACTGGGTATACTGCTATCTTTGTTAATTTGTCTGATTAATCATGAGCTCAGTTAAACTTACCCAATATAGCCACGGTGCTGGTTGTGGCTGTAAAATTTCGCCCCAAGTACTTGATGTGATGCTGCAATCACAGCTACCCAAATTCTCTCACCCTAATTTACTCGTGGGCAACGAAACCCGTGATGACGCCGCAGTGTTTGATTTGGGTGATGGTTCTGGCATTATCAGTACCACTGATTTTTTCATGCCTATCGTTGATGACCCCTTTGATTTTGGCCGCGTTGCAGCCACTAATGCGATTAGTGATGTTTATGCAATGGGTGGCCAGCCATTAATGGCCATTGCCATATTAGGATGGCCTGTTGATAAATTGGCCCCAGAAATTGCTGCCATGGTGATAGATGGCGCACGAGCGGTATGTGCACAGGCCAACATTTGCCTCGCAGGTGGTCACAGTATAGATGCATTAGAACCTATATTTGGGCTAGCCGTAACCGGCCGAGTGGAGTTAGAGCACCTTCAACGCAATGACCAAGCTCAAGCGGGTGATCAATTAATGCTTACCAAACCCTTGGGTATAGGCATCTTAACTACAGCTGAAAAACGCGGCATACTCCGACCAGCAGATGTGAACTTGGCTCGGGACAGTATGGTGAAGCTCAATGACTTAGGTGCAAAGTTGGCGCCTTTAACGGGCGTACATGCAATGACTGACGTTACTGGTTTCGGCTTAATGGGTCATTTAGTTGAGGTCTGTGAGGGCAGCCAGTTACAAGCGCTTATTGAGTTCGACAAAGTCCCCTTACTAACAGATCTACAACACTACCTTAACCAAGACTGCGTGCCAGGAGGCAGTGCTAGGAACTTTGCCAGCTATAGCCATAAGCTAGGAACTCTCACTGAGGAACAGTTGAACATCCTGTGTGACCCGCAAACAAGTGGTGGTTTATTGGTGGCTGTGGCAGAGAGTCAAGTCGGCGCAGCAGAAGAACTTTGCCGTACTCAAGCACATGAGTGTGTGTGGATTGGACGCTTATCTGCCCCAAAAGATACGCAAAAACACTGGATCGAGGTGATTTAAAGTGGCTCCTCAAAGCAGACCAAAAAAAATGCCAAAGTCAATTAAGGCAGATGAATTTGACGATTTACTATTACATCAACGTCCCATGTTTGATGTGCGAGCGCCTATAGAATTTGATAAGGGGGCGTTTCCCAACGTCGTTAACTTACCCCTAATGAACGATGATGAACGCCAACAAATTGGTGTCTGTTATAAGCAACAAGGCCAAGAGGCTGCTATCGCTTTAGGCCATCAGTTAGTTAACGGCAACACTAAAGTGGAACGTGTTCAAAAATGGCATAACTTCGCTAGTGAACACCCAGAAGCTGTGCTCTATTGTTTTCGTGGAGGCCTTCGATCAAAAATTAGCCAGCAATGGCTGGCAGAGGCGGGCATTGTTATTCCTTTTGTTGAGGGTGGCTATAAAGCGCTGCGTACTCATTTGCTTGAACGTTTAGACCACCTGATAGAAGAGGTACCTGCGTTTGTACTCAGTGGTCGCACTGGCACTGGTAAGACCGAAATATTACCGCAGTTTGATCGCCCCATCGACTTAGAAGGTATTGCTAAACATCGCGGCTCTAGTTTTGGTAAATATATAGAAGAGCAACCCAGCCAAATTACCTTTGAAAACAATTTGGCTATCGCTTTAATGAAACTAAAACGAGCCGCTAATGCACCAGTAATCTACGAAGACGAAAGTCGCTTGGTGGGCTGTCGCTTACTGCCTATAAGCCTTCAGGAAAAACTAAAATCTTCACCAATAATGGTATTAAGTGATGACTTTGACCAGCGAGTAGAGCGTATTTTTGGTGAGTATGTAGTTAAGGCTGTCACAGCTTGGGAGCAAGAACTTATAGACCCCAATGAGGCTTTTTTAGCCTTTGGTGATAGTCTATTACAAAGCATTAATAGAATTCGTAAACGTTTAGGTAGTGAAGCCCATGCACATCTTGTTAAACTACTTGAAAAGGCCTTAAACCTGCAATCTAAGCAACATAACCTTAGCAATCATAAAGATTGGATTTGCTACTTACTCATCCATTATTATGACCCCATGTATGACTACCAACTGTCCCTTAAACAGGATCGTGTGGTTATGCGAGGCACCTCAAGTGAACTGGTCACTTGGTACAGAGCCAACATTACTAACGACACGCCACTTACTTAATCGACTTTATGGACACCTAACAACATGAAATCAAGAGCCGCTGTGGCCTTAGCTAAAGGCCAGCCACTAACTATTGCAGACATTGATGTAGAAGGCCCAAAAGCCTTTGAAGTATTGGTACGTATGGTTGCAACTGGAGTATGTCACACCGATGCATTCACCTTATCTGGTGATGATCCAGAGGGCATCTTCCCATCCGTATTAGGCCACGAAGGTGGTGGTGTAGTAGAGGAAATAGGTGCAGGCGTTACTAGCCTTGCCGTGGGTGACCATGTTATTCCACTTTACACACCAGAATGTGGCCAGTGCAAATTTTGTTTGTCAGGTAAAACTAACCTTTGCCAAGCCATTCGTGGCACCCAAGGTAAAGGTTTAATGCCTGATGGCAGCAGCCGTTTTTCATTAGATGGCCTACCTTTATTCCACTACATGGGTACCTCTACTTTTTCTGAGTACACAGTTGTGCCAGAAATCGCTTTAGCAAAGATTAATAAGGCAGCGCCGTTAGATAAAGTGTGTTTGTTAGGCTGCGGTATTACTACAGGTATTGGAGCCGTCCTAAATACTGCTAAAGTGCAACCCGGTGATTCTGTAGCCATATTTGGCATGGGTGGTATTGGTTTGAGCGCCGTACAGGGTGCGGTAATGGCTGGTGCTGGGCGAATCATTGTTATAGACATTAATGAAGATAAGTTTGAAATGGCCAAAATGTTGGGTGCCACTGATTGTATTAACCCTAAAAACTACTCAGGGCCTATTCAGGATGTGATTGTAGACCTCACAGATGGTGGCGTGGATTTCTCCTTTGAATGTATTGGTAATGTAAACGTTATGCGTTCAGCCTTAGAGTGTTGCCATAAGGGCTGGGGCGAATCTGTAATTATTGGTGTGGCAGGGGCAGGGCAAGAAATCACTACGAGGCCGTTCCAACTTGTAACGGGACGAGTCTGGCGTGGCACTGCTTTTGGTGGTGTTAAAGGCCGCACGCAGTTGCCTGATTACGTAGAGCGCTATATGGATGGTGAAATCAAGATTGACCCAATGGTGACACACACAATGGGCTTAGAAGACATCAACAAAGCCTTTGACTTAATGCACAGTGGCGAAAGCATTCGTTCTGTAGTGATTTTTTAGGGTGCCTTGTATGTCTTTAAATCAAATTTCAGAAGTAAAGGTTAGCGGCGGTCGTTTATTGCGTATGCAACATGAATCTGCCATGTGCAACGGCACAATGACCTTCGCTATTTTTTTGCCACCTCAATCGCAGCAAGGCCCTAATTTAAGCGCTCAAGTAAACAAGGTGCCCGCACTCTATTGGTTATCTGGACTCACCTGTAATGATGAAAACTTCTGCCAGAAGTCTGGTGCATTTTCTGTAGCGGCTCAATTAGGCATGGCTCTTATCATGCCTGATACCAGCCCACGTAACGCCAATATTGAGGGCGAATACGAGGCTTATGATCTAGGCACTGGCGCAGGCTTTTATGTCAACGCTACTCAAGCGCCATGGTCTGCTGCTTACAACATGTACAGCTATGTTACCGAAGAATTACCACAACTCATTCAAAGCAACTTTGCAGTGAGCGAGCGAGCAGCCATTAGTGGCCACTCCATGGGAGGTCATGGCGCGTTAATTTGTGCCTTAAAGAACCCAGGTAGATACGCTTCAGTGTCAGCTTTTGCACCCATTGCTTCACCTTCAAAGTGCCCTTGGGGCCAAAAAGGTCTTACAGCTTATTTAGGTAAAGATGAGGCCTCTTGGGCTCAGTGGGATGCTAACCAGTTGGTGCAAATAAATCATGCAGCAGGCATTGCACCCCAAAATTTGTTAATCGACCAAGGTACCAGCGATCCGTTTTATAAAGATCAGCTGATGCCAGAGTTATTTAATGCAACCTGTGAGCGCTTGCAACATCCAGTAGACT
>Ga0307994_1001682_pt1 | contig 12991 bp, 3 predicted proteins | sample EllFjometagen261_FD_203171 | JGI IMG/M metagenome (GOLD analysis project Ga0307994, IMG submission 203171) | Marine microbial communities from Ellis Fjord, Antarctic Ocean - #261 | ecosystem: Environmental > Aquatic > Marine > Unclassified | place: Southern Ocean | collected 2014-11-02 | reverse complement strand
AGGAAGCATTAGAGCTTCTTATAAATGGAATAGAGCATGTTGCTAGAAATAGTGGGTGTGAAATAATACTAAGTATAGGTAGAAGTAAAGGATTAATAGATACTCATAAAAAACTAGGGTATACTGTGGATAAAGACCCTTCTTATGAAATATCAAAAAATATAAAACAATATGGCAGTAGCAATAGTTAGTGGAGTTGTGGCCGCAGGGACAGCGGCATATGGAGCGGTCCAAGCTAACAAAGCAGCGGGAGCGGCAAGAACAGCTCAAGGAGTTGCAGCAGCTAAACTTGAAGCTTTGAAGAAAAGTAGAGCAACAATAATAAACCCCTATGAAGGAACTAAGAGTCTAGCTGGTATGGCTAGTGATCTAAGTGGTATGTTAAGCAACCCATTTGCTCAATTAGGTGTAGCTACTCAAGCTGCTGAAATACAAATGGAACAAAGTGATATCGCTTTAGCAAATACTTTAGATACATTGAGATCTACAGGCGCTAGTGCTGGTGGAGCAACTGCTTTAGCTCAAGCTGCTTTACAAAGTAAAAAAGGTATTGCTGCTAACATAGAGCAACAAGAAGCTCAGAACGAAAAACTAAAAGCACAGGGAGAACAACAACTGAATCAGCAAAAAATGTCAGAAGCACAGAGGCTTCAGAGTGTTGCTATTTCAGAAGGACAAAGAGTTCAATCTGCAGACGCTGCTGGTCAACAATTCAAGTTTCAGACTCAAGAAAATAGAACTAATGCAGATATGGATAGAGCATCTGGTCAAGAATCACAAGCTCGTCAAGCTGAAGCATCAGCCAACTCAGCTAAAGCATCTGCTATCGCTGGAGGAATGAGTGCTGTTGGAGGAATAGCTAGTGCTACGATTTCAGCTGGTACATATAGTCCAAACTCTGATAATTACTGGAAAAAAAAATAAAACATGAGTTATAGAAACCCACAAATAATCATTGACAATTCTGGAGAGATCTGGGGTAAAGCAATAGCTAACTTTGGCAAACAAGTAGCTGGCGGTATAAGAGATTACGCTGAGACAAAAAAACGTGCTCGTCAAGCTGAGGACAAGAGAATAAATGGTATCCAGAAAGTTTATGGGAAACATGAAGTAGCCGATATAAAAAACGTAAACAAAGCTTTAGGAAAAATTAAAAACCAAGAGTTACTAGCAAGCTACCAAAGCACAGCTAAAGATGGTGCTTACACTGGAAAAGGTTTTACTGTTTGGGTGGATGGTGAAGATGGAAAGAGAGAGCCACTTACTGTTGGTTCTTTAGAAGCTCAGACTCAAATGGAAATGAATGGAGGCTCGCTTTCAAAAAGTAAGAAAGAAGGTTATAGAAAAATAATTTCAAACTATCAAAATTTCTTATCTAATTCAGTTAATCACGGTGCTGAGCTAGCTGTTGGTGCTGATATTCTTAAAAATGTTAATCTTGCAGATATAGGTAATAAAATTGATTTTTTTGGAACCGGAGGGGAAGAAACTTCTTCTATTTTTACGGCATTTGCTAATGCTGATATGGTTTTACCAGGTGTGGAAAGCACGAAGAGCTCATGGAGGAAAGAAGATGGCGAGAAGAATTTAGACATGATAACAGTTAACTCTAAAATAGATACTCAAGGTGAAACCTATAAAACGCTTGTAGAAGCTGGTTTAATGCATGATAGTGATGGTAATTTATATCCAGAGTTTACGGTTGACTCAAAAGATAGCAGGTATATAAACAGCTCGTGGGTAAGAGATTTAGATAAGTGGGCAAAGAAAGGAAACTTAGTAGTAAACGTGCAACAAAAAAGTAATAGCAACGATGTTTTGAAAATGGCTGGTTGGGTTAATGAAGATGATCCTAAGAAAAACAAAGGCTGGTTGAAGAACAGTGTTAGAACTTCTAGGAAAGAGTATAAAGATGGCAAGGTAGTTGGTAAAAGAGGAACCACTGAGCAGCACTTCGATGGTAATGGACTTTGGAATGACAAAGCTTACCAAGATGAAATAAGAGCTATAGCTTCTGGTATATTAACTTTACCTCTAGATCAACAACAGAAATATATTAGTAATACTCTAGGTTGGAATAATAAAATAACAAAAGAGTCATGGGCTAATACACCTTTACATTCTATTAAAGATGAAAATGGTAATATAACCAAAACAGGTAAGTTAGATTTTCTAGCTCTACAAGAGTGGCAAGATCATATGGAGGAAGTTACCGGAGCGGATGGTCATAGAAAAGCAACAGCAGATGATGTAGCTAATTACGGTAGGATGGAACCACCCGTTAAGATAATGGAAGGTCAGGAAATATTCTTTACTTCTGATGAAGATAATAGATATACTCCAACTCCAGAAGTTGAAGTAACTCAAGAAGAAAAAGACGCTATTAAGACACAGAAAGAAGTTAAAGAAGAACTTAACAAAGAAGTTAAAAGTAGAGAAAACGCTATAACACGCGTGTCTACTATACTTGATAATCCAATTAAGAATGCAGCTTTAGTTGGTATGGGTGATATATTCTCCATTAAAGACAAAACAGTAAAAACTTCCGTACCTCAATTCGATAAATACGGTAAACCTATAGAAGCGAAAGAAGTTGCGTTTGATCTTAGTAATGATAAAGAGTTTATCTCGTATATATCGCACATGGTTAAAGCACGTAAAGGTATTAAGTCTTCAGAAGTAGACGTTATAAGCAAGATGCTATTAAACACTAAAGTTCCTAAAGGAAGTTCTCTATACGAGATTTTTAAATCAGGAGTAGATGTTGACTCTAAGGAAGCTAACATGAGTCGCTTCAATAATAAACATATAAAAACAAAAGGGTAGATGAGTAACGAATTCGAACCAGATCCAATACTAGAGTCTTATAAGCTAATGAAAAGTAGCGGTTACACAGGCACTATTGAAAACTATAAAGCATTAATAAAAGAGGACCAAAAAGCAGTGGACTTCTCTTACGACTTATCTATTAAAGATGGTTACGAAGGTAGTGCAGATGATTATGCTAATCTTTTAGGGTTGGGAAAGGAATCGAGTCTTGTAGTTGCGGATCAAGCAACAGGGCCAGGAATTACGGGATCCAAACAAAAAAATGGTTCTTCGGATTTACCTACAGAGGGAATTGACTTTCCTGAAGTACTAGATGAGGTAGTTATAACAGCTAAAGGAACTGATCGTAAGTTGGCGGATTTTTTAGGTTCCGAAGCTTATCAAGTAAACACCGGTAACCAGGACGAAGGAGATAACTATGCATATCTAAGTAAAAAGAAAAGCGAAGCAGCAGCTTCAGTTGGTGGGGTAATGTATGATGCGAATGCAGAATACGTGGAAGATGAAAATGGGGAGGTTGTTAGCGGTGAGCAAAAACTTAGTTTAAAAGAATTTGCTGATCTACATAAAGAGGAGAAGGTAATTGTATACGGAAAACTTAGTAATAAAGAGTATAAAGATTCTATTAAAAATCTTAAATCACTTAAAAGAAAACAAGAAGCCGCTGAAGGAGTACACGGGCAGCATCTTACAACTGAGAAAGCTTTTAACAAAGCTTATGAGGTTCATGAGGAAAAATTTAAAACATTCCAAGATAATGTTCACTTTGTAGATGACAGACAGTTATCTAATGATAGGTTTAATGCTAAAGGTAGTGATATTGTAGCTACTGTAGGTTACGATGTTAATGTTAAAAATGCTGAAAATTTCGGAGACGACATACTAGGTATTAAAGAAAAAAATTACATTAAACTTACTAAAGAATTAAAAATTCTTGAAGAAGATCCTGATAGTAACAAGTATGCTATTAAGACAATGAAAGATAGATTAAAAGACTTCGATTACGGAGATAAGCTTTTAGATAAAGAAGGTAATACTATCTTCCACAAACCTAAATCACCTCCTAAAACAGAAGAAGAAAAACTATTAGATGATGCTATAATAAAAAAATCTAATCAACTAGTTATAGACAATGACGAAGATATATTATTAGACAAAAGAGCTGTAGCATATTCCAATTTAGTTGGAGGAGTTTTAGATATGGAGTCTATATACCAAGATTTATTGGTAGCGGAAAAAGAAGGAGACATTGCCACTAACAATATAGTAGCTAATAAAGCTGCTCAGTTTTTAGCTATATTTTCACCATCATTCGCAAAAACAAATAAAAACCCTGGGTTATCAGACGCTAAGTATGTTTATGATAAATTTAAGCCAACTATAGATTACGTTAAGAAACATAACAGGTTACCAAATGACATAGAAGGTCTTAAGCAATTATTTGATTACAACTCCTCTATCACCTCTAGATTAGCTAGGTTAAGTGATTCACCTGGTATTAAAAGCGAAGGAGAATCTGCTCCATCTATGTTTGGAGGGTTTGGAGATCTTAATAAATCTCTATCAACTACGTGGAATGAACAACTAGATGACTTTATTATATTAAATAAAGCTCTAGAAACAAACACAAATATAACAACATCTACTGAAAAAAACGTAGTGCAGGAATTTTTAGACGGACTTGGAGATGTTGTTGGGGTCAAAACAACCACAAAGCTAGAAGAGCAAGGTATATTATCTAATGTACTTAGTGATGGTCAATTTGATCAAGAAAAAGTTGATGCTCAAGCGGGATTAAATGAATCTTCAATGAAACAGAGAATAGCTAAATCATTCCCTGGTTTTGTGAAGTTTATAGGTGCATTAACTATCGCTAAAAAGTTTACACCTATAAAAATGACAGGTATAAAAAAAGACGTTGCGGTGGCTCTTACTCGCGCTTTTCCTGGAAACAAAGTTGCGTCTACAATTGGTGTTGGAGTTGTATCTTCTGTAGTTGAAGCTTTTCAATTTGGCGCGATGGCAGATGCTGGAAATAGGTTATCAAGTGAAAAAGAAGATGTAACTGGAGCTATGAAAAGTGGATTTTTCTTAGGGTTTGCTGGTCATTTTGGTAAGGTTGGAATATCGTCTATAAGTAAAGCATTTACTAAGTCAAGAGCTTCTGATATAGCTTACAATTCAAAAATTTTTACAGGTCTAGTAAAATCTAAAGCTGTAAACAAAACAGTTCAAGACGCTTTCTCAGCTAGTTTAGGGGCTTTTACTTTTGTAGCGGCTGATACTATGATGAATCCTTGGGATTTTGATATTGCGCATGCAGGAGAGACTATGGTAGAAGAAGCATGGAAGTTATTTTTCTACCAAAAACTATCAGGTGCGATGAGCATGAAAGGTGGTAATACCGTTAGGAGATACGGAGAATTAGTTAAAGCAGATGTGCGTACTTTTAGAAAATATAATGAATCATCATTGAAAGGATCTAAACTTTTAGGTATACCTTTAGAATCAGTAAAAAATCCTACTGAAAACTCAGAACAAGAAATAAGAGACGCTGTAGAGAGTAGAGCTTCTGAGGTTAACGATAAACTAAGTAGAAGAGAAATAACAGAAGAACAAGCTACACAAGCGAATGAGCAAATAGAAATAGCCGTTGCGTCTGTTAGAGCTCAACAAAATGTTAATAAGTATAATAAAGTTATGCATGAAACTGAGAAATCAGGTGGAAGCTTAACTATAGGTCAGCAAATAGCTGTTGCTGAAAGAATGAAAAAAGGTGTTGAGATTGGAGATAAAGACTCTGAGATTATATCTAAAATGACTCCTGAATCACTACTTTTAAATATGGGTGTAGACATTACGCCTGCTAGTAGAGCTCGGGCACAAGAATTGATAAACAACGAAGCTCATATACAAGCTCAATTAAATGGCGAAGGCTTTTTTATAATACCAGGTTCTTTTGCTAAAACTAATGGTAAAATTGGGGAGTTCAAAGCTGTTACACAGGAATTAAAAACCAAAACCTATAAATTCCTACGAGATAGGTATGAGGCTAATAGAAACTTGCTAGAAGCTCAGTTAAAGCTAGGAAAGGTAGACCCTATACAGCAAAAAGAGCAAGCTAGGCTTATAGAAGAGGCTCAAGTAGAATTTGATAAATACTATGAGGGTGGCAGCAAGTACGATGCTTTACAATCTAGATTATCTGGAGCAGCAGCATTAGAGATTATTAAGAGCAAAAATAAACCTAACTATCTTAAAGATGACAAAGGGGAGCGTGTTGTTGAGTATATAAAAACTAAAGAAGAGTTTCAAGCTAAGGTTAATGAGATAGAGGGAACTGATAATAAAGATGCTAAAGATAATACAGGAGCGTTTGACCCCAATACAGGTAAAGAATATATTAATACTGAAAGAGCTTTAGAGGTTAAAAGTGTATCAGATGAAGTACATGAAGATCTACACTTCGTGTTGAAAGATTCTTTAAAAGATGACAAGGGTAATGTAACTGAAGAGGGTATAAAAGTTATAGATAAAATACTAGAATCTTTAAATGAACAAGAAAGAAAATTATTAGATGCTAATATAAAATCTAGATATGATACTAGTGCTCCAAAAAGCGAGTGGTATGAGGAAAATCTAACAGCTCTTAGTGAATTAATAAAAGAGAAGAAAATAACAAAAAGAAAATCTACAAAAGAAGCTCTTATTGGTTTAATACCAGCTTTAAGAAAGAATTATTTTAAAAACCTAGAGATCAATGCTGATACTGGTGAGGGCATGTTTAAGATGATCGAGGGTTTAGCTTTAGGAGATAAGTACGCTGCTATAAGAGCTAATGAGTTCGCAAAAGAAGCAACAGATTCTAAAAAAGCTGCTAAAGTAGCTAAGGCTAAAGAAAGACTAGCTAAAGTTAAGTTAAAAAGGAAAACTATTCAAAATGTTGAAAAACCTTTAAAAGGTCAAGATGTTGAAAATAAAATAGAAACAGCTAAACTGAAGTTCTCTATGAACACTAAGCAGAACTTAACTTTCACAACCGAAGAAGGTGCTACCGAGGCTGAGTTTAAGATTAAAGATAAAGATTTTAAAATACACATGGAGCCTAGTGGGTTTGTTGAGTTTCCAGATAAAGTGGTTAAAAATATTGACGCTGTATTAGAGAAGAACAACCTAAGTGAAGACAATTTCTTATACAACTACGAAACATCTTTACATGTTGAATTTGCAGACGTAAAAGAAGGTACTGGTTTAACAAACAAGGGTGATGCTTTCGAAGTTATGAGTGTAACAGCTAATGGTATAATTGACTACGTTAAAAACGCTAAGATCGAATTAGAAGATGGTGGATTTGGAAAAGTTGATAATATAATGTTCACAGCTAAAGAAGCTAGTAGGGTTAAACTTTATAACGCTATGTCTATAGTGATGGCTAAGAAACTTGGGTGGAACGTTGATTTTAAAGATGGTTCTTATGTGTTATGGCAACCTAAAAAAATGTCTTTTTCTAAAACACAGGAACTGCAGGATAAGTTAGATAACTTAGAAATATATGACTTTGAAAACGAAATAGAATTCGAGCAGGCTCAAGACAATCTACGTAGAAAAATAACACAAGAAAGTAAGAGAGAAAGTAAAAAGCCATCTACAAGCGAAGCTAAGCAGGAAGTTAAAGAATCTGTAAAGAAACTAGGTAATAGCATAAACGAATTAATACCGAAAGGAACGACTAAAGCTGAATATGATAAAGATATTATCAAAAAAGTATCTAAAGACCTTATTGTTGGTGAGAAGCTACATCCTTTAATTAGGAAAATAGCTACTGGTTATGGTATAACAACTGACAATATTTACCAAAAGAGCTGGGACGAATTCTTCGTGGCTGTTAAAAATCCTCAGTTTGTAAGAAACTTGAAAAAGTTCAACCCAAAAGAGAATAATGATTTTGGAGGATATGTTATAGGTAGTCAATTTGGTGTTAGAAACAGGGTTAAAGAAGCTCTTGCTGAATTTAAGAAGTTAGCGGAAGGTGGTTTTAAAGAGAACTTATCTAAAGCCAACAACATTGCTATCGATAATGAATCTAGTCCTTCTAAATCAAAAATAACAGAAACTGAATTAACAGATGTTACTAGAAACCCAGTAGTAAAAGCTAAGTTACCTGCTATTGAAAAAGCTATTGATATAACTAACTTAGGCAGTAAAGATCTAACATATGCTAAAGCTACAGATATGTTTATAGATAAAGTGTCTGAAGCTTTAATAGGTGTTTCTGGAGCTAAAGCCAGCGGTCAAGTTACTGTCTCTTCTAAATCAAAAGAAAAAGTAGATCAAGGAGCAGTTACTAAAATGCAAGGATTATTTAGAGGTGCTGCTAATATAGAAGGCTTTATAAGAGTGATGCCAGAATACAATGTAGCTACTAATGAGACTACTATAAATAAACAAAAAGAAATTGTAGACGTAAGTAAAGACGTTAAAGGTATTTCTATAGGTACAAACCCTAAAACTTTAAAAGTTTTCTACGAAAAATATGTCGACCCAAAAGGTGAAATGACATCTCCAAGTGGGAGATCTAAAGGGAAAACAACCCAACCCGGTGTGTGGAGGTTAAAGCCACAGTTTAGATCTAAGGTTATTAGCCCTAAAGCTATTAAAGAATTCGCTGGTACAATAGGATTAACTCCAGCTGGTGAAGCTAGAATACCTGTAAAAGGAAAAGCTAGAACAGAGTTTGGTACTGTATTACAAGGTGTTACTAAGATGTACATGTCTAATGTAATTAACACTGTAGTTAGAAAAAAGTTCTTAGAAAACAAGCCAGATTCTGAAAAAAGATCCATAGATACTAACCAAGAGTTAGCAGATATGGGAGCTGGAAAAAGCAAATTAATGTTTAATAAAGCTGGTAAAAAGAAAGTATCTAAAACACCAAAAGCTTTAAGTGGTCAAGAAGTTCTTAATGAAATAATGGGTGAGGTTGTAGATATCTCTAAATTAACTAAACAAGAGTTGACAGAGGTTAGAAGAAAGGTAATGACTGGATCTTTCCCAAAACATTTACCAGTAAGTTTAGCTCTAAGAGCTACTGGCTGGACAGGTGGAATGCTAGTTACAACTGCTAATAAGAGAGGGTTTAATCTTATAAGTGACGTTAATGCTATTGCAGATGTTAAACTTAGACAAGAAGCTATTAATCTTATAGAGAATGGTACACTTAGTGACTTAAACACTATAAAACAAAATGCTAAAAAAGTAGAAGCTGATTTCACTGAGAAGGAAATGAAAGCTTTTAAAGCTGCATTCAAAGGCAAGAAAGGTAGAGATTGGAAAGCTAATATAGATGCTAATGATCTTCATAATGAGGGAGTTAGGTTGAGTATATTGGCTGAGTTAGCTATAGCTGAATCCAGCCCCGAAGCTTTTGCTATTATAAGAGAGTATTTATATCACCCTAGTTTGAACTCTAGCGCAAACAGAAACCAAGCAAACGCTATTGGAATCGAGAGAAATGCTAAAGGTGAAATAGTAACTTTTGGGAAAAATAAAGTTACAGACGAACATGTTTTTCAAGCTATTGAACACGCTAAGGCTAAATTAACACTTTATAAAAATGTAGTACAAGATAAACCGGGAGCTAGAAACTCTTTGGATAACTATATAAAATGGGTTAATAAAAACTATATACAATTCGCTTTAAACAACACTACTGATATAGTGAAAGGAGATCTTGTAGATGCTGAAGGTAATGTTTGGAAGAAATCAGGTGGCACATCGCATCCTTTACTTATAAAGAAACTTTACAAAGCTATAGAGTCTGGAAAACAAGAAGACTGGGATAAAGTACCTAGCTCTATAATAAGATATTTTAACGAGTTTGTTAAATTAAATCCAAATAATCTATATATCGGTGAAAAAAGTGTAGCTGAAGCTTATAAAGTAGAAGTTCCTAAGAAATTCCAAAAATATAAAGATGTTCAAGATTTACAAGGTGAATTAATATATAAAGTAGAACTAACAAAAGCAGGTGAACTAACTGGAGAAGACGCTGTAACTAAAGAGCGAGCTGCTAAAGATATTAAAGCGTTTATTAAGCTGTCATATTCTAAATCAGTATCATCTGAATCAAACAATGACGCACTGCCAAGCTCTTTAAAGAGTTCTAAGCCAGTTTCAACAAAGGAGAGTATAGAAAGACTATCTAAAGTAGATAAAGCCTTAGATCATGCTAGAAAGATAGATGCACCTATTAAGAAGATTAGAGTATTTGATCTTGATGATACTCTTTTACATACAAAAAGTAAAATAATGTACACAATGCCTGATGGTGTTAAAGGGAAGATTGATGCCGCTACTTTCGCAAAAGAAGCAGGTAAATTGGAGTCTGAAGGCGCTGAATGGGACTTCTCAGAGTTTAGTAAAATAATGGAAGGTAGAAAGGGTCCTTTATTCGATGTAGCTAAAACTATAGCTGACAAGAGAGGCACTGAAGACTTATTTGTTCTTACCGCTAGACCTGCTGATGCTGCTGGTCCAATAAGAGAGTTCTTGAAATCTCTGGGATTAGATATTCCATTAAAAAATATAACAGGATTAGGTAATGGAGCTCCAGAGGCTAAAGCTGACTGGATGGTTAGTAAAGCGGCTGAGGGTTACAATGATTTCTACTTTACTGATGATCACACCGGGAATGTTAAAAGCGTTAAAGACGCTTTGTCAGTCTTAGATGTAAAATCTAAAGTTCAATTAGCTAAGGTTAGATTTAACAAAACAATGGACAAAGAGTTTAATGAAATAATAGAAAACAAAACAGGTATTGCTGCTGAGAAAAACTATGCAGCTGTTAAAGCAGCTTTAGTAGGTAAAACAAAAGGTAAACTTGATTTCTTTATCCCTCCAGGTGCTGAGGATTTTGTAGGTTTACTTTACAAAACGCTAGGTAAAGGTGCTGTTGGAGATGCTCAGATGGCTTGGTATAAAAAGAGCTTACTAAATCCATACGCTAGAGCTATGGAGAATATAACTAGAGACAGAACATCTCTTGGTAGAAACTTTAAAGCTTTGAAAAAAGAATTAAAAATAGTTCCAAGAAACCTTAAGAAAAGAATTAAAGGTGAAGTATTCACCAAGGAGCAAGCTGTTAGGGTTTATATATGGGAACAAACAGGGGAAAAAGTCCCAGGTTTATCTAAAGCAGACCAAATAGAACTTGTTGACATGGTTAAAGCTAGCCCTGAATTACAATTGTTTGCTACAGAAATAATGAAACTTGGTAAAGGTAGAGGTTATATTAAACCTTCAGAACACTGGACAGCTGGAACTATAACAACAGATTTAATAGAGTCATTAAATACTACCGGTAGAAAACAATATCTAGAACAATGGAAACAAAATGTTGATGTTATATTCTCTGAAAAGAACTTAAACAAATTAGAAGCAGCGTTTGGTACATCTTTTCGTGTAGCTTTATCTGGTGAGAAAGGAGTTCCTGGTATATTAAAGAGAATGGAGACTGGTAGGAATAGAACTTTCGGTGGAGATACTTTAACTGGTAGATTTGTTGATTGGATCAACGCGTCTGTTGGTAATATCATGTTCTTTAACGGTAGATCTGCTGTGTTACAAACTATATCTGCAGTTAACTTTATAGATTTTAAAGATAACAATATATTCGCGGCTGGAAAAGCTTTCGCAAACCTTCCGCAGTACAAAAAAGATTTCACAAAACTATTCACTTCGGACTATTTAGTAGAGAGACGTGATGGTTTAAAAATGAACGTGAATGAAACTGATATTGCTGATATTGCAAAAGAAAATGGAGCAAGAGGTCTTATAGCTAAAGCATTGAAGCTAGGTTTTGCACCTACACAAATAGCAGATAGTTTTGCTATAGCTTCTGGTGGAGCTACTTACTACAGAACAAGAATCAATGCACTTGTAAAAGGCGGGATGCATCCTGAAGCTGCAGAAATGCAAGCTATGCGTGATTTTAGAGAGAAAGCTGAAGAATCTCAACAATCAAGTAGACCTGATAAGATCAGTGCGCAACAAGCGGGTCCATTAGGACGTATTGTATTGGCTTTTGCAAATACACCAGCCCAATACGCACGATTAACAAAGAAAGCTGCCCTAGACCTTAAGAATGGACGTGGGGACAAGAGGGAAAACATATCTAGGATATTATATTACAGTGTAGCTAGTAATTTATTATTTAACGCTATGCAGCAAGCTTTGTTTGCTGTATCGTTTGGAGACGACGAAGAAGAGCTTGGTATGTATGACAAAAGAAAGAACGCTAAAGAGAAAGAAAAGAAAGCTTATGCTATTATAAATGGTATGGTTGATTCTGTAGCTAGAGGTACTGGTGTCGCTGGAGCTGTATTCTCTGTTATTAAAAACGTAGGTATAAAACTATATAAAGAGACAGATAAAGATAACCCTAAATACGAAGATGTAGCTATGGAGTTGTTAAAAATATCCCCACCTATATCATCTAAAATAACGAAAGTTAGATCAGCAGGTAGATCTGCTTCTTGGGATATGTATGATATGAAAAATAAGGGATGGAGTTTGGATAACCCAGCTTATTTAGCAGCTGGTAACACTATCTCTGCTTTTACAAACATACCTTTAGATAGAATAGTTAAAAAAATGAACAACGTTGTAGCTGCTTCAGATGAAGAACTTGAAGCTTACAAAAGAATATTCTTGCTTCTAGGTTGGTCTGAGTGGGAGTTAGGTTTAAAAGATACAGGACCTGGAAAAAGCACTACGGTTAAAGGTGGTTTTAATACTGGTAAAGGATTTGGCACTAGTAAGGGATTCGGTGCTGGTAAGGGATTTTAAATTATATATATGAATTTAACGAAGAATTTTAAATTAGAAGAGTTTGAATGTAAATGTGGGTGTGATATGCCTCAATTTGTAAAACCTAACATATTAGAACTTGCTGAGAATCTACAGGTTTTGAGGGATGAGGTTGGTAGAATAGATCTTACCAATGCGTACCGTTGTAAAGAGCATAATGCAGATGTCGGTGGATCAGTAAATTCACAACATTTATTAGGTAAAGCTGCGGATATTAAATCTAAGAAGTTAAAACCTAGTGAGATAGCAGAGCATGTTGATGATATGATGAAGAATGAGACATTTAAAATGGGTG
>Ga0307994_1001674_pt1 | contig 13024 bp, 19 predicted proteins | sample EllFjometagen261_FD_203171 | JGI IMG/M metagenome (GOLD analysis project Ga0307994, IMG submission 203171) | Marine microbial communities from Ellis Fjord, Antarctic Ocean - #261 | ecosystem: Environmental > Aquatic > Marine > Unclassified | place: Southern Ocean | collected 2014-11-02 | reverse complement strand
TTTAACAATTTAACCATAGGAGATCAAAATGCCGCAACAGCAGCTTAACTCTGACCAAAAATCAGCGGTAGATGCAGTATTTGCTTTTCTGAATGACAAGTCAGCTACCGAGTTTGTTATCGAAGGCCCAGCAGGTACAGGTAAGACCACACTGGTACAGCACATCCTAAACCAAATACCTAAGCAAGAGCGTCTTATGCACGCACTAGGGGAACTTGGTTTTGCTTTTACCAACATATATGTCACCGCCACCACACGCAAAGCCGCCACAGTAATTACTGAAAAGCTAAGCGCAGGTGAAGATCCCTTAACCATCCACAGTCTATTGGGCTTAAGAGTCACTAATAATACTGGTAATGGTGTGACTTCCCTTAAACGTACTCAGAAAGATGTAGTGACTGACAGCTTAATTATTATTGATGAAGCCAGCTTCATTGATTCAGATTTACTAAACTATATTCGAGCGCTTACATGGGGCTGTAAGGTCATCTACATTGGTGACCCATACCAGTTAACCCCAACGCAATCATCACAGTCACCTATCTTTAATGGCTTACTGCCCACTGCTAAACTCAGTCAGATCATGCGTTTTGATGGAGAAATTGATAAACTGTCCATGCAGTACCGTGAAACAGTTAAATCTAAGCAGTTTATGCCTCTTACAGTAGACGGCGCTCAAGTCCGTCATGTCGATGGCCCTACCTTCCAATCACTCGTGCAGGAATCCTTTGTTCAGCCTCATTACTTTGAGGAAGACGATGCCAAAGTGTTGGCATGGACAAATGCGCGTGTACAGGAATACAACGGGTTCATCCGCCAGCACAAAGGCTACACAAAGACCTTTGAAATAGGTGAGCAGATTGTGACTAATAAACCCATTATGGGCGATAACGGTAAGGTTGTTTACGCCACAGATGGTCGTGCACGTATTACCTATATTAGCACTAGCTCTTCAAGTTTTATGGGGATCTCAGGTAAATACCTTACCCTTGATAACAAAATTGAAGTCTTTATTGCCAATGAAAGTATTGATGTAAAAACCAAACTCAACCAGCTAAAACAAGCTAAGAAGTGGAGAGATTTCTTTTCTCTTCAAGATGGTATTGCAGATATCCGGCCTCCTTATGCATGCACCGTGCACAAGAGCCAGGGAAGCACCTATAAGCGAGTCTTAATTGACTTGAATGACATAGGTCGCTGTAACGTCCCTGATGATGTAGCACGTATGCTATACGTCGCTATCTCACGCGCATCTGGCGAGGTAATTCTATACGGTAATTTGCCTGAGAAATATCAAGGAGAACACCATGCGGAAAAAACAGCACATCATCATACAAGTGCAGCGTGATATCCACGCTGTCATTCAAGATAGTATTGTAGATTACCTCTACAAACTGTCTGAGAAAGCGCACCAGCGTGTCATCGACACGTATTGCACTAAACAAATGAAAGTGATTAAGGGACAAGCCTTCTTTATAAGAGGCTACACCACTTATACCCACTCATCGATGTCATATAGTGACGTTAGTAATGTGCACCCGCTTGATGAATCCTTGGTAACGTCTTTTGACGAATACCTATCTCACCGGCTACAACAAGTGTTTCGTGATGTTCGCATCAAAAACACAGTGACTAACGCACTGAATATGACTCACGCCATCTCTGATGTACTTGAGTTATTGCCACCAGCAATTTCAAATGCCTTTAGCGTTGATGTACTAAGAACTTTTAGGCAATCCGAATCCTCATTAACAACAGCAGACATTGAAAAATTCACTGCTGACAATGAGCAAGGCATTCAGTTAATACGGGAACAGTTGTTAACCAATATGCTTGAGGGCTAAACCTAATGCGTCATATCATTTTTCAAGACCAGAAAGAGTATCCTATCGCTTTGCTAATTAAAGACAAATCTTTAAAGAAAGCTGAGCTACAGAACTATTATTTAGACCCACTAAGCCAACTTAATGTAGACACTGGCAAGATCATTGCTATCTCGCTACGTTATGACGATCCAAAGAAGGCAAAGGCCAGCACGCAGAAAGAGTATCTAAGTGAGCTGTTACCAGAGTTAGTTGGATTAGGTACTAAGGTTCTCTTAGTCTGTGACCCCCATTACTTCAAAACCCTAACAAAGCAACGCAAAGCAGAGCCACATATTGGCTATGTCTTACCTTGTACCATTAAAGGGTATGAAGACTTACAGGTCACGTACGCACCTAACTACCAATCTTTGTTTTACTCTCCAGAGAACCAAGATAAGTTAAGCTTAGCTTTGACTGCACTAGCTGATCATCTATTAGGTAACTACAAAGCACCCGGTGAAGGGTTGATTAACTCAGCAGAGTATCCTACCAGCCTGCACGATATTGAGGTTGCACTTAATAATCTGCACGCATACCCGTTGCTAACCTGTGATATTGAGACTTTTAGCCTAAAGTTTCATAAAGCAGGCATTGGCACCTGCGCTTTCGCTTGGGACGAGCATAACGGTATTGCTTTTCGTGTAGACGCTCTTCCAGGTGACCCAAACAAAGAAGTCAGGCAGTTGTTGCTTGAATTCTTTGAGACTTACCAGGGCCATTTAATTTATCACAACGCCAACTTCGATGTTAAGGTGTTGATTTATAACCTATTTATGGAACATTTGCTGGACGAGCCAAGGAAACAATACGGGATCGAAGTAATGACCCATAAATTCCATGACACTAAGTTAATTACTTATTTAGCAACAAATTCCACTACAGGTAACAAGCTTAGTTTAAAGGAACAGGCTCACGCCTTTGCTGGTAACTACGCGCAAGACGATATCAAAGATATTACGTTGATCCCAGAGAAAGACTTACTGGAGTACAACCTTGTTGACTGTCTAGCCACTTGGTATGTGTTCAATAAGCACTTTACTACTATGATCGAGGATGACCAGTTAGAGATCTATGAGAACATTTTCAAACCATCTGTGAAGGTGATATTGCAAATGGAGCTCACAGGTATGCCTGTTAATATGCAAGCAGTAGCAGAGGCACGTAAAGAGCTAGAGGAGGTGACTTCCACTACCTTGGCTTACTTTAAAAACTCCCCTGTCATACAAGAATTTAACTGTTTAATTCAAGAGCAGGAGCAAACCAAGGCTAATGAGAAACTAAAGACTAAAGTAAAGCCAATTGAAGACTTTGCTGATGTGGTTTTTAACCCTAACAGCGCACCTCAGTTGCAGCAGTTTTGGTATGACTTCTTAGATTACCCTGTCATAGACAAGACAGATAAGGGCTCGCCCGCCGTAGGCGGTAAAACCCTTAAGAAGCTAAAGCATCGAGTTACACGCCCTGATCATGAAGAGATTCTGGACACTTTAATCCGGTTCTTTGAAGCAAATAAGATACTCAATACCTTTATCAAGGCCATTGAAGACCATTCCATCTGTAAAGACGGCTGGTATTATTTGCACGGTAACTTTAACTTAGGAGGTACCGTTTCTGGTCGCCTTTCTAGCTCTGGCCCCAACCTACAAAACATTCCTGCCGGGAGTCGCTTTGCTTCACTAATAAAGCGCTGCTTCCAAGCACCCCCTGGTTGGTTATTTATGGGTGCAGACTTTGCCTCGTTAGAAGACAGAATCTCTGCTTTGACGACCAGAGACCCTAATAAGCTGAAGGTCTATACAGATGGCTATGACGGTCACTGTTTACGTGCCTATAGTTACTTCAAGGACGAGATGCCTGACATTGAACTTACTGTCAGTAGTATCAATTCCATTGCTAAAAAGTACAAGAACCTTCGCCAAAAGTCTAAAGCTCCTACATTCCTACTCACTTATGGAGGTACCTATCATGGGTTAATCCACAACGTAGGGCTTATAGAAGAAGAGGCAAAGGCAATCGAAGCCAATTACCATGAGATGTATAAAGTATCTGATGAATGGGTAAAGAACAAGGTTGATAACGCAGCAAAAGATGGCTATGTGACAGTTGCTTTTGGTTTACGAGTACGTACTCCAACACTAAAAGCGTCACTCATGAACAGCCGGATTACTCCCTATGAAGCACAAGCTGAAGCACGAACTGCTGGCAACGCTTTAGGACAGTCTTACGGCTTGTTAAATAACCGTGCAGGTATTGACCTACAACAACGGGTATTACAATCTGAGTACCGTTACGACGTACTCCCTATTGCTCACATACATGACGCGCAGTATTTCTTGGTTCGGGATGACATAGATGTCATTAGTTACCTTAACAAGAACTTAGTCGAATGTATGGAATGGCAACAGTTACCGGAAATTAGTCACCCTAAAGTAGGTCTTGGGGGAGAGCTTTCTGTGTTTCACCCAACGTGGGAAACAGAGTATTCGTTACCCAATAATGGCTCTAACAATGCCTTACGAAGCGCAGCAAGCCCCCCTGAATTAGATGCAGCCTAACAAATACCCCTTTTCAGGGGTATTTCCTCCATTCTTAATAGACTATTTCACGTAAATGCTTGATTTTTATGTGAAATAGTTTATTGTGCATAAATGAGTTCTCATGAAAAAACGGACTAAGAAGTACAATCCTCGTGCCAAAAATATCAAACGAACACTTTGTTTACTAAGAAATAAATCCTTCGTACACACCAGCCTTGATTCTCAAATTGCTTGCCTACATAACCGTCATGCACATTTATTTTTACCTGATCAAGCACTTATTGCCACATTAGCCAAAGAGCGCTTCAAGTGGTCCACCTTTATAGCTGTTTTCTTTAAAGACAAAGACAACAAAATCAATATGAAGTCTGAGTCTCTTTTCATAAACCAGCTTTTAACACAAAACGAAGTGGCAGATTACCTAACCACAGCTCATAGCAAACTCATCAAGTCTGTTAACACTAATCTCTTCTATGGCTACGGCTGGCTGTCGTGCCCATTTGAGCATGATTGGTCTGAGCAAGACGCATTTAATATCTTTGACCACACTGGAATTACAAACCCTGATCAATTTACTAAGGAGACTGCTAATGAACACTACATTGACTCGCGTGTGGCATGACGTACACACGTTCCCTTCACCAGGTATCTTTGTACTTGCTCGTTTACTTAATGGTACTGAAGTCGTTGCTATTCGCCCAGACTATGTCCGTTCATATAATGATGACCCGCAGTACAAAACCCCCGAAGGTGAACCAATTACAGGAGTTACAAAATGGTCAGTACTTTAAGTGAAGGAGTAGACATTGAATTGTCTGAGTGTATCCCTGTTAAAGAATGGAAGGGTACTTTGAGATCTGAGCTACAAAAGCTAGAAGAAAGAGTACTTATTACCCATGCAGCATACTTCCATGCAGCTAGTGGATCTGCGTATAAACAGACAATGCTCCAGGAGTTCGAGATTGCAACTAATCGGCGTAATAGTTATATATCAGAGCTGCAGGCAGATACGTCATTTAACAATACACCCTCCAAAGAATGGCAAGATATTATGGAAAAAGCACCAAAGCAAAGTGCCATTGACTCACAAGTAGGGGGTAACCACTACAACAAGCAAGGTGTACAGCCATTAGAGGCAACCTTCCAGAACTTTGGCTATGACGGGCTACGTGCCTCTATCTATACCAAAGTGGGTAAGTACCTTACTCGTGAGAAGGGGACACATCGCAAAGACATCAAAAAGGCAATTCATTGCCTAGAGATGCAAGTTGAATTCTACGACAGGCACAATGCTTTTGAGGAGGAAAAACTTTGACAGCAGACATCTTAGACGCAACTCAAGAGATTGAGCAGAAACTATTAGATGCAAGAATTGCACAAATCAGGCAATCATGTCTTGCTCGCAAACTACAACCTAAGCAGTCTTGCCATTGGTGCCATGAGCCATTTGAGGTAAGCAGTCAAAAACTATTTTGTGATCAAGAATGTGGCGAAGACCACAACAAGTACGAACGTCAGCATTAGCTGAAACCAGTTGATAAGTGTTGGATTTAACCCACACAGGAACTTATCAATGTCCCGCATTTCCCCAAACAAAATCCTACGTAAACCCCCATTTGACCCTGATAAAGAAGAGATCGAACTTCTAATCGAGGATGGATGGTCAGACTCAAAGATCGCTAAATTCTACGGCGTGACGAAAGACACCATCTGGTGTCGTCGTCAGCGCTGGGGATTAGTCAGTGGTGTCGAAGTGAAAAACAAAACCTACTTAGATGATATTACTCAGCTCTGGATCTCTGGCTACACGCCTGATGAGATTGCGGGTGTGTTGAAAATATCACTGCAGATGGTTTACGCAAAGATGCGCCAGTATCACATACGTGATGCACCGCGAATGGGAGTTACAGCCCCCACCATGTCTGCCAGTGATGTAGGACGGCACATTAGTGATAGCCCAAATGATGACGAACTTGTACTTGTTACGTACAAGCGTCAGCCCCGGTATGCGCTTGTCCCTATTGATGACTATATGGATCTGGTGCAAATTGCAAAGAAATACCAAGATAGCCTTAATTTACTCAAAGAAGTAAAACAGCCTAACTCCTAGAACGTGTACCGGTATTTGCTGACTCAACTTAACAACGGAGTCACCATGATAGATTACAAGGCATTGCTGCCTTTTTGTATTACGCAAAGACAAACCGAAACTATAAACGCTTTAGCAAGTGCTTCAACTCAAAAAGACGCTGCTACTGTGTTAGGTATTCATGAAAGGAAGGTACGTCAGACATTAGCCCGTGTAAGGCTTACAGCCGCCACACGAGGCTATTCACCTGACCATGATATGACACATGCTTCGCCACTAGGTACCGTTGTAAAGGGCGTATCAACGCTCTATGCAGATGACGGAACTGTGAAGCAACAGTGGGTTAAAACCAACTTAAGTGCGCAGTCTCAAGAAGAGTCTATGCGTGCGTTTGTAGATAGTCTTATGGCAGACCTACCTACATATACCCCTTTACCGGTAAGACCAGTTAAAAACTTACCCCAGCATCTCACAGCATACGTGATAGGCGATGCCCACATCGGTATGAAAGTGACTAAGGAACGTAACAAAGATGCTGATTGGGACTTAGAAATAGCAGAGCGTGTGACGGTTGGTGCAATTGAGAAATTGATACAAGCGTCAGGCGGATCTGATATAGGTTTAATGCTAGATCTAGGTGACTTTGGTCACTCAGATAATCTTCAGAATACGACTTCTTCAGGTCAGAACCACATGGATATGGATGGCGACTATGGTGATTCGGTAGCCGCTCAAGTGCGAGTGTACAGACGATCTATTGATCTACTCTTAGCTGCTCATAACAAGGTGATTCTGATGCAAGTCAGAGGTAACCACAATAGCTCAACTTCCCGTTGCATGAACGTCATGCTTAAAGCTTTTTATGAATCAGAACCTCGTGTAGAGGTGATGGACAACGCACACAAGTTTCAGCACATAACCTATGGATCAAACCTTCTTGTAACCCACCACGGGGATCGTATGAAGCCTCAGCGAGCGTTTGAGTACGTAGCCAGGTCTTTATCTAAAGAGTGGGGCCAATGTGACCATAAGCACCTATTAATGGGGCACATCCATCATGCTACTTCCGTTGAGATAGCCAGTATGTTGGTGGAGAGCTTCCAGGCGTTACCTTCTGGAGATGCATGGCATGCAGATTCTGGCTACGGTGCAAAACGTACTATGTCCGCTGTTGTTTATGATAAAGAACATGGCGAAATCCAACGACATAAAGTCGGTATTAATCAACTCACGGGAACCAGCAAATGACTACAGTTAACGCAAATACACCGACTAACTTAGAAGAAGCCGCATCACTCATTGAAAAGCTGTGTAAGTTAGTTGAGGCGTGCTACGCCACAATAGATGAGGTTGATTCTGTGCTCTTTGACGACGATATAGAAGAGGCAGAAAGAATCATTGAAGAGTTTTATGCAGCTACAGAAGAGCTAATACAGGGATACAAAAAGCAGGTTCACTAACACTTAACAAGAGAAGACTTTTTATGAACATTGCGTTCAAACCAACCATACCTAAATGCTTTGGGATCAAACCTAAATCCCCTTCACCTGACGCATTACGCATATACAACTCGTGGTCTAGTAAAGAGCTAAACACCTTGGTCCTTTTAAAGGCCATTGGGATGCCCTATCGGGATATAGGAAGACTGCTGCACCGCAGCAAGGATTCCTGCTCTATCGTCATGTCTCGTCACGACCTCCGTAGTGAATACAAAAAGGTACGTGAGTGCTTGGTGCAGGAAATATTGGAGTACGCAGCATGATTAAAGAAAGCGTAACAACTATAAAACTGTGGTACTGGCTCGTCGAACGACTGCCAAAGCGTCTGATCTACTTCTGTTTCATGCGCGTCATGGCTCACAGCACAACAGGCAAGTATGGAAACACCATTGTCCCTGAATTATCAGGGATGGATGCCATCAAACGCTATGGCGATGACAACGAAATATGACTAAATGTGAGCACAAAGAGACGAAGCCTAAATTAGTCGTTTGGGCTACACGTGATCGGTACGGAAATTTCCAAGGGTTCAGTACAAAGATCTGTTGCGTAGCTTGCGGAAAGGTCATTGATAACAGTTTAGGCAGTGAACCCTCTAGTGGGCAAACTCTAGAGTTAGGTAGCGACTTACCGCATTCGTGATATGCACGGACACTGCCACCCTACAAGGAGAACGAGATGAGCATTATTTTTACCCCTAAGATTCCTGACCATTTTACTAAAAGCCCTAAACCAACCATTGCAAGAGTAAACGTTGAAACGCCAATAGAAAAACGTGATCGAAGAAACTCGCCTGTACAAAACTGGACAAAGGAAACGATAACAAAACTAGCAGCGCTGCGGGTACTAGGTGTAACTCCAAGTCAATGTAGTGAACTACTAGGGCGGACTATATCCGCATGCAACAAAGCTACTCAGTACTATGGACTTTTGGATGACATCGAGGAAAAGCGAGCCGTGTTAATCCAGAATGTCATGGCTCCCCAGCAACCTAACTGAATTTAAGTACAAGGACTATCCATGCTAACCGCAGCAACGATTTGCCTAGCAATGAACATCTATCACGAAGCCCGTGGCGAACCCTTAGCAGGGCAAATAGCCACAGCTAACGTAGTAATGAACCGCGTTACTTCACCTCGATACCCGGACAGTATTTGCTCTGTAGTTAAGCAGGGACACTATTGGAAAAACCACCCTATACGCAACCGTTGTAGTTTCAGTTGGTGGTGTGACGGCATAGCCGACACGCCACAAAACGAAGAGTCATGGGCACAGAGTGTGTCCCTGGCCTACAAGATACAAGGTGGTTTCATCCCAGATATTACTGAAGGTGCAACACACTATCACGCCACCTATGTCATGCCGTACTGGGCAGACGATTATTATGCTATTGCACAAATTGGTGATCACATTTTTTATAAATAAAAGGAGGTACTTACGTCATGGTCAGCACAATCATACAAAACCAAAGTCATAAACACACTGTTGATGCACATCGTGACGACATTATCCAATGGTTTTCCCAAGGAGCTTCAAATCTTGAAGTAGCTAACCGCTTAAGCATAAGCATTGCAGCTCTGCACCGTCACACAATGCACTGGGAAATTAAAAAAGTACGCAAACACCGAGGGCGTAAACAAGCAAAAAAGCTTGAGCCCTTTTCAAATAAAGTTAAACACCTGGCAGTTAGTGCCAAATGGACAAAAACCGCTCTTTAGCGGTTTTTTTTATGGAGATAATATATGTGGGTTAGACTAAGCAAATACATCGCACTTACCGGAGAATCGCGCTCAACGCTTTTGCGCCTTAGACATAAAGGAGCTATTATTCACGGGTATCACTACCGTACCGATCCGATGGATCGTATTTGGATTAACACAGAGAGGATGGCGGAATGGGTCGAAGGAAAGCAACCAAACTACCTAAAGGTATCTCAATCCACAGCGGCATGATCCGTATGTCTTTGAATTATCAAGGAAGACAGTTCCGTAAAGGAACAGGACTGGCTCCTACTAAAGATAATATTACTCTTATGGATGCCTTGCTTTCACAGATGCGTGCTCAAAAGGCAATGGGCACATTAATCATTGAAGAACACTTCCCAAGTAAAGCCTCTACAGAAGTAAGACACCTTACGACTACCCCTTTAGGTGAGCTAGTAAAGGAAGAGTGTCATCGTAAATTAAAGATAGGTGCGTGGGAAATAAGCACCCATGACAGGCGTATGAAGACCTTTAACAAGCACTTCATGCCTGCCTTTGGCATGCTTACTTTGCTAGAGCTTAAACCAGAACATATACGTGTTTGGCTTAAGACACAGACGTTCTCCTCAGCCTACGCTTCACAAGTACTTAGCTTGATGCGTTTTCTTTATACAGCTGCAGTGGGGGACGGTGTTGTTGAGCGTCATCCCTTTGATCATATTAAACCAGGTGATTACTTAAAGACTTCCTCCAGAAACCAACGTATGCAGCGCATAAACCCTTTATCATTTGAAGAGGTAGAACGTGTACTTAATACCTCGCCAGATCGTGAGAGAGCATTCTGGGGCGTAGGTTTCTACACTGGAATGAGACTACAAGAATTGTTAGCACTACGTTGGGAAGACATCGACTTTAGTAATGATGTTATCCACATACAACGAGCGGTGAAGCGCCGCGTAACCGACGAGGAGTATGTGGGAGAAACTAAGACTGATGGTTCTGATCGTATCATTGAAGTAGATGCTGAAGTAATGCGTCACTTACGTCATCACAGACAGTTTACACAACTAGAAGGTACCTTCGTTTTTAAACCAGCCATTAGTAATAGACGAGCCACAAAACGACCACAAGATGCCGTGCGTAAATTCTTTGGTGATAGAGATCGCTATGGCTTCAACCAAGTTAAAACCATGTGGCCTGCTGCACTAAAAAGAGCTGGCGTAGCATTAACTAATAGATCCCCCAAACAAATCAGACATACCTTCGCATCTATTATGCTTGGTGAAGGAATGTCACCTATGCAAGTGGCAACCTGCATGGGGCATGTATCATTAAACATGCTAGAGAAACATTATGCTAAAGCCATAATCCAAGGTAAGAAGAAACGGCGATCATTAAACATTAGTGCAATGAGAGATGCTACTAATTAATGTAGGGTTGAAACGGGGCTATTATTAGATGTACTATGGTGCATTAGGGACAACTACCTTACTAAAATTAATGTTTTTTTAATGACATATTCCCTTATATATCAATGGGTTACATGAGCAATCAAGCTGAAAGGCGCACCTCTAACCAGTTTGGCTAAAGAGATTAAAAAGATATATAAATCAATGTGTTACGTTAAGCACCTAGAATAGAGGGCTTAAAAAGGGTTTAAATGTACCTATAAAAGGGAAGCTTCGGCTTCCCTTTTTTTATTTAAAAAAATGTGTGAAGTCTTAAAAGCGGCATATTAATTAATACAGATTTTACAATCAGTAAAATCTGTTGACTTGTTAGACGGTTGTGTATATAAATAGGTCGTTGATATTAATACTGACTATTATCAATAGTACTAGTTCGCTAATTAGTTAGCTACTTTCATACCCACCTACGCACTTCGCTGACGCTACATGCTAGGTAAGTATGAATCGCTAACCCGCTCACTAGTACGTATTACTGCCTTTCACGTTGTCACATCCGTGACATAAAGAGGGGGGGTTATAAGTAGAGTGTTGTTTTTCTGGAGACAATTAAGGGTAATTTCTCCCTATATATAGTACGGTCAGTTTTTAGAAAAAACCCTTTAAAATCAATGACTTACGATTTTAATAATCCACTCAAATAGTAGATTAAAGACGGATAATCCACAATAACTGTAGAATAATACGGATGTTATGCCAATGAAATCAGACGCCATACCTTTATTTGTTCCTCCCGGTACAAGTATTCAACTATCTAGGCAAAAGCGTAACAGCTTTGGTCGCTTTCAAGCAGTAGGTGAGTTTAGTACGACGGAAAAAGAAGCAAGATACGACCTTCTTGAAGCCATTACTAAACTAAGTAAAGGAGCACAACTTCTTTTTCTTGAAATGATACGTCATCGAGATGACGCCAACCGGATTGTTTTACCTAGAAAGTGTAAAGTAGGAACTGCAGAGTATAAAGTCCAGATGCGACACTGTGCGCAGATCAAAGCACACGACTTAATAGCGAGTGTTAAAAAAGATACCACTTCGCTGCTATCGCTAGAAGAGCAATCAACCGATGAGGTTCATCTTTTTCTTCTTAACCCAAACTTTATTAAATGCCGTGAGCAATTAGATGCTCAGCTATATTGGAACGCCGTCACACGGCGTGCATAAAACTAACCCCTTCTAACGCACTCTTCTCATAGACCATAGCCCAACATCCGTTGGGTTTTTGTGGTTTAGAAATTTAATGGAGTAAGTCAATGACTGCCACTTTCACTAACAGAGCTAATTTACCTCTGTCATTAGCCGTATGGCTAACCCACGATACCTATGACCATGATAAGCGTCTTAACCAGATCTCAGCCACTTCCTTAATGCGCCCAGTTCGACAAACTGTACTTGCTCAACGAGTGCTTGAAGAAGACCGTGTCTCTGACATTACCGATGTAGCAGCAAGCCGCATTGGATCAGCAATACACGACATGATTGAGTCCGCTTGGGTCACTAATTACAGCCAGAATATGGCACGCCTAGGTATTCCTGAAAAGGTCATATCCAGAGTGCGAGTAAACCCTTCTGAAGACGATTTGTTAGTACACCCTGACACAATTCCAGTCTATTTAGAACAGCGCTCAGAGCGCGAAATAGACGGCTTTATCGTGTCTGGTAAATTCGACTTTGTAGGCGATGGACGACTGGAAGATTTCAAGTCTACCGGTACTTACACCTACTTAAATAAAACCAATGATGATAAGTATATTCTTCAGGGTTCTATTTACCGTTGGCTTAATCCAGACATCATTACACGCAATGAAATGGCTATCGCATTCATATTTAAAGACTGGTCTGCAGCTAAGGCAGCAGCCTCTGCTAAT